>OGOG01000481.1_pt1 | contig 45642 bp, 35 predicted proteins | sample 1552581 | NCBI WGS metagenome assembly OGOG01 (sample SAMEA2580152, study PRJEB22360) | human gut metagenome | biome: human gut; feature: human-associated habitat; material: faeces | place: Denmark | collected 2008/2010 | reverse complement strand
TTAATCTTTTGCAAGAAAAAAAATATAGCTTTTATGCTGATGTTTATTGTCTATAGTGATAGTATTGAATGCAATCTAGGTAAACTATTCTATAATTAATAATTTATTGGCAATATTAGCTATGATGAGGTTCTATCCCGCAAGTGCTATATTGGCATTTGAGGTAAATCTAAGGTAAATTAAAAAAGAATCTTCACAAGCAATTACATCAATTTACAGTAAGCCGATCCGTATTCATACGAACCATATACTGTTGAATCATTGCTTTTAATTCGGCCTCCATGGATGTCTGTAATTCCGGAAAAGAATCCAACAAGTTGTGTTCCAACAAACGGTCGGATACGAAATCATAAAAAGCAATGGATTTCTCACCATCGAATTGAAGAAGATACTTGCCTTTATGATATTGATATACGCCATTCACATAGTTCACAGCATAAGTTTGCGCTGGCGGAGTAGTCAATAAATCACATCCGAAAGAGACGTAAGGCTGGTCGTATCCCAAATAGTTCAAGACAGTAGGCATGATATCGATCTGTTGGGCAATGGCATCAATATGCCCTTTCAAATCACCTCCGGGATAATAGAAAATAATCGGAACGGCAAATGTTCCGCTTTCTGTCATATATTCAGGATGCTCTGTCTGATTGGTGTGATCAGCGGTGATCACAAATAGAGTATTATTAAACCAAGCTTCGCGCGAAGCAGTTTCAAAGAAACGCTTCAATGCATAATCCGAATAACCTATGCACTGATGAATAGGTAAGGTGCCCTTCGGGAACTTTCCTTCATATTTCTTAGGTACAACATAAGGATGATGGGAAGACGCGCTAAACAGTGCGGCTGCAAAAGGTTGTTTGAAATCTGAAAGCTTATCAGCAAAAAACTGAAAAAACTCCTCGTCCCATATAGCCCAGCGGCCATCGAAATCATCGTCATTATCATATTCCGTTCTCCCGTAATAGTCCTGAAAACCTGTAGCACGAGAGAAGGCTTCAAAGCCCATCGACCCGTTTTCAGCACCATGAAAGAAAGCAGTATAATAATCTTTCTTTCGCAGTTCACCGGCAATCCCCGATACTTTATTCATAGAAGCGGGAGTCAAGAAAAAAGGTTCTACGAACATAGGTATTCCAGACAATATGGAAGGCATTCCATCAATACTCTTCCGACCGTTTGCAAAGGAATATTCAAATGTCAGGCTCTTAGATATCAACGAGTCTAGAAATGGAGTATAACCGGTATAAGTCCCACCATCCAAATCCTTGTTCAAAGCTCCGATGTATTCCTTTCCAAAACTTTCCATGATGAATACCACTACATTCAACGGCCGGAATGTGATACTGTCGGCAGGTTGATGGACAGGTGAATAGATAGCTTCCATTGTCGCATCATCATTATAATATGCAGGAACGACAAAAGGTTTCTTGCCAATGGTACGGATCATGGCAAAAGGAGTGTTTAGCACTAAAGCTGTTTCAATGGGACGATTTACATATTGATTAGCATTACTTACGGTTATAGGACGTACCGCAGCCCCAATACCGCCACGCATGCCGAAAATACAAAAAGGAATGATAGCAACCAAACACATTAATTGAACACCATAGTATCCCCATAGATTCGTTTTTCCGAACGTACCGAAAGGCTTCCGGTAAAGCTTGAACATACCATAGATTAATACGATAGCTAATAATGTCAAATACCAATGGTTCAAGATTTCTATGCCGATAATTCCGGCTATGTTATTTTCGTGACTGAATTCGTTAAAAATAGAAGCCGTAGTTCTCCGATTAGTGAACTGGAAATAAACAGTATCCATCAGATTCATAATCAAAGCCATGCTATTAGTGAAGATGAACACACCTTTTACTACTTGCTGATAACGCTTTGACTCTTTGTAATGCAACGGTATAAACATCAGGAAGATGTATAAAGCGTTGATATAAATAATTGCCGATGTGTCAAAAACAAGTCCTCCACGCACGATAGTCATCAATTCCGTTCCTGTCAATTCCGCATAATATGAATGGTTTACCCACAAAAAAACAAACCGGCAAAGCATAAACAGAAAATAAGAAAGTGCCAGATTACAGATGCCGGCAAGCACCACACGCACATAGGGCATGAAAGAAAAGGATTGCTTCATATCAATGTAAAATCATAATATAACAGCCACAAATGTAATATATTTAATCGGTTCTGCCATTAAAATGCTTAAAAACACTTACCTTTGCCTAATGACGAACTCCAAACTATAAAACGAATGAAAATAGCTTTTGACGCCAAAAGAGCTGCCCAAAACCGTACAGGGCTTGGCAACTACAGCCGCTTTGTAATTGAAGGTTTAAGCCATTATTACCCAGAGAATGAATATCTGTTGTATACACCGAACGAACGAAAAGCACGTTTATTCGGTGATCTGACTCAACAGAAGAATTGCACGATCTGCTATCCCGACAAAATCATTTGGAAAAAGCTATCCGCTTTATGGCGTATCAGCGGCATCAAAAGCCAATTACGGAATGACCGTCCCGCCATATTTCACGGATTGAGCAACGAACTTCCATTGGGTATCGAACGCCTGAAAGAGACCAAAAGCATAGTTACCATTCATGACCTTATCTTTTTCCATTATCCGGAGTTCTATGCTCCTATCGACCGGAAAATCTACGCTTATAAATTCGGGAGGGCCTGTAAAGTAGCAGATAGCATTATAGCTGTAAGCGAGTGTACGAAACGCGACATCATCCAGTATTATGGAATACCAGATGAAAAAATAAAAGTAATTTACCAAGGATGTGACGAGAGCTTTCTTCATACTGCGAACGATAAAGTAAAAGAAGAAGCGAGAAAGTCATATAATTTGCCTTCGAAATATTTGTTATATGTAGGCAGCATTGAGAGCAGAAAAAATCTACTGTTGATTGTAAAAGCTTTGGAAAAAGCGAAGTGCGATCTTCCTCTGATTGCTATCGGCAAGCATACGCCTTATGCCGATGAAGTATGGCAGTATGCTATCAAACATGAATTATCCGAAAGAATTTTCATGCTTCACAATGTCCCGTTCCGCTATTTTCCTGCTATTTATCAGATGGCTTCACTATTTATCTATCCAAGCTTTTTTGAAGGGTTCGGTATACCGATATTGGAAGCACTCAATAGTAGAGTTCCTGTAATCGGCGCTACCGGCTCGTGCCTTGAAGAAGCCGGAGGCCCGGATTCGATTTACGTCCATCCCGAGGATGCCGATGGCATGGCTAATGCTATCGATCGTATCATAAGCGATCAAAAACTGCAACAGAACATGATTGAAAAAGGCGTAGAATATGCCCGGCGATTTGAACAAAAACAGCTAACAAGAGAAATGATAGGACTTTACCATTCGTTACTATAGCTATTCTTGACTGCACAAAAGTTTACTCTGACCGGTCATACGGAAATACTTGTCAAATACCAGCAGGGAAATTAATTTCTCTCGTTGTTTGTCTTGGAATTGTGCTATCCATTCGTGTGCATGTTGAATAATGGTCTGTGCCTCATCGGGATGGTTGATAAAATGCTCCATCCGTTCTTTCAAATCCGAATAATCCGGCTTAATCTCCACATAATGATAATCGGGGATAAGTTTTCCTTCCATAAACCAAGTTTCACAAGTAGGCCGGGGCATAACTGCAAGTGAGTTGGAACTCATTACCCATTTCAGATTGCTTGCCACATCATTTCCTTCAAGGGACAGAACAAACTTATATTCCAAATGCTCCGCCAAAGTTAACATTACTCCTCTCCACTCCGGACGCACGCAATGTTTCCCTACTTCACCCACATCGCACGAAGGGTCACCCCACCAACGTTCCAGGAATTCTATCCGTCTTGGCTTTCCTACAACCTCCCCTCTGAAGATTGCCTTATCTTTCTTCTTCACAAATGGGATTTTGTCATTCAGGAAAATAAAATGCCGCACTTTATCCATATTCAAAAGAATGGAGTTCTCGTTATTATCGACCAACGGACGACTTTTTACGATGGAAGGCTCATCTTGCAAATCGCGTATATCACCAAAAGCAAATTGCCATCTCAATGCGGTGGGGAAATAACGGACAAACTCGTAAGAATCGAAAAAATAAACCGATCGATGTCCCTTTCGATGAAAGTCTGCAATTCGTTTTGCTTTACCAGAAAGAGGAGTTTCTTGTGCCAAACGACAATAATAATCAACCCTGGAAAGAATATATTCCTTATCAGGGCGATCGTCCAACGACTGCAAGATAGCATTCCGCTGCGACCTGTACCAAACATCTGGCAACAAGCATAGGCGCAGGAAGTTCCTGATATAGTATACTTGCTTACTATTCTTACCGCTATGAAATATATATTTCAATGTCTTACTTCCTACCATAAAAGCATTTTTATTATTAAGTAATACTACTTATCGGCTATGCAGATTCTGATTTCAATTTCAAATATTTCTCATACGTCCGTTTCCAACGATTATGACTCCAAAGCCAATACTGAGGTGCCCTACGAATAGTTTCCTCTAACCTCCGGGCATAATCTACCGTAATCTCATAATCGGGAAACGATTTCGGATCTTCTGTCATCACAACAAAATCGGCATGGTAATAACCTCTTTTCACTCTCTGTACATCCAGATAGACCACCGCAGCATCCGTTGCTTTAGCAATGCTTTCTGCTCCGATAAAGAAAGAAGATTTATGATTCAAAAATTCTGTCCACATCTTGACAAAGTTCCAATTAGGTGACTGGTCGGATATGAAGCCGATGATAAAACGTTTATTCTGTTGTTTGTAACGCACCAAATGGCGCAATGCCATCAGCATCTCTATATTGACAGCATGAAAACGGCTGCGCATCCAAAGAAATAGCTTGTCGAATGCTTTATTCTCAATCTGATGATAAATCTGACCGGCTATAAAATTATCAGTCATACCAAGATGCAAAGGAATAGACGAGACCCATTCCCAGTTACAATAATGCCCTAGATAAAGCACACAATCCTTGTGCTTGATTATCTCGTTGATTTTGTCCACTCCACCAAATGTCATACGCTGACGCATTTGTTTCTCACTCATAGAAAACAATTTGATGGTCTCAACTATATAGTCACAAAAGTAATGATAAAACTCTCTTTCAATTTTACGCAATTCAACCAAAGGTTTCTCTGGGAAAGATTCCTCCAAATTCTTTCTGACTACTTTTCTACGATACCGAACAACATAATATAGCGGGTAATATAATAAATCGGAAAAAAAATAGAGAAGTCGCAACGGAAGCAATGAAGCGACAAACCAGAAAAAGAAAAACAAATAATACAATAAGTGCTTCATGCAAAACTATTTATCTATTTTATTAACAATCCTTCTATTTTACGTATGATTTGTTCCGGTTGAATCTGCCTCATACAAGCATAGTCTTTGCGGAAACAGGGTTTCTGTCCATACACAGAACAAGGACGGCAGGGTAAATCAAGCTGTACTGCATTGATCGGTAGCTGCTTCCAACCCATAAATCCGGCATAAGGATGCGTGGCACCCCAAACAGAAACTACCGGAGTATTCACTAAAGAAGCCAAATGCATATTGGCCGAATCCATAGAAAGCATTACATCAAGATGACTCATCATATTCAATTCCGTATTCATATCCAATTTACCAATCATCGAAATTATCGTGGGATATTTCTGCCTCCAGGCATCAAAAACAGCCTGCTCTTTTGCCCCTCCCCCAAATAGGAAAACTTTTACGTCTTGTCGGTTTGCAAAATGAGCGACTACCTGCTCCTGCAACTCTAAGGGATAAATTTTCCCTTCATGTTTAGCAAAGGGGGCGATACCTATCCACTTTATTCCTTCATGTTTAGATCCGGTTACAGACTCTATCAACGAGAAATCACCTTTCCCTTCTCCATAAATGGAAGTAAAGTTTAACATAACAGGAAAACCAAGTCTTTCTAAAACTTCCTCATAACGACGAAAAGAACTTTTCAGATTCTCAATAACTTTATGACGACGTCGCACTAACTGATGCTTCTTTTTACGCCCTTTATGGATATAATCGACCGGGATACCTGCCATCCTGAATCGAAGCCGAAGATATTTTGTCCGTAGCACATCATGAAAATCGGCTATGTAATCGAACTTTTTTTCCTTCAATTCCGAATAGAGGGCATTTAGCCCTCGAATCCCATTATATTTCCCAACTAAGTCCGCACCCATAAAACTAACATTTGACGGCAAACCTTGAAAAAGAGGTTGTAATGTACCGCGACTCAGTACGGTTATTTCGTGCTGAGGATATTGTTTCGCCAGTGAATACACAACCGGGATTGTCATTGCGACATCACCAAGTGCTGAAAAACGAATAATAAGAATACGGGCCATCGGCTATTTTTTAGCATAAAGAACCGGATTCAATGCCGGGTCATTATACATTTTCATCTGTTTGTATACCTTCATATATTTATGTCCGGCTTCAATGTCGGCCAGTAACTGGTCAATAGCAGCGGAAAGATCTCTCTTTTGCTCAAGTAAAACGGCAAGCTTCGCTTCGCATTGATCATGATGTTCCTTTGTCGTGTCCGTACGTTTTACCTCCTGCTGCATGTGATAAATCTTCAAAGCAAGGATAGAAAGACGATCTATCGCCCATGCAGGACTCTCGGTATTGATCGTTGCATCCTGTTGAGGAACCACTTCTTTATACTTGTCAAGAAAATAGCTATCGATCAGTTCTACAAGATCCGTACGATCCTGATTTGACTTATCAATCCTTCTTTTCAGTTTCAACGCCTCTGCAGGGTCTATCTGCGGATCACGGATAATGTCTTCAAAATGCCATTGCACGGCATCAATCCAATTTTTAAGATACAGATAATACTCTATCGTCTTCAATTCAAAAGGATTACTCATCGGTGCATCCACGCTATCTGTAATATGATAATCGTTAGTTGATTTCCAGAAAATGTCGTTGCAAAGGTTACTAAATACCATAATCTTAATCGTTTTTTAATGAATATACTACAAGAGACAAAACTAAAGAATATTTCTCATACGGGCAATCCTTTCCTGTATTTTATTGTGCTTTGGCATCAGAAACGCACATTTTACACCTGTACAATCTGTAATAGGTCAGGCCAACTGCTCTAAACGGAGTCCCTTCGGCCTCTTTTACAATTGTTTTTACCTGATAAATCCGGGCAAAGATACTATTTTTTCGTATTTTTGCCACAAAAGAGGAAACAAGATGAAAATAATTATAGATAATAAGATTCCTTATATAAATAAAGCCATTGAGAAATTAACTCATGATGTAACCTTTATTTCAGGAAAAGATTTTACCCCGGATATCGTAAGGGATGCCGATGCACTTATCGTACGCACACGTACCCGCTGCAACCGCGAGTTACTTGAAGGAAGCCGTGTAAAATTCATTGCAACGGCAACAATCGGTTTCGATCATATAGATACCGATTATTGCCATGAAGCCGGAATAACCTGGACTAACGCTCCGGGATGTAATTCAGCTTCAGTAGCTCAATATATAGAATCCGTTCTTATTTTACTAAAGCTCTTCCAGAAGAAGAGGTTGGATGAAATGACCTTGGGAATAGTAGGCGTCGGAAATGTTGGAAGTAAGATTGTCAAAGTAGCCGAAGCACAAGGTATGCGCGTTCTGTTAAACGACCTTCCTCGCGAAGATAAAGAAGGAAGTACAGCTTTTTGTTCATTGGAACAATTGGCGCAAGAATGCGACATAATCACTTTCCACGTACCTTTATATAAAGAAGGGAAATACAAAACTTACCATTTGGCAGACGAAGCATTCTTTCAGTCCTTACAACGGAAACCTATTATAATCAACACTTCCCGTGGAGAGGTTATCAAAACCGAAGCAATATTGAAAGCATTGAATACTGGACTTATTTCGGATACCGTCATTGATGTTTGGGAGAATGAGCCAAAAATTAATCTTGAACTATTAAATAAGGTACTATTAGGTACACCCCACATTGCCGGATACTCAGCCGATGGAAAAGCTAATGCAACCCGTATGTCACTGGATGCCCTTTGTCGGTTCTTCAATACCCCAACAGATTATAAGATTACACCGCCTGAACCACAAAATAAAATCGTAAAAGCATCGACTCTTGATGAAGCACTTTTATCGATCTATGATCCTCGCAGAGATAGCGAAGTCCTCAAAACCCATCCCGAGCTTTTTGAAAAGCTAAGAGGTGACTATCCTTTAAGGAGAGAAAAAGAAGCATATAGCTTTCAAATCCCTTCGCATCAACCTACTTCTGATCAAGTACCTTTTCAATAATTACTGGAAAATATTTATATTCCAATGCATGTACTTTCTTTGCCACATCGGTAGCTGAATCTTCCGGAAGAACAGAACACTTCGCTTGGAAAATAGTACTTCCCTCATCATAGTGTTCATTTATATAATGTATAGTAATTCCGCTTTCATACTCGCCCGCAGCAACCACCGCTTCGTGTACACGGTCACCGTACATACCTTTTCCACCGAATTTAGGTAAAAGTGCCGGATGTATATTTATGATTTTATCAGGATAAGCATACAAAAGCACCTCTGGCACTCGCAGTAAGAATCCCGCCAGCACAATAAAATCAATCTCATACTCCTTTAATAAAGCCAAAATACGCTCACCGGAACGCCACTCTTCTTTTGGAAACACCTCAGAAGGCACCTGTAGGCGATGCGCACGTTCCAAAACATACGCACCTTCTTTATTAGAAATTACCAATGCCACTCTAACAAAATCACTTTTTTCAAAGTGCCGGATAATATTTTCGGCATTTGTACCCGAACCGGAAGCAAAAATAGCGATGTTTTTCTTCATAAGCTGTCTTTTCAATGCACAAAACAGTGAAAAATGTGCAAAAGATTGCATTTAATTAGTCAAATATTTGCGCGAAACGATAAATATTCATTCCTTTGCACCGCAAATTTAAAGAAATAAAACTAATTATTAATTAAAAACTTAAAGTTATGTCTGAAATTGCATCAAGAGTGAAAGCGATTATCGTCGACAAATTAGGCGTTGAAGAATCAGAAGTTACTAACGAAGCTAGCTTCACTAACGATTTGGGAGCAGATTCTCTTGACACTGTAGAACTTATCATGGAATTCGAAAAAGAATTCGGCATCTCTATTCCTGACGACCAAGCTGAGAAGATTGGCACTGTAGGTGACGCTGTATCTTATATCGAAGAACACGCTAAGTAATCGGATTTCATCAGTATGGAATTGAAAAGAGTTGTAGTAACGGGCCTCGGTGCCATTACTCCCGTTGGCAATAGTGTACCTGAATTCTGGGAAAATCTGGTGAACGGGGTTAGTGGAGCAGGGCCTATTACTCATTTCGATGCTTCGCTATTCAAGACCCGATTTGCATGTGAAGTGAAAGACTTCGATGCAACCAAATATATTGACCGTAAAGAGGCACGCAAAATGGACCGGTATACACAACTCGCTGTAGCCGTAGCTAAAGAGGCTGTTGCCGACTCAGGTCTTGATATCGAAAAGGAAGATTTAAATAGAATCGGAGTTATTTTTGGTGCAGGTATCGGTGGTATTCGTACATTCGAAGAAGAAGTAGGCAACTACGCTATCAATAAAGAAAATGGTCCTAAGTTCAATCCGTTTTTCATCCCCAAGATGATTTCGGATATTGCTGCCGGACAAATTTCTATTATGTACGGTTTCCACGGTCCTAATTATGCCACATGTTCCGCATGTGCAACTTCAACCAATGCCATTGCCGATGCATTCAACCTTATCCGTTTGGGTAAAGCCAATGCCATCGTGTCCGGTGGTTCGGAAGCTGCGATTGCTGCTCCTGGCGTAGGTGGCTTCAACGCCATGCATGCACTGTCAACCCGTAATGAATCTCCGGAGACAGCATCCCGCCCGTTTAGTGCAAGCCGAGACGGCTTTGTTATGGGTGAAGGTGGTGGTTGTCTAGTTCTTGAAGAACTGGAACATGCCAAAGCACGCGGTGCGAAGATTTACGCAGAAGTTGCCGGAGTGGGCATGTCTGCCGATGCATACCACTTGACCGCTTCCCATCCCGAAGGTTTGGGTGCAAAACTAGTGATGCTCAATGCATTGGAAGATGCAGAGATGGATCCGAAAGAAGTTGATTATATCAACGTACACGGAACATCGACCCCCGTAGGCGATATTTCGGAGGCTAAAGCTATTAAAGAAGTATTTGGTGATCATGCATTTGAATTGAACATTAGTTCAACCAAATCAATGACCGGTCACTTATTAGGTGCAGCCGGTGCAGTAGAAGCTATTGCAAGTATAATGGCCATCCAAAACGATATAGTGCCTCCGACTATCAATCACGAAGAAGGTGACAATGACGAGAACATCGACTATAACCTTAATTTCACTTTCAATAAAGCACAGAAACGTGAAGTTAACGTTGCCCTATCCAATACATTCGGATTCGGTGGTCACAATGCTTGTGTAATCTTCAAGAAATACGCTGAGTAATATCGTGTTACGAAATCAAATAGACAAGATAAGGCTCCTGTTCCATAAGGACAGAGAGTCTTATCTTTGCTTTTATAGAATATTAGGATTCTATCCCCATAATATTCATCTTTACCACCAGGCTCTCCTGCACAAGTCAACCTCCCTCCGTTCGGAAAAAGGACGTCCTATCAACAACGAACGCCTTGAATTTCTCGGTGATGCCATTCTCGATGCCATCGTAGGGGATATTGTCTACAAACACTTCGAAGGGAAAAAAGAGGGTTTTCTCACCAATACCCGGTCTAAAATCGTACAGCGAGAAACATTAAATAAATTAGCAGTAGAAATAGGGCTCGACAAGCTTATTAAATATTCCGCCCGTTCATCTTCACACAACAGCTATATGTACGGAAATGCTTTCGAAGCGTTTATCGGTGCAATCTATCTAGATCAAGGTTATGAACGATGCAAACGTTTTCTTGAAGAAAGGATTATCCGTCCTTATATCGACCTAGACAAGTTATCACGTAAAGAAGTAAACTTCAAATCAAAGTTGATTGAATGGAGCCAGAAAAACAAAATAGAGGTTTCTTTTGAACTTATCGAACAGTTCTTTGACAAAGAGAGTAACCCGGTATTCCAAACAGAAGTCAGAATTGAAGGTTTAGCAGGAGGAAATGGAACGGGGTATTCAAAAAAAGAGTCTCAACAAAACGCTGCGCAAATGGCTTTGAAAAAAATCAAATCTCCCGAATTTATGGCAAACATAAAGGAAGCCAAGGCACAGGCATCAGTAACAGAAGTGAGTAGTGAAGAGATGGAAGGAGAATTATTAGAAAAAGAAGAGACTATATTAATAGAATTAGAGAAAGACACCAAACAAAAAGAAACAATAGAAGGATAAAAAAGAACCTTTAAACAACCCGGTCTGAATGAAAACCATCAAGTTAAAATATACCGATTTTTGGGATCATTTTGATCCCAAAAACAATTTCATAACAAACGTCTTATCTAAAAAATACCATATTGAGTTTAGCGACACCCCTGATTATTTAATATTCTCTATCTTTGGGTACGAACATCTGAAATTCCAAAATTGCATAAAGATATTATATTCCGGAGAAAACATAACCCCGGACTTTAACCTTTGCGACTATGCCATCGGTTTCGACCACATAACCTTTGGTGATCGTTATATGCGCTTACCCCTCTATGTATCCTATGATATCGAGCGATTAGCAAAGCCTAAGGCTATTGATCCGGAGAAAGTATTAAATCGAAAATTCTGTAGTTTCGTTGTTTCTAATGGTGTCAGTCCGGAAAGGAATCGTTTCTTTAAATTATTATCCGAATACAAACGAGTAGATTCCGGAGGACGTTTTATGAACAATATCGGAGGCCCGGTTCCAGACAAAGAGGCATTTATAAAAGACTACAAATTCAATATTGCATTCGAGAATAGCATATATGATGGGTACACTACAGAAAAGTTACTGGAACCTATGCTTATGGACTCATTGCCTATTTATTGGGGCAACAAATTAGTGGGATTGGACTTTAATCCTCAATCATTCATCAATGCTACAGACTTTCCCTCTTTAGAAGCGGTCGTTGAATATGTTGTTAAATTAGACACGAATGACGAAGATTATCTCTCCAAATTATCGATCCCCTGGCTTAACAAAAACAACTATCTAAATTGGGAAAGCCAATTCTATGATTTTTTTGACAATATATTCAACAAACCAAAATCGGAAGCTAGATATCTCACAGACTATGGACGTGTCAGAATCTATCGCCAACGATTAAACCTTTTCAGCACAATAGATGTCATAAAAAGGAAGTTAGATGATTTACGGAATAGATTTAGATAAACTTAATTTATCCAAAACCAATCCCCATCCTCCTACCTTGAATAACCAAGTCATGATCTTCCGTCACTAACTTTAATTTACCAGCCACTTCTTCAAGAGGTACAGAAGATATTTCATCACCCCTTAAAGCTACCATACGTCCAAATTGTCTATTTGCGATCAATTCCGTAGCATGACCACCCATACGGGTAGACAGATTACGGTCGAAAGGAGTAGGTGAACCACCACGCTGAATATATCCAAGAACTGTTTCCCTAGTTTCTATCCCTGTTTCATATTCTATCTCCTGAGCGATGTATTCGGCCGCACGTTTGCCTCCATTTGTTTGAATGCCTTCCGCTACAACAACAATCGAATATGGTTTCCCTTTTTTCAAACGATTGAGGATCACTTCACCGATATTTTTTATATTATAAGGTATTTCAGGGACAAGTATCACGTCTCCTCCACCTGCCATACCCGAATATAGAGCAATCCAACCAGCCTTATGCCCCATAACCTCAATAACCATTACACGTTTATGGGCACTGGCAGTTGAGTGCAACCGGTCGATGGCATCTGTAGCAATGCTGACAGCCGAATCAAATCCGAAAGAAAAATCGGTTCCCCATATATCATTATCAATTGTTTTAGGAACAGAAACAATATTCAATCCCATAGCGGCAAACTTTGCAGCTGTTTTCTGAGTTCCGTTACCACCGATGCAAACGATGCAATCTAACCCCATCTCTTTGATATTTTGCTCAATCAATGCAGGCTTATTAACATTCTCTGCCACAACACCACCTTTCTTAAAAGGTTTTTCACGGGAAGTTCCCAAAATCGTACCGCCCAGATTAAGTAACCCAGACAAAGACTTATCAGTAATAAGTTCCACTTCCTTGGTCAATAGCCCCTGAAATCCGCTGTGAATACCTATTACCTCCATACCGTAATAATTTATAGCTGTTTTACACACGCCACGAATAGTAGCATTGATGCCTGGGCAGTCGCCCCCTGAAGTTAAAATTCCTATTCTCATCATCGTCTCTTTTGTTCTATATATTCAGCACTAATCTACTATCAGTTAAGAACCTGTCAAATTTGGATCAGCCTCATTTTTAAATTCCTTTTGAGGATACTGTTTATGATGCTATTTATTCTATAAGGTGCATAACAGGGCCATGTGACGAATAAAAAGGAAAAACAGACCAAAAAGGAAATTAAGAGAAGCTGAATAAAATGTTTTTGGAGGAAAATTTAAAAACAAGCTCCAACTTTTAACTATTATTTCCGTCGTAAAGATAGAAAAAAAAGATAAATAAGGTTACTTTTGCACGATTAAACATTATCCATTTTAAGAGAAATGAATATCACAAAGATTATAAAGCAAGCGTTCAATTCCCGTTTGAAAGAAATCGACCTCTATGCCAGTCATGCTGGCGACATACAGCACCGTGTTATGACACGCCTTGTAGCCCAGGCCGCTAACACAGAATGGGGAAAGAAGTATGATTATAAATCTATTCAAAATTACGAAGAATTCAAGAACCGCATACCTGTACAGACTTATGAGGAAATAAAGCCATACGTGGAACGGCTTCGGGCAGGAGAACAGAATCTGCTTTGGCCTTCAGAAATCCGTTGGTTTGCCAAGTCTTCGGGAACGACTAATGATAAAAGTAAATTTCTTCCTGTCAGTAAAGAAGCACTTCAGGACATTCATTACCGTGGCGGAAAAGATGCAGCCGCACTCTATTTCCGGATAAATCCCAATAGTCATTTTTTCTCCGGAAAAGGTTTAATATTAGGTGGTAGCCATAGTCCGAATTTAAACTCAAACCATAGTCTGGTAGGAGATTTATCTGCTATTCTTATTCAGAATGTAAGTCCGCTCATTAACCTGATACGTGTTCCCAGTAAAGAAATCGCTCTGATGAACGAATGGGAAAGCAAAATTGAAGCCATTGCCAACAGTACCATTCCAGTCAATGTCACCAATCTATCGGGAGTACCATCCTGGATGCTTGTACTGATCAAACGAATCCTTGAAAAGACCGGGAAACAAACATTAGAAGAAGTTTGGCCCAATCTGGAGGTATTTTTCCATGGTGGCGTAGCCTTCACCCCCTACCGGGAGCAATATAAGCAAGTGATTCGTTCGCCTAAGATGCATTATGTAGAGACTTACAATGCTTCCGAAGGTTATTTCGGCACCCAAAATGATCTATCCGATCCGGCAATGTTGTTGATGATCGATTATGGTATTTTCTATGAATTCACCCCTTTAGAAGAAGTGGGCAAAGAGTTTCCCAAGACCTATCAACTGGAAGAAGTCGAATTGAACAAGAATTATGCCTTGATAATATCGACTTCCTGCGGACTTTGGAGGTATATGATCGGTGACACGGTTAAATTTACCAGTAAGAACCCTTATAAGTTTATCATTACAGGACGGACTAAACATTTCATCAATGCTTTTGGTGAAGAGTTGATAGTAGACAATGCCGAAAAAGGATTGGTTAAAGCTTGTGCAGAAACAGGAGCGCAGGTTAGTGATTACTCGGCGGCCCCGGTATTTATGGACGAACATGCCAAATGCCGCCATCAATGGTTGATAGAATTTGCTAAAATGCCGGATTCCATCGAACATTTTGCAGCCATACTCGATGCAACATTAAAAGAGGTAAACTCTGATTACGAAGCAAAACGTTGGAAAGATATTGCCCTCCAGCCTTTGGAGGTGATCGTAGCACGCAAAGGTTTATTCCATGACTGGTTGGCGAAAAAAGGGAAATTAGGAGGCCAGCATAAGATTCCAAGGCTTAGCAATACACGGGAATATATTGAAGAAATGTTATCATTGAATGAATAATAATATTTTCCGTGAGAGTACATTAAAAGTATAATCGTTATCATTATAATTTTTTCAGACACGGATTGCACGGATTTATCGAATAAGAAGCACCGTGCAATTTGTGTTCGAAATAAGCAAACAATGACTTTATTTCGAGCCGGTTATGATCCCACCTCCAAGCAACAGCCCGTCTTTACGGTAAAAAGCAGCAGCTTGACCGGGAGCTACCGCAGTAAGAGGTTCGTGCAGCCGAACATGCAAAAGCCCTTCTCCATCGATATTTACCGTACAAAAATTCTTCTGTTTCCTATATCTTATTTTCACGATAATATCTTTCCGATCCAGCAATTGACATTCATCGACTATGTTCCAGTCTTTCAACCACATTTCAGTTTTCTCTAAAGCCTGTAAAGAAGCTAATACAATTTCGTTTTCAGACGGACGGACTTCTTTCACAAATACGGCCCGGTTCAGATCGATGCCCAACCCTCTTCTTTGGCCGATTGTATAAAAAGGATATCCCTCATGCCAAGCTATAAAAGTCCCCTTTTCATCGATAAATCTCCCTTTGGCAAGAGTAGCATTTAAAGAATTGGATGCTAAATATTGCCTCAGAAAAGTCCTGTAGTCCATCGGGCAGAAGCACACTCCGAGACTATCCTTTTTAGTCGCAGCCTTCATGAAACCTCTTTCCGAAGCATAAGCACGGGCATACGGTTTCGTCATCTCTCCCATAGGTAATAACATTCGTTTCAACACATCCTGTTTCAACCCCCATAAAAAGAACGACTGATCTTTATCCCCATCCATTCCGGGAATAATATAATACTTCCCGTCCAAATACATTTTACGTACGTAATGTCCTGTCGCCAAGTGATAAATTCCCATTTCATCAGCCAATTGCGCTAATAAAGGCCATTTCAAATAGTTATTGCAAAGTGTGCAGGGCACCGGTGTATGTCCTGCCATGTACTCGTCCACAAAATAAGTAATAATCTTTTCACGGAAAATATGGCGCGCATCATACGTGATATGTTCAATTCCAAGCCGTTCCGCCAAGTGCCGGGCATCTTCAAGATATTCGACAGAGCCGTTCAACTCATAGAAACGAAAAGTCACTCCCGTCACTTCATAACCGGCTTCTTGCAATAACATGGCAGCTACCGAACTATCCGTACCACCACTCATACCTAATAAAACACGTTTCTTTTCGTCCATCATGCCGCAAAATTAAACAAAATCCCGTACCTTTACCCTTTCAAACCAGATAGAATGAAAGAAGCAGAGTCACTTAATCAACTTGTCATCGTCCTTTCAGAGCATCCGGTACTAGGTTTGCTCCTTATCCCATACATTGCCGAAACCTCTTCCGGGCAAGGAGAACTCCGTTTGACGGAACAAGCCTTCCACCTTTCACCGGAGGCTCTTTCAAGAATGAGCGAAACCGATCAGAAGGTCATTGAAATAGCCTCTCATTACACTGAAAAATACCTGATGACGGTTTATTCCAAAGACAAAACGATCAGCAGATTCTTACACCGGGTTGCAGAAGATACGGAAAAACTAAAGACGATCCGCTTGTTCATTGAGAAGAAACTTCTGGAAATGATCGAACTGATTCGTAACAGCAATCTACCTCTTTACCAAAAACAAAGCGGGAGCAAACAACTTTATCCCTACCATGCCTACCTGGTACATAAGAAAGATACTCGGATTCATTCCATTTTTGAAATAAACGAAACATCCTTCTGTTATCAATTGCAATGCTTTCAGCAAGATAAACCCGTTCCTCTGACCGAACTCAAGCCGGTCAGTGTGTTAACCTCTAACCCTGCAACACTATTGTTAGGTATGGAAGTCCACACTTTCAAGCATATTGAAGCATCCCGCCTATTGCCGTTTACCAAGAAAAACTGTATCAGCGTAGATGCCTCGCTTACCGAAAAATATATCGAAAACATACTCATCCCTATCGCCCGGTATCACACAATCAGTACCCATGGTTTCAACATCATAGAAGAAAAAAGAGCCTGCGAATGCCTGTTGTACGTAGAAGAGACAATCTACTCCTCTCCCCTCCTGCGCCTCAACTTTCGCTATGGTGACCAGCTTTTCTCCTCCTTGGAAGAGAACGGAATTAAAAAGTATTTTTCACGGAGAAAGACAGGACAAGGAAACCCGGTCAACTATTTCCGTCGCAATGCAACTGCTGAAAAAAGAGCCGTGCAATTATTGCAAGAAGCCGGATTGGAACAAATCAGCGATTGTCATTTCAAATTGTCTGACGATGCTCCGCAACGCACCCTCACAGAGTGGATCTCCCATTATCGTTCCTTGCTCCGGGAGTCATTTATACTGACCAGTAGCATCCAAGACATCCCCTATGCCCTGGATGAGATCCGTATCGAACAAAGTTTTGAAGACAGACCGGACTGGTTCGAATTACATATTACCGTAGTGATCGGTACGCTTCAGATTCCTTTCAGCCGTTTCCGCAAACACATATTGGAAGACAGGCATGAATTCACTTTGCCTGACGGACGGGTAATCTTACTTCCGGAAGAGTGGTTCAGCAAATATGCCAATTTAATGGAATTAGGAACGCCCCGGGGGAAAGCAATTTATGTAAAACATCCCTATGCAGGTATGGTACAATCTCTTCTGGAAAGTAACTTTCCAAAGGAGATTCCATTATTCCGGCCACAAGAAGAATATCCCATCCCCTCCGGTTTAAAAGCCCAATTGCGCCCCTACCAGTTAAAAGGGTATCGGTGGATGATGAACTTGTATGAAAAAGGGTTCAACGGCTGCTTGGCAGATGACATGGGATTGGGAAAAACCTTGCAGACATTGACCTTACTGGAACAGATATATCACCCGCAGAATGAAAGGAGTAGTATGGAACTTGGAAAGAATGGCCCAGAACCTTCCGCCACAAACGGACAATTCGAACTATTTGGAGAATTGACAGTTGAAAACACACTGGATGCTCCTACAATCTCCCAAGATATAAAAAAAGTACAACGCAAACCGGCAAGCCTGATTGTCGTGCCGACTTCCTTATTACATAACTGGAGACGTGAAGCGGTTCGTTTCACTACCCTGTCCATGACAGAATATAATAGCAACAGCCGGCTTAACGAAGCTCATCCCGAACAATATTTCAACCGTTTTCATCTGATATTCATCTCTTATGGCTTCTTACGGAGCAAAATAGAGATCCTTCGTAACTATTGTTTCGAATATGTCGTACTTGACGAGAGCCAGAATATCAAAAACAGCGAATCAATCACCTTTCGTTCGGCCATACAATTACAAAGCCGTCATCGGCTGGTACTGACCGGTACTCCGATTGAAAACTCGCTCAAAGACATCTGGGCGCAGTTCCATTTCCTCCAACCCGAACTTTTAGGCAATGAACGTGCATTTACCAAACAATTCATCAACCCCATCAAACAGGGAGATACACGCATGGAAACCCGTTTGCGCCAACTCATCGGCACTTTCATCTTACGGAGGAGCAAAAGTGAGGTTGCCCCCGAACTCCCCTCACTTACCGAAGAGATTATCTACTGCGACATGACGGAGAAACAAAATGAGATCTACCAGCAGGAAAAGAACAGCCTCCGCAACACCTTACTCAAACTCAAATTTGAAGGCAAACAGCCTCAACACAAACAATTCACCGTCTTAAACGGTATTTCTCGCCTGCGGCAGCTATCTTGCCATCCGCAAATGATATTCCCCGACTTCACAGGAGGTTCCGGCAAACTGGAACAAGTAATCGACACCTTCGAGACCCTCCGCAGCGAAGGTCATAAGGTACTTATATTCTCCTCCTTTGTGAAACATCTGGAACTGATCGCTGACGAATTGCGTAAGCGCAATTGGAAATACGCCATGCTCACCGGTTCATCCACCAACCGTCCGGAAGAGATCACCCGTTTCAGCACTTCCGAAGATATCCAGGCCTTCCTTATCTCGCTCAAAGCCGGAGGCGTTGGCTTGAATCTGACAGAAGCAGATTACGTCTTCATCATCGACCCGTGGTGGAATCCCGCCACCGAAGCCCAGGCAATAGCGCGTGCCCATCGTATCGGACAGGACAAACAGGTCATTGCCTATAGATTCATTACCCAGGACAGCATTGAGGAAAAGATAATCCATCTGCAACAAGACAAGCGGAAACTGGCGGAAACATTCATCACAGACACAGATTCCATCCCTGCGCTCACCGACCAAGAATGGATAGGTTTATTGGAATAACAAGAAAAGTACTAACTTTGCACCCTCATTCAACTTAAACAAAGATGCAAATGGATTATAAACTTCTCGTACTCGATCTGGACGGCACGTTGACAAACACAAAAAAAGAGATCACTCCCCGAAACCTGGAGGTATTAATACGCGCTCAACAGCAAGGGACCAAATTGGTGCTAGCATCGGGACGCCCCACCTATGGTATAGCCCCTCTTGCCGACAAACTCCACATGGAACAGTTCGGAGGTTACATCCTTTCGTACAATGGTGGAGAAATCATCGATTGGAAAACCAAGAAAGAGCTTTATGCCAACGTACTGCCCAATGCTATAATACCCCAACTCTACGAATGCGCAAAACAAAACAAAATGGCCATCCTTTCCTATGATGGAGACCGTGTTATCACTGAAAACCCCGATGATGAATATGTCCTGAAAGAGGCATACCTCAACAAAATGGAGATAAGGGCAAGCAACGACTTTCTTTCAGACCTCTCTCTTCCTGTTCCCAAATGCCTGATTGTCGGTGATCCGGAACTTCTAATGACAGTAGAGTCCGATCTCTCCATCCGGTTACAGGGAGAGATCAGCGTTTACCGCTCGGAGCCTTATTTCCTCGAACTTGTCCCCCTCGGCATAGACAAAGCCCAATCACTCGCTGTGCTTCTGGATAAGTTAGGAATGAAAAGAGAAGAGATGGTAGCCATAGGCGACGGTTATAACGATCTGAGCATGATCCAGTTTGCCGGTCTCGGCATAGCCATGGCAAATGCACAGGAACCGGTAAAGAAAGCAGCCGATTATATCACTCTTTCAAATGATGAAGATGGAGTAGCAGCAGCCGTCGAAAAGTTCTTTCTAGTAGAAAAGTAAGGGAAAATTCAATTACAAAAGCAATATTATCCTTCAACTGACATAGTATTTAATTATTTATTCTAACTTTGTGAAAAAGAAGCGAATTCTCAACACACTATGACTAACCAATAATGTAATATTATGACACGAAGGATTCTTACTATTTTGTTGCTTGCAACACTTTCTCTTCATGGGTTTGCCCAAGTAAAAGAAAACCAATCAAAGAATGAAGCCATCGTTTACGATGTCGCAACCGATCCCGAGGCCGTTTCTGCCAATCTCTTGCAAATATTACAAAAGATGCCGCTTGTACAAGTCAATGCATTCGAAGAAGTCACTCTAACAGGCTTATCGGGCATTGCCATCTATGTAGACGGTGTACCCCAGTTATTACCCAAAATAGGGATAGGTAGTTTCATCAAATCGATGCCAGCCAATCAAGTAGAACGACTTGAAATTTACACCAACCATCATGTAGCTGATCAGGCACTAGATGAAGGTGGAATCATTAATATCATTACCCGAAAGCAAAAAAACGAAGGAATGTTTGTAAGAGCATCCGGCCATACCGCCACTTCTACCCTTTCGGGCGGAAATGTCATGCTGAATGCCAAATACAAAAAGTTCTTTTTTGATGGCGGATATGCTTATACTTACCAAAACTATGAAAAATCAGACAACGATGCAACATATCTCTCCTACAAAAAAGTCGAAACCGGCACCTTTACGCCCAGTCATTTAGACATACGCCATAACAATAATCATAATGCACATTTACAAACCGGGGTTAATCTCACAAAAAAAGATATTATCGGCTTTTCGTATAATTTGTTTGTAAATCCCTGGAAACTCGACAGGAAGGCTCAAATAAACTTTATCCCTGCGGAAGACTATTACTTATACGAAAACAACAAATTAAGTACCAAACAAACGACCCATAACTTAAGCGCTTACTACCAACACAGTTTCAACAGTGGAGGGTATCTCTCACTTGCCTATGAACAAGGCTCTTCAAAATACAATTCTGAAACAGATATAATAACCGAGGCAATTGTACCGATATCAACCGAAACCAGAGCAACAAACTTACTGTCACCAATCTTAATTAAAACTTTATCCAGTATTGATTTAAAAGAACATGCCGTTCGATTGGATGCATTTGTTCCCCTCAACCATGCCAATGCAATCGGTGCAGGCGCGCGCTATTCCTCAAAATGTTACGATCATCTCTCAAACGATTTGGATCGATGGTCAGTTTATCTACAATATTCGCTGCAACTATCCAAATTCCGACTGAATACCGGTTTACAGTGGGAACGTCCTTACAATCATTTTTATTATCTGGATGATTCAAACACACTTTACCCTTTTTTGAATGCAAGCTACCAAATAACTCCCAACGGATGGTTTTCAGTGGACTATACCATACAGCGTACCGTTCCCGAACCAGCTTTGGCCGCAGGATGGACGGGACACAAATACCTGAATAAATTAAACCTGAATTACCATTATAATGGCACAAAACTCCAAATATTGGCTGACCTGATCTATCACAACAGTCCAAAAAGCATTATATCGGCCATTGAATTCGTTTCCTACGATAATTATGAAGAGCCATATGGCTATTATCATGATATATATAAAGCAAACATCCATTACAAGCAAGTTTTATTTTCATTGGCAGGATCTTATAAAATATCTCCATCCATACGCCTACAAGCAACAGCCATGGTCGCTCAACAGACTTATACTATAGTTAATGAAAAAGAACTTGATGGCACCTACGGCCAATTGTCCGGTGGAGCAATTTTCACATTTCCCGGTTTGTTCAATCTGACCGCAAACGGTGGATATTACTTCCCCCGGCAAATAAAAGGTAATAAAGAAATGGGCAATTACTTCTATCGGTTGAACCTCTCAAAAGAGTTATTAAAGAAACACTTGATTGTCGCCTTATACGCCACAGACTTCATAGGTGATAAACGGTTTACCCAAACATTTAATAATTTGACGGAAAGAAATGTGATGCAGACAAAAGAATTCGGACTATCATTGACCTATCAATTCTTTAAAAAGTAAGCGATAGAAAAGCCGGGATATGCAAAAAGTTACTCCCCGGACTGTCCGAATCAATTATTTATTCTAACTTTGTGGATTCAAATAGAATAAATCTCAAACGTTATGGAACATCAACTGACCATTTACAACACTTTAGATAGGAAAAAAGAGTTGTTCGTGCCATTGCACGCACCTCATGTAGGGATGTACGTTTGCGGGCCGACCGTATACGGTGATGCCCATTTGGGACATGCACGTCCGGCAATCACCTTCGACGTACTCTTCCGTTATCTCACTCACCTGGGATATAAAGTACGTTATGTGCGCAACATCACAGATGTCGGCCATCTGGAACATGATGCCGATGAAGGAGAAGACAAGATTGCCAAGAAAGCCCGTTTGGAACAGTTGGAACCGATGGAAGTGGTGCAATATTACCTAAACCGCTATCACAAAGCGATGGATGCCCTCAACGTCCTTCCACCCAGCATCGAGCCTCACGCATCGGGACATATCATCGAGCAAATCGAACTGGTGGGAAAGATCTTGGAAGCAGGCTATGCCTATGAAAGCGAAGGCTCGGTATATTTCGACGTAGTCAAATATAACAAGGATTTCAATTACGGCAAGCTTTCCGGACGCAATCTGGACGATATGCTGAACACCACCCGCGAACTGGACGGACAGAGCGAGAAACGCAATCCCGCTGACTTTGCCTTGTGGAAGAAAGCACAACCGGAACATATCATGCGCTGGCCTTCCCCATGGAGCGATGGTTTCCCGGGATGGCATGCCGAATGTACGGCTATGGGACGTAAATACCTGGGCGAACATTTCGACATTCACGGGGGAGGAATGGACTTGATATTCCCGCACCATGAATGTGAGATCGCACAATCGGTAGCTTCACAAGGTGACGATATGGTACATTACTGGATGCACAATAACATGATCACTATCAACGGTCAGAAGATGGGTAAGTCATTGGGCAACTTTATCACATTGGAAGAGTTCTTTACCGGTTCCAACAAGATATTGTCTCAGGCTTATACTCCGATGACGATCCGTTTCTTCATCCTTCAGGCGCACTACCGCAGCACGGTAGACTTTAGCAATGAGGCATTGCAGGCTGCCGAAAAAGGGCTTCAGAGACTGATGGAAGCTGTGGACAATCTGGAAAAGATCACTCCGTCAGCCCATTCAACCGTAAACGTAAAAGATATACGCACCAAATGCTACGAGGCGATGAACGATGATCTGAATACACCGATAGTCATTGCCAACTTGTTTGAAGGTGCAAAGATGATCAATACCATCATCGCTGGAAACGACACGATCACCGCTGAAGACCTGAAAGACCTGAAAGAGACTTTCCACCTGTTCAGCTTCGATGTCTTGGGACTGAAAGAAGAAACAGGTTCATCCGATGGACGTGAAGCCGCTTACGGCAAAGTGGTAGACATGCTGCTGGATCAGCGTATGAAGGCAAAGGCGAATAAAGACTGGGCAACTTCGGACTTGATTCGCAACGAACTTACCGCATTGGGATTTGAGATCAAAGATACGAAAGACGGATTTGAGTGGAGACTGAATAAATAAACCCTTTCTCACTCCCCCAAATATCACTTTTGAAAATCATCCCTGTCACACCTAACGCCCTTTATTATTAGATATAGCATAAGACGATATCATAATGATTAAGGGTGTTAGGTATTTTCTATTGTCAACTTCCCTATTACCCAAATTTACTACAAGCAACAACCATGCTAACAGGTATTAACAGTGATCGCATCAAGTATTAAAGGCTAGCATGCTGGACATTAATAACCAGCACGATAAGTATTAATACCCAGCACGTTCATTATTAATGCTTATTTCGATACTCATTTACACTTTTCAGAAGGAGTGGTCATTGTCAATATTCATAGGTATAATCTGTAGTATAGTAGAATGAAGCCGAGAAGATGTTTTTGTACATTTCCCAGCAAAGTATTTTGTACGAAGTCTGTCTGTAATTATTCATAAATTGTATAATTATTTCCCTGTCGTGTTAAAATACAACAATATTTAAACGTATATTATCAATAAACACAAAAATAACCATATATTGTAAAAGGATAAGCCATTGGTAATTTAATCTATTACAAGATGAAGAGGCTATTAGCATGCGAGAGACATCCTACTGAGCAATAAAACATTATCATTTATTGCGACTGTTGTAATTCACAAACTAATATACATGCAATTAGCCTTTTGGTACATAGAATCGATCGCGTCAATTATATATTGTTTAACAAAATCTATTACTATTATGAAAAGCATATTACTATTCATTTTTTCAACCGCTTGTTTTCTGTCAACATATGCGCAAGAACTCCATTATATAAAAGGTAACGTAACGGATGAAAAGCATAAACCATTGCCATATGTCGCAGTGACACTGTCCGACCCCGATTCTATTCTAATAAAAGGCGCAGTGACGGACTCAACCGGACATTTCACCTTCAATAACATTGAAAGAGGTAAATACATATTCACAGCAAAAAGCATGGGATTCGAAGACTTTTCAAACCCTATCGTAATGGAAGGGAAAGACATCGACATGCCTGACATCCTGCTGAGAACATCCAATTTCCTCCTGGACGAAGTGGAAGTAAAAGGTAGGGAATTCATAAGGAAAGAGGATTTCATGCTGATTATACCCGGCAAACAGCAATCAAAACATGCCACCACAGGATATGATTTACTGGACAACCTGATGATTCCCGGTTTGGACGTGGACAAGCAAAGCGGCATTGTCAAAAATTTCAATGGACTTGTCACCCTGTACATTAACGGACGAAAAGCAGACTTCCGTGAAGTCAAATCCCTTCGTTCCAAAGATATCGAAAAGATAGAATATCATGATGCGCCAAAAGGAATATACGCGGGCGAGATAGCAGCAATTAATTACATCATTAAGGAATACAAGACAGGGGGATACCTCTCTGTGGACGGGAGACAGTCCATAGGATATTTGAACGGGGATTATAACGCAATAGCGAAAATGAGCCGAGGAAGCACGACTTATAAATTTTTCGGCGGACACAGTATGAGAAAGGTGGACAGTACGGTAAAGGAACTTGAAACGTTGAATTTTCACGATTACAATATCACCCGCAACAAAAGCGGCAACAGAGCAACAACAAAAACAAATAACCAATATGCACGTTTCGATGTAGAAAACTCCACACAAAAGCGCACATTATCCGGCAAATTGACCCTTGCGCACAGCAATTCACCACTAAACTTTTTGGAAGAGAACATCATCTACGGAGGCCGATATGCGGGAAAAGAGTCGTCAGCCTATATTGAAAACACACAAAGCGGATGGATGCCTAACTTAGACCTCATGGGCAAGTTCAGTATAAAAAGCAATCAAATGTTCATTGCGTACCTAAATACTTCCTACTCGCACAACAACTACAATCGCATTTACCGGGAAACAGGATTCAACTCCGCAACCGATGCAAATGAAGATTTCTACAAAGGCCTCGCAAACTTTATGTACTATATCGGAATGAAACATAACAATTCGCTATCCATACAACTCAGTCACCTTTATCAAAACAGTAGATCGAACTACACGGGCGACTATAACAACAAACAGCAATTGTGGTCAGCCGAATCCTTCTTCTATACAAGCTACAACCAAAGAATCAACCAGAAGCTCTCGCTCTACGCACATGCCGGTTTTTCGATGTTACAATACAAACTGTTGGGCAAAGATCGTGTCGACCGCATAGGGCCACGACTAAACGGCCGTCTGACAATTCAACCGAAGCAAAACCAATTTATACAAGTCTCTTTTGACATCACAAGCACATATCCCACACTCGATCGGTTGAATGATGTGGAATTGGATATAGATCCTTTTATCATCAAACGAGGGAATCCGGACATGGACAACTCCATCTTCTATCAAGGCAATGCCGGTTACAACGCACAATTCGGCCCCATCAACATCATGGTTGCAGCTTTTTGCTTCTACTCGACAAATACAGTGGCGGAACATTACTATACAGACCAAGAAAAATTAATAAGCAGCTATAGCAGCCATGCCGGATTCTTACTTACAAATATGATGGCAGAAATAACATGGAAAGCGACTAATAACCTCAGCATTAAAGCAAAAGGGCAATGGGTACATAGCCGAATCTCCAAGCTTACTCACAAAGACCATACGACCTGGATGGGCAGCCTTACTATGAATTATTATCTAAAAGACTGGAAATTTAATCTCTTTACAAACCTACCCTACAAAATAGTAGATACTTCTCTATTAAGAAAAGAGTTCAAATACAAGACAAATTACGGTGCTTCCATCAGCTGGAATCATGGAGGATGGTCGGCAGAAATAGGAACGAACAATCCTTTCAGCAAGAACTGGTCGATCACCACCGGATTGGATACAGAAGCCTATCAATATGAACAGATCCGTTATGACGAATCACTCCAACAAACCGGCTACATCAGCCTATCATACACTTTTGACTTCGGGAAAAAGACAGACAGAGAGAAAAATGACACCAATACCAATATCAACAGTGCCATCCTGAAAGCTTATTAGTGGATGTATACTGCAAACATTACGGTGAAACGTAAATCATAAAATAGCCATCACGTTTTGTAAGATCGACAAGGGATTTTATGGAACAAGTGACTTCTTTGCTTCAGTCTCATTGTCTATCGGACACCAAGATAAGCAAGCAAGGAAAGGAAAGCCACATCCCTCCGAAAGGAAAGTGGAGTTACCTGCAAAGATACAATGTGAAACATGCCCATGTCTGACAGTGAAACACCCCCATGTTTCGCAGTGAGACATGTACATGTTTGACAGTGAAACATGGGCATGTCTTACATACTATGTCGGCATGTTGTCATATGTTCCTTTATAAGACATGCATTAAAGGGCTACGGATAATGCCCTTTTCCTTTCCGATGTCCCGCAAGAATACTAGTCAACATGAAATAATAGATTTGATCTCCCGGAAATAACCAATTAAACTTCAAAATTGGTAAATTTGCAGGCAAAAGACAAAAAACAATCTGATCATGACTCCACAAGAATTTTTCAATGAAGACCTTTTCGCCCGAAAGACAGGCGTTGTATTGATGGAAATAGGTAAAGGATATGGCAAAGCCAAACTTGAAATAAAGAAGGAACATCTGAACGCAGGAAACCGTACCCAAGGAGGAGCGATCTTCACTCTGGCGGATCTCACCTTGGCAGCGGCCGCGAACTCACACGGACAACTCTCTTTTTCACTGTCATCGAACATCACTTTCCTGCGTGCCAGCGGAGAAGGTGACACACTCTATGCCGAAGCGCGCGAACGTTACATCGGCAGGAGTACGGGATACTATCAGATAGATATCACCAACCAAAAGGGAGAACTGATTGCAACTTTCGAGTCAAGCGTATTCCGCAAAGACCAACAGGTGCCTTTTACTTTGTAACGATCGAGGTCAGCGGATAACGGTTTCCGGTAACACTCTTCAGGAAAGCTTTTGCCGAACCGATATTAAGGAACATGTCCAGACGGACGGGGAGGTGATTCTTGTCATCAGTTATATAGAATGTAATCACTTCCTTCTCTTTCCCTTTATCGGTATATTCCACAAAAGAGAATACCAGGCAACGATAGGTCGTATCATTCTCAGCCGTTATATTCTTCATTCCCCGGTAAATAAGGGTTTGTTCCTCTACCCTACGTCCTGTGGCCATCGGGAACTTTATTTTCTGTCCCACGGTATAGTCCTTCGGATTATAGGAACGCGCCTGAGCGAGAATACTGAGCATATCGAAGATGCAACGGCTGTCACTATATTCCGTTTCCACTATCTCGCCATCCTTGTATGTACGCTTTTGGTTGACGTAACTTACACCGTCCCTATAAGTGAACCAAGCCTCATCGACAGTATAGCGTTTGCCCTCTTCGGCTCCTTTACGAAAGTAACGGGGTTCAAGCTTGTCCGTCACAATGCAGGTCAGTGTATCCCGCATCTTGAAAAAGAAGTCAACCTTCTTACTGCTGATCGACATCAGATTGAACCGATAGGCGGGTTTGGATTGATAGGTCGTTGCATTGGCAGTCAGGCTGGCTATTCCCGCCTTTACCCAAATAAACTTCCAGTTAAAGAACAAATCGTACATGACATGTTCGCCCGACTTGAATGCTTCATTCGGAGCTTCACATTGCGCCTTTGCAGGCAGAGAAGAACAAAGACAAAAGAGTATCGCCAATCCCCCCAGAAGAATCCTTCTGTTAATCTTAGCGGTTATTCCGACTGTTGTTCCTGTTTTTATTTTTTTTATCTTCATCAGGTTTCTGTTTTTTCAATTCATCAAGCTTCTGCTTATCCAGAGGAACGGCCTTCACATTCCAATCCTGGTTGTATTCCATCAGCACCCTTATATCTATCAGTTGCGGATAGTAGTACACCATCTCGGGTTGCCGTTTATCTTCAAAGCTCCCCGTATCCCATACTCCGTTCCCATTCGTATCGTTAATCAGACGGGCAGAGTATTTTCCCGGGTCAAGGAAATAAAAGTCGGCCCTACCCTCCTTGTCCACCGCACGACGACGTACCACTTTATCTTGCGAATCAAGCAGTTCGACGAAGGCAATGGAATCCGCTCCCGTCACATTAAAGAACAAAGCACCGTATTCATCGGTAGACCGTACCTTAAAGTTCTGTTTTATCTTGTCGGTAAACAGCCCATAAAGGCCATGAAAGGCGGTGGAATCGACCGAGAACTCATATTCGGCCATAGGCTCCCAGTCGTAAAACAAATTATACTTGCGCAAGTTCAATGAATCCTGTTCAAACAAGAACGGCACGTCCTCCCACAATGTGTCCACTTTCAGTTTGAGATGGATAGCCGCAGTGTCATAGGATGCGATAGGTTCCTCAAAGTTCAGTGAAATATAATCGTACACATCCATGGCAGAAGGCACGTGTGGAGATACCGGCAGGAACTGGGTCGGTTCCGGTTCTTCCTCCTCCCCTTTCTTTTTCTTCTTTTTCTTAGGCTCTTCCGTATCTTTCTTCACCTTTTTTGCAACCAGATTCAAAGTATCCGTGCGGGGTATCAACTGGTTCAAAGTATCCGTATAGAGATAAGTCAGGCTTATCGACAGCGTATCCTGTTTGTAAAGCAACGAATCTTTTACCCAATAATGAATAGTATCATTCCTCAAATTCTTCTCGATGATAAACGCATCGGTCTCATCAAAATTCAAGCCCCTCAATTGGGGTAACGTATCTGCCTTCGCTGCAAAATAAAAAGTAAACTTTTCAGGAGTAAGGCGTTCGCTCTTGATGAGATACTGAGAGAACAACTCCTCTTTAAACGAGCGCAGAATGACATTATCGGGCAAATAGTGAGTATATTTCCGTTCTATTATCGTATCGATGGTAAGTGAATCTATCCAAGAGGTATCCTGACGAAGACGTTCTTCCCAGCGCGGAATAATCAACGAGTCGTCAAAAGCAATCGCTTCACTTTTTTGGGTAAAGGCAAAGTTCTGATCGGAATCCATCAACCCGTAAATGCGATATTTGCCGGGTGCAACGCCACGGATCGAGAAACGACCACGGCTATCGGTACGCGCCACCCGGTCAAACGGGAGTTTTGTGAAAGCCGTGTCGCTCAAGTTAGAATGTAATCCCACCAACATCCCTTTCACCGGTTCGAGGTCTGAAGCCTCAAGCAACGTACCGGATACTTCCAATGTATCGATCGCTCCACCTGTAGAGAAGGTATACGCAAAATTACCTAACGGATTTCCTTCGTTATTGTCCACGATGGCATCCGAGAAATCAATCGTATAGGTAGTATTGGGTTTCAACGAATCGAGCAGGTTGACGTGTATCCTCTTCCCGGATGCTTTTATCTCGGGCATCTGTATCTGCGGTGGGGAAACGACAACCTTTTCATTCGCCTTCTCGAGTTTTATAAATTCGTCAAATACAAGTGAAATCTTTGTCTTGTTATTATTCAACGCTCCATCAACCGGTGAACTGCCGATAAAACGGGGTGGAGTCTCGTCGATCGGACCACCGTCCGGTCGTCCTATACTTGCACAGGAATAAAGGACAGCCACCAAGGTGACTGCGCTCATTATCTTGCGGATAAGCTGCTTCCTATTGTATTCTTTCTTCCTTAACATGGTGCAAAATTAAAGGTTCTCGAATAATAAACGTCATACTTTACACTAATTTAATGAAAAAACGAGGAATAGGTTCACCGATAGTCTCCAAATGTCAACTATTTACTGAAATATTCCGTCCTAGCAGGAAGGCCTCTATTAATAAGAGAAAAACATAGTTAAAAAAGAACGGGACAAAGAACATTTTTAGCATAAAATGAAGTACTTTTGCAGCGAAAACCGAGAAAAGCCACTCGGTTTTCTTCTTCTATCTCCTGTCTTTACTATGGATGCGCGATATAGCCGAGAAATTATCAATAAACACTGAAATAAAAGTATGAAAAGTAGAATTGTATTATTTGCATTTTGTTTAGCCCTCTTGTCAAGCTGTGGTCAAAAGGGTTTTAACTTAGGGGGAACCCCGGAATGTGCTGTACAAACATTGGAGCCTGTGACTGTCAGCCTGACAAGTTCTTATCCGGCTACTATTAAAGGTAAACAAGACGTTGAAATCCGCCCTCAGGTTTCCGGTTTCATCACTAAAGTCTGTGTGGATGAAGGTTCTATGGTTCGCAAAGGGCAAGTCCTTTTTGTCATTGACCCTACCCAATATGAAGCAGCCGCACGCTCTGCCAAAGCCGCTGTTGCAACTGCAGAAGCTGCCGTAAGCACCCAGCAGATCACCGTCAACAACAAACGCGAATTAAACAAGAAGAATATTATCAGTGACTACGATCTGGCGATGGCTGAAAACTCACTGGCATCGGCTAAAGCACAATTAGCTTCCGCCAAAGCACAGCTTATCAGCGCAGAGCAGAACCTTGGCTTTACAAACGTAAAAAGCCCTTCAGACGGTATTGTCAACAACATCCCCTACCGTTTGGGTAGTCTCGTAAGTCCCTCCATCCAAACACCGCTGACGGTAGTTTCAGACATCACGGAGATGTTTGTTTATGCTTCACTGACAGAAAAAGAACTTCTGAATCTGGTGCGCAAAGACGGTTCACAAACGGCTGCCGTAGAGACTTATCCGGAAGTCGAGCTGCAACTTTCCGATGGAACTACTTACGGAGAAAAGGGTAAGATCGAAACCATCAGTGGTTTAATCAATGCAAATACCGGTGCTGTAAGTATCCGTGCCACTTTCCCGAATAGCAACCATCTCTTGAGAAGTGGAGGTATGGCCAATCTGATCATTCCATACACTATGGAGAATACGATCAGCATCCCTCAGAAAGCTACTACGGAAATACAAGACAAAAAATTCGTATTCCTTCTGCAACCGGACAACACCGTCAAGATGAACGAGATCTCGGTATTTAACATCAGTGATGGAAAAGAGTATGTGGTAACCTCCGGCTTGAAAAGCGGTGATAAAATCGTAATCGAGAACGTAGGTACACTGAAAGACGGGCAGACCATCAAACCTGTCACTCCGGCCGAATCGGAAGCAAGCTTCCAACAAGCCATGCAAGATCGTAAAGAAGGAAAAATGTAAATTCAGTTTATAGAGATAACAAAACTATGAAGTTAGATAGATTTATTAACCGCCCGGTACTATCTACGGTGATCTCCATCGTAATAGTTATATTGGGTGTATTGGGATTGCTCTCGCTCCCTATCTCCCAGTATCCGGACATTGCACCGCCAACGGTAAGCGTCTCCACCACTTACCAGGGAGCCAATGCACAAACTGTGCTGAATAGTGTGATTGCTCCATTGGAAGAGCAGATCAATGGTGTGGAGAACATGATGTACATGACATCTACCGCCACCAATACAGGTGAAGCCCGTATCGATGTATATTTCAAACAAGGCACCGACCCTGATATGGCTGCCGTAAACGTACAGAAAGTACCTATTACAAAAAGGCGGCCGCCCGGGATAGGCCTGCCGTAAACGTACAGAACCGCGTAGCCAAAGCACAAGGTTTCTTACCGGCCGAAGTAACCAAAGTAGGCGTCATCACTTCCAAACGCCAAACCAGTATGTTGCTGGTATTCTCCCTCTATAGTTCGGACAACAAATATGACAACGAATTTCTTGAGAACTACGCCAAGATCAACGTAATTCCGGAAGTACAACGTGTACCGGGTGTAGGTGATGCCATGGTGCTGGGTGCCGACTATTCTATGCGTATTTGGCTGAAACCCGATAAAATGGCTCAATACCATCTGATGCCTACCGATGTATCGGTTGCCCTGTCGGAACAGAACATAGAAGCCGCACCGGGTTCATTCGGTGAACAGGGGAACCAAACGTTCCAGTACACATTGAGATACAAAGGTCGCCTGCAGGATCAAACCGAATTCGAAAATATCGTGATCCGCGCGACCAGTGACGGACAAGTCTTACGACTGAAAGACATTGCGGATGTCGAATTGGGACGTTTGACCTATGGCTTTACCAACAAAGTCAACGGTCATCCGGGTGTAACCTGTATCATCTTCCAAACGGCAGGTTCTAATGCGACACAGATTATCAAAGACATCGAAAAGCTTTTGGATAAATCCAGCGAGACATTCCCTCCGGGTGTCAAAGTCAATATCTCACAGAATGCCAACGACTTCCTCTTTGCTTCAATCCACGAAGTTATCAAGACGCTGCTCGAAGCATTCGTGCTTGTGTTTATTGTAGTATACATCTTCCTGCAGGACTTCCGTTCTACCTTAATTCCAGCTATCGCCATCCCGGTAGCTTTGATCGGTACGTTCTTCGTCCTCTACATCATCGGGTTTAGTATCAACTTGCTTACGCTTTGTGCCATGGTGCTTGCCATTGCCATTGTGGTCGATGATGCCATTGTGGTCGTCGAAGGTGTACACGCCAAGCTCGACCAAGGTTATAAATCTTCCCGGTTGGCATCCATCGATGCGATGAATGAGTTGGGCGGTGCCATCGTATCTATTACTCTGGTGATGATGTCCGTGTTTATCCCTGTAAGTTTCATGACTGGTACTTCCGGTACATTCTATCGTCAGTTCGGTTTGACAATGGCGATTGCAATCGGTCTGTCCGCTGTCAATGCATTGACATTGACCCCGGCACTTTGCGCCATCCTGTTGAAACCTCACAAAGAAGACGAAAAGAAGAAATCGACTTTCGTCAGTCGTTTCCATACTGCATTCAATGTCTATTACGACAATCTGCTGAAGAAATACAAAAAAGGCACCCTACGTTTCATTCATAGGCCGTGGCTGACCATTGGAAGTGTGATAATCGGTATTGCCTTGCTGCTGTTCCTGATGAATGTTACCCCGACCGGTTTGGTTCCCAACGAAGATACCGGTACGATCATGGCGGTAGTGGATATGCCACCGGGAAGCTCCATGGAGCGCACCACAGAAGCAATGGAACGCATTGACAGCCTGCTCGGCTCAGATCCGGCTATCGACACCCGTACCATGATTGTGGGTTACAGCTTCCTTGCCGGACAAGGACCGAGTTACGGTTCGTTCATCTGTAAGCTGAAACCTTGGGAAGAACGTAGCATCAAACAACGCTCCGACTTCGTATCGGGTATGCTTTACCTCAAAGCGCGCGAAGTGATCAAGGATGCCCGCGTACTACTGTTCGCACCTCCTATGATCCCCGGTTACAGTGTTTCCAACGGTTTCGAGCTAAACTTGCAGGACAAGACCGGTGGTAGTCTGGACAAATTCTACGAAGTTGCCCAAGACTTTATCACCAAGTTACAGGCACGTCCCGAAATTCAGTCTGCCCAGACATCCTTTAACCCGAACTTCCCGCAGTACATGATCGATATCGATGCAGCGGCCTGTAAGAAAGCAGGTCTTTCACCGAACGACATTCTGACGACCTTGCAGGGATATTATGGTGGTTTGTATTCGTCCAACTCCACCCGCTTCGGAAAGTTATACCGTGTTATGATTCAAGCCGACCCGAACAGCCGTGCCAACCTTGAATCATTGAATTCCGTCAAAGTGCGCAATGGTAACGAAATGGCACCTATCACCCAGTTCATGACCATGAAACGTATCTACGGACCGGACAACATCAAACGTTTCAACATGTTTACCGCCATGACGATCAACGGCTCGCCTGCTGATGGCTACAGCTCCGGTGAAGCCATCCAAGCGATGCAGGAGGTAGCCGAACAAAGCCTGCCTACCGGTTATGGTTTTGAGTTCTCCGGTATGACTCGTGAAGAGCAAAGTTCAAGTGGTAGCACGACGGCTATGATCTTCATTCTCTGCTTCGTATTCGTATACCTTTTGCTAAGTGCCCAATACGAAAGTTACATTCTGCCGTTGGCCGTATTGCTTTCTATTCCATTCGGTCTGGCAGGTAGCTTCATCTTCCTGCACCTGATGGGATTTGCGAATAACATACTTCCTATTTTGGGAGCAGCCACGAACAACATCTATGTACAGATCGCTTTGATCATGTTGATGGGACTTTTGGCTAAGAATGCCATCTTGATCGTAGAGTTTGCCCTCGAACGCCGCAGAATGGGTATGAGTATCACTTGGGCTGCCGTTTTGGGAGCCGGAGCCCGTCTGCGTCCTATCTTGATGACCTCGCTCGCCATGGTTGTCGGACTGATTCCGTTGATGCTGGCTATGGGCGTAGGTGCTAATGGTAACCGTGCCTTGGGTACAGCTGCCGTAGGTGGTATGTTCATAGGCATGATCTGCCAGATCTTCATAGTACCGGCCTTGTTCGTTATCTTCCAATATCTGCAAGAGAAGATCAAGCCGATGGAATGGGATGATATCGACAACTCTGATGCTGAAACGGAAATAGAACAATATGCTAAATAAGATTAGGAATCAGAGCCCTAACTACTAAAAACTGTAAGAATGAAAAAACAAATTATATGCATGTTGTGTGCAACTGCTCTTCTGAGTAGTTGCCACATCTATAAATCGTATGACAGACCCGACGATATACAAACAGCCGGCTTGTATCGAGACACACTGTCTACCGGTGATACGCTTGCCTCGGACACCGCTAATTTCGGCAACCTGCCATGGAGAGAGGTTTTCACCGACCCACAGTTACAAGCGCTTATCGAACAGGGGCTGGCCAATAATACTGACCTCCAGACCGCAATTCTGAAAGTAGAAGAGGCCAAAGCTGCATTAACTACTTCCCGGCTGGCTTATGCACCCATGCTGGCTTTATCACCGCAAGGAACGATCAGCAGCTTCGACAAAAGTGCTGCAACGAAAACCTATTCACTACCCGTCACGGCAAGCTGGGAGATCGACCTGTTCGGTAAACTGCTGAATGAAAAACGAGGGGCACAAGTGACCTTGTTACAGACCAAAGCCTATCGTCAAGCGGTACAGACACAGATCATATCAGGTATCGCCAACACCTACTATACACTGTTGATGCTCGACCAGCAACAGATCATTACCGAAGAGACCGCTGACATCATGAAGCGCAATGTGGAAACCATGCGTGCCATGAAAGATGCTGCCATGACGAATGCAGCCGCAGTCGCTCAAAGTGAGGCCGCTTATGCACAAGTACTAGCTTCCATCCCTGCTATCCGTCAGAGTATTCGTGAAACAGAAAACGCACTTTGCATGTTGCTCCGTCAAGCTCCGCAAGCCATCAAACGTAGCACATTGGCCGGTCAACAATTGCCTACCGAATTCTCCGTAGGTGTTCCGTTACAATTATTGTCCAACCGTCCGGACGTAAAAGCAGCCGAGATGTCGCTGGCAAGCACATATTACAACGCCAACCAAGCCCGTGCAGCTTTTTATCCGCAGATTACTCTCAGCGGGTCTGCCGGATGGACAAACAGTGCAGGTAGCGTGATTGTCAACCCGGGCAAACTCTTGGCATCAGCAATCGGTTCACTGACCCAGCCTTTGTTCTACAGGGGGGCAAACATAGCTCGTCTGAAGATAGCTAAGGCGCAACAGGAAGAGGCAAAACTCGCTTTCCAGCAATCTCTTCTCAATGCAGGCAGTGAAGTCAGCAACGCGCTATCAAAATATCAGACAACCTCCGAAAAGGCTTCTGCCCGCAAGTTACAGGTAGAGTCGGCAGAGAAAGCTTCCGAGTATACGAAGGAGTTGTTCCAGTTGGGTAATTCAACTTATCTTGAAGTATTGTCTGCAGAACAGTCCCTGCTCAGCGCACGCTTGTCACAGGTTTCCGACCAGTTTGACAGCATGCAGGCCATAGTCAGCCTTTACAGTGCTTTAGGCGGAGGCAGAGAGAACTAAGTGAATGTGTTTCAATAGTAAAATCGTTAACGTACTTATGTGTGATGATCCGGTAGAGATCATCACCATAGGGAATAAATCGAAAATATCATGATTAGTCCATTAGCTTACGTAGATCCCGAAGCAAAGATTGGTAAAAACGTTACCATCCAACCTTTCGCTTATATTGAAAAAGATGTCGAAATCGGGGATGACTGTATAATCATGGCTTATGCCAGCGTATTGAAAGGCACACGAATGGGTAAAGGTAACCACATTCACCATCATGCCGTATTGGGTGCCGAACCTCAGGACTTCCATTATTCCGGTGAGGACAGCAACCTGATCATTGGTGACAACAACCACATACGAGAGAATGTAGTTATCAGCCGTGCCACATTTTCAGAAAATGCAACAAAGATCGGCAATGGTAATTTTCTGATGGATAAGGTGCATATCTGCCACGATGTGCAGATAGGAGACAATTGCGTAGTGGGTATCGAGACTACCATAGCAGGCGAATGCACCTTGGATGATTGTGCCATATTGAGCGGCAATGTCATACTGCATCAATATTGCCATGTAGGTAGCTGGACACTCATACAAAGTGGATGCCGCATCTCTAAAGACGTGCCTCCATACATCATCATGTCTGGTAATCCGACCACCTATCATGGGGTAAATGCAGTAGTGTTGACCCAGCATAAAAAGACATCAGAGAGAATTCTGCGCCACATCGCCAATGCTTATCGTCTGATTTATCAAGGCAATTTCAGCGTTACAGATGCCGTACAGAAAATAGTAGACCAGGTTCCTATGAGTGAAGAAATAGAGAACATTGTCAAGTTCGTTAAAAACTCTGAACGAGGAATTGTGAAATAGTTTTAGGTATAAATCTATTTACAGCATGCTCCGTTTGCCATTCGAGGTAAACGGAGCTTTTTTATTAGCAAAATGATAATTGCAAAGAGCAACAACCTCCGAAGAGCCAGACATGCTACAACAAACGCCATTCGTCGCACTGAAAATAGATAATAATAGAACTTCAGAATCCCTCTCTAACAGTACTTTCTAAAATATGCCATCTTTACGAAACTTAAATACAGACAAGACCACTCTATCGGGAATCTGTAGGTGAATTCTTCCTTTCTTTATCTGTATAAGGCACATCTTTACTCCGGATTCACTTCATCTAAACGAATAACACAATGAAAGTGATTACATACGACTTCCCTTAAAAAAGATCACTTATCTTACCCTTCGCCACAAAATGAACTATAATAAAGGAAATAAATATTGACTTATAGAAAACGAACAATAAAGTATTAATAACCGAGTGTCCAATCATCAATAGACAATTGAAAGATGGTCTATTTCGCAGAAATGGAACATTAAGATCAAAATTCAAGAACATCCCCATGTCCTACTTAAGAACATCCGGATGTCTTAGTACAAAACATGGGGATGTTTTGATATACAACATCCCCATGTTTTTCTAATACGATTAGTATATTTCACCTGTAAGAATCTGCTTTTCAAAGTATTGAATGGCTATATTTCACCGAATGGAAAGCTATTACCCAGTTGAAAGATAATAAAGAGTATAAGTATTGATATTCACAGGTTTATATCATAGTAGAAATAGAGGTAATCTCTGTGAAAGATATCCCTGATTATCATTATCGGTAAGAAGAAAAGACTCTGAATAGAAAAGCCGAACGGCTAAGAAACAGCATCTTCCGCCCTTTTCGAAATCTAAGCATGGATAGATTTACCAAAAAGGACGGAAGATGAATCTTGAAAGCAGCTTTAGTTGGAAGCTGCAGGTTTCATTACAGGAACAACCACGGTTTCAGGTTTTATCCGTATGATCTCTTCACCGGAAGCCTGATCGGGAGCAAACTCTACATCGACCATCAACGTACGGCGGGGATGTATGGCGGTATCACTATTATGCACATGGAATACATACTTCCAATCCCCTTTGGCATCGCGGAACAGATCGCCATGCCCGGTACCGTTCTGATGAATGTTTTCCTTACTGATGATAGGATTTCCGTCAGGTTTCTTCCACGGTCCGTAAGGAGAAGTGGAAGTGGCATAGCCTACCGCATAATCCTTAGAAGCAAAATGATTGGCAGAATAGAGCAGATAATAAATTCCGTCACGCTTCACCACTGTCGGCCCTTCGATCACCGGAGCCGATTCAAAAGTCTGTGTATCCTCCCAAGGTTCGGTAGCAGTGATACATTGCGTTAATGTCTCTTCTTTAATACCACTCATATCTTCTTTAAATTCAGCTACCCAGATAGAATTTCCTTCATGCAGCCTCACATGATACAGATACATCTTGCCGTCCGTATCGAAGAGAAGGAATGGATCGATCTGATTCACATCCGACTTCAGGGCAGCTACGCTATCTTGCACGAAAGGACCGATAGGGCGTTCGCTCTTGGCAACGGCAATATTCTCATTAGCAGTATAAATCATGTAATACTTCCCGTTATGCTCAACTACCTGCGGAGCCCAGAAACCCTTGGTTCCGTATGCAGACACTCCCCCTTCAAGGGCGTGCCCATCTTTCAATGTTCCCGCAGGTACTTCCCACGTCTTCAGATCGGCCGACTGCAACACAGGAATTCCCGTCTGCGGCTTGGGTTCGGTTCCGTACATATAATACATGCCGTCAAAACAGGCAATGGTCGGGTCGGCAAAGGTGATTTGCTGTTGCTCTTTCTGTGGGGCACAAGAAGCCATAGCCAAGCTACAGCCTACAAGCATCCAATTAATCAGTTTCATAAAATTCTGTTTATAGGGTTTTATTTCAGTTCCACTTCTTCTACTTCAGCCTTGTAATAGCCTTTGGTCAAGTCAAAGAAACGTTCCTTCATTTTTTCAAGTTGTTCGGGATTGTTCACAGCTTGATTCTCAGTCTGCTGACGATCGTTGGTTACGTTATACAGAGTAAATTCAGGCATATTCCCCAATTCATTACCGGTTTCATTACGTTGCGGACCTTTGTAGGGAGGTAACATGACCCAATCGCCCATGCGAAGCCCCATTTTACCCTGAGCTTCGATAACCAAATCTTCACGTCCTTTCTGACTTTCACCCATGAAAGTGGCAAGCAATTCCTGGCTGTCGAGCGTCTGTTCCAACGGTTGGTCAATCAATTTGGCAAGAGAAGCAAACAAGTCCATCTGGCAAACCAAAGCATTAGAAACAACAGGCTGTATTTTTCCCTTCCAGTAAACAAACAAAGGAATGTGCGTTCCACCGTCGAACAAGCTATACTTACCGCCACGAAGTCCACCTGCCGGCTTATGATCACCAGCGAGTTCGGGAGCGCCGTCCTTATAACCATCATTCAGAACCGGACCATTGTCACTCGTAAAAATAACCATCGTATTCTCCAACAAGCCCAGTTCCTTCAACTCAGCCATCAACTGACCAACGCACCAGTCCGCCTCAACGACAGCATCACCGCGGGGTCCCATGGACGTAGAACCTACAAAACGGCTGTGAGGGGCACGAGGTACGTGCGGCTCATGCAAACCATAATAAAGGAAGAAAGGATTGTCCTTGTTTTCAACCAGAAAGTTCTTCACTTTGCCTACAAAGTAATCCGCCATGTCCTCATCGACCCAGCGTGCCTTCTGCCCGCCCTTCATGAATCCGATGCGGGGAATACCGTTTACAATAGAGTTATGGTGTCCGTGCGCCCACTGCATTTTCAACATTTCGGGATGATCCAAAGCGGTCGGCTCTCCTTCGAAATTATGTTCATAACTCACTTCGATCGGATCGTCCTTCTCCAGACCAACTACATTGCCATCTTCCACATATACGGTCGGCACGCGGTCGTTCGTCGCAGCTATCAGGCAGGAATAATCAAATCCGATCTCCTTAGCACCCGGTTTGATGGTCTCGTTCCAGTTCACATTTCCACTTCCCATGCCCAGATGCCATTTACCGATGGCTCCTGTACGATAGCCCGCTTTCTGCATAAACTTAGGAAGCGTATACTCGTTTTCCCCGATAATGAGGGGAGCATCTCCCGGGAGGATTTTGGCATCCTTGTTTTTCCACGGATACATTCCGGTCATCAAGGCATAACGGCTCGGCGTAGAAGTTGCCGAAGTGGCATAACCATTGTTGAAACAAACGCCTCCATGGGCAAGACTATCGATATTCGGAGTATGGATAGTAGTGGAACCGTAAGCACTTACATCCCCAAAGCCAAGGTCGTCGGCAAGAATCACAATCACATTCGGTCGTTGGGGAGCTTCCTCATTGCTACTGCCGCAAGCTGCGAGAGCGGCCACGGCAGGCAGATAAAATAGATGTCTTTTCATCGGTTATTATTTTATGGTTTATTTATGACAGACAAAGATAAACAAACTATTTTATTTCAGAGGAATACGATAAACAATAAATGAGTTTCTAATGCTTAGTTACCAGACAGGATGAAGCCATTTACTTTGAGAAGAACTATCAATGAAGAAATATTCAACATTTCGAACAACAATCTTTGTTTATCTGTTCGTTTTAATTACATTTGTATAAAGTAGAATACAAAGCATGGTTATAGCAGTAGATTTTGATGGTACCATCGTAGAAGATTGTTATCCTCGTATAGGCAAAGAGATTCCATTTGCAATTGAAACACTAAAGCTTCTCCAGAAAGAGAAACATTACCTGATTTTATGGACAGTCCGCGAAAAAGAGCGACTTGAGGAAGCTATTGACTGGTGCAAAAAAAGAGGGATCGAATTCTATGCGATCAACAGAAACTATCCTGAAGAGAAAGCAGATCACGAGCATTATTCAAGAAAAATAAAAGCTGATATCTTTATCGATGATCGGAATTTTGGAGGTCTTCCGGATTGGGGAACAATCTACCAAACAATTATTGGGAAGAGCGATTCCACAAATCCGGATAAATGGATAATCGGTAGTGCTACAAAGAAAAAGAGAAAATGGTGGTTTTGAAAAATACCACACAAACCAAGCACCTGATCTCATCCGATGGCACACAGACTGGCCACACAAGCATTTAGCGTATTCCCAACGAGTAATGAGTATTTCCTTATATCAAACTCTGGGTGGTAATGGCGGTATTTATTATTTTGTATTTCCAGAACCATAGCTATATCCATAGCCGTAACCATAGCTGTATTTTTTGTCGGAAACCTTACATCCATTTATAATAAAAGAAACACTATTGATCTGCTCCGATACATCTAAGTCAACAGCCAATGACAAGGCACTTTTCGGAGTACAATTCATCCGACAAACGAACAATGTGAAATCCGTCACTCTACCCAGACACAAGCTATCACTAACCATTCCTACAGGAGCCGAATCAACAATCACATAATCGAAATGCTCACGAAAATAAACAAAAGCCTCTTTCAACTTATCTGTCTCAAGAAGTTCGGCAGGATTGGGTGGAATAGGTCCGGCCGGAGCCACAGACAGGAGAGGATGTAGACCGGACGGCAGGATCAGATTGTCCAATTGAGTTTCATTGCCCGACAAATAATAGGACATGCCTTGTTTCGTATTCAATCCGAAATATTCAGCCAATCTCGGTTTGCGAAGATCCAGTCCGACAAGAAGCACTTTACAACCCATAAACGCAAATGTCAATGCCAGATTGATACTCACAAAACTTTTGCCATCTCCACTTACAGTAGAAGTAACCAGAATACATCTCTTTTCTTCGCTTTCGGTTATAAAACGCAAATTGGTTCGTGTTCTCCTGAAAGCTTCGTCCAGTATATTATTGCGACCTTCCATCACCTGTTTTTCTGACTCAGATATCTGCGGTATCATCCCCATAATAGGCAGTTGGGTCTTTTCTACTTCCGAGGCAGATCCTATCTTTGTACGGAAAGCATCCTTCAAAAAAATAAATCCCGCAGTAAGACAAAGTGCCCAAAAAGCCGCACCCACATAAATCACCTTACGTTTGGGAGAAACCGGAACATCTTCTGCCAATGCAGCATCAATGATCCGAGCCTTGTTGATGGTAGCTGCCAACGAGATAGCTGCTTGTTCTTTCCGCTCCAGTAACATGAGGTAGAGGTTAGCTTTAATCTGCTGTTGCCGATTGATATTATTAAATTCTCTTTCTTGTTTAGGTATACTCATGATTCTGGAATTAAAATAATTCGTTTTCTGCATGATATCATTCCGCTCAATGAGCAGACCTTCTCTCACACCTGCCAAAGCACTGACCACATTTCTTTTCAAGACATCTATCTTAATATTCTGATTGATAATCGCTGGATTATTATCTTTCATAGCATACAGCAACCGCTCGCGTTCCAGAAGTTCTTTGTTGTACTCATCAATCAGCTTCAGCAATCCCGTATCGGAAATCCCCGTATTGACCGGTAACAAAGAATATGAATGCTTACTATTCTCTACATAATTATAAATAGAATTCGTCATATTTAACTGAGTTTCCACTTCCAGCAGTTTCTTCTCATACTCATTATTAGTACTCAAATCAAGTGCCATATTCGTTTTTATATCGCTCACCCGCTCCTGTACCTTGTATTGCTCCATATGTTTCTCTACAAAACCAAGCTCTCCACTGATACTATCCAATCTCTCCTCAATAAACACCAGCGTGTTTCCAGCCACTTTATTCTTATCCGCCAAAGCATCCCGATTGTATACTTCAATCAACTTCGACAAAAACGCCTCAGCTCTTCTTTTGTCAATATCGGTATAAGACAAACCAATGATAGATGTCTTTTTGGAGGTAGTTGCCACCGTCAGCTTACTGGAACAAGCCCGTACGGCATCCGGCAAACAGAGGATAGAAATTTCCATTTCCTCCGGAAACTCTTCATCTGATAGACAACGTAAAGTAAGCCTACCCGCTGGAGTATCGATAAAAGCCGGGAATCCGGTAAAAGTAGTTGTTTGCTGTTTGTTCGCCTGTTCGGAACGGACTTCGAATCCGGATACTGTTCCCTCTATCTCTATCGACAAAGTACTTGATAGCGTATCCATGGCTTCCTTATCGAGAGTGGCTCGCAACGGGCAATAGACCTCTTCCAAGTATCTGCCTCCTTTTTTCACTTTATAAATAGTATGCAGGTTCAGTTCATCCACTACCTGTGAAAGTATGGAACGCGAACGCATAATCTCCATCTCATCCTCCATTTGAGTGCCCGCAGCAGAGAGGGCCGGGCTGTTGGTTGAAAACAGTTCATCCAGCATTTTGTCTTTAGTATCGGAATCCTTAATGATAATCGAAGCGGATGCCTTATAAATAGGAATAGATAAATTGACATAAATCAGTGCAATAAATAGCGCAAAAGGAACTGTTACAGCGAACCATTTCCAATGAATGAGTAATTTGTAAAATAGTTCGATCAGGTCTATTTCCTGTTCTTGCATAGATTCATCCTTTCTTGTTTCCATTCTATCATTTTTTAATAAGCATTCAACGAAGTATATTCACAATAAGACCGGCAAGAGAAATGAGTATCGACGTAGCCGATACCAATAAACTGGTGGAAGAACCGATATTAGCACTTTGCCTCTTTGCCCGATTGGGTTCCACATAGACAATATCATTTTGTTTCAGGTAGAAATAAGGCGAATAAATGAGATTAGCGTCATTCAGGTTCATAGAAATGATATGCCTGTGCGCATACTCATCCTCACGAATGATCTTCACATTATCCCGTTTTCCATAGATCGTCAAGTCTCCCGCCATCGCAATGGCTTCGAGGATGCTTACCTTTTCATTATCGACGGTATATACATTGGGACGATTCACTTCACCGATGACGGATATTTTATAATTTACCAGACGGACGGTAACGATGGGAGTTTCTTTCAGATAAGTTTTCAGCCTCTTGACAATCATATCAGAAGCCTGTTGAGTAGTCAATCCAGCAATTTTCAGTATTCCCAGCACAGGAAACACAATTTCTCCACGGCTACTCACCAAATAATTCTGTAGGGTAGGTTGCGACAATAGATTGGTCGTATTATTCGTTTGAACAGAAGGTATAATCAGGTTGAAAGGTATGGATGCTTCCGGATCTGAAGTGCTAACCGAAATAGTCAAAAGATCTTTCGGCATGATCTTCACATCAAAATTAGAAGAAATCACCGTATCATTTACCGCACCAGGTTCTACTTGCAGGTAAGTGATACGTCTGGTTGATGCACACGAAGTACAAAGAAGAATGCAGAAAGCCATGCTGGAGACAGCATAAAAAAACTTATTCATGTTTGTATATCCCTCAACCGATCATTCCCTATTCGGTTCGTTACTTTAACAGAAAAGCGTGGGAACTGTTGCTATTATCTGTCAAGAGGTATCGCCAAACACCCGAAACACAAATAATAAGACAACAGCCCACGCCCAACTATATATTTGTAGATATACAGCGAGCATGAGCGTTTTGTTGCCTATTATTCTTATACCCATTTGAAATTTGGCGATTTCCTTGACAAGAATAATATGGTAAACGCTTCTAACTATTTAATATGTAGTCTTTTAGGAGTATATCAGAATATTCCTAAAGATGTCGCAAAGTTAATGAATAATTTATAAAAGCCAATAACATAGAGAAAATTTCTCTTTCATATATATAATATCTCATGCAAGGTTAAAGGATATACCCGATTATTATTAAAAAATAATATTACTTACATGCACATGTTAGTGCTATTGATATGTACATGTTGATGATGCTAACATCCGGGTGTTGATAGTGCCAACATGTACATGTAAGTAACATCATTCTTTAAAGAAGCGTTGTATATATATAAAAGAAAAGGAGCGCATCAATATAACTTTGATGCACTC
>OGOG01000470.1_pt1 | contig 46079 bp, 36 predicted proteins | sample 1552581 | NCBI WGS metagenome assembly OGOG01 (sample SAMEA2580152, study PRJEB22360) | human gut metagenome | biome: human gut; feature: human-associated habitat; material: faeces | place: Denmark | collected 2008/2010 | reverse complement strand
GATTCTCCTGTTTCCTCCCAATTTCGTAATTCGCACAAAGGCAAGTGTAACACAGTGGCGGAACATTTACAATCGAGCATTTTTCAAGGGAACGTTGACGACTGCGCAACACAAATGCAGTACAAGATGCAAAACAGAAAAAGCCCTGCCGGGCGGCAGGGCTAAAAAGTATCAATCCAAGAAGTCCCGCAGTTTCTTGCTGCGGCTGGGGTGGCGGAGCTTGCGCAGGGCCTTGGCTTCGATCTGGCGAATGCGTTCACGGGTGACGTTGAACTCCTTGCCGACTTCCTCCAGCGTGCGGGGGCGGCCATCCTCCAGGCCGAAGCGCAGGCGCAGGACCTTTTCCTCACGCGGGGTCAGGGTCTTGAGAACGTCGGCCAGCTGCTCCTTCAGCAGGGTCTGGCTGGCGGCCTCGGCGGGCACGGGTGCGTCATCGTCGGGGATGAAGTCGCCCAGATGGCTGTCCTCCTCCTCACCGATGGGCGTCTCCAGACTGACGGGTTCCTGTGCGACGCGCATGATCTCGCGAACCTTATCCACGGGCATGTCAAGGCGCTCGGCGATCTCCTCGGCGCTGGGGTCGTGGCCGTACTCATGCAGCAGCTGGCTGGACACTTTCTTGACCTTGTTGATCGTCTCGACCATGTGCACGGGGATGCGGATGGTGCGGGCCTGGTCGGCGATGGCGCGGGTGATGGCCTGACGGATCCACCACGTTGCGTAGGTGGAGAACTTGAAGCCCTTGGTGTGGTCAAACTTTTCGACAGCCTTGATCAGGCCCAGGTTGCCTTCCTGGATCAGATCCAGGAACTGCATACCGCGGCCCACATAGCGCTTGGCGATGGAGACGACCAGACGCAGGTTGGCCTCGCTCAGGCGCTGCTTGGCTTTCTCGCCATCGGGACCGCCGGCCTGAATTTTCAGTGCCAGCTCGGTTTCCTCCTCGGGGGACAGCAGCGGCACGCGGCCAATTTCCTTCAGGTAGACCTTGACGGGGTCGTCAATCGTGATGCCGTCGGCAGTCAGGCCGTCCTCGTAGTCGTCCGCGCCCTCCTCGGAGCTGGGCAGGGCGCTGCTGACGTCAACGGGCGTGTCGTCGACGATCTCGATGCCGTTGCTTTCCAGCTCCTCGTAGAGCTTTTCCATCGCTTCTACGTCAAGAACGTTGCCATTTTCCTCCATTGCGTCGCTGATCTCACTGCTGGTCAGCTTGCCGGCGCGGCGGCCCGTGTCGATCAGGCTGCGGATCGGATCTTTCTTTTCTGCCATAAGTACGTTCTCCTTTTGGTTTTCTATTGTTTGACAAAGTATGTCGGAATGTCGTTATTCGTCTGTCTCGGCGGGGCGGGCGCCCTTCTTTTTGCCGAGGTTTGCAAAGTAGCTTTCCAGCTGGCCGTCACTCATATCCTTGACCTGCTCACTGATCGGCTTGGCGGTCTGCAAGCGGTCCAGATACATATCAATATCCTGCCTTTGCAGGCGGATGTCGTGGTTGTACGCCTGCCCGTGAGCCAGCTGCTGGAACGCGGCCTCATCCAGCATTTGCTGTAATGACGTCTGGTTCAGCGGCAGGTGCTCGTCCACACAGCGGAAAATTGCCTCCAGCGCGCGCTGCATCTCGGGCACCAGCACGGTGGACATATCCAGCCGCGCACGGACGTAGGGCACCTGCTCGGGGTCCTGCAGCATGGCCACGGCCAGCTGGCGCGCCGCGTTGGCCGCGCCGAGGGCGGATTCCCCGCTGCTGGTGTAGGGCACGCGGATGTCCGACGCAATGCCCTCCTTGGAGAGGTCGCGCTGCTCCTTGCGGTAGCTGCGGCGCGCGGCGGCCTGAAGCGCCCCGTTAAGTTGGGAAAGGATGGCCTGTTTCGAGACGCCGGTCTCGTCGGCCAGCCGCCCGGCGTAGACGTCCCGCGCCGTCGGGCTGACGCCGCGCTCGGTCAGAATCTCGATGGCCTCCCGGATGTAGCTCAGCCGCCCGTCGTCGCTGCGCAGGTCATACTTTGCCTTGCTCTTTTTCAGCTGGAATTCTGTCGGGTTGGCCGTACCGTTCAAGAGCATCTCGAACCGCTCACGGCCATATTTTTTGATGAACTCGTCCGGGTCCTTCGCGCCCTGGTAGCTCAGCACGCTGACTTTCAGCGTCGTGCTGCCCAGAATGCCAAGGCTGCGCTCGGTGGCCTTCTGGCCCGCCTCGTCGGAGTCGTAACTCAAAACGACCTCGTCGGCGTACTCGCTCAACAGCTTGGCCTGCTCGGGTGTCAGGGCCGTGCCGCAGGCACAGACCGCCGTGTCAAACCCGGCCTCATGCATCGAGATGACGTCCATGTAGCCCTCACAGAGGATGTAGCGCCGGTTTTTTGACTTTTTGGCGATATTCAGTGCAAAAAGTGTGCGGGATTTGTGGTAGACCATCGTCTCGGGGCTGTTGATATACTTGGGCTTGGAGTCGTCCAGCACGCGCCCGCCGAAGGCAATGATGGCCCCGCGCACATCAATGATGGGCACCATGACGCGGTGGCGAAAGATGTCATAGAGGTTGCCCTTGGCGCTGCGCTTGACGAGGCCGGAGGTTTCCAGCTCTTCCTCACTGAAGCCGCGGCGCTTGAGGTAGTGCAGCAGGCCGCCGAAGTCCTCCGGCGCGTAGCCAAGGCCGAACCGGCGGATGGCAGCGTCGGACAGGCCGCGCTTTTCCTTCCAGTAGCGGCGGGCCATGGCGGCCTCCGGCGTTTTGGCGTTGAGGTTCTCATAGAAGTAGCGCGCGGCGCAGCGGTTGATCTCCAACAGGCGCTGGCGCGCACGGGACTCGCGGTCATCCTCCTCGGGCAGCGGCATACCTGCGCGGCCCGCCAGCTGCTTGACAGCCTCGACATAGCCGAGATTGTTGTACTTGCGCACAAAGTTGATGACATCGCCCGCCGCACCGCAGCCGAAGCAGTAAAAGCTCTGGGTATCCGGGTAAACGACGAAGGACGGCGTTTTTTCATTGTGGAACGGACACAGACCCGTGGCCGTGCGTCCGCGGCGGCGCAGCTGGACATACTGGCCGATGACTTCTTCAATGTCGTTGCGCCGCACGACTTCCTGTATATATTCCTGGGGTATCATGGGATAGGCTGCACCTCCGTTTCTCAAAATAATAGATATTAAATAAAAAAATAATAAATACGGTGGCGTTTTCTCCCTTTAGTCGAAAACAAAAGCGTAGGGGCGGATTCCATATCCGCCCGTGCCCGTTCGCGGCTGCGCAGACCTCCGCGGGCGCATATAGAATGCGCCCCTACGTTTTTTGAGCGGAGCGCAGCGACGCGCTCCACAATCTTTCTTATTTATTATTTATTATTTCTTATTTGTTTACAAAACCTTCCACTTCTGCGGAACGAACAGTTCCTCAAACAGGCGCGTGGCGAACTCGTCGCTCATGCCGCTGATGTAGTCGGTCACGGCACGGTCCACGCCCTCATTGTAGGCGATCTGCATGTAAAAGTTCGGCATCAGGGCCGGTTCGTCGCACAGGCGGGCGTACAGCTCGCTGATGAGCTTGTCCACCTTCTTTTCCTCGCGCTTGGCCTCCTTGTCGACGTAGACCGTCGCGTACATGAAGTCCTTCAGCACGGCGTAGGCGGCCTCGACCTCGGGAGAAAAATTGATTTTCCCGTTGCCGCTGTGTGCGACCAGGTCGGTGATCATCGTCGTGATACGCTCGGATTTGGTATGTCCCAGCACGGCGACGGCCTCGGGCGGCAGCTGGCGCGCGTCGAGCACACCGGCGGTGATGGCGTCCTCAATGTCGTGGTTCAGAAACGCAATGTGGTCGGCACGGCGCACAACGCAGCCTTCGGGCGTGCGGGCCCACGCGCCGGACGTGTGCGTCACAATGCCGTTGCGCACCTCCCAAGTCAGGTCAAGGCCCTGGCCGTCGCGCTCTAAGTAATCCACCACGCGCAGGCTCTGGCGGTAGTGGGAAAACCCGCCCGGGCAGAGCCGGTTGAGCGCTCTCTCCCCCGCGTGGCCGAACGGCGTATGGCCCAGATCGTGGCCGAGCGCGATGGCCTCGGTCAGGTCCTCATTCAGGCGCAGTGCGCGGGAAATTGTGCGTGCGATCTGAGAGACCTCCAGCGTATGGGTCAGACGGGTGCGGTAGTGGTCGCCCTCCGGGGACAGAAAGACCTGCGTTTTCTGCTTTAAGCGGCGGAACGCCTTGCAGTGCAGAATGCGGTCCCGATCCCGCTGGAAGCAGGGCCGGATAGGGTCCGGCTCCAGCGGCACACGGCGGCCCAGGCTGTTTTCGCTTAAAGTCGCGTAGCGGCTCAGGGTCTGCCGTTCGATAGCCTCGGTCTCTTCACGGATCGTCATAGTGTGCCCCCCTTTTCTGCTCTCTGCTTATAAATACGACAAAAGTGCGGGAAACACTCTTTTTTTGTTGGAAAAATTTTGATTTTTTACAGAAATTTAAAACGCCGCATACTGCGGGGCAGATATTTCCACCTCTGCCCCGCCGCGGGTCAGCTCGTTGAGAGCCGTGCGGAGCGTCTCCTCCTGCCCTGCCGGCATACGCCAGCAGAGCGTCACGGCATCGTCAAAAATCGGCTCGTCAAGCCGCGTTTCCGCCGCCGCAATGATGCGCTGGGCCTGCTCGAACTGGGCATAGCTCACACGGACCTTGCAGTCGACGACCAGCCGCATGCTGACGAGCTCGGCGCTTTGCAGAGCGCCCGAGGCTGCCGCCGTGTAGGCGCGCACCAGCCCGCCGGTACCCAGCAGAATACCGCCGAAATACCGCGTTACCACGACGATCACGTCCGCCACACCCGCGTGGCCGATGGTCTCCAGCACAGGCGTACCGGCAGTCTTGGCGGGTTCGCCGTCGTCGGAATACCGCGTGCGGCCATTTTGCAGCACATAGGCGTAGACGTTGTGCCGCGCCGTGCGGTTGGCAGCGCGCACAGCGTTCAGCACGGCCAGGGCCTTTTCCTCCGTATCGGCAAAGGAGGCCGTTGCGATAAAGCGGCTGCGCTTTTCCTCATATTCAAAGGTGGCTGTGCCGCGGATGGTTTTGTAGTCGGCCATGGTGGGAAACCTCGATGTATAGCAAAAAATACCCCGGATGAAAACCATCCGGGGTACAAAAAACGGAATTACTTGCCAGACTTGGCGAAGCGGCGCTTGAAGCGCTCGACGCGGCCACCGGTATCGACCAGCTTCTGCTTGCCGGTGTAGAAGGGATGGCACTTGCTGCAGACTTCGACGTGGATCTCCGGCTTGGTGTCACGGGTGTGGATCACGTTGCCGCAGGCACAAGTGATGGTGCAGTCCACATAGTTCGGATGGATGCCCTGCTTCATGGTTATTTCACCTCTTTCTCGATCATGATAAAAGGAGCCATACTCAATATATGTGCTCATCACAATCTCCGAATTGCGGCTACCAGCACCCGGCATCCTGTCCGGGCGGAGCAGCCATCTGAACGATTGCTGAAATATTTTAGCACAAAGTTCGCTCGATGTCAAGAGATTTTGAAAATTTTGCGTGATATAGTAGGGGCCGGACATGTCCGGCCCGGCAGTTTCCCACTAGCTTGCAATCATGGGAAGGCCGCGGGCCGGGCATGCCCGGCCCCTACAGACGGTATCACCTTACAGCGTCAACTGCTCCGCTCTGTCGTCGTCCTTCAAAATCGCACCGGCGGCGGGCAGGGTGCGCACGCGGTAGCGCGGGGCGTCGTTCAGCTCAAGGCCCTCGGCCAGCGTGACGCGGGCGATTTTGGCATTCTTTTTCAGCGCCACAACGCTGACACCGGCGGTGTCGCGGGTCGTCTTTTCGGGTATGAGCGCGCTGCCGACGAGCAGCAGACGGTTGTTGGTGGTGAAAATCGCCAGCTCGGTCTCCTCGGGCAGGTGGCGCATGAAGGCCAGCTCGGCCTTGTCGCTGTAGGCTTTCAGCAGCTTGCGGCGGTTCTGCTTTGTCTCGTAGCTGGACAGCGGCACCTTGGCGCACTTGCCGTTGTCGTAGAAGAAGAGCATCCAGCCCTTGTAGTCGGGGGTCACGACCATATACAGCGGGACCTCGCCCTCCTCCATGCCGAGGGCGCTGGCGACATAATCGCCGAGGACGCTCGCCTTGCTGTCGTTGAAATCATAGGCGTGAGACTTGTAAACCTGACGATGATTCGTGAAGAACAGCAGCTCAACGCTGTTCGTGCTCTCGCAGGTGAACAATACCTCATCGCCGTCCTTGAGCTTCTGCTCGCCGCTCATGCGCAGGCTCTGGGGCGTGATCTTCTTGAAGTAGCCGTCCCGCGTGAAGAACAGGTGCACGGGGTAGTCGGGAATCTGCTGCTCCGGCTCCTCGCCCTCAACGGCAGGCACCTCGTACATGATCTCGCAGCGGCGGGGCTTGCCGTACTTTTTGGCGACGTCGGCCAGCTCCTTCATGATGATCTTGTTGATGCGTGCCGGGCGCTTGAGAATATCCTCCAGGTCCGCAATCGCGTTTTCGAGTTCTTCAATTTCCTCGGTGCGCTTTAAAATATACTCGCGGTTCAGGTGGCGCAGCTTGATCTCGGCCACGTACTCGGCCTGCACCTCGTCGATGCCGAAGCCGATCATCAGGTTCGGCACGACCTCGGTCTCCTCGGCGGTGTTGCGCACGATTTCGATGGCCTTGTCAATGTCGAGCAGAATTGCCTTCAGGCCCTTGAGCAGGTGCAGGCGCTTCTGCTTGCCCTGCAAATCGTAGTAGGTGCGGCGGCGCACGCACTCGGCGCGGAAGGCGATCCACTCGTTCAGGATGCTGCGCACGCCCAGCACCTTGGGCTGGCCCGCAATCAGCACGTTAAAGTTGCAGGCGAAGCTGTCCTCCAGCGGCGTGGCCTTGTACAGGCGCGCCATCAGCTTGTCGGGATCCTGGCCGCGCTTCAAATCAATCGTCAGCTTTAAGCCGTTCAGGTCGGTCTCGTCGCGCATATCGGAAATTTCGCGGATCTTGCCCAGCTTGACCAACTCGGTGATCTTGTCCATGATGGCTTCTACCGTCGTCGTGGGCGGGATCTGCGTGACGTCGATGCAGTTGTTTTCCTTGTCGTAGCTCCACTTAGCGCGGACGCGGACGCTGCCGCGGCCATTTTCCAGCACGTTCTGCATCTCGGCGGCGTCGTACAGAATCGTGCCGCCGCCGACGAAATCAGGGGCCGGAATGATTTCCCGCAAATCGGCCTGCGGGTCCTTCATCAGGGCAATCGTCGCATTGCAGAGTTCCTCGAGGTTGAAGGAGCAGATGTTGGATGCCATGCCGACGGCGATGCCCAGCGTGTTGTTGGCCAGAATCGTCGGGAAAGTGACGGGCAGCAGCGTCGGCTCCGTCGTCGTGCCGTCGTAGTTGGGCACAAAATCGACGGTGTCCTTGTCGATGTCGCGGAACAGCTCGTCGCAGACCGGCTCGAGCTTAGCCTCGGTGTAACGGGCGGCGGCGTAGGCCATATCGCGGCTGTACGCCTTGCCGAAGTTACCCTTGGAGTCCACGAAGGGCACAAGCAGGCTCTCGTTGGAGCGGCCCATGCGGACCATCGTGTCGTAGATCGCGGCGTCGCCGTGGGGGTTCAGGTGCATCGTGCTGCCGACGATGTTGGCGCTCTTGGTGCGGTTGCCCTTGAGCAGGCCCATCTCGTACATTGTGTAGAGCAGCTTGCGGTGGGCGGGCTTGAAGCCGTCGATCTCCGGCAGGGCACGGGAGACGATGACGCTCATCGCGTAGGGCATATAGTTGGTTTCCAGCGTATCGGTGATGGCAGATTCCAGCACCTCGCCCGCCGATAAAATTTCGACGTTATCGCCCAGCTGCGGGCGCGCAGGGGTCAGTTTTTTTTCTTTACGTTTTGCCATTATGATTTATCCTATATTTCACAGCCGCCCGGTAGGGGCCGGACATGTCCGGCCCTTCACTTACCGGGAGCAAAGCGTTTACGGGAAGGTTGCGGGCGGGGCATGCCCCGCCCCTACACGCGCGGCAATCGTAGGGGTGTTCTCCCGCCGGGCGCGTATCAGCTCACGTCCAGATCGTCCAGATACTCCGCGCCGTGCTCGGCGATGTGCTCCTTGCGGCCCTGGAGGTTATCGCCCAGGAGCAGGTCAAACACGGCGGAGGTGCGCTCGGCGTCGGTGGGCAGCACCTTGATCAGGCGGCGGCTGTCGGGGCTCATCGTCGTCAGCCACATCATCTCGGGGTCGTTCTCGCCCAGACCTTTCGAGCGCTGGATCGTGTATTTCTCGCCATCGATACGGCGCAGGATGTCGGCCTTCTCCGGCTCGGTGTACGCAAAATAGGTTTTGTTCTTCGTGTTGATCTCGTACAGCGGCGACTCGGCGATATAGACATAGCCCTTGTTGATGAGGGTCGGTGTCAGACGGTAGAGCATCGTCAAAACCAGCGTGCGGATCTGGTAGCCGTCCACATCGGCATCGGTGCAGATGACGACCTTATTAAAGCGCAGGTTGTCCAGATTGAAGCTGGCCAGGTCTTTGTTGTGGCTGCCGCCCAGCTCGACGCCGCAGCCCATGACGCGGATCAGGTCGGTAATGATTTCGGATTTGAAAATGCGGGCATAGTCGGCTTTCAGACAGTTCAGGATCTTACCGCGGATGGGCATGATGGCCTGAAACTCCGAGTCGCGGCTCTGCTTGACCGCGCCCATAGCGGAATCGCCCTCCACGATGTACAGCTCGCGGCGGGAGGCATCCTTCGTGCGGCAGTCCACGAACTTCTGCACGCGGTTGGCCAGATCCATCTGCTGGGTCATCGTCTTTTTAATGGTGATGCGCGCTTTTTCGGCGTGCTCGCGGCTCTGCTTATTGATGAGCACCTGCTTGCAGGCCTTTTCGGCCTCGTCGGGGTGCTCGATGAAGTAGACCTCCAGCTGATGCTTCAGGAACTCGGTCATGGCCTGGGCCACAAACTTGTTCGTGATGGCCTTTTTCGTCTGGTTCTCGTAGCTCGTGCGGGTGGAGAAGCTGGACGAGACAAGCACAAGGCAGTCCTGCACGTCGGCAAAGGTGATCGCACTCTCGTTCTTTTTGTACAGACCCTTGTTTTTCAGCCAGGCGTTGATCTGGCTGACGAATGCCGTGCGCACGGCGCGGTCCGGGCTGCCGCCGTGCTCGAGCCAGCTGGAGTTGTGGTAATACTCCAGACACTGCACGGTGTTGGAGAACGCGAACGCGACGTTCATCTTGACCTGATAGTCGGGCTGGTCGGCGCGGTCACGGCCCGCGGCGGCACCGGAGCAGAAATGCACGGGCGTCAGGGCCTTGTCCCCTACCAGCTCGTTGGCGTAGTCAGTGATGCCATGCTCGTACAGGTACTCGAATTTTTCGGCGTCGCTGCCGGACTTGTCGGTAAAGACCAGTGTAACGCCGTCATTGACGACGGCCTGACGGCGGAGCATATCCTTGAAGGATTCCGCCGGGACGGCGATGTCGGTGAAAACCTCGGTGTCGGGCTTCCAGCGGATGACCGAGCCGGTACGCTTTCCCTTGAACGGCTCCTTCTGCAGGCCGCCGACGTTCCCGCCCTTTTTGAAGTCGAGGTGATAGTGGAAGCCGTCGCGGTAGATGTCGGCGGTCATCCACTCACTGGCATACTGGGTGGCGCACAGGCCCAGACCGTTCAGGCCCAGGCTGAAATCATAGTTGCCGCTGCCCTCGGCGTATTTGCCGCCGGCGTACAGCTCGCAAAAGACCAGGTCCCAGTTCCAGCGCTCCTCGGCCTTGTTGTAGTCAACGGGGATGCCGCGGCCAAAATCCTCGACCTCGACGACGTGGTCCGGGAACAGCGTGACATTGATGCGGTTGCCGTGGCCGTCGCGTGCCTCATCGATGGAGTTGGAAATAATTTCAAAAATGGAATGAGCGCAGCCCTCGACACCGTCGGAGCCGAAGATGACCGCCGGGCGTTTTCGCACACGGTCCGCGCCCTTCAGCTGGCGGATACTGTCATTGCCGTATTCCTGTTGTTTTTTTGCCATGCGGCGGGTCCCTCCGAATTTATAGTAAAACAGTGGTAGTTTTTGCACATGTAGATTTATTAAACCACAAGGCACAGCGGTTTGTCAAATTTGATTTGGTCAGATTTGCTTTCAGCAGAGGTCGATGCCCGCCTCCGCCCCTATAAACTCAGTTTAATACAACATTCAGTTGTTGTCAAGTTGTTTTTAATTGCAGTCACAGTTGCAGTCCTCCACCCGGTTGCGGTCTCCTATGACGGCGGTCCAATATTCGGTGCCCTGATAGCGGAAGATGACCCAGTCATAGCCGTTATATTTCCGTGTGCTCTGCTTTACCACGCAGTAATTGCCCAGCGGCAGGTAGCCGACCACATCGTTGAAGTCGGCGGTATAAAAATACTCGCACCGGGCGTTGAACACGGCCAGACGCTTGCCGCTGACCGTCTCCATAGAAGGGCCGGAGACCCCATAGTTGTTGTAGCCTCCGGCTCTGATCTCGGGCAGGAAATCCTTGTAGCTGCGGTCCAGGTCGCACGCGCCGGAGATTCCGCTGGCGCTGCCGCTGCCTGTGTACTGCCACATAGCATAGCTGCCGTTGTACCCCAGCGCCGAGCGGTAATCCGCGACCCACAGCGGGTACCGGCTCAGCGCGGCAGCATTCAGGTAGCTGTTGATATAGTTTGTGTAGCTGTACCACCCAGCGTACCATTTGCGCTGGTAGAGAATGTCCATGGCGTACTGCACCAGACTTGTCAGCTCGGCACGGCCCAGGCTGGTAAGGCTCGAGTCCTCGACGTCCACAAAGACCGGGTACTCCAATTGCAGGCCGTCCATGACGTTCAGGAACGTCGTCAGCTCGTTGGCAACGGCGGCGCGGGTGCGGGCGTAGGTATAGTAGTAGGCCCCCACCCGCAGACCCGCGGCCTTGGCCCCGTTGACGTTCTGCAAAAAGTACGGGTCCACGTACAGGCCGCCGCTGTTGGCGGAACCGATGCGGACAATGGCAAACTGCTTGCCCGCCGCCGCCACCCTGCCCCAGTTGATATTGCCCTGATAGCGCGACACGTCAATGCCATTTTGGAAAAACGCCATAAAAAGCCCCCCTTTGCGGTATAATATGCAAAGAGGGGGCGGGGTGTGTAATATCTGTTTCCGCTGCAAGGGCGGCAGCCAGGGTGCCTTTACGCCAGGCGCCGAATTGTATACGTATTGGACAGCTTTTCAATCTGTATATTTTTCACAGCAATTTGATCCTCAAATCTCCCAGCAGCGACACTGCCTCCGGCAGGGAGAATTTTGCGTCCTGCAGCTTGCAGCCGAAGATGTCGACTTTATACCCGCTGGCCTCTTTGAAGTTCGCCTTGCGCATATCGCACTGGAAAAATTCAGTGTCCAGCAGGTCGCATTTCTCAAAATCCGCGCTGACGAGATTGCACTTAGCGAACATCGAGCGCTGTATAACACTGCCCGCAAATTTGAACTTTGTCAGGTTCATTTCGGTGAAGGTGTTGTATTTCAGGCGGCAGTCCCGCAGGCTCTCGATGGGGTCGGCAAATGCGCCGTCGCCCTGCAGGGACATCCAGTCGATGTTGTTCAGCGTACAGTTCTCAAAATCTGTGAATTTTGCGCGTGACATAGTGGTTTTTAAATTAGTGACCGTGCAGCGCAGGAACTGGCATTCGGTCAGGACGCTGTGGTCGAGCTTGCAGTCCTCAAACGTGCAGTCGGCAAAAACGCAGTCCGAAAAGTCGCAGTCGTAAAACGTTTCCCCGGTGAAGGTCAGGCGCTCAAAGCGTTCGCCCTCACGGTATTCGGCGCGCATCAGATCACCAGCCCTCCGTTGACACCGAGCACCTGCCCCGTGATGTAGCCGCTGGCCTCGTCGGCGAGAAAGACCATCGTGCGGGCGATCTCGTCCGGCTCACCGAGGCGCTCCACAGGGGTCTCCTCCGCCAGCGCGGCGCGGTCCTCATCGGTAAAGCCCGCCATCATGTCGGTGTTGATGACGCCGGGCGCAATGACGTTGACCGTGATGCCGCTGGGGCCTTCCTCCTTGGCAAGGGCCTTGCCAAGGCCGATGAGCCCTGCCTTGGCCGCGCTGTAGGCGACCTCGCAGCTGCCGCCGGTCTGGCCCCACATGCTGCTGACAAGCAGGATGCGGCCATATTTGCGGTGGATCATACCGGGCAGCACCGCGCGGCAGGCGTAGAACGCGCCGTCCAGATCGACGGCCATCATCCGCCGCCAGTCCTCGTCGGTGGTGTCGGTGAACAGCTTGACCTGCGCGATGCCCGCATTGCAGACGAGCACCTGCAGACTGCCGAGTTCCTGCTCGGCCCGGGCAACGGCGGCGCGCACCTGGGCGGGGTCGCCCGCGTCGGCCCGGATGGCAAGATAGAGGCCGCCGGGGTTGATTCCTTCGGCCTGACGGCGCACGGCGTCGGCGGCATCGGGGTGGGAATTGTACGTAAAGGCGACGTTATAGCCTGCCCGGGCAAAGGCCAGCACCGCCGCCGCACCGATGCCGCGGCTGCCGCCGGTGATGAAAACGTTATTTGTCATGGTAAAACCTCAATTCATTGCCCACTTGCTTGCCTCCCCCTGGGAGGGAGGTGCCCCGAAGGGGCGGAGGGAGAGAGCCTTGCCAAGGCCCGAAATATTTCGGATGACCGCAAGGCTCTCTCCCCCACCGCCTGCGGGCGGAGCCCCCTCCCAGAGGGGGCCAAGGAAAAAGGCGCTATTTTTTCTTCCGTTTTTCCCGCAGCATCACAAAAAAATCCTGCAGCAGGGCCTGCGCCTCGTCCTCCAGAAGTCCCGATTCTATGACAGGATGGTGGTTGAACGGCAGGGCGAACAGATCGGTCAGGCTGCCGCAGCAGCCCGCCTTGGGGTCGCGTGCGCCGTAGACGACCCGCTTTAAACGGCTGTTGATGATGGCGCCGCTGCACATCGGGCAGGGCTCGAGCGTGACGAACAACTCACACTGCCAGAGCCGCCAGCCGCCTAGCGTCTTGCAGGCCGCGTCAATCGCCATCAGCTCGGCATGGTAGGTGGCATTTTTGCCGCTCTCCCGCAGGTTGTGGGCGCGGGCGACGATCTCGCCATCCTTCGCGACCACCGCGCCGACGGGGACCTCGCCGAGGTCGGCGGCGATCTTTGCCTCGTCCAGCGCGGCACGCATCAGTTCTTCATCGGTCATACTATCCCCTCAATGTACAAAAATGGCGGCGTAGGCCACGAGAAACAGCACCGTTGCGCAGTAGACCGGGCTGGTAAAAACGGTCAGCACATCCACGCCGGGGCGCAGTCCCGCCGAAAAGCTGAACCCCTGACGGCGGGCGTTGCAGATCATCCATGCGCCGAACGCCGGGAAGAACAGCAAAATGAACAGCTCCACACCGAAGGAGACCTCCGCCGGGGCGTAATACCGCAGATAGATCGTTAAAAATGCCAGCGCGTTGTTGACAAGGTGCAGCAGCATCCCCGGCAGGATGCTGCCCGAGCGCTCGGCCAGCCAGCCCAAAAACACGCCGCAGGCAAAGGCCGTCAGGCCCTGCGCAAGGTCGAGATGCAGCACACCGAACAGCAGCGCCGGGGCAAAGATGGCCGCCGCGCTGCCGCAGGGGCGCATCAATCCCTGAAACGCACCGCGGAACAGCAGTTCCTCCGCGATGGCGGGCATGACGCAGAGCGCCAGAAACTGCATGAGCAGCTCCGGCCCGCCGCTGGGTAGCATTTCACTGGTCGCAGGGCTGCCTGTCAGGCGGTTGATGAGTGCGCCCGCCAGATTGGCAAGGTTCGCCACGCCGAGAAAAACCGGCAGGCAGAAGCCGGGGCTCCACGGTGCGGGCAGCATGATCCGCAGGTCTTTGGTTTTCAGCCGCGTGACCTTTAACAGAAAAACCAGCGTCAGCACGATGGCCCCCAACCCGATGAGCAGCTGAAACAGCGCCGTGCTGACCCCGCTGAAGCCCAGCGGCTTGGCCAGACTGGCACCGGGGTGGGCCAGTCCCATCAGTGCGCTGACCAGCAGCGTGAGCAGGCCGCGCACCAGAAGATATACCAGAGATGCCACCGCGCAGCCGCCTGCCGCGCCCCGCACCCCGCGAGATTTTGTCATGATTTTTTATCCTCCATATAAAGGCTTCCCCCGAGGGGCTGCGCCCGCAGGCGCGTGTCGGAGCGCAACCGCCGAAGGCGGCTCTTGGCGCGGAGACTGAAACTGTCACCGAAGGTGACTGATGAGGGGCGGCCTTGCCGACACAACCCGTTTGCGGGCAACCACAGCCGCTTTGCCCCTCATCCGCCCCTTCGGGGCACCTTCCCCCTCCGGGGAAGGCTTTATTATCATCATACCACAATCCGGCCAATAAAAAAAGCCCCACCGGTGTGCGGGCCGGCAGGGCAAGGTTGGAGGGAGAGGAGTCTATTCATTGCCTGCGTTGTGCGCCGCAGGCATTGACTTTCTGCTACTATAATAGTACAGTATAGACATGAAGTAAAGCTACACTTTTTCATACATCACATGAATTCTTTTCACTACAGGAGATGCAGCTCATGACACTGACAGACTGCCAGCTGTTAAGCATTGTAGCACAGCTGGGTACCTTTGCCGCCGCGGCGGAGCGGCTGCACATCACGCCGTCCGCCGTCAGCCACGCGGTATCGGGCGTGGAGGCCGAGTGCGGCTTTCCGCTGTTCACCCGCACCAAAAGCGGCGTCACGCTGACCGCCGCCGCCGAAAAGCTCATGCCCGCCATCCAGCAGATGCTCGCCAGCAGCGAGTCGCTTGACCAGTCGATTGCCCAGATCAACGGGATGCACAAGGGCGCACTGCGGCTGGGGGTGTTCAACTCGGCTTGCGTGACCTGGCTGCCCAAGATCGTGCCGGGCTTCCGCGCAGCGTTCCCGGGCATCGACGTGCAGATCTACCAGGGGTCGTATGACGACATCACGGGCTGGCTGAAAACCGGCGCGGTGGAGCTGGGGTTCCTCTCCAACTCCAGCGCCCACGATCTGGATTTTGAGCCGCTCTATGATGACCGGCTCATCTGCATCGCGCCGCCCGACTACCAGCCGCGCCGCCCCGGCGTGGTGCGGGCCGAGGAGCTGCGTAGCCAGCCGTTCGTCAGCCAGCAGTCCGACGTGGATGCCGACATCCAGAGCTACTTTAAAAAGAACGACCTGCATGTGTCGAGCCGGTGCTACATCGTGGATGACCAGAGCATGATCGCAATGGTCGCCTGCGGGCAGGGTCTGGCGCTGATGCCCGAGCTGATGTTCAAGGAGGGCGCGGCCAGCGCGGGGTGCCAGGTGCTGCAATTAGAGCCCGCCGCCAAGCGCACGATTGGGCTGGCGTGCCTGTCGCGGACAGCGCTCTCCCCCGCCGCCCGGGAATTTGTGGAGCACGCGCGGGCGTTTGCAAGGAAAAGGTGAGCCCACGCGGTAACGGCCTGAACCCTTCCGGCCTGCTTCGCGGCCACCTCCCCTGATGGGGAGGCTTTTCTCGCGGGCTTTGCCCGCGCAAAAGGCTCCTCGCCATGCGGGGAGCTGGCCGAGCTTTCGAGGCCTGAGGGGCTTTGCCGGGCTTTGCGTCAACGCCTGTTACCGAGCCGCCGCGTCAACTTCCGCGGCGGCCAGAGGGCTGGCCGCCCTACATGCGTCCCGGAAATATTTCATTGCGCAGTGCAGCAAAACACCCCCGTGCCGTTAAATCGGCGCAGGGGTGTTTTTACTTAGTTTCCCTCGTCGTACTCCGCTACGGGCACATTCGCGTACTCGTCGGGGAGGTCGGGGGGCAGGGTCTGCATGTACTCGTGCATGGCCTCGGCCACGTTCTTGCTGTAGGCGACGGCCTCGACGACGGTGCGCGCACCCTTGACGGCATCGCCGCTGGCAAAGATGCCGGGGATGCTCGTGCGGCCCACCTCGTCGGTCTCAAACAGGCCGCGCGGGGTGGTTTTCAGATTCTTCGTGCTGTCGGTGATCGTCGTGCAGGGGCCCTGGCTGATGGACACAATGACACTGTCCGCCGGGTAGAGCTTTTCGGTGCCGGGGATCTCGGTCAGCGTGCCGTCCTCGGCCTCGTTCAGATCGATAAAGACGACGCCTTTGTCGGTGATCTCCAACGGCTTTTTGTTAAAGATGAAGTTCACGCCCTCCAGCTTGGCATAGCTTGCCTCGTACTCGCTGGCCGTAATGTGACTGGACAGCGAGAAGCACTCGAGATGCCGCGTGCCGTGGCGGATGGCAGTGCGCGCCACGTCCATGGCCGCGTTGCCCGCGCCGATAACGATGACCCGATTGCCCAGGTGGTAGACATCGGGATTCTGCAGATAGTTGATGGCGTAGTGCACGTTGCCGAGGCTCTCGCCCTTGATGTGCAGCGTGTTGGGCCGCCAGACGCCGGTGCCGATGAAGATGGCCTTGTAGCCGTCGCGGAACAGATCCTCAATTTTCAGCGCCTTGCCCACGTCGGTGTTGGGGCGGACCTTGATGCCCTTTAAGCGCAGATGGCGGTACTCGAAATCGTCCAGCACGGTCTTGGGCAGGCGGAACTCTGGGATACCGTAGCGCAGCACGCCGCCGATCTTATCGTGGCTCTCAAAGATCGTGACGTCGTAGCCGTAGCGTGCCAGGATGACCGCAATGGTCAGGCCCGCCGGGCCGGAGCCGATGATGGCGGCTTTTTTGCCGTTGGACGGCGCGGGACCCTGGGTCATTTGGCTGGCGTAGGTGGACGAGATGTAGTTTTCGATGACCGAGAAGTGCACCGGCGCACCTTTGATGCCGCGCACGCAATGGCCCTCGCACTGGTTTTCGTGGTTGCAGACCAGCGAGCAAACCGTCGTCAGGGGGTTGTTCTCAAACAGCATACGGCCCGCTTCGTCGAGCTTGTTGGCCTTCAAAAGGCGGATGACCTCGGGAATATTGGTGTGGATCGGGCAGCCCTGCTGGCAGCGGGGCACCTTGCAGCCAAGGCAGTGGTTTGCTTCGTCCATTACGTGCAGCGCCATGTTTTACTCCTTCATTTCGTACCAATTTTGCGCGTTAAAAATGCAACAATGTTGTATCACACGCATTTTTTATCCATATAAAATTATATTACCACCGGCTTAGCTGTGAACGCAAGCCCCATAGGCTGAATTTTTTCTCTGCATAATGACGAAAAATCAACTGCCTTATTATGCAGTCTGCTGATTTTTGCCGCTTCGGGGCCGGTGCGGGCCAGGTCTGCCAGCGCTGTCGCGGCGGGCAGCGACGCCTGTTTTAAACGCGGCAGCGCCGCTTTGCGTGCTCCCAGCACATGCAGGTACGGCGGCATTGGCAGTTCTGCCGGGAAGCCAAGCGCCGCGTCCAGCACCAGCCGCCGCAGACGCGCATGGGGGTAGCGCTTGGTTTTCAAGCGGGTGTAGAGGTCGTCGAGGCTTTCGGCTTCCCGCACGGCGGCGGTCAGGCGGTTTTCCAGTCCCTCACTCACGCCGCGCACCTGCGCAAAATTCGCGGGGTCCTGCATCCGCAGCAGGGCCAGAACGGCGGTCTCGAGTCTTGCGCCGTCCAGCAAAAGGCCGTCCGCCGCAGCCCTGCCGTACAGCTCCGCCGCGCGGGCGGGCACGAACGGCTCCCAGTCGGGCTGCGGCAGGCCGCGCAGAAAGCTGGCGCTGGCCATCGGCGTGCCCGCGTGCGCCCCTGCCCCGCCGCCGTGCGCCGCGCCAAGCCGCGGCAGTGCCAGCGGCGTAAGAGCCGCGTGCCGGTGCAGGATCGCCTTGCAATACTCGATGCCCAAAATGTTGTTGGGCGTGCGCAGCAGGCCGCCGGTGCCGGGGTGCAGCGCGTCGGCAGCCGCGGCCCGGGCGGCGGCATAGGTCATGCCGGTGGCAAGATTTTGGCGGATGCGGGCGTTCAGTTCCTCCCCGTCCAGCAGGCGGGCCGTGTCCAGCAGAGCCGCCGCGTCGGGGGTCTCCGCACCGAAGGCCAGCGTATCACAGCCAAGCGCGGCCAGCAGGTGCACGCCCGCGGCGGCGAACTGTTCCGCCGTGGCGCAGGCGTAGGGCGCGGGCAGGGCTACCACAAGGTCAGCCCCGGCATCCAGCGCCGCGCGCACCCGCACGCTCTCGGGCAGAATCGGCACACCGCCGCGCTGCACTGCGCCGCTGCTCATGCAGACGGCAATACACTGTGCCCCTGCGGCGCGCACGGCAGCCAACTGGGCCGCATGGCCGTTGTGGAAGGGGTCGTATTCGGCAATAATGCCTGTGAAATCCATAACAATTGGCTCCTGATTCTTTGGCGATAGATTGTTAAAAAAGTACTTTGGCGTTCTGTGCAAAAATTGTGCTATCTTGCAGAACTTGCGCTTGAAAATTTATTTATACCATTATATAATAAAATCAGCATTTAGGAAAGGGCAATCTACCCTGCCAATTTAAGGAGGATATTCCATGAAAATTCTGGTTATCAACTGCGGTTCTTCCAGCCTGAAGTACCAGCTGATCGACATGGAGGGCGAAAAGGTTCTCTGTAAAGGTCTGTGCGAGCGCATCGGCATGGAGAGCAGCATGATCACCCATGAGGCCAACGGCCATAAGGCAACCACGCCCGCCATCTTCCCCACCCACACCGAGGCATTCACCGAGGTCGTGAAGAAGATGACCACCGGCGAGGGCAAGGTCATCGACAGCGTTTCCGAGATCGACGCCATCGGCCACCGCGTGGTCCACGGCGGCGAGAAGTTCAAGGAGAGCTGCCTCATCACCCCCGAGGTCGTCAAGGCCATCCACGACCTGAGCCCGCTGGCTCCTCTGCACAACCCCGCCGCCATCCTGGGCATCGAGGCCTCCTACAAGGTCTTTGGCGAGGACAAGCCGAACGTTGCGGTCTTTGACACGGCTTTCCACTCCACCATGCCCCCGAAGGCTTATATGTACGCCATCCCCTATGAGTACTATGAGAAGTACGGCGTCCGTCGCTACGGCTTCCACGGCACAAGCCACAAGTATGTCAGCCACCGCGCTGCCGAGTTCCTGGAGGAGCCCATTGAGCGCCTGAAGCTGATCACCTGCCATCTGGGCAATGGTTCCTCCATCGCCGCAGTCGATCAGGGCAAGGTCATTGATACCTCGATGGGCATGACCCCGCTGGCCGGTCTGATGATGGGTACCCGCTGCGGCGACCTGGATCCCTCTGTGGTCAACTACCTGAAGTACAACCTCGAGATCACCGGCCACGAGCTGGACGAGATTCTGAACAAGAAGTCCGGCCTGCTGGGTGTTTCCGGCGTGTCCAGCGACAAGCGCGATGTCGAGGAGGCCGCCATGAACGGCAACAAGCGCGCACAGCTGGCCAGCGACATGCTGAACTACCAGATCAAAAAGACCATCGGCAGCTACATTGCCGCGATGGGCGGCGTGGACGCCATCGTCTTTACCGGCGGCATCGGCGAGCATGACGCCGACTCCCGCGCCAAGATCTGCCATCACATGGATTGGCTGGGCATCCGCATCGACACCGACAAGAACCGCGATGCCCACAAGCAGAAGAAGGACGTTGTGGAGGTCACCGCCTGGGGTGCCCGTGTCCGCACCCTGATCATCGAGACCAACGAGGAGCTGATGATTGCCCGCGACACGAAGGAAGTCATCGAGAAGTAAGTCTTACTTTTCTTGAAAGAAAAGTAAGCAAAAGAACTTTCAATATTTTTTCCCGGAAACGGGTTATGGCGAGAGGCTGCGGCATGGGGCTTGACCTTGTGTGGCAGCCTCTTTTTATGGTATAGTCGGCATATATGCCGCCGTTTGTAGGGAGCGGTCTTGACCGCTCCGGGCAGGCTGCGGCAGCCGCCAGGTTCCTGGGGAGGGGTCAAGATCCCTCCCTACAGAGCAGACCATAAATAGGGTGCCGGCGTAAACTCGCGGGCCGGGCATGCCCGGCCCCTACAGTGCAAGCAAATTAAAAAGGGAGCCTGCCGATTCACGGCAGACTCCCTTTTTTGTGTTGCTATATTGGAGTTCTTTTGGTTACTTTTCTTGCAAGAAAAGTAACTTACTGCTGGGCGGCCTCGGCACGCTTCTTGGCGATAGCGGCGAGGGCATCCTTGCGGGACAGGTTGATGCGGCCCTGCTGGTCGATGTCGGTGACCATGACAAAGATCGGGTCGCCAACGGCAACGACATCCTCAACGTGCTCAACGCGGTGGTCATCCAGCTTGGAGATGTGGACAAGACCCTCCTTGCCGGGGGCGATCTCGACGAAGGCACCGAAGTTCATCAGGCGGGTCACGCGGCCCTTGTAGATGGCACCGATCTCGGGGTCCTCGACAATCGTCTTGATGGTCGCAATGGCGCGCTTCGCGTCGTCCTGATCGACGGCGGAGATAAAGACGTGGCCGTCCTCCTCAATGTCGATCTTGCAGTTGAAGTTGGCGCACATCTCCTGAATGACCTTGCCGCCCTTGCCGATGACGTCCTTGATCTTGTCAACGGGGATCATCATGCTGAACATCTTGGGCGCATACTTGGACAGCTCGGCGCGCGGCTCGGCGATGACCGGCTTGATGATCTCATCGAGGATGTAGAGACGGCCCTTGCGGCACTTCTCCAGCGCTTCCTCAACGATCTCGTAGGTCAGGCCGTCGACCTTAATGTCCATCTGGATGGCGGTGATGCCGCGGCGGGTACCGCCGACCTTGAAGTCCATGTCGCCGTGGAAGTCCTCAACGCCCTGAATGTCGAGCATCGTCATCCAGCGGCCGCCGTGCAGCGGGTCGCCGTCGGTGATAAGGCCGCAGGAAATACCGGCAACGGGTGCCTTGATGGGCACACCGGCATCCATCAGAGCCAGCGTGGAGCCGCAGATAGACGCCTGGGAGGTGGAACCGTTGGAGGACAGGACCTCGGAGACGCAGCGGATGGTATACGGGAACTCGGCCTGATCGGGCAGGACGGGAATCAGCGCACGCTCGGCCAGGTTGCCGTGGCCGATCTCGCGGCGGCCCGGGCTGCGGGGTGCGCGGGCCTCGCCGACGGAGTACGGCGGGAAGTTGTAGTGGTGGATGTAGCGCTTGTACGGCGTATCAGACAGGTCGTCCATGAGCTGGGCGTCCTTGGTGGAGCCAAGGGTGCAGATGGTCAGGACTTGAGTCTGGCCGCGGGTGAACATTCCGGAACCGTGCACACGGGGCAGCAGACCGACCTCGGCGGCCAGCGGGCGGATCTCGTTGATGCCGCGGCCATCGACGCGCTTGCCGTCCTCCAGCAGCCAAGTGCGGACGACCTTCTTCTGCAGCTTGTAGCTGATGAGGTCGAGGTCGGCGGCGGTCAGCTCGGGGTGCTCGGCGGCGATGGCATCCATAATGGGCAGCATCGCGGCGTCGCGGACATTCTTGTCGTCGGTGTTCATCGCAGCCTTGACGTCCTCGAGGTGGTTGGCGTAAACGTCAGCCAGCAGGGCCTGGTCGAGCTCCACGGGGGTGAAGCTCTTTTTCGGCTTGCCGATCTCGGCGACGATGCTGTTGATGAACGCCAGCATCTTCCGGATCTCCTCGTGACCGGCGCGGATGGCCTTCATCATGGTCTCCTCGTCGACCTCGTTGGCACCGGCCTCGATCATGACGATCTTTTCCTCGCTGGCGGCAAGGGTCAGGGAGAGGTCGCTGTGCTCGCGCTGCTCCTTCGTGGGGTTCAGCACGATCTCGCCGTCCACCAGACCGACAAAGACACCGGCAATAGGGCCGTTCCAGGGAATATCAGACATGGCGATGGCCAGGGACGCACCGTTCATGCCGGAAATTTCGGCAGAGCAGTCGGGGTCTTGGCTCATGACGGTCATGGTCACGCAGACATCGTTGCGCATATCCTTGGGGAACAGCGGGCGGATGGGGCGGTCCACAACGCGGGAGGACAGGATGGCGTGCTCGCCGGGGCGGCCCTCACGGCGCATGAAGCTGCCGGGGATGCGGCCGGCGGCGTAGAGCTTCTCCTCAAACTCGACGCTCAGGGGGAAGAAATCGACGCCGTCGCGGGGCTTGTCGCTCATCGTGACGTTGCAGAGCACGCAGGTCTCGCCGTAGCGGATCATGGCGCTGCCGTTGGACAGACCGCACATTTTGCCGGTCTCGACCACAAACGGGCGACCCGCAAAGGTCGTCTCGAACTTGCGGTAGTTGGGGAAGGTTTCCAGTCTGGATGCGAATTCGTAAGCCATAGGGATTCTCCTTCTTTGGTAGATTTTTACTTTCAGCGCTTCCCTGCCCCGGTTCTGTACAATAAAGCCAGCAGCCAAGCCTGTTGCTTGGGTGCTCGATTTACTGCACAAAACGCGGCGGGGGGCGGCTGTAAAATACAGGTGCAGTGGATTTTTGTGATGCGCCGCGTTGTAGGGGGCGGCAGCACACATGTATAAAAAATCGGGCAGAGTGCAAATGCACCCTGCCCGTTTTTGCGAAAATTACTTACGCAGACCCAGCTCAGCGATCAGGGCACGGTAACGGTTGATGTCCTTCTTCTGCAGATAGGCCAGCAGATTACGGCGGCGGCCGACCATCTTGAACAGGCCGCGGCGGCTGTGGTTGTCATGCTTGTTGGTCTTGAGGTGCTCGGTCAGGTGGTTGATACGAGCGGTCAGCAGAGCAACCTGGACCTCCGGAGAACCGGTGTCACCCTCGTGGATGGCTGCCTTGGCGATGATGGGCTGCTTATCGATAGCGGATTTCTGGCTCATGGGTATATACCTCTTTCATAAAAATGTATTAGCCGTCGGCGCAGTAAGGGGTAGTTGGAACCGTTGAGGCATACGCCCCATACCGGGCCGCGGTGACAAGAATTAGTATACCACAACATTTTGCGGAATACAAGAGCATTTGCGGCATTTCCGCAATTATTTTGCGCCGTTCAGGGCCGCAAAATACGCCTTGCTCTCGTCGGCGGCGTGGTGGATCAGCGCGGCCAGCTCGTCCATCGAATTGAACTTGCGCACCGGGCAGAAATATTTGTGAAATTCCAACACCGGCTGCTGACCGTAGACATTGCCGGAGAAGTCCGGCACAAACGTCTCGCAGGTCACGGCGGCGTTTTCACTGCTGTCCACCGTGGGGCGCTTGCCGATGCCGGTGGCTGCGGGCCGCCACTGGCCGTCCAGATAAATGCGGGTCAGGTAGACGCCCGCGCAGGGCTGCAGGGCCGCGGCGGGATAGTTCTGGTTCAGCGTCGGCGTACCGAGCTTTCCGCTGCCGATGCCCTTGCCGTGGACAACGGGCCAGTCGATGGCGTAGGGTGTGCCGAGCATGGCGTTGGCGTCGTCGAGACGGCCCTCCTCCAGCGCGGCGCGGATGCGGGTGGAGGAGACGGTCTGCCCGCCGTACTGCGCCATCGGCACGATATTCACGCCGATGCCGAGGGGCGCGCAGAGCTCCCGCAGACGCTCCACGTTACCGGCGGCGCGGGCTCCAAACGTAAAGTTGTCGCCGCAGAACAGCTGCTTTGCGTTAAAGCAGTCCACCAGCACCTTTTGCACAAAATCCTCCGGCGTCAGCGCACGGAACTCGTCAAACGGTGCCTCCTGGTATTCCTCGATGCCTAAGCTTGCAACGCGGGCGTGCTTCTGCGGCAGCGAGAGGATGCGCCCGCCCTTCAGCGTACTGCTGGCGGGCAGCTCAAACGTGAAGGCCGCAGCGGTCAGGCCGCCGATCCGGGCGCATTCGACGGCTGCCCCCAGCACGGCGCGGTGGCCGCAGTGGACGCCGTCAAAATAGCCGAGCGCCACAGCACTGCCCTGCGGGGCGTGGATGGGCATCAGCCTTTGATAAATTTGCATTGGGCAGTCAGCCCCTTTCGCAAAATAGTTTTTCGACCTTGAGCATGCCGCCCTCGACGCTGGCCAGACCCAGAAACGTGCCGGTCTCATCGTAGGTGCGGTAGCGGCCATCGGCGGCAGCGTAATGGCTCGTCGGGCAGCCGTTGAGCAGGTGCGCCTTGACGCCGCTGTTGACGTGCAGGGCGGGCAGCGGCGTAAAGACTGACTCGATCGGCAGTACCCAGCCGTTGGTTTCAAGTTCCCCGCTCTCGGCGGCGGCTAAAATTTCCGGCAGCGTGTGGCACTGGGCCAGACTGAACACACCGGCCTGCGTGCGGCGCAGGGCGGACAGCGTGGCGGGCACGCCGAGGGCGTCGCCGATCTCCTCGGCCAGCACGCGGATGTAGGTGCCCTTGGAGCAGGCGACGCGGACGGTGTATTCGTCGGGCGCGGGGCTGTCGAGGTATTCGATGTCATAGATCGTGATGGGGCGGGGCGTGCGCTCAACGGTCTGGCCCTTGCGGGCAGCTTTATACAGCGGTTGGCCGTTGATTTTCACCGCGCTGTACATCGGCGGCAGCTGCATGCGATCCCCGCGGAACTGCGGCAGTACGGCGCGCAGCTCGGCCTCCCCCACCGTGACGGGGGCAGTTTCCAGCGTCGTGCCGGTCACGTCGCCGGTGTCGGTGCGCAGGCCCAGACGCAGCGTAGCTTCGTAGGTTTTATCGTGGTCAAGCTGGCGGTCAGCGGCGGAGGTCGCCTTGCCGATAAACACCGCGAGCACACCGGTGGCCATAGGGTCCAGTGTGCCCGAGTGTCCCAGCTTGCGTGTGCCCAGTGCGCCGCGCAGCTTGGCCAGCACATCAAAGCTGGTCCAGCCTGCGGGCTTATCGACGGGCAGAATGCCGTTTGGCGTTTGCATAGCAGGGTTCCTTTTCTGTTGTTAGGGTTTAAAAGGCTTCCCCCTAGGGGGGGAGCTGTCACCGAAGGTGACTGATGAGGGGCAAGTCTGCCATTGCAGACCGTTTACGGGTTGTTGCGGGCAGGTTCGCCCCTCATCCGGCCTTGCTTCGCGCGGCCACCTTCCCCCAATGGGGGAAGGCTTTATTGCGCTTTCTCCGCGTCGGCGCGGTCCAGTTCCTTTTTGACTTCCTCGAGGATCGCGTGCTTGGCGTTGTCCGGGTTGCCGCTGATCTCACAGCCGGCAGCGCGGGGATGCCCGCCGCCGCCCAGACGCCGCGCAATGTTGCAGGCGTTGGTGTCGTGCCCGGTGCGCACACTGATCTTGAAGCTGCCGTCCTTCTGCTGGCGCAGGGTCAGACCGACCTCGACGCCCTCGATGGAGCGCGGCAGGCTCGTCAGATCCTCCAGCTCGGCCCCGGCCACACCTGCGGCCTGGATCTGGTCCCAGGTCAGGCAGATGAGCGCACAGCGGTCATCGTAGTAAAACTCCAGGCTTTCTAAAGCCATGCGTTCCGCGATGACCCGCGCGTGGGAGCGGCTCTCGAACAGGCGCTCGTTCAGCCTTTCCACGTCGGCTCCGGCCTCGATCAGAGCCGCTGCCGCCTTGTGGGTCTCCGCCGTCGTGTTGCTGAACCGGAAGCAGCCGGTGTCCGTTGCCACACCCGTATACAGGCAGGAGGCAATTTCCGGCGTGATCTTCGCGCCCATCTCGGGGATGAGCGTCGTCAGCAGCTCGGCAGATGCGGCAGCCCCGGCGTCCACCAGCGTCTCATAGGCATACCCGCTGTTCGAGCCGTGGTGGTCGATGCACAGATTGACATGCTCGGCGTATTCCTGAATGTTGTTGCGCTCGCCAAAAAGTTGAATGCCCGCAACATCCACCGCCACCACAAACGCGGGGCGGAAGCTGCCGTCAAACACCGTGATGGGCATGTAGTCATACATGGCAGGGATCGGATCACTGCACAGCACGGCGGCATTTTTGCCCAGCTGCTGAAGCGCCAGGCAGAGCGCCGTGCCCGAGCCGATGGTGTCACCGTCAGGGTTTTTATGGCACAAAATCAGGATGTCATCTGCAGCAAGCAGACGCGAAACAACCGTCTCGCGGTCTACGTTCTGAGTCATAGGTTCCTCTTTTCTAACTGGGGTGCTTTACTCTGCGTCAGAGTCAGGCTCAATGTCCAGCTCACCCAGCAGCTTGTTGATGTGCGCGGCATAGGCTGCGCCTTCATCTTTGACGAATACAAAGCGCGGTGCCTTGCGGATGTGCATCCGGCGGCTGACCTCGGTGCGGACATGGCCGGACGCCTTGTTCAGCGCCTTGACCACCGGCTCCGGGCCGCCCTCACGGCCCATGACGCTGATGTAGACCTTGGCCTGATCGAGGTCGGGGGTCACATCCAGACGGGTCACGGTCAGCAGACCGCCCGTCACGCGGGGGTCCTTCATCTCGCCGATGATGGCGATCAGCTCACGCTTCATATCCTGGGCCATACGGCCATGGTTTTTGGTTGGCATTTACTTTACCTCTGCAATCAATCGCGGTACTCCTCCATCTTGAAGCACTCAAAGACGTCGCCTTCCTTGATGTCCTGGAACTTGGCCAGGGTGATGCCGCACTCAAAGCCCGCGGCAACCTCCTTGGCGTCATCCTTGAAGCGCTTCAGGCTGGCGATGGAATCCTCGCAGATGACGATGCCGTCACGGACCAGACGCAGCTGGGCGTCGCGGGTGATCTTGCCGTCGGTAACGCGGCAGCCTGCGACGGTGCCGACGCTGGAGATCTTGTAGACCTGGCGGACCTGGGCCTCGCCCAGGGCGACCTCGCGGACCTTCGGGGCCAGCATGCCCTTCATAGCGTCGGAGACATCGTTGATGGCGTCGTAGATGACACGGTACATACGCATCTCAACGCCGGTCTGCTCGGCCTCGGCCTTGGCGACGGCGTCGGGACGGACGTTGAAGCCGATGATGATGGCGTTGGACGCATCGGCCAGAGAGACGTCGGACTTGGAGATGGCACCGACACCCGCATGGATGACGCGGACGCGGACCTCGTCGTTGGAGATCTTTTCGAGGCTCTGCTTGACGGCCTCGGCGGAGCCCTGGACGTCCGCTTTGACGATGATGGGCAGCTCCTTCATATCGTTGGCAGCCATCTGGTCAAACAGGTTATCCAGCGTGACCTTGGTGTAGGCGGCAAACTGCTTCTCCTTGGCCTCGGCGGTGCGCTTGTCAGCCAGCTCACGGGCGAGGCGCTCGTCCTCGACAGCCTCGAACAGCTCGCCGGCCTCGGGGACCTCGGTCAAGCCGGTGATCTCAACAGGCGTGGACGGGCCGGCCTCGGTGATCTCCTGGCCCTTGTCGTTGCGCATCGTGCGGACACGGCCCACAGCAGTACCGGCGATCAGGCAGTCGCCCTTGTGCAGGGTGCCGTTCTGGACCAGCAGAGTTGCGATGGGGCCCTGGCCCTTGTCCAGACGGGCCTCGACGACAGCGCCCTTGCCGCGGCGGCTCGGGTTGGCCTTCAGCTCCATGACCTCGGCCTCGAGAACGATACGCTCGAGCAGGTCGCTGATGCCCATGCCGGTGACGGCGGACACAGGGATGCAGGCGACGTCGCCGCCCCAGTCCTCGGGCACGATCTCGTACTTGGTCAGCTGCTCCTTGACGCGCTCCGGGTTGGCGGTGGGCTTATCCATCTTGTTGATGGCGACGATCAGCTTGACGTTGGCGGCCTTGGCGTGGTTGATGGACTCGATGGTCTGGGGCATGATGCCGTCATCGGCCGCGACGACCAGGACCGCAATGTCGGTCATGTTCGCGCCGCGGGCACGCATCGAGGTGAACGCCTCGTGGCCCGGGGTGTCCAGGAAGGTGATGACGCTGTCATTGCTCTTGACCTGGTACGCGCCGATGGCCTGGGTGATGCCGCCGGCCTCACCCTTGGTGACATTGGTCTTGCGGATAGCGTCCAGAATGGAGGTCTTGCCGTGGTCAACATGGCCCATGACAACGACAACGGGGGGACGCTCGACCAGATCGGCGGCGTTGTCCTCCTCCTGCACAAACAGGCGCTCCTCGATGGAGACATGAACCTCATGCTCGACCTTGGCGTGGAACTCCTCGGCGATCAGGGCGGCGGTGTCGAAATCAACAACGTCGGAGATGGCGTGCATCTCGCCCATCTGCATGAACTTGGCAACGACCTTGGCGGCGCTCTGCTTCAGGCGGGTGGCCAGCTCGCCGACGGTGATCTCGTCGGGGATGGAGATCTTGAGCTGGGCATTGCGGGCCTTTTCCAGCTGGATGCGCTGCAGGCGCTCGGCCTCGGTCTCACGGCGGCGGCCAAACTGCTGGCCGCGGCGGTTGTTGCGGTTGTTGAACTTTTCCTTCTTGCCGGTGGGCTGGTTCTTGCGCTTGCTGGGCATGTTGCGGCTGTCGGCCAGGTCGTCATAGCGGGCGTTGAACTTGTCAACATTCACGTCGACGGTGCGGGTGTCAACGGACACCTGCGCGCGGTTGACCTGGACCTGCTCGGTCTTGACAGGCTCTTTAATGCCGGTATCGGCGGCCAGCTCCTGCAGGGTGACACGCTTCTCGCTGCGCTTTTCCGCCGGCTTCTCGGGCTTGCGGCTGTCTTTCTTCTGCTCGGGCTTCGGCTCCTGCTTGGCGGCGGGCTTGGGCTGCTCCGCAGGCTTGGGCTTGGCAGCGGGCTTCTGGGCTGCGGCGGGCTGCTTCTTCGGCTCGGGCTTCTTTTCTGCCTTCGGGGCCGGGGCGGGCTCCTTGCCGCTGGCAAGGTAGGCGTCGAGGCTGTCCTCGGCGTTCTCGCGGGTCAGGGTCTCCAGCAGGACGTTGAGCTCTTTTTCCTCAAACGTGCCGGCGGTCTTATAGGCTTCGCCGGTCACGCCGGAAACGGTCTCGACGACCTTTTTGGCGGGCATGCCGAACTCCTTGGCAACATCAGCGATCTTGTATTTAAAATCCATATAGTGTGGTCCTCCTCATCAAAGGTATTTTGCGCACAGCTGTGCAAGGTGTTCGTCGGTCACGCCGAACACGGCGGCGGGCTTGGGGGTAAGCATGGCCAGGTCAGCGCTGGTCAGGGGCATCTGCTCACAGGCGACGATGCCGTCGCAGGCGTCCTTTATATGGCTGACCGTGCGCTCACTGGCGTCCGAGGTAAGCAGCACCAGGGCCACTTTGCCGCGCAGTGCGTTTTCCTGTACGCGGTCATACCCGTGCAGCAGCTTGCCAGCCTTGCGGCACAGTCCCAGTGCACCCAGCAGCGGGTGCTGATCGTTATTCATGGCTCGCCGCCTCCTTTGCACTTTGCTCCGCACAGGCGATCTCCTCGGTCAGGCGGTCATAGATGCCGTCCGGGATGGGGACCTCAAATGTGCGTTCGAGCCGCTTGGCCTTGCGCGCCTTGGCAAGGCAGGCAGCCGAGGGGCACAGATACGCGCCGCGTCCCGGTGCCTTGCCGCGCAGATCAATACTGATCTCGCCCTCGGGGCTGCGCACGACGCGCACCAGTTCGCGCTTGGGGCGCTGGGCATTACAGCCCACGCACCGGCGCACGGGGATCTTTTTTTGCTTTAGCTGCTGCAACTGGCAGACCTCATTTCACAAATAATAAAGAATAAATAAGAAATAATAAATATCGGGGGTTCATCGTAGGGGCGGATTCCATATCCGCCCGCGGACGTGTGCCTTGCGCAAGGCTGTCCGGGCGCATATAGACTGCGCCCCTACGTTTTGTTTTCGTCCGCAGGGCGAAAACTCCGCATTCTCTATTATTTACTATTTTTTATTTCTTATTTTAACAGCTTACTCCGCGTCCTCGCCGTAGTAGCCGGACTCGGGGCGGATGTCAATATTATAGCCGGTCAGATGGGCGCACAGGCGCACATTCTGGCCCTTGTTGCCGATGGCCAGGCTCAGCTGGTGGTCGGGCACGGTCACGCGGCAGCTCTTGGTCTCGCCGGGCAGCAGTTCGACCTTGACGACCTTGGCCGGGGACAGGGCCGCGGAGATAAACTCGGTGATGTCCTCGCTCCAGCGGATGACATCGATCTTCTCGCCGTTCAGCTCCTGGACGATCTTCTCGACGCGGACACCGCGGGCACCGATGCAGGCACCGACGGGATCGACATCGGGGTTCTTGCTCCAGACAGCCAGCTTGGTGCGGGCACCGGCCTCACGGGCGATGGCCTTGACCTCAACGGTGCCGTCGTAGATTTCGGGGACCTCCAGCTCAAACATGCGCTTGACCAGGCCGGGATGGGTGCGGCTGATGGTGACGCGGGGGCCGCGGTCCGTTGCCAGTACATCCACGACATAGACCTGCACGGTCTGGCCCTCGGTGAAGGTCTCGCCGGGGACCTGCTCGTTGCGGGGCAGCACAGCGCTGCCGCCCTTGCCCAGATCCAGCACAACGTTGCCGCGCTCGGGGTCGATGGAGACGACGGTGGCGGCGATCAGCTCATGTGCGCGGGACTGCATCTCGCTGCACTGCAGGTTGCGCTCACCCTCGCGCAGGCCCTGACGGATGACGTGCTTTGCGGTCTGGGCAGCAATGCGGCCAAACTCCTTGGTCTTGAGGGGCGTGACCATGCGCTGGCCGACCTTGTAGCTCTTGCGGACCTTCTGGGCATCCTCCAGGCTGACCTGGGTGTGGGGATTCTCGACCTCCTCCACGATGTCACGCAGCAGGCTGGCACGGAACGCGCCAAGCTCGGGGTCAATGTCCACAACGACATTGTCGTCCTCGACCTCGTAGTCCTTCTTGACCGCAATGACGATGGCCGCCTTGATCTTGTCGATCAGGTAGTCCTCGGGCAGGCCGCGCTCCTTTTCCAGTGCAGAAAGGGCCTCAAAAAATTCGTTGTTCGCAGTAGCCATGTTTCTGGTTTCCTCCCAATTATATTTCAAGTACACGCAATACAGTAGTTACAATCGCTCTCTTGCCTTCCCTTTAAAGGGTTTGCCTCCGTAGGGGCCGGACATATCCGGCCCTGCACAGAAGGGCAAAATCGAGTTTGCGGGAAAGCCGCGGGCCGGGCATGCCCGGCCCCTACAAGCCAGCCCCGCAGGTCAAATCAGCCGAACAGATCCTCGTCGTCGCAGAGCTTGACGTAGCCGGCACTCTTGACGGGGAAAGCGTAGGTCTCCTCCCCGTCGGTCAGGGTCACATTGCCGTCGGCATCCAGCCCCTGCAGGATGCCCGCATAGTCGCGGCGGCCCTGCTCGTCGGGGCGGATCAGATGCGCCGCGCACTTCTGGCCCTTGAGCTGCTCGTAGTGCTCGGGGCGGGTCAGGCGGCGGCCCAGGCCCGGGCTGCCGACCTCGAGGTAGTAGCTCTGTTCAATGGGGTCTGCCTCGTCCAGCAGCGGATCAATGGCGCGGGAGACAGCCTCGCAGGTGTCGGTGTCCAGCGGCTCATCGCGGTCGATCAGCACACGCAGGAACCAGTCCGGGCCTTCCTTTTCAAAGCGGACATCCCACAGGCGCAGGTCCATTCCCTCAACAACGGGGCGGACGAGCGCTTCGACGACCTTGACCGCGCTGCCTTGCTGCGGTTTACCGGGTTTTGCCATAAAAATGCTCCAATCATAAAAAGAAAGCGGACCTTGCGGCCCACTTTCAGTAAAATCATCATCGAACACTAAGACTATACCACATCCGTGCGCAAAATGCAAGCCCCCGCCGGGCAGATTTGCCTTCTAACGGGCTTTTTCAGCGTGCATTTTTTGCGCAGTTTTCTTTAAATGCCGCGCAGCGGGCTTTTCAATGAGATAGTAGGCCGCTATGCTCACCGCCAGCGCCGCCAGCCAGTACAAGGCCTCCGCCCGCCGCATCCACGCGGTGTCGCCCTGCTGGTTCGGCGGGGTCGTACCGGTCCAGGCGGGCAGGTGCAGGTCGTATTTTAGGAAAACCGCCAGCATCTGATGCCAGAGGTAGAAGCTGTAGCTCAGCGCCGCGAGCCAGCTCAGCACCCGGCGCACCGGGCGGGGCAGCGTCAGGCCCAGTCCGAAGCCGACGAGCACCGCCGCCGCGGCCAGCGCCAGCGGCATCCGGTTGACCAGCTGGTACCGCTGGAACTCCGCCGCATACGCCTGTGTGCGCAGCTGCGCATTGAGCCAGGCCAGTGCCAACGCGCCGAGCACCGTACAGCCCGCGCGGGGTAAAAGCCGCTGCGTCCAGCCGCCACGGGCCAGCCGTGCAAACACCAGTGCCGCCGCCAGCCCCACGGCCAGCACGCCGCAGAACGCAGGGAACTGATTGAACAGCGAGGAATAGGCGTCGCTGCCGTACTGCGGCAGCGCCCACAGCGTATAGCCCAGCTGCACAGCGCAGAGCGCACCCAGCGTGGGCAGCGGGCGTCTGACACAGAGCGGGGCCAGCAGCGGGAATACAAGGTAAAACAGCGCAAAGACCGTCAGCGTCCAGGTCACGCCGTTGAGCCGGGTGGCAAGATAGCTCTGCGGAAACATCTGCTGGGTCAGCGTCAGGTGCGCGGCCAGGTCGATGCCCAGCGTGCGGCTCCACCCGGCGCGGTACAGGGCCAACACAAGGCTGAACAGCAGGCTGGCGTAGTAGGCGGGCAGCAACCGCGCGGCGCGGCGGCGGTAGAACGCCGCCGGGCGGGTCAGCGGCAGGGGCCGCCCCTGCGCCGCCGCATTGGCCCAAGGCAGAAACAGGCAGAACGCCGACAGCAGCACAAGCCAGTCTACGCCGACGCTGCCCGCCCGCAGCCAGTGGGCCGGGGCCGCGCCGCTGTACCAGCTCTGCTGCCAGATATGAAACGCACCGACAGCCCAGGCTGCCAGCACCCGCAAAAGATCCGCAGCCGCCGGGCGGTCTGCGTCAATGGGCGCGGGCGTGCGGCTCAGAACGCCCATTCGCCGTTTTCAAAGATCGTGACTTCTTCCCCGCGCTTCGTGATGCCGGTGACATGGGTATCCGCCGCGCCGATCATGACATCCTCATGGATGGCGGAGTTGTTCAGGCCCTTCTTCATCAGGTCATCGCGGGTCATGGCAGAGCCGCCCCTGATGTTCGTCGGGTAGCCCGCGCCGAACGCAATGTGGCAGGCGGCATTCTCATCAAACAGGGTGTTGTAGAACAGCACGCCGCTGCGGTTGATGGGGCTGGAGGCGGGCACGAGGGCGATCTCGCCGATGCGGTTCGAATTCTCGTCGGTGGAGAGCAGCTCGGCCAGCAGATCGGCATTTTTCTCGGCACCGTGCTCCACGACAACACCGTCCTTGAAGGTGACATGCCAGCCCTCGATCAGCTGGCCGTTGTAGGCGTAGGGCTTCGTGCCGTAGACGATGCCGTTTGTGCGCTCGCGGTGGGGCGCACAGAAAACCTCCTCGGTGGGAACGTTGGCGATGAACTCAATGCCGTCCTCGGTCTTGCTGGACGCGCCCTCCCAGGTGGCGTCGTCGGCCAGACCGACGGTCAGGTCTGTGCCGTTCGAGCTGGTCATGTGGATGCGGTCCAGCTCCAGCGCGTTCATGCGGTCACGGCGGGCCTTGGTCACGGCGACATGCTTCTGCCACGCGCCGACGGGGTCACCGGTGGAGACGCGGCAGACGTCAAAGATCAGCGCCCAGAGCTTTTCAACAGCCTCGTCGAGCGGCAGTTCCGGGAACACCTTGGCTGCCCAGCCCGGAGCGGGCACAGCCGCCACGCACCACTGGACGCGGTCATTCATCGTGTACTCCTGCCAGGGCTTCATAAAGGTACGGCGCGCGAGGTTGACGCGGTTCAGCTTGCCCGCATCAAGGCCCGCCAGTGCCTCGGGATCCTCTGCATGGATGGCCAGCGTGCAGCAGCCGTCCGGGTCCTCGGCGTAGTCGAGGTAGCTGCGCAGCTCATAGGGCTTCATGGCAGTCAGGTCCTTTTCGTCGGCCAGCTCCATGTTCAGGCGGGTGAGCTTATCGTCCTCCCAGCGGACGACGACGGTCTTGGCCCCGGCCTCATAGCCCGCGCGGACGCAGGCATGGGCGAAGTCGGGCATCGTGACCGGGCAGCGGACGATAAAATTCTGGCGCGGACGCACATTGACGCCCACCTTGACGATAAAATCAGCGTAGAGCTGGAGGTAATGTTGGTTCATAAGGGGTGGTCTCCTTTATATAATATTTGTTTGTATTGTAGCATAAAACGGCTGGCAATGGCAAGGTGGCGGCGGCATGAGGGCATGCCGCCCTACGGGCAGTGCGTAGGGCGGGGTGCCCTCACCCCGCCGGGGCGTCACGGACGCCGACCCCTGCCGGGATGCCGCACGGTAGGGGCCGCACATGTGCGGCCCGCTGCCTTTCCGCAGGAAGCCGCCTGCCTTACACTACCGGGCCGGGCATGCCCGGCCCCTACCGCTCTGTCACTACCAAAAAACAGGCCGCCCGCCCGGGCAGCCTGTCGTAAAGCTTATTTTTCGACCATCATATCCGCGGCCTTGTACAGATCGCCGCAGCTCATGCAGACGACGAGGTCGCCCTTTTTGGCGTTCTGCCTGACCCAGGCGGCGGCACCCTCGAGACCATCCACCACGACACTGCCGGGCAGCTTGGCGGCCAGATCCTCGCTCCTGACGCTGCCGTCGTCCTTCTCGCGACCGCCCATGATGGGCAGCAGCACGACCTGATCGGCGGCACGCAGCACTTTGGCGAAGTCGTCCATCAGCATCTTGGTGCGGCTGTAGGTGAACGGCTGATGCACGGCAATGACGCGGTCATAGCCCATCTCCTTGGCCGTCGCCAGCGTGGCGGCCAGCTCGGTGGGATGGTGGGCGTAGTCATCGACGATGACTGCGCCGTTGCACTCGCCCTTGATCTCAAAGCGGCGGCCCGTGCCGTGGAACTGCTCGGCTGCGCGAACGGCGTCCTCGGGCTTGAGGCCCAGCGGGCGCACGCAGCAGCACATGGCCAGCGCATTGTAAATGTTGTGGTAGCCGGGCACACCCAGCTTGATGTGGGCGAAGTGCTCACCGAGTTCGAGCACGTCGAACTCAAAGAAGCCGGGCTTGTACTCGCCGATGTTGACGGCGCGGAAACGGGCCTCCTCCTCGATGCCGAAGCTCAGGACCGGACGGTCAATGGAGTTCACGACGTCCATCGTGTTCTTATCGTCCATGTTAAAGACGACGGTGCGGGACAGCAGCGCAAACTTCTGGAACGCCAGCTTGAGCTTGCCCATCGTGCCGTAATATTCCAGATGGTCGTTGTCAATGTTCAGGATGACGCCCACCGCGCAGGTCAGATGCAGGAAGGTCTCGTGGTACTCACAGGCTTCGATGACAACGCTCTGGCCGCTGCCGGCCTTGCCGTAGCCGCCGATCAGGGGCAGCTTGCCGCCGATGACCGCCGCCGGGTCCCTGCCCGCCAGCTCCAGCATTGTGGTGATCATGCCGGTGGTCGTCGTCTTGCCGTGGGTGCCTGCCACGCCGATGCTCTGGGCATGGGTACGGCTGATGTAGCCCAGCATGACGCTGCGCTCAACGGCTTTGATGCCGCGGGCGCGGGCGGCCTGCAGCTCGGGGTTATCGTCATGGATGGCGGCGCTGTAGACCACAAGGTCCGCGTTGCCGACGTTGGCGGCGTTATGCCCGATGCAGACGCGCACGCCGAGGGCACGCTCGGCCTCGGTGTTTTTGGTTTCCTCGACGTCAGAGCCGGTGATGGCATAGCCGCGGCTGTGCAGGATCTGGATCAGCGGATAGGTGCCGGAGCCGCCGCAGCCGATGAAATGGATCGTGCGGACGCCTTCGAGCAGCTTGGGGTCATACATACTAAAAACCATAACAGTGGTCACCTCAAAATTTATCCGCTGCCGTAGGGGATGGCACGCGGTATACTTAACTATATTACGGAGTAATTATACTATTTTTCTGCAACAAAATAAACACTTTTTTTGAAATTGCAGCTTGACCGACCAATTTTTGGGTAAAAGGCACAAATTCAGGGAGCCAAAACACAGCAATACGTCGAGGGTGCCGCTTGCGCCGCGGCCTTGGCGGCACAAAAAACTTTTTACGGTACGATAAACGCCGCCCTTGCTCTGTGATTTTTCTGGCTTTTTCCGGTGCCGCCTGTTATAATGAAGAAAACCGCAGGAGGGATGCAGAATGGCAAAGCTGATTTGGGGCATTGACCCGCTGGCCGTGTCACGGCTGGGACGCACGGCGAAAAAGCCGCCGTTCACGAAAAAGGAGCTGGCGCGCATCGGCATTCCGGCGCACAAGATCCCCCGCGTGCAGGAGGAGCTGGCGCGATTGACGGCAGATAAGACCCTGACCCGGGAAGAATTGGGGAGACTGGCGGAGGAAATCAGCTGGCTTTTGCTGTGAGCTTGCCTTCCCCCTCGGGGGAAGCCTTTTTTCGCAAACTGCCCTTGTTCCCTCCCGCAACCTATGCTATAATAAGCGTATCGTGCCAAATTCATCCGGCGCGGTGGGAAAAACGCTTTGTGTGGCAGCCAGCCATGCGGAAGGAGTAACGTAATGAAGAACAGTGAAAAGACCCTTGACATGATCGTGAACCTGTGCAAAAACCGCGGGTTCATCTATCCGGGCAGCGAAATCTACGGCGGCCTGGCCAACAGCTGGGACTACGGCCCTCTGGGTGTCGAGTTCAAAAACAACGTCAAAAAGGCATGGATGAAGAAATTCGTGCAGGAAAGCCCCTACAACGTCGGGCTGGACGCTGCCATCCTGATGAACCCCCAGACCTGGGTGACCACCGGCCACGTGTCCAGCTTCTCGGACCCGCTGCTGGACTGCCGTGCCTGCAAGAGCCGCCACCGCGCGGACAAGCTCATCTCCGAGTGTGAGCAGGGCAAGGGCGTGGACGTCGATGCCATGACCTTTGACGAGATGGACGAGTTCATCTCCACCCACCCCGAGGTCGTCTGCCCCGTCTGCGGCAAGCACGACTTCACCCCCATCCGCAAGTTCAACCTGATGTTCAAGACCGCCATCGGCGTGACCGAGGATTCCTCCTCCACCTGCTATCTGCGTCCCGAGACCGCGCAGGGCATCTTCGTCAACTTTGCGAACATCCAGCGCACGACCCGCCGCAAGCTGCCCTTCGGCGTCTGCCAGGTCGGCAAGGCGTTCCGCAACGAGATCACCCCGGGCAACTTCACCTTCCGTACCCGCGAGTTTGAGCAGATGGAGTGCGAGTTCTTCTGCAAGCCCAACACCGACCTGGAGTGGTTCGCCTACTGGAAGGACTACTGCAAGAACTGGCTGCTGAGCCTTGGCATCAAGGAAGAAAATCTGCGCCTGCGCGACCACGAGCCCGCCGAGCTGGCCTTCTACAGCCGCGCCACCACCGACATCGAGTACGCCTTCCCGTTCACCGACTGGGGCGAGCTGTGGGGCATTGCAGACCGCACCAATTACGACCTGAGCCGTCATCAGGAGGCCTCCGGCAAGAGCCTCGAGTACTTCGACCCCGAGACGAACGAGCATTACATCCCTTACGTCATCGAGCCGTCTCTGGGCTGTGACCGTGTGGCGCTGGCCTTCCTGTGCGAGGCCTACGACGAGCAGCACCTCGTGGACGCCAAGGGTAAGGAGGACGTGCGCACCGTGCTGCACCTGCACCCCTATCTGGCACCGTTCAAGTGCGCCGTGCTGCCCCTGTCCAAGAAGCTGGGCGACAAGGCGATGGAGATCCGCAACGAGCTGGCCAAGGACTTCATGGTCGACTACGACGACGCCGGTTCCATCGGCAAGCGCTACCGCCGTCAGGACGAGATCGGCACCCCGCTGTGCATCACCGTGGACTTCCAGACTGTCGGCGACGACAAGGTCGAGGCCGACGGCTGCGTGACCGTCCGTGACCGTGACACGATGGAGCAGGTCCGTATGCCCATCAGCGAGCTGCGCGACTACGTGGCCAAGAAGGTTGCGTTCTGATTTAGCAGCGTTATAAAGTAAAAAACCTGCCTGCACTGATTGTGCAGGCAGGTTTTTTTTGTTTGTGGAAAACGGTAAACGGCCGGATGTGAGAACCGAACCGGTTTACCCTACCTTCTCCACCGTCACACTGTTGACGGTGACATTTGCGTCGTCCAGCGTGTGGACGGCGGTGCGCCAGTAGTGGAGCATCTCGGTGGCCGTAAACTCAAAGGTCATCTCGTTCGGGTCGATGCCGGTAAAGTCGATGTCCAGCTTGTAGGTCTCCTGATTGATGAGGCCGTACCGGGCGTAAATATAGCTGTGGTCAAAGCCGCTGCCGGTCAGCGTGACGCGGTAGCGCCCGGGGAAAAGCGTCCATTCCTCGGTCATCATCTCGCCGCCGGTTTCCAGCCCTACACTGCCGTCGGCAAAATGGGCGTTGATGAGGTCGGACTTTGTCAAATCCATCGTGTGGGCGGGCACTTCGGGCGCCGGCTCCTCCTCGATGCCGTCGATGGGCTCGACGCTGCCGATCAGGATGCCATCCAGCCGGTAATAGTGCAGGCCGCAGCTGTTCCGCGCCAGCTCGTCCTCGTCGATGAAGGCATAGAGCGTGTCAGCGGAAAGCTCGTTCAGCTCACCCGGCAGCGTGACCGCAGCCAGGTTGCCGTCCATGTGCGCCATGTAGAAGCTATTGGAGGTCCAGCCGTGGTCGGCGGCAAAGTCGACCAGATCCCAGAACTCGTCATGCTCAAAGTCAAATGTGGCAAAGGCCAGATGGCTGTACCTGCCGCTGGCGGCGACCTGCTCCCACACGGGGTCGGTCAGCAGGGTCTTATTCTCGTAGCGGAAGCCGTAGTAGTGGTAGTCCGTCCAGCGGTTGAACAGTTCCGACCTCTGGCCCCAGCCCTGCGCCACGGCGCAGACTGCCAGCATCAGGGCGGGCGCGACACCGTTATCCCAAAAGCGCAGCACCAACCCGCAGCCAACGGCAGCCAGCAGCATACCTGCCAACCACGCCAACCGCGCGCAGGAGGAAAACATTGCCCAGAAGTTCATCAAAAACTGCGGGATGGGCACGGTGAACAGCGTTTTTCCGTTCACCGTGATGGCGTTTCCGCCTGCGGCAATCAAATCCAGCACCAGCACCACAGCGCCGGCAATGAGCCAGTCGCGGTGGGCGGCAAAGAATTTTTCCGCCTTGCGGGCGTTGCAGACTATGCCGAACACCGCCAGCACCACGGCCAGCGATGTTCCGATGCCTGCATAAACATTCTGCTCCCAGCTTTGCGCCAGCCACGGCACAAACAGGCCGAAGTAATCCGCGCCGCTGAGGTAGCCGTTGGAGTAGCCCGCAAAGTTGACAGCGAACGCTCCCAACAGCACCAGCTCCGCCAGCGCCGCAGCGCAGAACGCTGCAATTGGTGCCAGCACAGCCGCCGGGCCGCGCTTTTGCAGGGCGCGGCGCACCGCGTATCCCACAAGCACAAGACCGACCATCGGCAGATAATAGAGGTGGATGCCTGCGCACAGCAGCCCCATGCCGCCCCAGATAAGGCAGGCGCGGCGGGTCGTGGGCATAAGCTCGTCACTGCGCAGCCAAAGGTAGAGTGCCAGCAGCACAAGCCAGTTGGCGGCCAGCGCCGTGTGGGCAAACATGCGGATCGTAAGCGCCGGAAACAGCACGAGCACGCCCGCGCCCAGCACGCTGCCCCACAGCTTGGCGGTCTGGCCGGGGCTCATGATGATGGCGATGGCGGCCTTGCTCTTGTCGTCCCGGCCAAATGTGGGCTGCACGCCCGCAATGCGGGCAATGACCGCCTGCGCCAGACCGCCCTGCAGGGCATAGCAGAGCAGCCCCCACCAGCCGAAATACTGGAACCGCGTGGGCAGAATCCCGCCCAGCAGCTTAAAGAACAGCGCCGCCAGCGGCAGAGAGTCCGTGAACAGCACGCTGGTGCGGAACGGGTAGACCGCGTTGTAATTCGCGCCGATGTAGGGCAGATGCACCGGGCTGCGGCGGAAAAGCTCCCACCCCAGATAGTGCTGGATCGGGTCGGGGCTGAGGCTGTTCAGGATCCAGTCAACGCTCGTCGGGTCAAGCACCCGCACGCCGTAAACAGCCAGAAAGACCAGCACCCCCAGCAGTGCGCCGGTCAGCGGCCAGCGGTATTTTTTCAATGCTTTCATCTGACTTTCAGCGGACAAAGGTCGTGGACAGCGTGGTGGACCAGCTCTCGCCCTTCTTCAGGATCGCGGCGCAGGGGCGCTGCTCCCAGTCGATGGGGCCGTTTTCCTCGCCGGGCAGGCTGTGCCACGGCTCAATGCAGATAAAGTGCAGCGGCTTCTTGGGCGCGGACCAGATCAGGGTGTACGGGAAGTCGGAGACATCGCAGATGACGCTGCGGCCCGTGTCCTTCTCGATGACCGAAACATGCGCACTGCGCAGGTTGACCATGGCGTGGCTGTCGTTGTCAAACAGGTCGTCGGTCAGTTGGATAGCCTCGACGTTGCGGGCCAGGTAGTAGCTCTGGCCGTTGAGCAGACCGTTGGGCTGAGCACTGACGCAGAGCGGCGACTCGACGCCGTCAAACCGGATCTCGTAGTCCTCGGTGACGTGGCGGTCATCGAAGGGCAGCGCAAAAGCCGGATGGTAGCCGATGCCGAAGCAGAGCTTGTCCTCGACAGGGTTCTCGACGGTCAGCGTGTGGTGGACGGTCTCCCCCTCCAGCGTGAAAGTGGAGCGCAGCACGAAGGCATACGGCCACTTGGGCAGCGTCTCGGCGTTCGCGTGCAGCTCAAACTCCAGCAGATTGTCGGCGTGATGGGTCATCGTGTGCTCGACATCGCGGGCAAAGCCGTGCTGACCGCCTGCGTACTCCACACCCTTGGCCAGCATTTTGCCGCCGGTCAGCTTGCCTGTGTACGGAAAAAGAATCGGCGCATGACGTTTCCAGACCGCAGGGTCGGCCTGCCAGAGCAGCTCGGCCCCGGTGGGCTTATGGACGACACTGACCGGCTCGGCACCGTGGGAGTCGACAGTCAGGCGCAGAATGTCGTTTTCAATACTGTATTGCATGGGAAGTCCTCCTTTTTAAATATACAAATTGTATAGTATACAGACTGGAGATGCTAAAAAGCCTTCCCCCGTGGGGGAAGGTGCTGAACGAAGTGAAGCGGATGAGGGGCAAGTGTGCCGCAGCGACTCGTGAACGGGTGGTGTTGGGAAGCCTGGCCCTCCTCAGTCAGCGGGCGGGGCCGCTGACAGCTTCCCCCGACGGGGAAGCCTTTTTGTATCAAAGCGGCAGCAGCTGCAGCAGCATACCCGTCGCAGCGCCGACGGCCCAGAGCAAGCCGGTCATAAAAAGGTTCTGCTTCCAGCTGGGGTTGACGCGCCAGAGCACAGCCAGGCCGACGCCCGCACCGGCAGTCAGGCCGGCGAACAGGCTGCCGAAGCTGATGGCTCCCTGCACGTAGAGCTGGGCCAGCAGCACGCTGACCGCGCAGTTGGGCACCAGGCCGACCAGCGCCGTCAGCATCGGCTGGAAGATGCCCATGCCGGACAGCGCCGCCGTGATGGGTTCCTCGCCGAAGCCCTCAAACAGCAGACTGATGATAAAGCTGAACAGCAGGATGAACACGAAGATTTCCAGCGTGTGGCGCAGTGCCGCCATAAAAATGCTGCTCGATTCCTCATGTTCCTCGTGGCAGTCGACGTCGTCGGCATGGCCCTCGTAGCCGCCGTAGAGGGAGTGCGGCAGAACGTGGCGCAGCGGGATGTCCAGCAGCCAGCCGCCCACGATGGCAAACGCCACCTTGCAGGCCAGCAGCAGCACGAGCGTGACCCACTGGGACGGCTCCGCCGCCAGCAGCGGGATGGCCTCGTCGCTGGTCGCGATGAACACCGCCAGCAGCGTGCCGGGCGTGATGACCCGGCTTGCGTACAGGTTGGAGGCCACCGCACTGAAGCCGCACTGCGGCACGCAGCCCAGCAGCGCACCGGGGATGAACCCCCAGCGCCCGCCGCCTGCGAGGGCCCCCTCGATGCTCTCACCGTGATGGCGTTCGAGCCACTCGATCAGCAGGTAGGCCAGATACAAAAACGGCAGCATTTTCACGCCGTCGATCAATGCGTCCAGAAGTGCGTCTAAAAACAATTCCATGAATACCTCTCTATATAAACGGGTCACTGAAAGCTGCGCAGCAGGCGGACCGCCGGGCGCACTGCCTTATCCGGAATGCGGGCGCGGAACCGCGCCACCGTGCGGGACGAGAACGGCACTGCGTCGGTGAAGCTCTCGAACCCTAAAAAATATTGCAGGTAGGGGCTTTCCTGCACCAGCGCCACGACCTCGCGGTCCGATGCCGCATAGTGCAGCTGGATGATCCGGCAGCCCAGCGCCACGCGGGCGGGCAGTGCCACCTTGCCGCCGGGGGCAAACAGCGCACTGTAGGCTTTTTCAAAGCCATCCCAGTCGATGGCGTCAGCCAGCCGCACCCAGCGGTTGGCGTTGCACAGCTCGCCGTGGTAGGGCGGCAGATAGTCGTAGATCGACATCTGTTTTTCGCGTGCACGGTACATTGGGAATCCCCTTTCCTAACATCATTCTGTGCTGCCTTAACGCTGCATCAGCGGGAAGAACAGCGTAATGACCAGCCAAGCGGCCTGATACAGCACAATGCCGATCAGCGGCAGCGCGACAATGCCGCCGGTCAGCGTCATCAGCACACCCACCGCGGTGCTGGCCAGCACCGAGAGGGTCAGCGCGTAGGAGGCGTACTTCTCGCCCTGGGCGGCCCCTGCGGCAGCGACCAGACCGCCGACCAGACTGCGGAAGCTGCCCAGATGCAGCATACTGCCCTCACTCTCGGGCAGCCAGGCCACCGCCGGGGCAACAGCCTCGTGCTCGGCGCCGGACAGCACCTTGACCGAGCCGGTGGGCAGGCCGTAGGCAGTCTCCAGCAGCCGGACATCACAGTTGAAGTCGTCGCAGTCCACAACAAGGTACATTCCCGTGCGGTGCACGAGCTCCAGATCCGCGGCGATCTTGGGGTCGCTCTGGTACGCAATACGGAACATGGCGTACAGCTTGCCCGCCACCGCCATATACACGATGCGGCGCTGGTTCAGCGTGTAGTGCTGCTCATACTCCTGGCTGGGCACCTTGATGCCGTAGTCCATCATCATGGCGCGGTTGCCCAGGATCACGCGCTCCTTGCGGATCCAGCCCATATAGCCCTTGCCGGGCACAGCCTGACGATCCGTGACCTTTTCCAGCAGGCTCTTGCTGGCGACCATGCCGGTAAAGAGCTTGTTCAGCGTCGAGTCCGTATCGGCCAGCATCGAGGCCGCATAGATAATGGCGGTGTCAATGTGCTCCATCTTGACGGGATGGATGTCCCGCAGCGTGACACACCCCTCCGGGAAGAGCTGGCGCGACGTGGCCTGCACAACATTGATGCGGCCCAGCTGACGGATGTCCCGCCAGCCGGGGATGACCGCGCCGACCTTGTAGGCGCGCTGCTGCATCATGCGGGCCGGTACCGCCGACATCAGCGTACCGGCCAGCGGCGCGGCCAGGCAGAACAGGCTGGTCATGGCCGTGGCCGCCGTGGCTGCGCTTTTGGACGTGATAAGCGTGAACAGGAAGGCTGCCAGACCGCAGCCGCCCAGCAGCCAGACAAACTGCTGCTGGTTCTTATCGCTGGTGCCGTGGGCGGCACTGTTGGTCAGAAAGCTGCGGAAGATCTGGGTCGGGCGGGTGACGAGCACGCAGGGATGCGGCTCGGACAGCCCCTGCGAGATCGCGCGCAGGGCTCCGGCGTCCTTCAGGCGGTAGGCAACGGCGTAGCCATCCTGCCCGCTGACGCTCTCAAAGGCATCGCAGACCGTGGCCGCGTTCAGGGCGTGGCCCGCCGCGTTCATGCAGAGCATCAGCGCTGCCGGACCGGCCAGCATCAGCGTGCCGTCGGTGTAACCGCCGGTGGCCAGAACGGCCAGGCACTGCACCGCAGCACCCAGCGCCGGTAAAATCGAAAGGCTGTCCGGCGAGGGGGTCTTGCCCAGTCCCCTGAAGCCGTCCAGAAAAGTCCGCCAGTTGACGGCGCAGCTGACCAGCAGCAGCACGAGCAGCGCCGCCGGGTAGACCATGGGGTCGTTCAGGGCGGCGGGGCGCACCGGCAGCAGTGCCAGCACGATCATGACAAGAGACATCGCACCCGAGACGATGCAGGCAATGCCTGCCCGGGCACGCTTTTTCGCCAGCAGAGCGCGGATCGCCGGGGCGTCCTCGGCACGCTCATACTCGCGGCTGTGGGGCACGGGGATCTCCGCTGTGTCAAACGGGGAGGCGGCGTTGTCCTCAGTCTCGTCGTCGGCGCGGCCCGTCAGGCGGGCAGCGGCCTTTTTGACCTCTGCCGCCGTCGGGATGCGGGCGCGGGTGCGGGTGGCTGTGGGATCATCCGCCAGCGAGTCCGTCAGCCGCGCCGCAGCGCTGTCATAATCGCGCGTGTCCCCTGCCGGCTGCTGCGTGTTGATGGCCGCGGCGATGCCGTTGACAAAGGAGGCCGTATCCGGCGCGGCGGATGCCTGTGGGTTCAGGTTCTGGGTGTAGCCGCTGTGGGCGGGCTGCGCCGGGGCCGGGGCCGGGTCCAGCCTTTGGGTAAAGCCGGTGTGGGCAGGCGCGGGGGCCTGACTGCCGGACGCAGGTGCGGCGGGCATATCGATGCGCTGCGTAAAGCCGCTGTGCGCCGGAGCGGACGGGGCCGTCCCGGAGGCACTGTTTTGGGTATAGCCGGAATGCTCCGGGGCCGTCGGCGTCAGGTGGATGTTCCCGGTCAGCGTGTTGACCAGCGTGTCCACGTCGTCCCACTGGCGGGGCACGGGCCACTGGCCGGTGCCATCGTGCTTCGCCCAGGAGGACTCATCAACGGCAGTCGACTCGTCATAGGCATCCGCCGCGGGGGTCGTCTGCACGGGCGCAGCGGGCTGCACCGGCACGGGGGCCGGGCGGCGCTGCGGGCGCACGGCGTTGTAGGCGGCCATAAAGTCCTGCGTGCTGTCCACGGGGACGGCGTCCAGCCCGCCGATCTGCATCGTGTAGCCGGTGGACGTCTGGCCGCGGGGCGTCTCGATGGGCTCGCCCACAGGCTCCCCGCTGCGCTGCGGCACAGGCTGCGGCGGCGGGGCCTTCTGGATCTTCTGGCCGGGGGTGAACTCCACGGTGTTCTTCTTTTTGCGGTAGATCGTGCCGGTCATGCCGGAGGGCGACGGCGCGGACGGGTGGTTTTTGGCATAGCCCACCGTGCCCTGGATGATCTCCACGGTATGGCCGCTCTCCTCCGCGGCGCGGCGGGCCGGGCGGGTGTACTTGCTGCGCCAGACCTCCTGCGTGGAGGTTTCCTCCTGTGCAGGCGGCATGGGCGGCTCCGGCTGCACAGGCACAGCTGCCGCAGAGGGCGTCTGCACAGGCTGCTGCACAGGCACGGCAGCTCCCGGGCGGTACGGGGAAGGCTCCTCGGCGCGCTCCTCGGGGATCATCAGCTCCTCGGTCTCCTCCTCGCGGTCAAACAGACTGCCGAAGAAGCCGTGCTTTTTCGCAGAGCGGGCTGGCTGGGCCGGGGTCGGCTCAAGCTCTGCATCGGGATAGTACTCCTCCTCGGGCTCCGCCTGCCCGACGGCTCTGCCGCCGCCCATCGTGACGTTGATAGGCTCAAAGGCACCCGTATCCTCGGCGTGCTTTAAGCCGAACAGGCTGCGTTTCTTCTTGCCGGGCTCGTGCAGGCGTCCGTTTTCATCGGGCACGACGGCCACCGAGGTGCCGAAGAATCGCTTGAACTCGTTCTTGCCCTGGTCCAGCGACTCGGCATCGCCGCCGGGGGCCATCTTACCGAGAAAGCCCTTGATGATGCCGGTGCCGGTGGTGTCCCCGCTGAAGGTCTGCGTGCCGGTCTTGTCCACCGTCGGCAGCGGCTGCTCCGGCGGGCGGGTCGTCCGCGCGTCGGGCTGCACCGGCTGCGGGTCAGGCTGCTGCACCGGGGTATACGGGCGCGGCTGTGCCGGGGCGGGCGCAGGCTGCGACACCGGCTTTTGCAGCAGGTCGTCCAGCGCGTCTCCCTCCGGGAAGGCGAGTTTGTCCTCGGGCAGCGGCTCGTCAGGCAGCGATAAAATGCCGACGCTGCGCAGGATCTCATCGACCTGGTGGTCGGTGACGCTGTCCCGCAGACCGGCCTGCGCCTGCTGCATATTCAGTTCTTCCAGGATCCGGTCAACCGAATCATTGGTACGTTTGCTTGGCATGTTGATTCCTCTTTAGTAAAAGGACGGCTTTCCTGCCCCGCTCTCCGGGGGCAGGTGGAATTTAGGCAATACCGCATAATTCTAAGTGCCGATACGGCGAGCGAGGTGCGGCAGCTGCT
>OGOG01000451.1_pt1 | contig 47093 bp, 46 predicted proteins | sample 1552581 | NCBI WGS metagenome assembly OGOG01 (sample SAMEA2580152, study PRJEB22360) | human gut metagenome | biome: human gut; feature: human-associated habitat; material: faeces | place: Denmark | collected 2008/2010 | reverse complement strand
GGGGAGGTCTGCGTTCCCGCAGCTCCCGACTGACACGACAACGCTTCACACCGACAAGGGCGGGAAGGCGTTCGGCGGGCGGGTGCCTGAGGAGGAGATCTCCGGAATGGTGCGCACCTACGACCGCGTGAGATATGGCGGGGAGATTCCGGATAACAATGAGCTTGAGCAGCTCGACAGGCTGCTTGACGATATACGCTGAAATAAATACAGGAGATTTCAAAATGACATTCAGAGGACTTCTTTCAGGCGATGGACATATACTTCTGGACGGAGCGATGGGCTCCGTGCTTCAGCAGCACGGGCTGAAGCTGGGCGGGCTTCCCGAGGAGCTAAACTTCACTGAGCCTGACCTTATCCGTTCAATACACCGTTCATACATCGAAGCTGGCGCGCAGGGAATCTACGCGAACACCTTCGGCGCGAACCGCCATAAGCTGCAAAGCAGCAAGTACACCGTCGAGCAGATAGTAAAGCAGGGAATAAAGCTAGCGCGGGAAGCCGCAGAAGGTACCGACGTGCTCGTCGGGCTTGATATAGGCTCGCTGGGAAGAATGCTCCGCCCGACCGGAGACATGCCGGTCGATGAAGCGTACGATATGTTCCGCGAAGTAATGACGGCGGGCAGGGAAGCGGACTTCATCGCCATTGAAACCATGACCGACCTTATGGAGATAAAGACCGCGCTCCTCGCCGCGAAGGAAAACACCGACCTTCCGGTCATCTGCACCATGTCGTTTGAGCAGAACATGCGTACCTTCACCGGGTGCAGCGCGGCGGCAATGGCGCTGACCCTTTCGGGGCTTGGCGCGGACGTCATCGGCATGACCTGCTCCCTCGGCCCGAAGGACGCGCTGCCCATCGTTGACGAGATACTGAAATGGAGCAGCGTTCCGGTGCTGATACGTCCGAATGCGGGACTCCCCGATCCGTCCACGAATCTGTACAACACCACGCCGGAGGAATACGCCGAGGTGATGGAGCAGATTGCGGCAAAGGGCGTAAAGGTGCTCGGCGGCTGCTGCGGAACCACCCCGGATTATATCCGGGAGGTAGCGAAGCGAATCAAGGGGAAGACCTGCGTAATGCCGCAGCCGGAGATCCCCGCAGCAGTGTGCAGCGCTTCCAGCGTTGTTACGATAGACACGGTGCGCATAATCGGCGAGAGAATCAACCCCACCGGAAAGAAGCTTTTCAAGGAGGCGCTCAAGAAGCACGACCTTGACTACATCATGCGACAGGCTCTGGAGCAGACCGGCGCGGGCGCTGAGATACTCGACGTCAACGTAGGTCTGCCGGATATCGACGAGAAGGAAATGATGCTCGCCGCAGTTAATGCGATACAGTCCGTGACGGACGCTCCGCTGCAAATCGACACCACGGAGCTTCCGGTGCTTGAAGCCGCGCTGCGTATCGTTTCCGGCAAGCCCATCGTGAACTCCGTCAACGGCGAGGACGAGAAGCTTGACACGGTGCTCCCGCTTGTGAAGAAGTACGGAGCCGCAGTAGTCGGTCTGACGCTTGATGAAAACGGCATTCCCAGGACCGCCGAGGAGCGCTTCGCGATAGCCGAGAAGATACTCCGCCGCGCGCAGGAGTACGGCATACCCAAGCGCGACGTCTACATCGACTGCCTGACCCTGACCGCCTCCGCTGAGCAGGACGGCGTAAAGGAAACTCTGAAAGCGCTCCGCATGGTAACTGAAAAGCTGGGGCTGAAAACGGTGCTCGGCGTGTCGAATATATCGTTCGGTCTGCCGAATCGCGAGCTTGTAAACTCGACCTTTATTTCGCTTGCAATGCAGTGCGGACTAACCCTCCCTATAATGAACCCGAACATAGCTTCAATGACCGGCGCGGTAAGAGCCTTCCGTCTGCTGAGCGGCTACGACCGACACGGCGCGGAGTTCATCGAGAGCTACGGCGCGGAGGTGAAGAAGCCCACGGCGGCGGTCCCCACTTCAGAAATGGACATCTCAGACGCGGTTGCCGCAGGCCTCAAGGCTGAGTGCGCGGCGGCGGCGGAGCGCATGCTGTCCTCCGGCATTGATCCGATGGAGATAATCAACGGCAAGCTGATACCGGCGCTGGACGCGGTAGGCTCAAAGTTTGAGAAGGGGACGATATTCCTGCCGCAGCTCATTCAGTCTGCGGGAGCGGCGCAGGCAGCGTTCGACGTCATCAAAAAGGCGATATCCGAGCGCGGCGGCAGCGGAGTATCCGCAGGCAGAGAGGTACTCTGCACGGTAAAGGGCGATATCCACGACATCGGAAAGAACATCGTAAAGACCCTGCTCGAGAACTACGGCTTCGATGTTATCGACCTCGGAAAGGACGTTGACTACCAGGACGTTGTTGACGCTGCGATAAAGTACGATGTGCGCCTTGTAGGTCTGTCAGCGCTGATGACAACCACGCTCAAGAGCATGGAGAACACGATAAAGCTGCTGCACGAAAACAACGTGAACTGCAAGATAGTAGTCGGCGGCGCGGTGCTGAAAGAGCCGCTGGTGCGGGATAGGGGATTCCGTTTTGCACTGTATGGCGGGTGCGGACTGCTCTTTGCCGTGGAGATCGTGCGGATCCTGGTGTGCTGGAAGCCGGCCGCTGTCTATGCGGCCACGTTCAGTACGGCGGAAGGCGTCATGGTCGGCCGCTATGCAGACCTGTCCGCGGTGGCCTGGCCCTTGGAGACGGTGCGTTGGATCGTCCTGGCGGCGGTGGTAGCGGCCTGGCTGGTGTGGGGCATGCAGGCATATCGGCACGCAAAGAAAAATTAAACTTGCCTAACCTACGGGATTGGTGGTATACTATACACGGGTCATCTTATGGCCCGTGTATTTTCTGACAGGAGGAAGACCTATGATCTCCACGAAAGGTCGCTATTCCATCCGCGTTCTGCTGGATCTGGCGGAGCACCGCAGCGGGGACTTTATACCCATGAAGGAGGTGGCCGCCCGGCAGGACATCTCCCTGAAATACATCGAGCGGCTCATGCCCGCCCTGAAAGCCGCCGGCCTGGTGGAGAGCGTCCACGGCATCGGCGGCGGCTACCGCCTGACGCGGGAGCCGGAGGACTACACCCTCTGGGAGATACTGGAGCTGGCGGAGGGCGATCTGGCACCGGTCACCTGCCTGCAGCCGGACGCCCCGGTGTGCCAGCGGGCCGGGGAGTGCCGCACGCTGACCGTGTGGCAGGGATACTACAAGCTGACGCAGGACTACTTCACCCACATCACGCTGGCGGATCTGATGAACGCCCCAGCCGGGGACAATTATGTGATATAAGCGAAAAAGAACCGCCCGCGGGCGGTTCTTTTTTGCCTGTTCAGGGCTGATAGGTCAGGGATACGGTGTCGTTATCGGAGCCGTCCAGGTTGTAGTAATAGCCTGTCAGCGTCACAGACCCGACCTCGTTCACATCTACCAGCCGATTGAACACATAGGTGTAGTTTGCAAAGGCAGCTTGACCGTCGCCTGTAATGGAGCCGATGACCCAGTTCATCAGGTTTTTGCTGCTGCTTTCCACGGCGAAGCTGCTGCCGTCCTTGGCGTTGACCAGCACCTCGTCAGTGTGTATTTCGCGGCTGGGGTCGGGATTTACGATGGTCATGCCCAGGGCAGAGAGCGTCACGATCTCGCCGTTTTTGGCGGTCATGGTCTTGACGGGCACGTAGGTCTGGGGCTGGATAGAGATGGAGTAGGGCTGGTAAGCACTGTCGCGCACGGTGAAGTAGAAATCATCGCCCTTCTGGAAATCCTTACCGGCTGCAAAATAGAGCACCACCTGCAGGCGGGTATCAGTGCTGGCATCCTCGTCCACATGGCATCTGCTGGTGATGCAAGTACCGCCGTAGCCCTGTGCGTCGGGCGCACTGCCCAGCCACATGGACGGCTCAGCGGACATATCCACGGCTTCGCCGTATCCTGCGTCTGTATACTTCACACCGTCCGGATTCTCCACCGAGTAGGTCAGCATACCGCTGCCGCTTTCATCTATGAGGAGCGTGCCGAGGCGGATGGTGTTGCCCTCGACCGTCATTTCCGCGTCCAACTTGGACAAATACTTGCCAACCAGACGCTGGGTGGTCTGGATGTCGCCGGGGATGCGCTCCATATCGGGAACAGACACGGCGGTACCCTTGCCGTCGTCTACGGTGGGCGTGGTGGCATCCAAATCGTCGGTAAAGGCGTGGTGGGTGGTGTCATCCACCTTGTCGGCGGGGGATACGTCCGCCCGGATCAGGGTCACGATGCCGCCGGCCACGGCAATGGTCAGCGTCAGCGCGGCGGCAATGGCGACCACGGCGCTCTTGCCCAGCGCCCGGCGTGTTTTTTTCTCGTTTCGCATGGTCTTTCTAACCTCCGTCAGTGTATCCGGGGAGGCGTGCAGCGGGGAAAAGGCTTTTTCAAATAATTCTCTGTCATGCATACTGCGGCACCTCCGATAAAATGTGTTTCAGCTTGTCTCTGGCGCGGGCGAGCCGGGTGCGCACCGTTTCCTCCGGTATGCCCAGCAGTCCGGCGATCTCCCTCTGGCGGTAGCCCTCGTAGTAGTACAGCAGCACCGGCAGGCGGTACCGCCTGTCCAGCGACATCACCGCGTCGAACAGCTCCCGGTATTGGGGCTGCTCGAACACCAGGGTGTTCTCATAGTCGGCGATGTCCTCCGCCTTGTGCCACGGGGCGCGGAGCACGTTCTTGCAGCGGTTGACCGTGACGCGAATGAGCCAATTCTTTACATGGGCGTCGCTTTCGAACGCCTTGTCCTCTTTGTACAGCTGTATCAGCACGTCCTGGGTCACATCGTCGGCGTCGTCCCGGCAGCGCAGATAGCTGTATGCCACCCGGAACACCGTGTCCATATACCGTTCCGCCAGCGGGGTGAACTGTTCGTCCGTCATAGGGGTTCTCCTTTTGTTGAGGTGAAAGGCCTTTCATCTATCATACACCTGCGGAGCAAAAAACGTTTCAAAAAAGCAGAAAAAATGTAGAAAGAAAATAGAAGGAGAATAGAAAGAAAGTGGAAAGAAACAGAAGAAAAGACGAACGGACCTCGAAAGAGGTCCGTTCGTCATGTTTGTGAGGAGAAAATGGAAGGAAGAAAAACGCAGTATCAGTCCGCAAACAGCGGGGTGGAGAGATAGCGGTCGCCGGTGTCGGGCAGCAGGACCACGATGGTCTTGCCGGCGTTCTCCGGACGCTTGGCCAGCTCGATGGCGGCCCACAGTGCCGCGCCGGAGGAGATACCCACCAGCACGCCCTCGCGGTGACCCATTTCCTTGCCTACGGCAAAGGCGTCGTCGTTGTCCACAGGGATGATCTCGTCGTAGATCTTAGTGTCCAGCACATCGGGGACGAAGCCCGCGCCGATGCCCTGGATCTTGTGGGAGCCGGCGATGCCGGTGGACAGCACGGCGGAGGTCTTGGGCTCCACGGCGACTACCTTGACGGCGGGGTTCTTTTCTTTCAGGAACTTACCGGTGCCGGTGATGGTACCGCCGGTGCCCACGCCGGCCACGAAGAAGTCCACCCTTCCGTCGGTGTCGGCCCAGATCTCGGGACCGGTGGTCTCATAGTGGGCCTTGGGGTTGGCGGGATTCACGAACTGGCCTGCCACGAAGCTGTTGGGGATCTCCTTGGCCAGCTCGTCGGCCTTGGCAATGGCGCCCTTCATGCCCTTGGCACCCTCGGTGAGCACCAGCTCGGCGCCGTAAGCCTTCATCAGCTGGCGGCGCTCCACGGACATGGTCTCGGGCATAACGATGATGATGCGGTAGCCCCGGGCGGCGGCCACGGAGGCCAGGCCGATACCGGTGTTGCCGGAGGTGGGTTCAATGATGACGCTGCCGGCCTTCAGCAGCCCCTTGGCCTCAGCGTCGTCGATCATGGCCTTGGCGATACGGTCCTTGACGCTGCCGGCGGGGTTGAAGTACTCCAGCTTGGCGACGATCTTCGCCTTGAGGTCATGGGCCTTTTCGATATGGGTCAGCTCCAGCAGGGGAGTCTTGCCGATCAGCTGGTCAGCGGAAGTGTAGATGTTAGACATAGTGTTTATCTCCTTTATCGTTTATAGTCAGATGTTGTTGTATGGAATGAAGGGAAAAGGAGTCAACATCGTCCGGTCAGGAGAACAAGAGTGCGGGTCATGTGATCGCCTCATTTCCAAAATACAACTACCAACTCGGTAGGTTGGTACAGTTATAACACGGCGGCGCGGATTTGTCAACCCTGTTTTTGAAAAAATCCGGTAAGCGAATGTGACAATATTGAAAGAGTAAGAGGGCTTGCGGGACAGAGGCGAGGGAGGGTATAATGAAGAGCGTAAAGGATGTGAGCGTATGTACCGTATATTTATTGTGGAGGACGACAGGACCATCGCCCAGGCGGTGGCGCATCTGGCGGAGAGCTGGGGACTGGAGGTCCGGTGCGTCCGGGACTTTCGGGCGGTGACGGCGGAGGCGGCGGAATTTCAGCCGCACCTCATTATACTGGATATCGCCCTGCCGTGCTTTGACGGCTATCACTGGTGCCGGGAGCTGCGGAAGCAGACCAGTGCGCCCATCCTGTTTTTGTCCTCGGCCGGTGATAACATGAACGTCATCATGGCCATGAACTTCGGCGCGGACGATTTTATCGCCAAGCCCTTTGACGGCGGCGTGCTGATGGCCAAGGTACAGGCCATGCTGCGGCGCAGCTATGACATGGCGGCGCCGGCGGTGCTGCGGGAGAGACGGGGCGCACAGCTGTCCGCCGATGACCAGAAGCTGACCTATCAGGGGCAGACGGTGGAGCTGACCAAGAATGAGTACCGTATCCTGTCCTGCCTGATGGAGAGCGCCGGGAAGGTGGTCAGCCGGGAGAAGCTGATGCAGCGGCTGTGGGAGACGGACAGCTTTGTGGACGAGAACACGCTGACGGTGAATGTGAACCGCCTGCGGCGGAAGCTGGCGGGCGTGGGGCTTGTGGACTTTATCGCCACCCGGCATGGGGTGGGGTACATCGTGGAGTGAGAGATATGGAGCTGCTCAAAGCATATCTGAAGGAGCGCCGGCTGACGCTGGCGGCATTTCTGCTGTTTGTCGGGGTGTTTGCTGTGTCCTTTGCCCTGTACGGCCTGCCGCTGGCGGCGGTGGGCTATCCGGCAGGGCTGTGCGTCCTGCTGGGGGCGTGCCTTGCGGCGTGGGATTACGGCCGCGCGGCACGGCGGCACAAGGCGCTGAAACGTCTGCGTGAGGCGGGCGAGGCGGTGCTGCTGGACCTGCCGACCATGACCACCGTGGAGGGGGCGGACTGCGCCGCCGTGGTGGAGACGCTGCGGCGGGAGCTGCGCCGGCAGGAGACGGCGCGCGCCGCCCGGTGGGAGGATATGACAGCCTATTACACCGCATGGGTGCACCAGATCAAGACGCCCATCGCCGCTATGCGCCTGACCCTGCAGGGGGAGGACACGCCGGCCGCCCGGCGGCTGATGACGGAGCTGGGCCGGGTGGAGCAGTACGTGGATATGGCACTGACCTATCTGCGGTTGGAGGAGGGCGGCAGCGACTACGTGATACGAACGTGCGCCGTGGATGACGTGGTGTGCGCCGCTGTGCGGCGGTTTGCCGGGGAGTTCATTGACCGGCGCATCGCGCTGGACTACACGCCGGTGGAATGGGAGACGGTGACGGACGGCAAGTGGCTGACCTTTGTGGTGGAGCAGCTGCTGAGCAATGCCCTGAAGTACACCGGGCAGGACGGGACCGTCCGGATCTACCGGGAGGGAGACGATCTGTGCATCCGGGACAGCGGCATGGGCATCGCGCCGGAGGACCTGCCCCGGGTATTTGACATGGGCTATACCGGGCAGAACGGGCGGCTGGACCGCCGGTCCAGCGGCATCGGGCTGTACCTGTGCCGGCGGATATGCCGCAATCTGCGGCATGAGATACGGATCGAGTCCGTGCCCGGCGTGGGCACCACGGTGAGGCTGACGCTGGGCCGCCCGGCGTTTGTGGCGGAGTGAGGGGAGTGGGTGGACAGAGTCATCCACCCCTACAATGGTTCACCGGGAGGTTCTGCAAACGGGCCGTCGAGGACGCCGGCCCCTACGACATTTTATTATCGCCCTTGCAAAGGGTGGGAAATGTGACAATTGTGTTCGGGAAGGGTAAGGGAAAGCGATGGAAGGGGGGCGGGGGACGCGGTATACTGACCGTGTTGGGAGACGGGGCGATGGGCCGGAGGCTCCCGAAGGAAAAGGAGGTCATGCTATGAGCATTTTGGAAGTCAGTGGGCTGCGGAAGGTATACACCTCGCGGCTGGGCGGCAGCCGTGTAGAGGCGCTGCGGAATGTCAGCTTCACCGTGGAGCAGGGCGAGTATGTCGCTATCATGGGTGAGTCCGGCAGCGGCAAGACCACGCTGTTGAACATTCTGGCGGCGCTGGACGAGCCCACGGCGGGTACGGTGCGGCTGGACGGCCATGAGCTGGGCAAGATACGGGAGAGGGACGCGGCGGCCTTCCGCCGGGACAACCTGGGGTTCGTGTTCCAGGAGTTCAATCTGCTGGACACATTTACGCTGGAGGACAATATCTATCTGCCGCTGGTGCTGATGGGAATGTCTTACGAGGATATGCGGGCGCGGCTGCTGCCTATTGCCCGGGAGCTGGGACTGACGGAGCTTTTGAAGAAGTACCCCTATGAGGTCTCCGGCGGGCAGAAGCAGCGGGCGGCAGTGGCCCGGGCCATCATCACCGAGCCAAAGCTGCTGCTGGCGGATGAGCCTACCGGCGCACTGGACAGCGGCTCCACCGACGAGCTGCTGCGGCTGTTCGCCGCCATCAACCGGGCAGGGCAGACCATACTGATGGTGACACACTCCGTGAAGGCCGCCAGCCGGGCGGGCCGGGTGCTGTTCATCAAGGACGGCCAGGTGTTCCACCAGCTGTACCGGGGCGAGGACGACGACACCCGGTTCTATCAGCGCATCTCCGACACGCTGACCATGCTGCAGTCGGGCGGTGAACCGGCATGAGGGAAAAGACATTATACGCCCGGCTGGCCTGGACGGGCATGAGAAAAAACAGGCGGCTATACCTGCCGTATCTGCTCAGCTGCGCCGGGATGGTGCTGATGTTCTACATTCTTACGGGGCTGTCCGGCTCGGAGGTGCTGGGGCATATGTCCGGCGGGACCAGCAGCGCCATCATACTGCGGCTGGGCACGGTGGTCATCGCCGTGTTTGCGCTGATATTTTTGTTCTATACCCACTCGTTCCTCATTCGCCGCCGGGAGAGGGAGTTTGGCCTGTACAACGTGCTGGGTATGGGCAAGGGCAACATCGCCCGCATTCTGCTGTGGGAGACGGTCATCACCTATGGCCTGACCACGGGGACGGGACTGCTTCTGGGCATGGTACTGTATAAGCTGGCGGAGTTGGGTATGGTGCGGCTTTTGCAGGTGCCCGTGACCTATACCCTGACGGTGTCCGTATCGTCTCTGCTGGCTGCGGCGGCGTTGTTTGCGGTCATCCACACGCTGATCCTGCTGAACAGCCTGCGGCAGCTGCACGGCGTCAGCGCGGTGGGGCTGCTGCGCAGCGAGAGCGTGGGCGAAAAGCCGCCCCGTGCCCAGTGGGTGTTGACGGCGGCGGGCGTGGTGCTTCTGGGTGCCGCTTACGCGCTGGCATTGTCCATCAAGGAGCCGCTGGCGGCGCTACTGTGGTTCTTTGCGGCGGTGATCATGGTGATACTGGCCACCTATCTGCTGTTTATCAGCGGGTCGGTGACGCTGTGCCGCGGCTTGCAAAGGAACAAAAAATACTACTACCGGCCCCAGCACTTCGTGTCCGTGTCCTCCATGGCCTACCGCATGAAGCGCAACGGCGCGGGGCTGGCTTCGGTGTGCATTCTGGCCACTATGGTGCTGGTGATGATCTCGTCCACCACCTGCCTGTATGTGGGGCAGGAGGACGCGGTGAATGCCCGGTATCCCCGCGACATGGACGTGGCGGTATACGGCAGAAGCGATCATCCGCTGGACGAGACGGAGGCGGAGCAGCTGCGTCAGGGTGTGGAGAGCACCGTTTTCAATTTCGGCGGGCAGACCAGTAATGTGGCGACATACCGTGAGATCAGCGTCAGCGGTCTGCCGGACGGCGGGGATCTGCGGTTGGGCAACGCCGGTGCGTCCGCAGCGGACAGCACCCGTGTGACGCAGCTGCACTTCCTGCCGCTGGAGGATTACAACGCCGCCACGGGGCAGAGCCTGACGCTGAACGACGGGCAGGTGTATGTGGCGGCTCTGCGGACGGATTTCCCTTACGACACCCTGACCGTCGACGGGGAATGGACGTTCCGGGTCATGGATCGGGACATCCCGCCGCTGAGCGGCCCCTTCACGGCGGATATCACCCCGACCCTGATGGTGGTCATGCCGCACTTCACGCAGTTCGTGCAGGAGCTGGAGGACGGACTGAGCGAGAAATACGGGTGGTATCTCACGGCCACGTGGCACTACGCCTTCGACACCGATCTGCCGGAAAACCAGCAGGGGAACATCGATGGCACAACTCCCAATCTGGAGGACGCGCTGAACGGCTATCTGGCGGGCGTCAGCAGTGACTGGGGCGTGGGCGTCAGCGTGGAGTCCAAGGCCGCCAACCGGGCAGACTTCTACGGCATGTACGGCGGATTGTTCTTCCTGGGCATCATGCTGAGCATCGTGTTCATCTTCGCGGCAGTGGCTATCCTTTACTATAAGCAGCTCTCCGAGGGCTATGAGGATCAGTCCCGCTTCGACATCATGCAGAAGGTGGGCATGACCAAGGTGGACATCCGCCGCAGCATCAACAGCCAGCTGCTGACGGTATTCTATCTGCCGCTGGTGCTGGCGGGCGTGCACCTGTGCTTCGCCTTCCCGTTCATCCACAAGCTGCTGATCCTGTTCAACCTGGACAACCGGGGGCTGCTGATCGGCACAACGGCGGTGAGCTTTGCGGTGTTCGCGGTGCTGTATGCCATCGTGTACAAGCTGACGAGGAATACCTACTACCGCATCGTGGCGGAGGATACAGAAAAAGAATAGAACGAAAGAGACGGCGGGAGCCGTCTCTTTTCTGTATTTTTGGGCAAAAAACGGGTTTTGTGTGGACAAATCATGGCGGCTTTCTGTATAATACATACTGATACACTATTGTTAACGACAGCTTTATATACAGCGCGGCGTGCCGCGCGTAAGGAGGCAGTATGCGTAATATCTGGACGGTGTTCAAAACCGATATACGGACGCTGAGCAAGTGCTTTTTCGCCTGCGTGGTGGTGGTCGCCATCGCCCTGCTGCCCAGCCTGTACGCCTGGCTGAATATCTACTCCAACTGGGACCCCTACGGCAACACCGGGGGGATATCCATCGCGGTGGCGTCGCTGGACGAGGGCTATACAAATGAGGACGGCACCTACGAGAACAAGGGCGACGACGTGGTGGCCGACCTGCGGGAGGCTACGTCCATCAACTGGGTCATCGTGGACACCGAGGAGGAGGCCAAGGGCGGCGTGGAGTCCGGGGACTACTACGCGGCGGTGGTCATCGACAGGGAGTTCAGCCGGAATATGTTTCGGATGCTGACGGACTGGACGGGAAAGCCGGCCATCACCTACTACGAAAACGCCAAGAAGAACGCCGTGGCCACCAAGATCACCGACACGGCGGTGGAGACGCTGAAGCGCTCCATCAGTGAAAACTATCTGGAGGTGGTCATCGACGGCATCATGGAGCAGAGCAATCTGCTGGCGGCGGACCTGACCGCCGACGATCCGGAGGCCGCTGTGAAGGGCGTGCTGTACCAGGCCCAGGACCTGCTGCACGCCTGCGGGCGGATGATAGATGCCTTTGAGGCGGCGGGCGGCAGCGGCGTGTCGGAGAGCAGCGCGGCGGCACTGGAGGCGGCCGTGGCCAATATCAACAAGAACCTGCCGGACGGCGCACAGCTGCAGCAGACGGCGGCGGAGATACAGATGCAGCTGAACACGGCCCTGGCCCGGGTGGAACGGGCGCTGGATCGGCTGAACAGCGCCATTGAGAATGCGCCGGATCAGGAGGAGACGCAGCAGAAGCTGCTGGATGCGGCGGACACCATGGACAAGACCGCCGACGCGCTGGAAACGTGGGCGGCGGGACTGGAGGCCTCCGGCACAGAGGCGGGCAAGACCCAGGCGGAGGCGGCGCGGCAGACGGCGGCGGAGTGCCGCAAAACGGCAAAGCAGCTGCGGGCATTGGCGGAGAGTCCGGATTCTGCCGACCTGCTGGCGGACTGCGACGCGCTGGTGAAGTCCCTGCGGACGATGGCGGACAGGATCCCCGTGACCTCCAAGGCGCTGCAAAAGGAACTGGACACCGTGGCCGGTCAGGTGGCGGACACCATGGAGGGCATGGCTGCGCTGGCTGGAGACGCCAAGGCCATGAAGACCGCGCTGGCGGAGACCGCTGACGCTGTGGGCGACACCATGGCGCTGCTGCGGCCGGCTACGGAGAAGCTGCTGACCTCGCTGGAGAGCACCATAGACGACCTGGAGGGGCTGACCACAGACGAATACATGGATACGCTGGTGGATATCCTGGGCGGCGACCCGGCGGTGTACGGCCAGTATTTCCCGGAAATGGTGCAGACCAGCGTGAATGCGGTGTATCCCATCGCCAACTACGGCTCGGCCATGACGCCGTTCTACACGGTGCTGGCCATCTGGGTGGGCGGCGTGATATTGTCGTCCCTCATCAAGATACACGCCCGGACGGAGGGGCTGATCGATCCGAAGCCGGCGGAGCTGTACTTCGGGCGGTACCTGTTCTTTTTCGTGCTGAGCCAGATACAGGCGGCGGTCATCGTCACCGGCGACCTGTACATACTGAAGGTGCAGTGCCTGCACCCGGGGATGCTGTATCTCACGGGCGCGCTGACGGCCTTTACCTTCAGCCTGCTGATCTATTCGCTGGCGCTGTCCTTCGGCGATGTGGGCAAGGCCATCGTGGTGGTCATCATGGTCATGCAGATCGCAGGCTCCTCCGGCACGTTTCCCATCGAGCTGCTGCCGGCCATTTACCAGAAGATCTATCGCTTCTTCCCCTTCCCCTATGCCATCGACGCCATGCGCGAGTGCATCTGCGGGATGTACGGGAATTACTACTGGCAGCAGATCGGCTTCCTGCTGCTGTTCGCCGCGGCGGCGCTGCTGATCGGCCTGCTGGTGCGGCGGCCCTTCATGGGACTGAACCACTTTATGGAGGAGAAGCTGGAGGAGACGGAGCTGCTGTGAAAGGAGGTGTTGACCGATGACAAGAGAACGGGACTATCAGGAGCTGTATGACCGCCTGCTGGAGGAGGTCAGCACCCTGCACCGGAACAACCGGCGGCGGATACGCGTCGGTATGCGGATGCTGCTGGCGGTGACGCTGGGTCTGATGCTGCTGATGTTTCTGGCGGAGGGGAACAAGGTGTTCACCCTGATGCTGTGGATACTGTCCATGTTCGCAGTGGCGGCGTATCTGATCGCCGTGGAGTATGCGGACTATGAGCTGCAAAAGAAGCTGGAGAGCATCACCCAGATGGAGCAGGAGAGCCTGGGCACACTGCTGGAACTGCCGGAGCTGCCCAAGGTGCCACGGATGGGCCTGCTGCTGCGCCACGGCACCCGGGAGGAACAGGAGACGCCGGAGACGGAGGCAACGGCGGCGGAAGCGGCACCTGCGCCGGAGGAGAGGCCGGCGGCAGAGGAGATATCCCCGGCACCTGCGGAGGAGACGCCGGTCACAAAGGCACCGGCAGCGCCGGAGCCGGAGGCATATTCCGTGGACGAGATACTGCGGGAGGTGCACGGCGGAGCGCCGCAGGCAGACAACGCGCCGACGCCTGCCGCGCCGGTATACAGCGGCGCGCGGGTGCTGGAACGGCTGCTGGACGACCCGGAGAAGCTGGCGTCCGATCTGGACGCGCTGACCCGGGCGATACAGGGGCTGTCCGATGACCTGCGGCGCGGTGCGGCGGAGGGCCGGGAAGGGCAGGTGGACCGATGAAGAACATCTGGAAAATCTTTCGCGCCGACTGGCGGCGGCTGACGGCCAGTGTGGTGGCGGTGGTGGTGCTGCTGGGGTTGTGCCTGGTGCCGTGTCTGTACGCCTGGTTCAACATCCTGTCCAACTGGGATCCCTACGGCACGGCGTCCACCAGCCGCATCAGCGTGGCGGTGGCCAGCGAGGACGCGGGCTGCGAGGTGCTGGGCCTGGAGGTGAACATCGGCGCGTTGGTGCTGCAGGGACTGGAGAGCAACGACCAGATGGGTTGGGTGTTCGTGGACAGCCGGGCGGAGGCCCTGGACGGGGTGGAGTCCGGCGACTACTACGCGGCGTTGATCGTGCCGGAGGAATTTACCGAGGATTTTGTGAGCATCCTGTCCGGCGACCTGCGCCACCCGCAGATACAGTATTACGAGAACGAGAAGAAGAACGCCATCGCCCCCAAGATCACCAGCAAGGCCAAGACCGCCGTGCAGGAGCAGATCAACACCACGGTCATCGGCAAGGCCGCCGAGGCGCTGACCACGGCGGGCTCCGTGTTCAAGGCCATGGGGCTGGACTCGGAGGCGCTGGCGGACGGCATTATGGATAAGCTGACCGGTGCGCGGCAGGAGATGGCGCAGCTGCAGAAGGTGCTGCTGTCGCTGAAGGACGTGATGAACGGGGCGGACGGGCTGCTGACCGCGGCATCCGTGACCATCGCGGACGCACGGGGAACGGTGGAGGACGCTGATGCGGCGGCGGGCAGCACGGTGCAGCTTATCAGCACGGGCCTGAGCGCGGCGGACACGGCGTACAGCGACCTGCTGACGGTGCTGAACAACACGGATAAGGTACTGGGCGACATCGAGGATGCCCTGCGGAGTATGGATACCTCTGCCGCCGACGAAGCGTTGAAGGCGGACCTGCACCGGAAGATACAGGCGGCCATCGACGCGCTGAAGGTCCAGCTGGAGGCCACTGAGGACGAGGCCCTGAAGGCGCAGCTGGAGACGGCCATCGCCGATCTGGAGGCGCTGGACGCGCTGGTGGATACGCTGGAGCCGTCGGCCCTGCAGGGACCGGTGCTGGATATGCTGCATCAGGTGCGGCAGGAGCTGCTGGCGGCGGCGGTGCAGACCAATAAGGAGGTCAACGAATACCTGCACACCACCGGGGCACAGGCCCAGACCACGCTGCGGTCCGTCCAGCAGCTGCTGGGGGCCGTGGGCGGCAGCCTGGGGGAGGTGTCCGGCACGCTGGACAGCTACGCCGATGCCATGACCACCGTACAGCCTACGCTGGACGCGGGCATCACCCTGGCCAACACGGTGGAGACGTATCTGGCGGACATCGAGGACGATGTGCGCCGGGTAACGGAGAGCGAAGCCTTCAAGCGCTTTACGGAGCTGATGGAGAGCAGCGATGCCGAAAGCATGGCGGACTACCTCAGCTCGCCGGTGCAGCTGAACACGGAGATCATCTATGAGATCAAGGACTACGGCGCGGCCATGTCGCCCTACTACGTCATGCTGGCGCTGTTTGTGGGCAGCCTGCTGACCGCCGTGATGCTGAAGGTACCGGTGACCCAGCCGGAGTTTGCCGGGTGCCGGGCCGTGGAGCGCTACTTTGGGCGGTTTCTCACCTTCTTCCTGATGGCCATGGCCCAGGCGCTGGTGACGGCCTTCGGGTGCCTGTACTTCGTGGGGATGGAGACGGCGGAGCCGGCGCTGTTCGTGCTGGCCTGCTGCCTGTGCTCGCTGAACTTCGCCAGCATGAACTACGCGCTGGTGTACGCTCTGGACAACGTGGGTATGGCGCTGTCGGTCATTATCATGGTCATTCAGGTGGCCGGGTCCGGCGGTTCGTACCCGGTGCACGTGCTGCCGCAGCTGTTCCAGACCCTGTATCCCTTCATGCCCTTCCACTACGGCATGGACATGATCCGGGAGACGGTGGGCGGTATGTACGACGACACATACCTGCGCTGCGCGCTGGTGCTGCTGGGCATGTGCGCGCTGTTTACGGTGTTCGGCCTGCTGGTATATTACCCGGCCCGAAGACTGAACGCGGCTATCGCTGCCAGCAAGGAAAAGTCCGGTATCATGTAAACAGAGAGTGCCCCCCGCAGGCCCATGGGCCTGCGGGGGGCACTTATGCTGTCGGAGCCATGAAAAAAAGTTATGCCCCCTTGCTTTTTGCCGTTTAAGGCAAAAAAGCGGGGACGTTTTTGTGCAGGGTGGAGAAAAGTTTGCACGGCGAGAATTTTCCCTCTTTTGCTGTTGCAAGGCGGGCGGGCCTATGGTACAGTACGGGTGGAGTGTTAGAAAATTAACAGGCAAAGCGACACGGCGTTCAACACGTTTTAGGAGGAGAGAGCATGAGATCGGAACAGGAGAAAACGGCGGCCATCGTCCGGGCCCACGACTGCGACAGCGCGAAGCTCATCGCCATTTTGCAGGAGATACAGGCGTCGGAGAACTACCTGAGCCAAGAGAATATGGAGCTGGTGGCGGATATGCTGCACATCAGCGTCTCACGGGTGTACAGCGTGGCCACGTTTTATGAGAATTTCTCGCTGGAGCCCAAGGGAAAGCACATCGTCAAGGTATGCGACGGCACGGCCTGCCATGTGCGGAAGTCCGGGCCTATCTACGACGCGATCTATGAGTACCTGAAGCTGGACGGCAAGCGCAGGACCAGCGCGGACGGCGTATTTACGCTGGAGACGGTGGCCTGTCTGGGTGCCTGCGGTCTGGCGCCGGTGATGACGGTTGACGGCGAGGTGTACGCCAAGATGACGCCGGAGACGGCGCTGGCGGAGTTGGAGGCCATTCGCGGAAAGGAGGCGGCGGAATGAGCAAGCTGACACGGGAGGGCTTCCGCGCCATGCACGAACAGGCGGCGGAGGCGCTGGAACGGAGCAGATCATCCCTGAACGTGCTGATCTGTGCCGGTACGGGCTGTATCGCCAGCGGGTCCATGAAGGTGTATGAGAACCTGCGGGAGGAGTGCGCCCAGTGGGGACTGCAGGTGTATGTGGGCCTGACCCACCACGGCGACGCGGAGAAGAGCCTGCACATCAAGATGAGTGGCTGCCACGGCTTCTGCGAGATGGGACCGCTGGTGCATATCGAGCCGCTGGGTGTGATGTATGTCCGCGTGAAGCCGGAGGATTGCCGCGAGATCGTGGAGAGAACGCTGCTGGGCGGCGAGGTCATCGAACGGCTGACCTATCACCAGGACGGTGTGTCCTATTCCCGGCAGGAGGATATCCCCTTTTACAAGAAGCAGCACCGGGTGGTGCTGGCCAGCTGCGGCACCAGTGACGCGGAAAATCTGGAGGAATACATTGCCAAGGGCGGGTACATCGCCTTTGAAAAGGCGTTGTTCGACATGACCGGCGCGGACATCTGTCAGGAGATCTCCAACTCCGGGCTGCGGGGCCGGGGCGGCGGCGGGTTTCCCGCCGGACACAAGTGGGAAAGCGTGCGCCGGCACATAGAGGAACCGGTGAAGTACATCGTCTGCAACGGCGACGAGGGTGACCCGGGCGCTTTCATGGACCGCTCCATCATGGAGGGCAATCCCCATTCCGTGCTGGAGGGCATGATGATCGCCGGCGTCGCCACCGGCGCGCACGAGGGCTATATCTACGTCCGCGCCGAGTATCCGCTGGCGGTGAAGCGTTTGCAGGTGGCCATCGACAAGGCTGCGGCGGCCGGACTGCTGGGCGACGACATCATGGGCAGCGGGTTCAGCTTCCATATCCACATCAACCGCGGCGCCGGCGCCTTCGTCTGCGGTGAGGGCAGCGCCCTGACCGCCTCTATCGAGGGTAAGCGGGGTATGCCCCGGGTAAAGCCGCCCCGGACGGTGGATCACGGCCTGTGGGGCAAGCCTACGGTGCTGAACAATGTGGAGACGTTCGCCAACGTGCCGGGCATCATCAACAAGGGTGCGGCGTGGTATCGGGGCATCGGCACCGAGGGCAGCGCCGGCACCAAGACCTTCGCCCTGACGGGCAACGTGGTGAATACGGGACTGGTGGAGGTGCCTATGGGCGCCACCCTGCGGGAGATCATCTTCGACATCGGCGGCGGCATACCGAACGGAAAGAAGTTCAAGGCCGTGCAGATCGGCGGGCCTTCCGGCGGATGTCTGACCGAGGAGCATCTGGACTACCCTATGGACTTCGACTCGCTGAAGAAGCTGGGGGCCATTATCGGCTCCGGCGGCCTGGTGGTCATGGACGAGGACACCTGCATGGTGGAGGTGGCACGGTTCTTTATGCACTTTACCCAGAACGAGAGCTGCGGTAAGTGCACCCCCTGCCGGGAGGGCACAAAGCGTATGCTGGAGACGATGGAGCGCATCATCAATAACGAGGGGAGTCTGGCCGATCTGGATCTGCTGGAGTCTCTTAGCGATACCATCACGGACACGGCCCTGTGCGGTCTGGGGCAGACGGCCTGCAAGCCGGTGATGTCCACCCTGCGGAACTTCCGGCAGGATTATCTGCGCCATGTGGTGGATCACCACTGTCCCATCTGCAACGGGCGCAAACGCCGGTTGGAGATCAAACCGGAGCTGTGCAAGGGCTGCGGCAAGTGCGCGCGGAACTGTCCCATGGAGGCCATCTCCGGGCAGCCCCGTATGCCCTACGTCATTGACAACGAGAAGTGCATCCACTGCGGCGCTTGCTGGGGCGCGTGCCCCTTCGGCGCGATCGACGCCATTGAGGAGGAGTGAGCCATGGCAAAGGGAATTATGGTCATCGACGGGCAGCGGGTGCCCTTTGACGGCGAGCGCAACGTGCTGGCGGTCATCCGCAAGGCGGGTATCGACATCCCCACGTTCTGCTATTACTCCGACCTGTCCGTTCACGGCGCGTGCCGTATGTGCATCGTGGAGGACGTAAAGACCGGGAAGATCGACGCCTCCTGCTCCATGGAGCCCCGGGACGGCATGGAGATCAGGACCAACACCGCCCGGCTGCTGAGGCACCGGCGGATGATACTGGAGCTGCTGCTGGCGGCCCATGACTGCTCCTGCACTACCTGTGCCAAAAGCGGCAACTGCCGATTGCAGGAGCTGGCCCAGCGCTTTGGCGTGCGGCATATCCGTTTCCCCAACAATAAGCCCCGGTACGAGAAGGATTACACCAGCTACGCGGTGTTCCGGGACCCCAACAAGTGCATCCTGTGCGGCGACTGCGTGCGGGTGTGCGAGGAGCTGCAGGGACAGGGCATTCTGAACTTTGCCTTCCGGGGCAGCGAGCTGCAGGTGATGCCGGCCTTTGACAAAAAGCTGGGCGAGACGAAGTGCGTGGGCTGCGGCCAGTGCGCCGCCGTGTGCACCACCGGCGCTATCACCGTTAACGATCAGATCGGCACCGCGTGGGCGGCCATCCACGACCCGAAGAAGCGTGTGGTGGTGCAGATCGCGCCGGCCGTCCGTGTGGCGCTGGGTGAGGCCTTTGGCATCCCGGCAGGCGTGAACGTCATTGACAAGATGACCACGGCGCTGAAGCTCATGGGTGTGGACGAGGTGTACGACACCAACTTCGGCGCGGATATGACCACCATACTGGAGGCAGAGGAGTTTTTGCAGCGGCTGAAAAACGGCGGGCCGTTCCCCATGTTCACCAGCTGCTGTCCCGCCTGGGTGCGGTATCTGGAGTTCAACGCCCCTAAGTATCTGAAGCATATCTCCACCTGCAAATCGCCCATGGAGATGTTCGCGGCGGTCATCCGTGACAAATACGCCGAAAAAGATGCCGCCGACGGGCGGACTACCTACAACATCGCCATTATGCCCTGCACTGCCAAGAAGATGGAGGCGGCGCGGCCGGAGTTCGTCCATAACGGTCGGCCGGATGTGGATCTGGTGCTGACTACCCGGGAGCTGGTGGACATGATGCGTGAGACGGGCGTGCAGCTGGACGAGCTGGAGCTGGAGTCCCCGGACCTGCCCTTCGGTTTGGGCAGCGGCGCGGCGGTGATTTACGGCGTCACCGGCGGTGTGGCCGAGGCGGTGGTTCGTCACTGCCTGCCGGACAAGAGCAAGAATGCGCTGCGGGCCGTCCGTGTCACCGATCTGCGGGGAGACGGATCCATCCGCCATGTGGAACTGAACGTGGACGGGCAGGAGCTGCGTATCGCCGTGGTCAACGGGCTGATCCACGCCAAGGAGCTGATCGCGGATATCGAAGCGGGCAAGTGCTTCTACCACCTGATAGAGGTCATGACCTGTCAGGGCGGCTGCGTGGGCGGCGCGGGACAGCCCTATGGGCTGAGCAACGTGAAGAAGAAGCGGGGCGAGGGACTGTATGCCGCCGATGCCTCCGCTATGTTCAAGCGGGCGGAGAAAAACCCCATCGTCACGTCTTTACTCAGGGAGTACGGCGAGGAAAAGTGTCACGCGCTGCTGCACGTGCACTACGGAGAATAAAAAAGCAGCCCCCGGCTTACACCGGGGGCTGCGGGTAAAGAAAGAGCATGGCCCCGCCGGGGCCATGCTCTTAGCTTGCCTTTTTATCCAGAATATACACGGTGACGTTTCGGCGGCCCCAGGAGTAGCAGTCCGCCTTGGTGGGGAACCACAGGTCCACGATGTTGCCCTTGATGGCGCCGCCGCAGTCCAGGGCGGTGCCCATGCCGTAGACACGGCGGCCGTTGGTGGTCTGGATGAACATTTTGGTGTAGTAGGGGATCACCTTGGGGTCTACGGCCACGGTGCCCACGCCCACCGCGGCACCCACCGCCGTGGTCCAGGCCGCGCCGCCGTCGCCGCCGCTGTAGTAGGCGGTGGAGGAGCAGAGCATCACCTTGTTATAGGTCATGGTGTCGCCGGAGGCGAACAGCAGGTAGCCGCCCTCGCCCACCTCGTTGGGGAAGTCTTTTTCGATGGTGTCGCCCTCCTCCACCTCGTAGACGCGGGTGCCGTAGCGCACCAGCTCCGCGTGTGAGGTATCGTGGCTGGCACCGATATACTTGGTAGATACTACCTCGCCGCTGACCACAGTGTCCTCATACGTCTCCACGATCTGGCCGGGGATACCCTTGCGGATGATCTCCTCGGTGCCCTTGTCCATCAGGGGATCCGGTGAGCGAAGGATCTTGTAGTCCGTCTCCACAGTGACATAGTGCTGGTAGGTCAGCGTATCGCTGATGCGGATGGCGGGGTCCTCACCGGCGACATTCAGCTCCACCATCTCGTCCTCACCCAGACGGATGCCGCTGCGCCGCAGCAGGGAGGACAGGCGCTCGGCCTCGGTGGTGAGGGTGTGTGTGTCGTCGCCGTGGGTGATGGTGACGGTGCGGCCCGGCTCCAGCAGCAGCTGCATGGACTTGTCGCCCAGGCTGCGGCGCAGCAGCAGATCGTCATAGGTGCGCTCCTCGCTGCGCTCGTCCAGTACGTGGGGACCGTCGCCGTCCACCACGATGCAGATGGCGTCCATGGTGCGTACCGGCTCCGCCATAACGGCGGCGGCGAAGATCACCGCCGTGACGGCGATCATGGTGATGGCGCGGATAGAGGGATGATCGCGCATGATGTGGTGCACCTCCCGCAGGGCCGGGGAACGCAGGGCGTCACGGCAGCCGGTCACCAGCCGTCCGCAGCAGAATGCGCGCCAGTTGGCCCTGACGTCGGAAGCGATGGCGTCCCAGGTCCAGGCAAAGCAGTGGCCCACTGCGCGCACGGCGCGGATCAGGGCCCGAGCCACGATGTAGGGCACATCGTGGATGGCCTGGCACACCGTGGCCGGCGTGATGCGGCGCCGCGGCTTTTTCGGCTGCAAGCGCTTCGGTTGTGTGACGACTGTTTGTTCCATAGTACCTCGCAGTATAGCCGCCCCGGGAGGTGTTCAAACAGGGCGGACAATAAAAATTGAAACAATTTGTAACTTTTGTTACCGATTAGCAATACCCGTGGAGTATAGCACTATCTTCCAATTTTGTCAAGTTTTAGGGGACGCGGCACGGAGAAAGGCAAACTTTTTCCGGCTTTTCGTTGCGCGGGTGGGGAAAAGGTGGTACAATGGCGGCAATATGCAGTGAAGGAGAAACACGATGGATCTGTGCGATCGGAACGATATACAGGCACTGCTGGCGCGGCACGGCTTTCACTTTGCCAAGGCGCTGGGACAGAACTTTCTCATCCGGGGTGACGTGGCGGAGGATATCGCCGCGGCGGGCTGCGTTCCCGGCTGCGGCGTGCTGGAGGTAGGCCCCGGCATCGGCGCACTGACGGTGCAGCTGGCCCGGCGGGCGGAAAAGGTGGTGTCGGTGGAGCTGGACAAGCGCCTGCCGCCGGTGCTGGCGGAGACTATGGCGGACTATGACAACTTCACCCTGATCGAGGGCGACGTGATGGCGCTGGATCTGGCGGCGGTGACGGCGGAGAAGTTTCCGGGCTTGCCGGCGGTGCTGTGCGCCAACCTGCCCTACAACATCACCACACCGTTTCTCACGGCCTGTGTCCGGGCCGGGTGTTTCCGGCAGCTGACGGTGCTCATTCAAAAAGAGGTAGCCCTGCGGATCTGCGCGAAGCCGGGTACGGCGGATTACGGCGCGTTTTCCCTGCTGATGCAGTACTACACCGTGCCGGAACTGCTGTTCGAGGTGCCCAACAGCTGCTTCATGCCGCCGCCCAAGGTGACATCCGCCGTGGTGCGCTGCGTTACAAGAAAGGCCCCGCCGGTACAGGTGCGGAGCGAGGAGGCCTTCTGGCGGACGGTGCGCGCAGGCTTTGCCCTGCGGCGCAAGACGCTGGTGAACAGCCTGCAGACCGGCTGGCAGCTGCCTAAGGAGCAGCTGGCGGCCATCGTCGCCGGCTGCGGCCTGTCACCCACCGTGCGGGGCGAGGCCCTGGGCCTGGAGGAGTACGCGAGGCTGTCCGATGCGCTGCTGGCGGCAGCGGGTGAATAAAAAGCTTCCCGGCAAATGCCGGGAAGCTTTTTATTCGCCTTTTTCTATCTTTGCCTCCGTCTCCCGCCGGATGGCGGCGCGAAGCGCCGTGAGGTATGGGGAGAACGCCACGTTCTCGTCGGCGTAGGTCAGGTTCAGGTCGTACTCCCGGGGCAGCCAGGAGGAGATAGGGGACTCGTTGTGGGCGATGACGGCCTCCAGCTTGTCCAGCGCCTTGTAGAGCTTGGCCTCCGGCGTCTCCAGCGCGTCCATCTCCGCGTACAGGGCGGCCATCTCCGCACGGTAAGGCTGGGGCAGCGTCTCCACCCATTGAATCAGGAGGGCGTCCTCCTTTGCTGTGTCGGCGTCGGTTTTCAGAAAGCTGGGGATGTCGCCGGTAAAGCACTCGCCCAGGTCGTGGATCAGGCACATTTTAATGACCTTGTCCATATCCGTCTCCGGGAACTCATCCCGGAGGAAGAAGGCCGCCAGCGCCAGCCGCCAGCTGTGGTCGGCCACGCTCTCGTGACGGTTCCCAGGCGTCCAGCAGTGGCGGGTGGTGTCCTTCAGACGGTTGGCGGTGTGCAGGACGGAGAGCAGCTCTTCAGGCTTCATGGCGGGGCCTCCTTGCGTTTTTTCACAGTATAGCACGGTGCCGCGGGGCAGTCAACGCTTGCACTTGCACGGCGGAGAAAAGTGTAGTAGAATAGCGGAAGAACATAAAGGAGGGAGACTTTATGGGAGTTTTGTACGCGCTGGAGAGCATCCGCACGCCTGCGCTGGATAAGATCATGTCGGTCATCACGCTGCTGGGCGGCGAGCTGTTTTTTATGGTCATCGCCGTGACGGCGTTCTGGTGCGTCAGCAAGCGCGAGGGCTATTACCTGATGATCGTGGGCTTCTTTGGCACGGTCATCAATCAATTCCTGAAAATACTCTGCTGCGTGCCCCGGCCGTGGATAAAGGACCCGGATTTCACCATTGTGGAGTCTGCCCGGGCGGAGGCCACGGGGTATTCCTTCCCCAGCGGTCACACACAGAACGCCGTGGCCACCTATGGCGGCATCGCCCGGTATACCCGCCGCGGCTGGCTGCGGGTGGTGCTGGTCGTGCTGACGGTGCTCATCGCGTTCAGCCGGATGTATCTGGGTGTCCACACGCCGCTGGATGTGGGCGTGTCGTTCCTGATCGCGGCGGTGCTGGTGCTGGTGGTCTATCCGCTGATGGAGGAGGCCGACCGGCGGCCGGTGGTGCTGACGTACACCATACTGGCTATGGTGGTGTGCAGCGGGGCCTTCGTGGGGTATCTGTACCTGCGGGGCGATACGGGTGCTGCCGCTGAGGACACCGCCAACTACGTCAGCGCGCTGGAGAACGGCTGGAAGCTGCTGGGCGCCACACTGGGTATGCTGGTATCCAACATTGCTGACCGGAAGCACATACGGTTCGAGACACAGGCGGTGTGGTGGGCGCAGATCATCAAGCTGGCAGTGGGCTTTGGCTGTCTGCTGGCGATACGCTTCGGGCTGAAGGCCCCGCTGATCGCCCTGCTGGGCGGCAACGCCGTCATCGCCGGGGGCATCCGCTACCTGCTGGTGGTGCTGTTCGCCGGGTGTGTCTGGCCGCTGACCTTCTGGTGGTTCAGTCGCCTGGGGAGAAGATGAACAACAGAAAAAGCGCATCCCCCGGCGTGTGCCGGGGGATGTGGTGCGTTATGGGGGACTGTCTCACTCGGTGACGGTGAGGGTAGGGTGCATGAGCGGGTCAAAGGTGGCGAGGACGCGGTCGCCCTCCACGGTATATTCGCTCCACAGGCGGATCTCGGCGCAGCGCTGCACCCGGTAAAGGGTGATGCTGTGGATAGGCGTGGGTTCGGAGTAGGCTTGGTCGCGGCAGTAGACATCGGTACTCTCGTCGCCGCGGAAGACGACGCAGAGGTCGTCACACTGGAGCACACCGGGTATGTCGCAGCTGCCGGTGTAAACGTTCTTGCGCAGCTGGCCGTGGAAGGAAACGGGAACGGTCTCGATGGCAGAATCGAGCGGGCTGGCATGGTACAGGCCGGTGCCGTCGAAGTCGATGGCCACGCCCCTGTCCCGGCAGGCGAAAATAAGTACGGCGGTGAACAGCAGCAGGATGGGAAGCCAGACCTTGCGGGATGTCCATATCTGTCGCATGGGGAGTCCTCCTTTACAGTATTGTACCTGCTGCAAGTATACCATCAGGCGGGGAGAAAAGCAACAAGAAAACCGTGCGCGGCTGTGCGGCGCACGGTTTTTGTATGTACGGGAGGTCAGGCGGTCTCCTTGGGCTTTTTCAGTGCCACGATGACGCCTACGGTGATCAGCACCGCACCGATGACGCTCATCACCGTGATCTGCTCGTCCAGCAGCAGGTAGCCCACCACCAGCGTCACGAAGGGGGAGGCGTACAGATAGTTGTTGGTGATGACTACGCCCAGCCGCTGGAAGGCGATGTTCCAGATGGCGAAGCATACGGCGTTGCCGAACACGCCCAGGAACAGCCAGCTCAGCAGGACGTTGGTCTGGGTGAACAGGGGTGTGAGATCAGGCATACCGTCCGTCAGCAGCATCAGCGGTACGGCGGTGATGAAGGCCCACAGCATGACCCGGCGGGTGACCAGGAAGTTGTCGTACTGCTCGGTGTATTTCTTGATAAGGATGGAGTACACGGCCCACATGAGGGCGGCGGCCAGGGCGATCAGATCGCCCAGAGGGTTCAGGTGGAAGGTCAGCTGGCCGTTGAGCACCACCAGCACCACACCGGCGATGGCGATGACCGCGCCGATGTACACGAATTTACCCAGGCGCTCGCCATTGCGGGAGAACAGCTGGGCCAAAATGACCGTCAGGATGGGGGACAGGGCGATGATGATGCTGACATTGGCGGCGAAGGTGTAGGTCAGCGCTGTATTCTGCAGGAAGAAGTAGAAGCTGCCGCCGGTAACGCCGATGAGGATGAACATCAGCTCGTCCTTCCAGGGGAGCTTCAGAGTCTTGGGCCGCAGCGCCCACAGCGTGATATAGGCCAGGCCCATCCGCAGGGGGATGATCTGGATAGCGGTATAGGCGGTGAGCATCTGCTTGGTCAGCACGAAGCAGCTGCCCCACACCAGAATGGTGAAAATGGCGTACACATGGCCCATGACTTTTTGCGTGGCGGACATGGCGGTTCTCTCCTTATGACTCTATTTCTCTCATCTCATGCGGCAGCTGGCCGCAAAAAATCATTATACACGGCGGAAAAGGAAAAATCCAGTAGTTCCCGGGTATTTTCTTCCAAATGCCTTAACTTTCTATTAAGACGCTTGAAATGCGCTTGTTTTTTTTGCCATCCGTGGTATGATGGTAGCTATGAAAAATCAAGGAGGAAAGACTATGCACGCAGCGCTGGTCATCATGGCGGCGGGGATCGGTTCCCGCTACGGCGGCAGCAAGCAGACCGACGGCGTGGGGCCCCACGGAGAGATACTGATGGAGTACGGTGTGTACGACGCGGTGCGGGCGGGCTTTGACAAGGTCGTGTTCATCATCAAGCCGGATATGCGGGAGCTGATGGAGCGCCTGTGCGGCAATATGGCGTCCCGGCTGCACACGGCGGACGGGCGGCCTGTGGAGGTCCGTTACGCCTATCAGGACGACACGACACTGCCGGCGTGGTATACAAAGCCGGCGGGGCGGACAAAGCCCTTCGGCACGGCCCACGCGGTGCTGTGTACCCGCGATATCGTACGCGAGCCCTTCTGCGTCATCAACGCCGACGATTTCTACGGCGCGGACGCTTACCGCACCATATATGCGGAGCTGCAGCGCCTGCCGAAGGCGGGTGCTGCAGCCATGGTGGGCTATCTGCTGAAGAACACCGTCACTGCCCACGGCACCGTGTCCCGGGGTGTGTGCCATGTGAAGGACGGGTATCTCAGCGACATCCGCGAGACGCTGAAGATCGCCCTGCTGCAGGACGGCGTCATCCGGGACGAGGATACCGGAGCGGTGCTGGACGGCGACACGGTGGTGTCCATGAACTTCTGGGGCTTTGCCCCCTCCGTCTTCGACGCGTTGGAGACGTATTTCCACGACTTCCTCCGCAGCGAGGCGGGGCAGTCGGTGAAGGCCGAGTGCCTGCTGCCCACCATGGTGGGCGACCTGCTGGCGGCGGGAGAGCTGCGTGTCAGCGTGCTGAAGTCGGCGGACCGCTGGTTCGGCATGACGTATCACGAGGACCGGGCCCGTGTGGCACGGGAGCTTATCAAACTGCACGAGACGGGGGTATACCCCGAGGAATTGAGGTAACAGAATGGATTACGAAAGAGAACGCCGCCGGCAGAAGCGCTACCGGGAGGCCATGCGGAACCGCATCATCGCCGCCGTGTTGCTGGCCGGCATCATCGTGGGTGCGATATTCATCATCAAGGGCTGCAAAAAGGACGATGCTCCGGCGGACGACGCCCAGAACACGAATCAGCCCGTGGACAATGTAGGCGACACTACGACACCGGATAACGTCATCGTGGACGACGAGCTGCTGACACTGGTGAACCCCTGGAACCCCCTGCCCGATGATTGGACGGTGGACCTGGTGACACTGGATGACGGCCACCGGGTGGACAGCCGCTGCTATGAGGCGTATATGGAGATGATCAACGCCTGCAAGGCGGCGGGCTACAGCCCGGTCAACTGCTCCAGTTACCGCACGCAGGAGACGCAGCAGAGCCTGTACGACAACAAGGTGCAGCGGCTCATCAGCAGCGGCATGAGTGAGGACGAGGCCAAAACCGAGGCGGCCAAGGCCGTGGCCATCCCCGGCACCAGCGAGCATCAGCTGGGCCTGGCGGTGGACCTGGTGGACGCCAATATGCAGGACCTGACCTCTGCTCAGGAGAGCACGGAGACCCAGAAGTGGCTCATGGCCAATTCCTGGCGGTACGGCTTCATCCACCGCTACCCCAACGGAAAGACCGATATCACCGGTATCATCTATGAGCCGTGGCACTACCGCTATGTGGGCAAGGACGCGGCACAGGAGATCTTCAACCGGGATATCACACTGGAGGAGTATCTGGGCAAGACGGAGCATTGATGGATATAAAGGGAGGGGCCGTCCGGCCCCTCCCTTTATACGAAGACATGAAGAAGTTATTTGCAGTTTTTCGCGTTCTTGGCGTTCTTGGTATTGGTGTTTTCCGTGTTGTCGGTGGTGTTGGTGTTCTTGGTGTTTTTGGTGTTCTTCGTGTTATCCATGAGATATACCTCCATTTTCTGTACCCTTTGTACCTCAGGTACAACCATAGTTTCACCGCCGCCGCAGAAAATATGTAAAAAAATTCTGGAAAAAGCCGTTGACAAACACGCCGGGATAGTATAAAATATCCGAGAAAACAAAGAAGGTCGGTGCATCCGCCTCACCTCCAGCAACGGCAAAGAGGTCAACAGCGTCATACAAGCGCCCGAAAGGGCTGTTTGTGTTGTTTCGCGGATGCCCGGAGCGTCCGCGTTTTTATTTTGGATTGGAGGTGCTTCGGTATTAGCAAGGTACAGCATCAACTGAACGAGGAGATCACCGACAAGGAGATCCGACTGATCGGCGAGAATGGCGAGCAGCTGGGCATTGTGTCCGGCGAGGAGGCGCTGCGTACCGCAGAGGAGCAGGGCCTGGATCTGGTAAAGATCTCTCCGCAGGCAACGCCTCCGGTGTGCAAGCTGATGAACTACGGCAAGTACAAGTTCGAGCAGAGCAAGCGCGAGAAGGAAGCCAGAAAGAACCAGCACGTTGTCGAGATCAAGGAGATCCGTATGTCTCCGGGCATCGACGTGGGCGACTTCAACACCAAGCTGAAGAACGCGCAGAAGTTCCTGTCCGACGGCAACCGCGTCAAAGTCTCCGTCCGCTTCCGCGGCCGCGAGATGGCGCACACCGAGATCGGACGCGATCTGCTCAACAAGTTCGCCGAGCTGTGTACCGAGGTGTCCACCCTGGACAAAGCCGCCAAGCTGGAGGGCCGGAATATGTCTATTTTCCTGTCCCCCAAGGTCGGCAAATAAGCATTTCATTCGCAAAGGATCATATTGGAAGGAGAAAACAACTATGCCTAAACTGAAGACCCATAGCGGCGCAAAAAAGCGCTTCAATCTGACGAAGACCGGCAAGGTCAAGAGAGCTCACGCGTTCAAGAGCCACATCCTGACCAAGAAGGACACCAAGCGTGGCCGTCGTCTGCGCAGCACCACCTATGCTGACTGCACCACCGAGGCGACCATCCGCAAGATGATCCCCTACAAATAAGATACGTTTTCGTTAGAATAGGAGGCAATTAGAATATGGCACGTGTTAAAGGCGCAATGATGGCGCGTAAAAGAAGAAACAAGACGCTGAAGCTGGCTAAGGGCTACTGGGGCGCCAAGTCCAAGCATTTCAAGATGGCCAACGAGCAGGTCATGAAGTCTCTGACCTACGCCTATGTGGGCCGTCGTCTGAAGAAGCGTGACTTCCGCCAGCTGTGGATCACCCGTATCTCCGCCGCTGTGAAGCCCAACGGTCTGAACTACTCCACCTTCATGCACGGTCTGAAGGTCGCCGGCATCCAGATCAACCGCAAGATGCTGTCCGAGATGGCCATCAGCGATCCCGTGGCGTTTACCGCCCTGTGCGAGATCGCGAAGAAGGCGTAACTTTCTGCACAAACAGCGCTCTGTCGAAGGCAGGGCGCTGTTTTTCGCATTTCGGTGCTGGAAAAAGCTTGACAATACTGCTATAATACCCCTGAAAAGATCATGGAAAGGATGAATGACCATGTATTGCATCAGAAAAGTCAACGACGACTACACCTGGGTGGGCGCGGATTGCCGCCGTCTGGCCCTGTTCGAGGGTGTGTTCGGTGTGCCCGACGGCGTCAGCTTCAACAGCTATCTCCTGATGGACGACAAGACTGTCCTGTTCGACACGGTGGACAGCGCCGTGCGTACCACCTTCCGTGAAAATGTGGCCCACGTCCTGAACGGCAGAGCGCCGGACTATCTGGTGGTCCACCACATGGAGCCGGACCACGCCGCCGAGATGGCCGACCTGGCCCGTCAGTACCCGGACATGGGCATCCTGTGCAGTGCCGCCGCCAAGAACATGATCGCTCAGTTCTTTGACGCGGAGCTGGCCGGCCGCGTCACCGTGGTGAAGGAGGGTGACACCCTCTGCACCGGCCGCCATACCTTGCGCTTTATCGCCTCGCCCATGGTCCACTGGCCGGAGGTGCTGATGACCTATGACGAGACGGACAAACTGCTGCTGTCTGCCGATGCCTTCGGCAGCTTCGGCGCGCTGAACGGTACCCTGTTCGCCGATGAGGTGGACTTCGACCGGGAGGTGCTGGACGAGGCACGGCGGTACTATACCAACATCGTGGGCAAGTACGGTGCACAGGTCCAGGCGGTGCTGCAAAAGGCCGCTGGACTGGATATCCGTATGCTGCTGCCGCTCCACGGCCATGTCTGGCGGCAGGACCTGGGCTATATCCTGGGCAAATACGACCTGTGGAGCCGTTGGGAGCCGGAGGTCCGCGGCGTGATGATCGCCTACGCTTCCGTATACGGCAACACGGAGAACGCCGCCAATATCCTGGCCTGCCGTCTGGCGGAGCAGGGGGTAAAGGTGAAGATGTACGATGTGTCCGTAACGCCCAGCTCCTATGTGGTGTCCGACGCCTTCAAGTACAGTCACCTGGTGTTTGCCGCACCTACCTATAACGGCGGCGTGTTTATCACCATGGACGAGGTCCTGCGGGACATCGCCTCCCACGGCCTGCAGAACCGCGGCTTTGCCCTGCTGGAAAACGGCACCTGGGCGCCGGTCACCGCCCGGCAGATGGCCGCCCTGCTGGAGCCCCTGAAGGGCTGGCGGCAGGTGGGGGAGAGCGTGACCGTCCGTTCCGCCGCCCACGCGCCTCAGCTGGCGGCCATCGAGGGCCTGGCCGCCGCCCTGATTGCGGATATTTCCGGGGAAAAGCAGTAAAAAACTGCGGAAAACGGGCAAAAACTTCTTGCATTATGCCGTGCCGCGTGGTATTATATTGCGGTAAATCCGCACAGCTTCAGACTTTCGGTCGGTGCCGCAAGGTTGGCCGGAGGGCGGAAGAGGCTGGAGGTACAAACTAAAATAAAAGGAGAAACAAACCAACATGGCAAATCAGAACGTCGTATCCATGAAGTCCCTGCTGGAGGCAGGTGTCCACTTCGGTCACCAGACCCGCCGCTGGAACCCCAAGATGGCTCCCTATATCTACACGGAGCGCAACGGCATCTATATCATCGACCTGCAGAAGACCGTGAAGAAGCTGGAGGAGGCCTATGCTTTCGTGCGTCAGCTGTCCGAGAACGGCCAGACCCTGCTGTTCGTGGGTACCAAGAAGCAGGCCCAGGAGGCCATCAAGGACGAGGCTGCCCGCTGCGGCCAGTACTATGTCAACGCCCGCTGGCTGGGCGGCATGATGACCAACTTCAAGACCATGCGTACCCGTATCGACCGTCTGAACCAGCTGAAGACCATGCAGGCTGACGGTACCTTCGATATGCTGCCCAAGAAGGAAGTCATCAAGCACCTGGGCGAGATCGAGAAGCTGGAGAAGTACCTGGGCGGCGTGAAGGAAATGAAGAAGCTGCCCGGCGCCCTGTTCATCGTGGACACCCGCAAGGAGCGCAACGCTATTGCCGAGGCACATCGTCTGGGTATCCCTGTTGTGGCTATCGCCGATACCAACTGCGATCCCGATGAGATCGATTACCCCATCCCCGGCAACGACGACGCCATCCGCGCCATCAAGCTGATCGCCTCCGTTATGGCCAACGCCATGATCGAGGGCCGTCAGGGCGAGCAGGTGGAGGAGGCCGCCGAGGCCAAGGACGCCGAGTAAGCCAACTCGATAGATACCGCGTAACGCACGGGGCAGGGAAGTGTCCCTGCCCCTTTTAATTCAACTTTTACAGGAGGAAATACAAATGGCTTTTACTGCTGCTGATGTGAAGACCCTGCGCGAGATGACCAGCGTGGGTATGATGGACTGCAAGAAGGCGCTTGTCGAGTGCGACGGCGATATGGACAAGGCTGTCGAGTGGCTGCGCGAGAAGGGCCTGGCCAAGGCTGCCAAGAAGGCCGGCCGCATCGCCGCCGAGGGTATGTCCTATGCCCTGACCGAGAACGGCGTGGGCGTCGTGGTCGAGGTCAACTGCGAGACCGACTTCTGCGCCAAGAGCGACCTGTTCGTGGCCTTCGTCAAGGACATCGCCAAGGTCATCGCCGAGCAGGATCCCGCCGACGTGGACGCCCTGATGAACTGCAAGTATGTCGGCTCCGACCTGACCGTTTCCGAGACCATGCCCGAGAAGGTCATGTCCATCGGTGAGAACCTGCAGATCCGCCGCTTCGTCCGTTTTGCCGAGAACACCAGCGTGGGCTACGTCCATGCCGGCGGCAAGATCGGCGTGCTGGTGAACCTGGCTGTGGACGGCGGCATCGACGCCACCGAGATCGGCAAGAACGTCGCCATGCAGATCGCGGCCCTGAACCCCCGTTTCTGGGACAAGTCCCAGGTCACCGATGAGGTGCTGGCCGAGGAGAAGAAGATCGCGCTGGCCCTGATGGACACCGATCCCAAGATGGCCTCCAAGCCCGAGGCCGTCAAGGAGAAGATCGTCATGGGCAAGATGAACAAGTTCTACGAGGAGAACTGCCTGCTGCAGATGGAGTTCGTCCGCGGCGACATCTTCCAGGGCAGCGTGGAGAAGTATATCGCCGACGCCGCCAAGAAGCTGGGCGGCTCCGTCAAGTTCGTGGATGCCGTTCGCTTCCAGACCGGCGAGGGCATCGAGAAGAAGCAGGAGGACTTCGCCGCTGAGGTCGCTGCTCAGATGAACATGGGCAAGTAATTGCAGATGCACAAAACACCCTTCGGCTCACGCCGAGGGGTGTTTTTTCGCACATAAAAAGGACCGCCGTGAGGCGGTCCTTTTTATGTGCGGATATGTCAGGAAACGAGCACGTGGATGCGCCCCGCGGGCTCGCCGTACTTGTCGGCGGCAACGGTGCCGTTCAGCACGGTGGTGATGTAGTCCATGACCACCTCGTCCATGGGGATGCCCAGGTCGTAGTTGGCGGTGGCGTTGACAAAGCGGTAGTAGGTGTCGCCGCCGCTGGCCATAAAGTCGTTGGTGGCGATGGTGTACGTGGCCGCCGGGTCAAAGTCCTTGCCGCCCACGGTCTGGATGGTCACACGGTTGATGGTCTTGGGGGCGAAGTAGGTGGTGCCGGGATACTCGTCGCCCTGGTCATAGCCCTTGGTGGTGTCCACGGTGAACTCGATGCCGGATACCTGGGGGAAGCCGCCGATGGCCTCCGGCGTGCAGAAGGTGGAGGCTTCCAGCACTTCCAGCAGCTCCGTACCGGTGATCTTGATGATGCTCAGGGTGTTGCCGAAGGGCAGCACGGTGTTGACGTCCTTCTTGGTGATGTCGCCGGCCTCGATGGTGGCGCGGATGCCGCCGCCGTTGGTGATGGCCGCGTCAACGGTCTCGCCCTGCTGTTCGGCGCCCCATACCAGCGCATCGGTGATCAGGTCGCCCAGATTGGTCTCCTGCGTGCGGTTGCCGGGGTCCTTCTCGCCGTTCAGCGTCACCTCGGTCTTGGCGAACACCGTGCCGTAGTCAGCCTCGATCTCGGCGATGATGGCGGCGGCGCGGGCGGCGATGGCGTCGTCGGCCGCCCCCATGTCCTCGGTGGACAAGCACGTGGTGGTGATGGTGCTGTCCTTGATGGTCACAACGCCGATGTTCTCCAGCTTCGTGCCGGTAGAGGTCAGGATAGTGTCGCCCACCTTGCGGTCCGTGTTGGTCTTCTCAACGATCTCCTCCTCAGTGGAGTGGGAGTGACCGTCGATGAACACGTCGATTCCGGTGACCTTGTTCAGCAGGTCGATAGAGCGGTTGCCGGTGGCGGCGGTCTCATCGTCGATGCCCAGGTGGCCCAGGCAGATAACGTAGTTGCAGCCCTCGTCCTCACGCAGCATATTCGCCATATCCTGCGCGATCTGGTACAGTTCCTCACCGCCGGCGAAGGTCACGCCCTGGATCTTGCCGGGGTGGGCCTTTGTGGCGGTCTCCGGGGTGTCCAGACCGAACACGCCGATCTTGGTGCCGCCGGGGGTGGTGAACACGGCCGCATCGTCAAAGGCCAGCTCGCCGTTGTACTTCACGTTGGCGGCCAGCACGGGGAACTGGGCGTTCTCCATGTTCTTCTTCAGCGCCTCGAAGCCGTAGTCGAACTCGTGGTTGCCCAGCGCCACAGCGTCGTAGCCCACCATGTTCATCAGCTCCACAGCCGTTGCACCCTCAGACACACTCACAGCGGTGTCGCCCTGACTGAAGTCGCCGGCGTCCAGGATCAGCACATACGCGCCCTCAGACTCATACTGGCTGGCCAGCGCCGCTACCTTGGCGTAATTGGAAACAGCGCCGTGCACATCGTTGGTGTGCAGGATGACCACCGGCTCCGTGGCGGTGGCGTCCTTGCCGGGGTCGGGTTTCTTTTCGCCGCAGGCCGCCAGGGTGAACACCATGGCCAGGGCAAGCAGCAAAGACAGCAGCTTTTTCTTCATACTCCTTATTCCTTCCTTTCAGCGTTTTTGCACATTTTCTGCGCCTGCTGTATGGCCATTGTACCGTATTCCACGGCTGAACGCAAGCTTTTCCCGGTTTTTATTTTACGTGGATTTTACACCAGCGGGATTTTTTCCTTTACATTGGGCACTTACAATAAAAACCGTACAAGGGAGTTATCCAAAACGACGAAAGAAATGAGGTAATTCATATGAAGAAGATCATTGCACTGGTCCTGACCGCCCTGCTGGCCCTGAGCCTGGTGGCCTGCGGCAGCGAGACCAAGACCGACGACGCCGACAAGACCGAGGACAAGACCTCCGCCGAACTGACCGGCACCGTCTCCACCGACGGCTCCACCTCCATGGAGAAGGTCATCGGCGCCCTGAGCGAGTCCTTCATGGCGCAGAACGGCGGTGTCACCGTCAACTACAACCCCACCGGTTCCGGCTCCGGCATCACCGCCGTGCAGGAGGGCACCTGCGACATCGGCCTGTCCTCCCGTGCGCTGAAGGATGAGGAGAAGTCCGCCGGCCTGAAGGAGACTGTGCTGGCCTATGACGGCATCGCCATCATCGTTCACCCCGACAACCCCGTCAGCGACCTGTCCGTTGAGCAGATCGCCAAGCTGTACACCGGCGAGATCACCAACTGGAAGGACGTGGGCGGCAATGACGCCGAGGTGGTCCTTATCGGCCGCGAGGCCGCCAGCGGCACCCGCGATGGCTTCGAGTCCATCACCGGCACCAAGGACAAGTGCCAGTATCGTCAGGAGCTGACCTCCACCGGTGATGTGATCACCGCCGTCAGCCAGAACCCCGATGCCATCGGCTACGCCTCTCTGGCCTCCATCAAGGACACCGTCAAGGCCCTGAACGTGGATGGCGTCATCCCCGGCGAAGCCACCGTCAAGGACGGCAGCTACAAGGTCCAGCGTCCCTTCGTGCTGGTGACTGTGGACGGCAAGGCCCTCTCTCCCGCGGCCCAGGCGTTCTTTGACTACGCCACTTCCTCCGACGCAGCTTCCATCATCGCCAAGGCCGGCGCTGTGGCAGTCGCAGGTTAACAAGTAAGGCACGGACACAGGCGACATCCCCGCGCGGGGTGCCGCCTTGCCCCGTATCTGCTGAGGTGCATATATGAAAGCAAAACGATTCTGTGAGAACGCCATCCATGGCTTCTTTCTGCTGATGGGTCTGGTGACGGTGGGCTGCGTGCTGCTGATCTCCGTCTACCTTGTCGTCTCCGGCATCCCCGCTATCCGTGAGATCGGCCTTGTGAAGTTCCTCTTTGGCCCCGTGTGGAATTCCAACGCGGCGGAGCCTCAGTTCGGCATCCTGCCCTTTATCCTTACCAGTATTTACGGTACTGCGGGCGCGATCCTGCTGGGCGTGCCCGTTGGCTTTATGACCGCCGTGTTCCTGGCCAAAATGGCCCCGCCGAAGCTGAAGACCGCCGTCTCCGCCGCGGTGAGCCTGCTGGCGGGCATCCCCTCCGTGGTCTACGGTCTGGTGGGTATGCTGGTGCTGGTGCCGGGCATCCGTCAGGTCTTCCATATTCCCGACGGCTCCGGCCTGCTGGCGGCCATCATCGTGCTGGCGATCATGATCCTGCCCTCCATTATCACCGTGGCCATGACGGCCCTGGAGGCGGTGCCCCGTGAGTACGAGGACGCCTCTCTGGCGCTGGGCGCCACCGCCACGGAGACCTGGTTCAAGGTGTCTGTCCCCGCCGCCCGCAGCGGCATCGCCGCCGCGGTGGTGCTGGGCGTAGGCCGCGCCATCGGCGAGGCCATGGCCGTGATGATGGTCTCCGGCAACGTGCCCAATATGCCCTCCCTGTTCCAGAGCGTGCGGTTCCTGACCACCGCCGTGGCCAGCGAGATGGGCTACGCGGCGGCAGGCCTGCAGCGTCAGGCGCTGTTCTCCATCGCGCTGGTGCTGTTCCTGTTCATCATGCTCATCAACGCCGCGCTCAATTTCTTCCTCAAGCGAAGTAAGGAGAAGTGACCATGGACAAACGTGAATTCTCTGCCCGCCGCCGTATCTGGGGCGGGACCATGCGGGGCCTGATGGTCCTCTGCGCCGCCGTTACCTGCGCGCTGGCGGTGTTTCTCATCGTCTATGTGCTCGTCAAGGGGGTGCCCAACCTGAGCTGGCAGCTGCTGAGCACCAAGCCCAGCTATCTGGACGGCTCCATCGGCATCCTGCCGGATATCATCACCACCGTCTGCACGGTGCTGACCACGCTGCTGGTGGTGCTGCCCCTGGGCGTCTGCGCCGCCGTGTACCTGACAGAGTATGCCGCCAACAAGAGGGTAGTGGCCGTTATCGAGTACGCCGCCGAGACGCTGTCCGGTATCCCCTCCATTATCTACGGCCTGGTGGGCCAGATGTTCTTCTGCCAGTTCCTGGGCATGAAGAAATCCCTTCTCGCCGGCGCCATGACCCTGGTCATCATGAACCTGCCCACCATCATGCGTACTACACAGGAGAGCCTGAAGACCGTGCCCCAGTCCTACCGCGAGGGTGCCTTCGGTCTGGGCGCCGGCAAGTGGCGCACCATCCGCACGGTGGTGCTGCCCGGCTGTGTGGACGGCGTGCTCACCGGCTGCATTCTGGCCGTGGGCCGTATCCTGGGCGAGACGGCGGCCCTGCTGTACACCGCGGGCTTTGCCCACACGCTGTACAACAGCCTGCGTGCCACGCTGGAGGGCTCCGGTGCCACACTGTCCGTGGCCCTGTATGTCTATGCCAAGGAGCAGGGCGAGTTCGATGTGGCCTTCGCCATCGCCGCCATCCTCATGGCGCTGGCCCTGCTCATCAACCTGGCGGCTATGCTGACCGGGCGTTACTTCAAGAAACGGAGGAGCCTATGAGCGATATCATCACCGTAAACGATCTGAACCTGTGGTACGGTCCCACCCAGGCGCTGCACCACGTCACCATATCCGTGCCGGAGCACAGCATTACTGCCCTCATCGGCCCCTCCGGCTGCGGCAAGTCCACATTTCTTAAAACGCTGGACCGTATGAACGACCTGATCCCCGGCGTAAAGGTGGAGGGCCAGGTGCTCTACAAGGGACAGGATATTTACGCCCCCGGCGTGGACGTCAGCCAGCTGCGCCGTGAGGTGGGCATGGTGTTCCAAAAGCCAAATCCCTTCCCCATGAGCATCTACGACAACGTGGCCTACGGCCCCCGTACCCACGGCATCCGCAACAAAGCCAAGCTGGACGAGCTGGTGGAGCAGTCCCTGCGGCGTGCCGCCATCTGGGACGAGGTGAAGGACCGCCTGAAAAAGAATGCCCTGGGCCTCTCCGGCGGCCAGCAGCAGCGTCTGTGCATCGCCCGCGCCCTGGCGGTGGAGCCCACCGTGCTGCTGATGGATGAGCCCACTTCGGCTCTGGACCCCATCTCCACCTCCCGTATCGAGGAGCTGGCGGTTGAGCTGAAGCAGCATTACACCATCGTCATCGTCACCCACAATATGCAGCAGGCACTGCGTATCTCGGACCGCACCGCCTTCTTCCTGCTGGGCGAGCTGGTGGAGTACGGCGACACGGAGACCATGTTCTCCACGCCCAGCGAAAAGCGTACCGAGGATTACATCACCGGGAGGTTTGGATAATGCGTAGTCAATTCGATAAACAGCTGGCCCAGCTCCACCGCGAGCTCATCGAGATGGGCGCCCTGTGCGAGCAGGTCATCGCTCTGTCCTCTCAGGCCCTCACCAACCGCGATACCGCCCTGGCGGAGAAGGTCGCGCCCCTGGACCACGAGATCGACCGCAAGGAGCGCGACATCGAGAACCTCTGCCTGCGGCTCCTGCTTCAGCAGCAGCCGGTGGCCGGCGATCTGCGGCAGATCTCCGCTGCCCTGAAGATGATCACGGACATGGAGCGTATCGGCGACCAGGCCGACGATATTGCCGAGATCCTGCTCTGCCGCGCCGGCCGGCCTCTCAGCGCCGGCGACACCCTGCGGGATATGGCCCGGGCCACCATCCGCATGGTCAGCGAGAGCGTGGACGCCTATGTCCGGCAGGATGTGGACCTGGCCCAGCAGGTCATCGCCGCCGACGATGAGGTGGACGGCTATTTTGACCGGATCAAGGCCCATCTCATCGACCGTATCGCCAAGGACGTGGATGACGGCGAAGCCACACTTGACTTACTGATGATCGCCAAGTATTATGAACGTATCGGCGACCACGCCACCAACATCGCCGAGTGGGTGATGTTTTCTGTCACTGGCGTGCACAAGACCGAGGCCACTTGAGCCAAAAGGAGGGACCCCACATGATCTGGTGTGTAGAGGATGACGCCAGCATCCGCGATATCGAGCTGTATGCCCTGCGCTCCGCCGGGCTGGAGGCCGAGGGCTTTACCGACGGCGCCGCCTTCTGGAAGGCCCTGCAAAGCGAAAAGCCCGATCTGGTGGTGCTGGACGTGATGCTCCCCGGAATCGACGGCACGGAGCTGCTGGGCCGTATGCGCGCCTCCACGTCCCTGCGCCGCATCCCGGTCATTATGGCCACCGCCAAGGGCGCGGAGTATGACCGCGTCCGGGCGCTGGACGGCGGCGCGGACGACTATCTGACCAAGCCCTTCAGCGTCATCGAGCTGGTCTCCCGGGTCAAAGCGGTGCTGCGCCGCTGCCAGCCGGAGGGGGACAGCTCCATCCTCCGCAGCGGCGAGGTGTCGCTGGATACCCGTGCCCACACCGTCCTGTCCGGCGGCGAACGCGTCGACCTGACCTACAAGGAATACGAGCTGCTGCGCCTGTTCCTCAGCCATCCCGGCACGGCCTACACCCGCGACCGGCTGATGGAACTGGTCTGGGGCATGGATTACTGCGGCGAGAGCCGTACCGTGGATATGCACATCCGTACCCTGCGCCAGAAGCTGGGCAAGGCCGGCGCACACATCACCACGGTCCGCGGCGTGGGCTACCGTTGGGAGGAGACCATATGACAAAAAAGATATTTCGCTCCACCGTGGCGGTGGGGCTTGCGGTGCTGCTGGCCAGTCTGGTCATTATCATGGGCGCACTGTACACCTATTTCGGCCATGTCCAGGAGCAGCAGCTCCGGGATGAGCTGTCCATCGCCGCTGCGGCCATGGAGTCCGGCGACGGCGAGGCCTATCTGTCCAAGCTGCACTCCGATAATTACCGCATCACCTGGCTTCGCGCCGACGGCACGGTGCTCTATGATACGAAGGCTGACGCTGCGGCAATGGAGAACCACGCCCAGCGCGAGGAGGTCCGTCAGGCCCTGACCAACGGCACCGGTGAGTCCAGCCGTTACAGCGCCACTCTGCTGGAAAAGACCCTCTACTACGCCCGCCGGCTGCCGGACGGCACGGTCCTGCGCCTGTCCGCCAGCCGCGTCACCATGGGCGTGCTGCTTCTGAGTATGCTCTCCGCCATCCTGGCGGTCATCGCCGTGGCCCTGATCCTCTCCGGCATTCTGGCCGGCCGCGTGTCCCGCCGCATCACCCGCCCCCTGAACACCCTGGACCTGGAGCACCCCCTGGAAAACGACGCCTATGAGGAGCTTTCGCCCCTGCTGCGCCGACTGGAGCACCAGCGGCGTCAGATCGACGATCAGCTGCGTTCTCTGCGCCGCCGGTCCGAGGAGTTTGAACAGATCACCGCCAGCATGACCGAGGGCCTGGTACTGGTGGATAACGGCGGCACCATCCTCAGCATGAACCCTGCCGCCTGCGCCGTGTTCCACACCGATGCGGCCTGCGTGGGCCAGCCTCTGCTGACCGTGGAGCGCGGCAGCGCCGTCAGCCACGCCCTCCACGATGCCATGGACACCGGCCACGGCGAGACCCGTATGGAGCGCGACGGCCGCGAGTACCAGTTCGACATGACCCGTATCCAGGCCGACGGCGAGGTGGTGGGCGCGGTACTGCTGACCTTCGACGTCACCGAGCAGGCCTACGCCGAGCGCAACCGCCGCGAGTTCACCGCCAACGTCTCCCATGAGCTGAAGACCCCGCTTCAGGGCATCATCGGCAGCGCCGAGCTGCTGGAGAACGGCATGGTCCGGCCTGACGATGTGCCCCGCTTCGTGGGCCATATCCGCGGCGAGGCCCAGCGCCTGGTGACGCTGATCAACGACATCCTCCGCCTGTCTGAGCTGGACGAGGGCGGCAGCCTGCCCACCGAGCCGGTGGAGCTGCTCTCCCTCTGCACCGACACGGTCAAGTCGCTGGAGAGCGCCGCGCAGCAGCGCCAGATCACCATGACCGTCACCGGCGAGGCCGTTACGGTCTCCGGCGTCCGCCGCCTGCTGACCGAGACGGTCTTCAACCTCTGCGACAACGCCATCAAGTACAATAAGGACGGCGGCAGCGTCGCCGTCGCCGTGGGCCGTGACGGCCCCGACGCCGTGGTTACGGTGGCCGATACCGGTATCGGTATCCCGCCGGAGCACCAGGGCCGCGTCTTCGAGCGCTTCTACCGCGTGGACAAGAGCCACTCCAAGGCCTCCGGCGGTACCGGATTGGGATTGTCCATCGTCAAGCACGCCGTGGCTTATCACCACGGCACCGTCACGCTGGACAGCCGTGAGGGGGAGGGCACCACCTTTACCCTCCGCCTGCCGTTGGAAGCGTAAACGCGAAAATGCCCGCCTCTGCGGGCGGGCATACAAAAAGACCACCCGATAGGGTGGCCTTTTTTGTCACAAATGCGCCTTTGCGTGGGCACAGATGGCGTCAAAGGTCTTCTGACTGATGTCGTGCTCGATCTTACAGGCGTCTGTCTCCGCCGTGGCGGCGTCGATGCCCAGCGCTATCAGGAATTTCGTCAGCGTGTGGTGCCGGTCCAGCATACGCTCGGCGATGGCCATGCCGCTGGCCGTCAGGGTGATGAGTCCGTCCTTGTCCATCGTGATATAGCCGTTTTCCCGCAGCCGTTTGGTGGCGTAGGTCACGCTGGGTTTTGTCACGCCCAGATGCTCGGCTACGTCGATGGAACGAATATATCCATGTTGCTGCTGCATCATCAGCATCGTCTCTAAATAGTCCTCGGAAGCGCGCAGTATCTGCATAAAAAGTATCACCAACTTTCCCCAATACACTTTTAACAGCATACCACAATTTTCACAAACTTACAAGTGCGGTAAAAAAATTTCGTTCTCCCTATTGACAAAGAGGGTTTGAGGTATTAAACTGTGCCATAGGTTAAGGAAGGCTAACCGTCGTGGTCCGCTATGGACCGGGAAAGCCCTTTCAGAACCGCTTTTTTCAGACACAGGGTTAGCGCAAGCTAACCGTGAAACGGAGGGATATACATGATGCCTTTGATGCTAGCAGACGCCGGAACGGAGCAGCTCATCCATAAGGTGGGCGGCAGTCCGGAGGTAAAAAAGCACCTGGAGGACCTGGGCTTCACCCCTGGCAGCACCGTCACGCTGGTGTCCGCCATGGGCGGCAACGTCATCGTGAAGGTCAAGGAGTCCCGTGTGGCCATCAGCGAGGAAATGGCCCGCAAGATCATGGTCTGACAGCCGCGCCAAGCGGTTATTGCATTTGAGAAACAGAAATATCACATAGAAGGAGAGCAGAAGCATGAAAACATTGCGTGAAGTCAAGATCGGCGAGACCGTCAAGGTCGTCAAGCTCCACGGCGAGGGCCCCGTCAAGCGCCGTATCATGGACATGGGCATCACCAAGGGCGTGGAGGTCTATGTCCGCAAGGTTGCCCCTCTGGGCGATCCCATGGAGGTCACTGTCCGCGGCTACGAGCTGAGCCTGCGTAAGGCCGACACCGAAATGATCGAGGTCGAGTGATGACCTGCGGCGCCGTGTTCCGGTGCCGGAAATACGTCCGTTATTTTAATTCATCTGTATATAGGTTCAACAAGATTAACCGGAAGGAGAGACACTATGGAAAAACAGATAAAGATCGCGTTGGCAGGTAACCCCAACTCTGGCAAGACCACCCTGTTCAACGCGCTGACCGGCTCCAACCAGTTCGTGGGCAACTGGCCCGGCGTTACGGTGGAGAAGAAAGAGGGCAAGCTGAAGAAGCACGATGACGTGGCCATCATGGACCTGCCCGGTATCTACTCCCTGTCCCCCTACACTCTGGAGGAAGTGGTCGCCCGTAATTACCTGATCACCGAGCGCCCCGACGCCATCCTGAACATCATCGACGGTACGAACCTGGAGCGTAACCTGTACCTGACCACCCAGCTGACCGAGCTGGGCATCCCCGTGGTTATCGCCATCAACATGATGGACGTGGTCCGCAAGAACGGCGACAAGATCAACGTGGACGAGCTGAGCCGCGAGCTGGGCTGCAAGATCGTGGAGATCTCCGCCCTGAAGGGCGAGGGCATCATGGAGGCCGCCGAGGCCGCTGTGCAGGCCGCCAAGTCCACCAAGACCGTTCCCATGCACACCTTCTCCGGCCCCGTGGAGCACGCCATCGCCCACATCGAGGAGGCCGCCGTACATAACCTGCCCGAGGAGCAGCAGCGCTGGTACGCCATCAAGATCTTCGAGCGCGATGACAAGGTGCTGGATCAGCTGAAGATCGACCCGACCGTCATGGCCCACATCGAGGAGGACATCAAGGCCGCCGAGAAGGAGCTGGACGACGACGCCGAGTCCATCATCACCAACGAGCGCTACGTCTATATCGCCGAGATCATCAAGGCCTGCTATAAGAAGAAAAACGCCGGTCAGCTCTCCGCCAGCGACAAGATCGACCGGGTCGTGACCAACCGCTGGCTGGGTCTGCCCATCTTCGCTCTGGTCATGTTCCTGGTGTACTACATCTCCATGGTCACCGTTGGCTCCGCCGCTACCGACTGGGCGAACGACGGCCTGTTCGGCGACGGCTGGCACCTGCTCGGCATTGGCTCCAAGGCATATACCGAGGCCAGCGACGAATATACCGCCGCCACCCAGGCCGTAGACGCCTTCCTGGGGCTGGACACCGAGGCGGAGGACTTCGATGCCGGCGCCGCCCTGGCCCGGATAAAGTCCTTCGTTCCCACCTCCGACACCGCCACCGTGGATGTGGAGGATGAGGAGACCCTGGCCGTCAACACCATGACCGCCTACTATGACGCCCTGCCCCAGGATGCCGACAAGCGGGACGATGTGGTGCAGATGACCTATGTGGACGCCGCGGCCTATCTGGAGGCAAATGGCTTTGACGCCCCTGACCCCGCCGACTACGGCGTGTGGGTGCCCGGTGTTCCTGTGCTGGTGGGCAACGCGCTGGAGTCCGCCGGTGCTGCCGACTGGCTGTCCGGCCTGATCCTTGACGGTATCGTCGCCGGTGTGGGCGCGGTGCTGGGCTTCGTGCCCCAGATGCTGGTGCTGTTCCTGCTGCTGGCGTTCCTGGAGGCCTGCGGCTACATGGCCCGTATCGCCTTCGTGCTGGACCGTATCTTCCGTAAGTTCGGCCTGTCCGGCAAGTCCTTCATCCCCATGCTGATCGGTACCGGCTGCGGTATCCCCGGCGTTATGGCCTCCCGTACCATCGAGAATGAGCGCGACCGCCGCATGACCATCATGACCACCACGTTCATCCCCTGCGGCGCCAAGGTGCCCTTCATCGCTATGATCGCCGGCGCCATCTTCGGCGGCAGCGCGTGGGTGTCCACCTCCGCTTACTTCATCGGCATGGCCGCCATCGTGATCTCCGGCATCATGCTGAAGAAGACCAAGATGTTCTCCGGCGAGCCTGCTCCCTTCGTTATGGAGCTGCCCGCTTACCACTGGCCCACCCTGGGCAACGTCCTGCGTTCCATGTGGGAGCGCGGCTGGTCCTTCATCAAGAAGGCCGGCACCATCATCCTGCTGTCCACCATCTTCGTCTGGTTCACCAGCTACTTCGGCTGGGTGGACGGCACCTTCCAGATGCTGTCTGACGAGCAGATCGACTGCTCCATTCTGGCTGCCATCGGCGGCGCCATCGACTGGATCTTCGCACCCCTTGGCTGGGGCAACTGGCAGGCGGTCGTCGCCTCCATCACCGGCCTGGTGGCCAAGGAGAACATCGTGGGCACCCTGGGCGTCCTGTACGGCGGCGGCGACGGCAGCGTCTACGACGCTATGGCCGCGGCTTTCACCGGTATCACCGCTTACAGCTTCCTGGTGTTCAACCTGCTGTGCGCCCCCTGCTTCGCTGCCATTGGCGCCATCAAGCGCGAGATGAACAGCCGCAAGTGGACCTGGTTCGCCATCGGCTATCAGTGCGTGTTCGCCTATGTGATCGCGCTGATGATCAACCAGTTCGGCGGCCTGTTCACCGGCAATGCCAACATCCTGGGCGTCATCGTGGCGGTGCTCCTGCTGGCCGGCATCATCTATATGCTGTGCAAGCCCTACAAGGAAGCCACCAAGCTGTCCGTGAAGTAAACTGTCCCCGTAATTACCCTCTTACCCCATAGAAAGGAGTGAACTTCCATGCTGCAATGGCTGTCAGCAAACCTGGGCACGATCCTCATCAGTGCCGCCTTACTTGTCGTTGTGATCCTCATCATCCGCTACCTGCTGCGCCAGAAGAAGGCGGGAAAGTCCTCCTGCGGTGCCGGCTGCGCCCACTGCGCCATGCACGGCCAGTGCCACAGCCAGAACTGCAAGCACTGAATAGAGCAGGGGGGAGGCATCGTCAGTGCCTCCCCCCGCGTCTAAAAGGAGATGTCACCATGACAGAAACCATCCTGAAGGTGGACGGCATGGCCTGCGGTATGTGTGAAAGCCACATCAACGACACCGTCCGAAACAAGTTCTCCGTCCAGAAGGTCACGTCCTCCCACACCAAGGGCGAGACGGTGATCCTCTCGGAGCAGCCCCTGGACCAGCAGGCGTTGCGTGATGCCATCGCCGCCACCGGCTACACGGTCACAGCGATGGACGCCCATCCCTACGAGAAAAAGGGCCTTTTCTCCTTCCATAGAAAGTGACCCGTCAAAGAAGCGCCCGCCCCCGGCGCTTTTTTGAAAACCGATAGTTAAATTACTCTAACCAAAGTTAGAAGAAGCTAACCGCGTATCATCCGGAAGAAATGAGCAAAAATACCGTCGAGCAATATTCGGCGGCACGGAACAGAAAGGAAGTGCGATATGAGCGTCGTGATCTTAGGCGGCAACGAGTGCATGGAGCGCCGTTACAAGGACCTGTGTCAGTCCTACAAATGCTCTGCCAAGGTGTTCACCAAGCCCTCCGGCGGCCTGAAAAACAAGCTGGGCAGTCCGGACCTGATGATCTTCTTCACCTCCACCATGTCCCACAAGCTGGTGCAGAGCGCTCTCAGCGAGCTGAAGGGCACGCCGACCCGTATCGAGCGCTGCCATACCAGCTCTCTGTCCGCCCTGCGGAGCATTCTGGAAAAACACGCCGGTTAAGGAGGAACCCCTATGTCCGAAGAAATGGTCGTGCGCCAGTGCGCCCCCACTCTGGCCGGTATCAAGGCCGGAAGTCTCTTTCCCTGTCCCTGCACGGACCGGGATGCACTGCTGGACGAGGTGCGGCAGCTGAACCGCCGCCTCTCGCCCAAGGGCCTGTGCCTGCTGCCCCTCCGCTTTACCGAGGGCAGCGCCCTGCTGTACCTCTACCGCCCCGCCACTCTCCGCCGCGACCTCAGCGACGATCTGGCCCGCCGCCTGCTGGCGGAGGCCGGCTATGACGGCGGCAGCTGCGGCCGCTGTGTGGCCACGCTGATCCGCCGCTTCCGTCAGGGTGCGGACTTCCCCCACGAGATCGGCCTCTTCCTCAGCTACCCTCCTGAGGACGTCAAGGGCTTCGTGGACAACCGTGCCCGCAGCTACAAGTGCGCGGGGCTGTGGAAGGTGTACAGCGACGAGGCCCGGGCCCGGCGGCTCTTCACCCGGTTCAAGCGCTGCACGGACACATACTGCAAGCTCTGGCAGGCCGGCGCGACGATCGATCAGCTGGCTGTGGCGGGGTAACGATCGAAAGGAGAAACGACAATGAAAAAGACTGCTGTGATCTATTGGAGCGGCACCGGCAACACCGAGGCCATGGCCAATGCCGTGCTGGAGGGCATGACCGCCGCCGGCGCGGACGCCAAGCTGCTGACGGTGGACCAGGTGAACACCGCCGAGCTGAACGGCTATGCCGCCATTGCCTTCGGCTGCCCGGCCATGGGCAGCGAGGTGCTGGAGGAGATGGAGTTCCAGCCCATATTTGACGCCTGCAAGAACTGCCTGGGCGGCAAGGCCGTGGCTCTGTTCGGCTCCTACGGCTGGGGCGACGGCGAGTGGATGCGCTCCTGGGAAAAGGACTGCGCCGATGCCGGCGTGAACCTGGTCTGCGACAGCGTGATCTGCTGCGAGGCCCCGGATGACACCGCCCTGGATGCCCTGCGCGCCATGGGCAAGACCCTGGCGGAATGACCGCCGTTATGTTCCTGCGCCGCCGCCTGCGGCATGGACGCCATCCACTCAGACGAGAACGGAAAAGCAGATATCGACTATGACAAATGCGTTTCC
>OGOG01000446.1_pt1 | contig 47317 bp, 37 predicted proteins | sample 1552581 | NCBI WGS metagenome assembly OGOG01 (sample SAMEA2580152, study PRJEB22360) | human gut metagenome | biome: human gut; feature: human-associated habitat; material: faeces | place: Denmark | collected 2008/2010 | reverse complement strand
AGCTGAAGCTGCTGTTTTGCATCGACATGCTCAACGAGGGCGTCCATGTGGAGGGGATTTCCGGGGTCATTCTATTCCGACCAACGATCTCGCCCATTATCTACAAGCAGCAGATTGGTCGCGCTTTGACCGCTGGAGAAAATTCTACGCCGCTTATCCTTGATGTAGTCAACAACTTCGAGGGTCTATGCAGCATTGCGGGATTGCAGGGCGAGATGCAGGAGGCGGTCCATCGGCTCTATGCCAACGGTGAGGGCGATAGGATCGTCACCGAACGGTTTGAAGTTGTCGAGCAGGTGCATGACTGCCGGGTGCTGTTTGAGCGGCTGCAAGCAAGCTTGTCCTCTAGTTGGGACCATTATTTTTCGGAAGCAAGCATTTACTATGCGGAGCATGGCAGCCTGAATATTCCAAAGCGTTATACCACACCGGCGGGATTGAGCCTTGGCGAATGGCTGACGACCCAGCGCCGTGTTCGTGCGGGACAGATTCCGGGGAACTTGACCGAACAGCAAATAGCACGGCTGGACAGCATCGGGATGGAGTGGGGCAACCGCAACGATGCCGCATGGGAACGTGGTCTGGAAGAAGCGAGAAAATTTCGGGAACAGTTTGGGAATTTGCAGGTCCCGGCGAAATACAAAACGAAAGATGACTATCCTCTGGGAAAGTGGATCAACAATGCGCGGAAACGCCGAAACGATGGAAAACTGATAGAAGAACGCATCCGACAGTTGAATCAGTTGGGAATGATATGGAGCGTATTTGATGCCAAATGGGAACAGGGATATGCACTTGCTATGAATTATGCCGCCAAGCACGGCGACCTGAATGTTCCTGTCAATTACACGACTGAAGAGGGCGAAAAGCTGGGTGCGTGGATTTTGAATCAGAGGACGGCATATGCAAAAGAAATGCTTTCCCAAGACCAACTCGGCCGTCTGGAAGAAATAGGAATCTATTGGGGAAACCGTAATGATCGCCAGTGGAACGAGGTCTATGGTGCCGCCAAGCGTTATTTTGAGGCAAATGGAAACCTTGATGTCCCGGTGGCCTATGTTTCACCGGAGGGCTATGCTCTTGGAAAGTGGGTGCGGCGACAGCAGTATGCGTATCGGAATCCGGAGAAAAGCAATGCGATTTTGTCTCCACAGCGCGTTGCATTGTTGGATGCCATCGGAATGCAGTGGGGGAAACATGACCCGTGGCAGCACCGGTACGAGCTAGCGCAGGAATATAAAAGAGTTCATGGGAATCTGGATATTCCGGCAAAATACAAGACTGCGGATGGCATTTGGCTGAGCCGGTGGGTATATAACCAGAAGCGGCTGCTGCAAAGCGGGTCAGGAAAGTTGAGCGAAGAGCAAAAGAAAAAGCTAAAGGAGTTATTGGGGTATTATGTCAAAATTTCAGCATGATGTGATGTTGAAGATCGTGAAAATCATCGATCTGATAATGATTACGATTCCGTTTGCACTTTGTTGGGAGCTGTATTATTCGTATCAGGTTTATGCAAAGTTTGGTTGGAAGGGCAACTGGGCCATGATCGGTCTGTTTGCGGTGTTGTTCTTTCTGTTGGGTAAAGTTTACGATGCGTTCTGGATGTCTTTGCAGCGCATTTCAGAGTTGATCTACGGACAGGTACTGGCAGCCATGGCAACCGATGGCATTCTGTACATTGTCATCTGCTTGATGGCCCGGCGGCTCTGCAATCTTCTGCCGGGCATCGCAGCGATTGCCGGACAGATTCTGATGGCCTCAATCTGGGCGAAGTTGGCGCATGGATGGTACTTTAATACGTTCCAGGCCCAGCCGACTGCAGTCGTTTATGATGTTCGTCATGGATTGGAAAAACTCATCAATGAGTACGGTCTTTCAAAAAAATACGATGTCAAGATGACCTTGAACGTTGAGGAATGCCTGAACGACCTGAGCCTGCTGGATGGAATGCAGAGCGTGTTCATCAGCGGTGTCCACAGCCATGAGCGCAATATCATCCTGAAATACTGTGTAGGACAGGGCATCAATGTGTTCGTGATTCCTCGTGTGGGCGATGTGATTATGAGCGGTGCCCAGCCGATGCATATGTTCCATCTGCCCATGCTGCGTGTGGGTCGCTATATGGCAAGCCCGGAGTTCTTGTTTGTCAAGCGTGCCATGGATATTGTGATCTCGCTGGTGGCACTGGTTATCCTGAGTCCGGTGTTTCTGATTACGGCTATTGCAGTCAAATCCGATGGTGGTCCTGCTTTTTACAAGCAGGTTCGCCTGACCAAAGACGGTAAGCAGTTCGAGATTTTGAAGTTCCGCTCCATGCGTGTGGATGCCGAAAAAGACGGTGTGGCGCGTCTTTCCACTGGTGACAAAGACGACCGTATCACGAAGGTCGGTCATATCATCCGCGCCTGCCGTCTGGACGAGCTGCCCCAGCTTCTCAATATCTTGAAGGGAGACTTGTCCATTGTAGGCCCACGCCCGGAACGCCCGGAGATCGCCGCCCAGTATTGCGAGGAGATGCCGGAGTTTGCGCTGCGGCTTCAGGCCAAGGCTGGTCTGACTGGCTATGCACAGGTGTACGGCAAGTACAACACCACCCCCTACGATAAGCTGCAGATGGACCTGATGTACATTGCCCATCCCAGCTTGATTGAGGATCTGAAAATCATGCTGGCAACGGTGAAGATTTTGTTCATGCCTGAAAGTACCGAGGGCGTGGCAGAAGGTGCGACTACGGCGATGGGGCAGGAGACGGAAGAATGATGCAGAATTACAGTGTCTTGATGTCCGTTTATTATAAGGAAAAGCCAGAATACCTCGAGCAAGCAATTGAAAGTGTTCAATCACAGACGTTCCCAACTGATGATTTCATACTGGTATGTGACGGACCACTGAATGATGCGCTGGACAAGGTGATTGCCAAAAAGCAGCAAGAGATGGGGATAACTTTAAATGTCGTTCGACTTGCTAAGAACGGTGGACTTGGCAATGCACTGAATGAGGGCATTAAACATTGCAAAAATGAATTGGTTTCTCGAATGGACAGCGATGATATTGCATATCCGAATCGCTGTGAAAAACAGATGGCGGTATTCAACGCACATCCAGAAGTAAGTATCTGCTCTGGCGTAGTGGAAGAGTTTACTACTGATCCGAATACCGTCGATGCGAAGCGTGTGCCACCGGAGACGAATGCGGAAATTGTAGAATTTGCAAAGAAGCGCAATCCGTTTAATCATCCCTGCGTGATGTATAAGAAATCCGCAGTCGAAGCTGTTGGTTCTTATCAGGACTTCTACTTGTTGGAGGACTATTACCTTTGGCTCCGGATGCTGATGGCGGGGTATCAAGGCTACAACATTCAAGAGCCGCTGCTCCATATGAGGGCCGGCTCGGATATGTACCTGCGGCGTGCAGGTTGGAAGTATGCTAAGGCGCAGGCAAAGCTGTTCAAGTTCATGAAGCAGCAAGGCTTTATAGGAAAAGGGCAGTACATAAAAAGCTGTGTGATTCGTAGCGGGTCAGCGTTAGCTCCGAACTGGCTGCGGAAGTTTATGTTTGAGAAAGTACTGAGAAAGTGAGAAATGATGTGATTTATAAAATGATTTTGAAATGCTGTCGATAAAGCATAAGGAAATTTATGTCAGTATAATTGAAATAATAAAAAATATTTTAAGACTTAATTGACAGGCGGTTGTGAAGTGCCAATGATAATAGATCAGCAAAACTACTTTGATAGTACACGTATAATTGTGATTTGGATGATATCGAACATAATGGAGTTAAAAGGTTATGACAAACGTTGTTGCGTTGGTGACAGTTTATAATCCTAATAAAAATGTAGTTAATAATTTAAAACTACTAAGCGAACAAGTTGAACGGATAATTCTATGCGATAATAGTGTATATGATAACTTGGAAATGTTCGCAGAAGTGAAAAATTCCGTGTATACAACACAGTATAAAAACTTAGGATTAACTGGCGCATTCAATACTGTTTTGAAGGACTCAGTATATGGCTGGAAAGATGATGATATCATTGTTTTTTTTGATCAAGATTCACGAATTGATGATGGTTATATTGCGGCACTATATAGTGAATATCAAAAAATAGAAAAAGAAGAAAAGAATTTAGGATGTCTTGGACCAATATTTTACAATACTAGTAATGGAAAAGTTGAAAAATCAAGAAAGAAGAAAATGATTACATCGAGTACATATAGTGTAAGCAATATGATTACATCCTCACTTATGACTCGATATAAAAATTTGAAGAAAATTGGATTTTGGAATGAAGAGCTCTTTTTAGATATGGCAGACTGGGATTTATGTTGGAGAATGCAAGCGGCAGGAATGGATTGTTGTATGACTGAAAAAGTCATATTGAGACATTCAATTGGCGAAGGAAAAAAGAATATAGGACCGTTTGAACTTAGGATTGGACAGCCGATTCGAGAGTACTATCAAACAAGAGATTGCATGAAGTTGCTTTTGAAAATGTATACTCCATTACGATATAAGATAAAATTTATTGCTCAGCTCACTATTCGTCCAATCGTGCATATTCTTTTTTATCCGAACAGAAGGGAAAGATGTTATTATATTAAACAAGGATTTCTTGATTATCAAAAAAAATTAAATGGTGAAGTGAGAGAAAAAATATGATTTACGTGGTTACACACAAGAAATTCGATGATGTTAGATTGGATTCCAATCATTATAAGGTTATCCATGTCGGGAAAAATGATAGTTGTAAAGATAATTACTTAAGAGATGATACTGGAATTAATATATCAGAAAAAAATCCATATTTTTGTGAACTGACCGCACTATACTGGATTTGGAAAAATATTAGTGCAAGACCAAATGAAATAGAAGGAATTGTCCATTATCGTAGATATTTTACATCGCACTGGAAAAATTTTCTTTATCAATATGGAGGTAAAATTCCTCCGATTCTGTCGTATGAAAGAATAAAAGAAATTTTAGCGGACAATGATGCAATAGTTCCCGTAAAGAAAAGGTCATTTAAAACGATTAAAGAAACATATGCCTATTTCCATAATGATGAGGATTTGAGAATTTTAGGAGATGCAGTAAAACAGGTGCAGCCAGAATACTATAATGATTATGAAGAGATGCTATCTGATCATGCATACTACTATGCGAATATGATAATATGCCGACGGAGCCTCCTAAACAGATATTCTGAATGGCTTTTTTCTATACTGTTTGAGGTTGAGAAGCATATAAATATTAATAACTATAATGATGACTATCAAAGAAGAGTTTTTGGATTTATGGCCGAAAGATTGCTCCAGGTTTGGATAAAACATAACAACATAAAAACAGCTGAAATGAGCGTCTTTAACACAGAACAGCGTGGAGACACAATAGTGATTAGAATAAGAGATAAAATGGGAAGGTTGCTAAAGAAAAATGGATGATAGAGTTGCGATATTGTTGTGTACATATAATGGGGAAAAGTATTTAAGAGAACAAATTGAGTCAATAATAAATCAAACATATACCAATTTCATTTGTTATATTCATGATGATGGTTCACAAGATCATACGCAAGAAATTTTGAGAGAATATGAGGAAAAGTGGACAGAAAAAATTAAAGTACTTAGATATGAAAATAAAGATCATGGTGCAAATTATAATTTCTCATCTGTTTTAAAGTATGCAGTAAATAATGTAAATGAAAGGTATTATATGCTATGTGATCAAGATGATATATGGCTTCCCCGCAAGGTGGAGGAAACTTTAAAAGCAATAAAGGTACATGAAAAAGATCAAACAAAGCCTGTGTTGGTATACTGCGACCAGAAAATTGTAGATGGAGACTTAAAAATACTATATTATTCAAATTCAGAACTCATTAGAAGAACCAGAAAAGATATGTCACTAAAACGAATTATATTCCGAAATATAGCGAGCGGATGCTGCATGGGATTTAATAGAAATCTTTTAGTAGAAGCATATAGCAAGGTTGATGTGGAAAATACAACAATGCATGACTGGTGGATTATGCTAGTTGCAAAGGCAATTGGAATTGTTGATTTTATCCCACAATCCCTTATGTTGTATCGGCAATATGGAGCGAATACATTGGGTGTGGATAATAATTGTTATTTGCGGAAAGCTGTGAAATATATCAAGAGTTTCAGAAAATCAGTTAATCGAAGAAGTGAACAAGTAAAAAGATGCATACAGCAAGCTTTTGAGCTGAAAAGAATATTACATGAAAAAAATATAGAAATCGATGATATTAATTTCCTTTACGATACTATGAAATGTAAAAAATTCAAAAGAACAATTTCTTTGCTGAGAAACGGTTACATAGCTGGAGATAATCTGTTTACTTTGTTTTTTGTGTAGTAAGCTATATTAAAAGGTAGAATATGATTACAGTAGTATTTCTTGTGCTGACACTAAGCATTGTTTTAGGATTGGCATTATATTCATCATATTATATTGTGAGTCCCGAAATTCTATTCACTGGTGGATTTTTGCTTCAGGCATTCTTTTGTATTTTCTATGTAGATCAGTGGGCAATAGATTTGAACTTTAAAACATTAGTTACAGTGGCAGGAGGATGTATCCTTTTTTTTGTAATAGAATGTACATTTTGCAATAAAAAAATACATGGCATAAAGATAAAAGGAAAAGATAAGAAAATTGAAGCGCGTAGAACGATATTGTTTGTTTTCTTGGCAATTCAAATTATTGCAACCATTGGTTATATTAAGTTTATGAATGATAATATGACTGGTGCTAGTATAGCTGAAAAAATATATGCATACCGACAAGCAACTGCGGATTACGGAAAAAATATCCCAATCCCCAAGTACCTGAGTTTATGTCGTCTGTTTTCTAGTGCAGCAGGATATGTCATTTCATACATATATATTTGTAATATATGTGTATATAAGAAACTACATCAAGCATGTTCTGGGCTGATGTTAGCAGTTATGGTTATGAGTTGCGTTTTGGAGGGAATACTAGGTGCAAGGGGAGGAATTTTGAATTTTATTATTGCAATTGTAATTGAATATGCATTAGTTGAAGGTAAAATGCATTCAAACAAGTTGAGACTGATAAAAAAAATAATTTTATGTGCTGTAATTGTGATGACTTTAATGCCTGTATTTGGAAAAATTATGGGTCGGCCAATTATAGAAAATGTATTTTATGAGATGGCAGTTTATGTTGGAGCACCTCTAAAAAATCTTGATATTTTTTTAGCCGAAAATGCCAACTTGAATAAGATTCATTACTCCACTTTTTCTAGTGCTTTGGCGGATTTGACCAAGATCTTGTCGATAAAACAAGATTCAACAAGTTATGTTTTTCCGGGACATTGGAATTTTATTAACGGGTACAATCTTGGAAATGTATATACGGCATTTGCGAATTATTGGTATGATTTTGGAATTGTAGGTTTCTTTTTTTATACAGTAGTAGAGGCTATGATTATCGGAAGATTGTTTTCTCATGCTATAGATAAAAGAAAGCTAATTGGAACAAAAGAACATTTGATGTCAACGGTTCTGTATGCATATTTTGCAACAACAATCTTATTCTCTTTTTTTGGAAATAGATTTTATGAACAGTTCTTTAGTTTGTACACAATAAAATTTATAGTTATGCTGATGATAGTATGTATTTCGATGGAATATAGAATCAGTAATTTCATAAGGAGTTGAAAATGAAAGATATAAAAGTAAGTGTGATTTGTACTGTATATAATCACGAAAAATTTCTTGAAAGATGTTTGAATGGGTTCGTGATGCAGCAGACAAATTTCGGATTTGAAATAATTGTTCACGATGATGCATCTAATGATAATTCGCCTAAAATTATTGAAATGTATGCCCAAAAATATTCTGAAATAATCAGACCTATATTTCAAAAAGAAAATCAGTTTTCGACAGGAAAAGATATAGTTCAAGATATTATACTGCCGCAATGTAAGGGAAAATATGTGGCCTTCTGTGAGGGGGATGATTATTGGACGGATGCCAAAAAATTGCAACGGCAGGTTGATGCGATTGAGAACATTCAAGGATGTGTTATGTGCGTTCATAATACAATTTCCCATGATTTGGTTACTCAGAAGGAACGTCCCTTCTTTTATAGTCATACTGTGGACTTTATGACCGAGAAGGAGGTGTTTATGGAATGGTCAGTCCATACATCATCTTATCTGATGAAAAAGGAAATTGCCAAAAAACCGAGATTTGCCAGAAAATATTGGTTTGGAGATTATGTTTATTTGACGATAGCGTATGATAAAGGAAAAATAGTTCGGTTACCAAACACTATGTCTGTATATAATTTTAATAATGAAAATGGAGTGACAGCAAAAGTACGCGATCTTGATAATAACTCAGGAAGCATAAAACGACGAGAAAGAATTGACTATCTAAAAGAGTATGATGAATATACATTGCATAGACATGAATACATTGTAAAAAAAAGAATCAATCAAATTGATTTTGACGAACTGCTTCGATATACAAAAAGTATTGAGAATATAAATAAAGACTATTTAACATATATTTCAAATGCCAAAACTATACGTCGACATATTTATTATAAAACATGGAAAAAAGAAAACGGATTGATAAGGTATATTTATAGAAGTATTCGTTATCAGGGTTATAAATTTGGTTTTTGGTGGTTAATATATATTAGAGTTGGAGAACGGCTAGGAATTTAAAGAAATTTCACTTTAATTATTGTAACTATTGAATTATCATATTTATTTACTTGAATTGAGTGAATCAGAGTGATATCGAAGGATATGAAGAACAACGGAATTATAAAAAATTTTTTTTGGCGATTTGCAGAACGCTGCGGAGCCCAGTTGGTTACTTTAATTGTTTCTATTGTGCTTGCACGTATTTTGTCTCCAAGTGATTACGGAACAGTTTCACTTGTTATGGTCTTTACTACGATAATGCAAGTCTTTGTAGATAGTGGCCTTGGAACTGCACTTATACAAAAGAAGGATGCTGATGATTTGGATTTTTCCTCGGTATTCTATTTTAATCTAGCAATGTGTCTTGTTTTATACGCAGGAATGTTTGTGGCGGCACCGTACATTGCAAAGTTTTATAGTGATAATTCACTAGTATCAGTTATTCGTGCTATAAGTTTGACGATAATTATATCAGGTGTAAAAGGAATACAGCAATCTTATGTGTCACGCAATATGCTTTTTAAGAGGTTCTTTTTTGCGACATTGGGCGGAACGATTTTCTCAGCATTTCTTGGAATTGGTATGGCTTATGCTGGGTGTGGTGTATGGTCCATTGTTATGCAGCAACTATCAAACTCAGCAATTGATACTTTAATTCTTTGGATTACTGTTAAATGGCGTCCGAAAAAAGTATTTTCATGGGAGCGACTAAAGAGACTGCTTTCGTACGGTTGGAAATTGCTGGTATCTTCGATTTTAGATACTGTTTATAATAATCTGCGGAATCTTATCATTGGCAAAATGTATACATCTGCTGATTTGGCGTATTATAACCAAGGCGATAAATTTCCAAAAGTAATTGTGACAAATATCAATGCTTCAATTGACAGTGTTCTTCTTCCATCGATGGCTGGTGAACAAGAACATGCCGAACGAGTTAAAAGCATGACTAGGCGAGCTATAAAGACGAGCACATACATTATGGCACCTTTGATGATGGGCCTACTTTTTTGTGCTGAGCCAATTGTTAAATTGCTTCTTACAGAAAAATGGCTTCCCTGTGTTCCATATTTGCGTATATTCTGTTTTACTTATATGTTTTGGCCGATTCATACTGCGAATCTTAACGCAATCAAGGCTATGGGGAGAAGCGATCTTTTCTTAAGCCTAGAAATCATCAAAAAAGCCATGGGCTTAACATTGTTGATGTTCACAATGCGAATTAGTGTTATGGCGATGGCGTATAGCCTGATAGTATCGGGGATATTAAGCCAGATTATTAACTCGTGGCCGAATTGGAAATTGTTGGATTACAATTATCTTGAACAATTGCGAGATATTTTGCCATCAATAATTATTGCAACAAGTATGGGAATATGTGTCTATTTTATAGGCTCTCTTCCGTTGCCGATAATTATCACTCTGCCGATTCAGATTTTCGCAGGTGCAGCAATTTACATTACAGCATCTGCCATATTAAAACTAGAAGAATTTGAATATCTGCTAGGAATAGTTAAATCATTCTACAAGAGATGAGGAGGTCTACTATATGGAAAACGAAATTTTAGTGACACGTTCGTCAATGCCAGAACTTGATGAATACATGAGTGAGATCACCCCTATGTGGGACAGTCATTGGCTGACGAACATGGGGCCAAAGCACAAAGAACTTCAGGCTGATTTGTGTGAGTACCTTGGGGTTGAAAACATTGACTTGTTGACGAATGGCCATATGGCATTGGAACTTACTCTCCAAGCAATGAATCTACAGGGAGAAGTCATTACAACGCCGTTTACATTCGCTTCTACAACCCATGCTATCGTTCGTAATGGCTTGACACCTGTGTTCTGCGATATTGATCCGAAAACCTATTGCATGGACGCTAGTAAGATTGAAAAACTGATTACGGATCGCACATGCGCTATCATGCCTGTTCACGTGTATGGTAATGTTTGCAATACAGAAGAAATCGAGCGCATTGCCCACAAGTATGAATTAAAAGTTATTTATGATGCGGCTCATACATTTGGGGAAACTTATAAAGGAAAAGGTATTGGCTCTTTTGGTGATGCGTCCTGCTTTAGCTTCCATGCAACAAAGGTCTTTAATAGTATTGAAGGAGGAGCCGTTTGTTTTAAGGATAAACAGCTTGGTCAGAAACTGTATGAACTGAAGAATTTTGGTATTCATGGTCCTGAAGAAGTTCCAGCTGTCGGTGCAAATGCAAAAATGAACGAGTTCTGTGCAGCAATGGGGATTTGCAATTTACGTCATGTGGATGGTGAAATTGCAAAACGTAAAAGTGTAGTGGAACGATATCGTGAGCGCTTGAGCGGAGTGGATGGTATTCAGCTTAATTGCGTTCAAGATGATGTAAAGAGCAATTATGCATATTTCCCGGTAGTTTTTGAGGAAAGACTGTTTGGTGCAAGCCGTGCAGAAGTCTTTGACAAGCTGGCTGAAAATGGAATTGGAGCAAGAAAGTACTTCTATCCGTTGACGAATACATTTGAGTGTTTCCATGGAAAATATGATGTGACAAAGACTCCGGCTGCATTACATATTAGCAAACGAGTTTTGACCCTGCCGTTGTATGCTGACTTGGCATTGGAAGATGTCGACAGAATTTGCGATATTATCTTGAGTTGCAAATATTGAGGGGAGTGCAGAAAAAATGAAAAATTTGATGATCTTGGGTGGCTCTCGCTATGCCCTCCCGGTAATAAAAGCTGCAAAACAGCTTGGAATTTATACGATTACTGCAGACTACCTTCCGAATAATATCGCACACAAGTATTCGGATGAATACGTCAATGTGAGTATTATTGATAAAGAAAAGACTCTTGAGGCAGCGAAAGAACGCAATATTGATGGTATTATGTCCTTTGCCTGTGATCCGGGCGTTATTACGGCCGCATATGTTGCTGAGCAGATGGGACTGCCCAATGTCGGCCCTTATGAATCGGTTTGTATTTTGCAGAACAAGGGAAAGTTCCGTGAGTTCTTGACGAAAAATGGCTTTATAGTTCCAACGGCAAAGGGCTACAAAAATGTGAGCGATGCACTCAAGGATGTTGAGATGTTCCATTGGCCTGTTATTGTAAAGCCAACGGACTCTGCAGGGAGTAAAGGTGTTACTCGTGTAGATGACCCGAAAGATTTGGAGAAGAGCATTCAGTATGCACTTTCTTACTCTCATTCGGATGAGTTTATCATTGAGGACTTTATCACGCAGCATGGTTATTCGTCTGATACAGACAGCTTCTCTATCGATGGTGAACTGAAATTTGTATCGTTCGACTGCCAGCGTTTTGATCTTGAAGCAAAAAATCCATATACACCAGCGGCTTATAGTTGGCCGTCTTCTATGACAGCAGAGCATCAGGAAGAACTAAAAAATGAGATTCAGCGTTTGCTGAAACTGTTGAAGATGCGGACTGCCGTTTACAACATTGAAACCCGTGAAGGAACGGATGGTAAGGCATACATCATGGAGTTATCTCCGCGCGGCGGTGGCAATCGTTTGTCAGAGTGCCTTCGTTATGCGACTGGTGTAGACATGATTACTAATATGGTCAAGTATTCGGTTGGCCTGCCTGTAGATGAAATTACCCAGAAACCGTATGATGGCTGCTGGGCAGAAATCATTCTTCATAGCGATGAACCGGGCGTGTTCAAGGAACTTTGGATTTCTGATGAGATTGCAGAGAATGTAGTGGAGCGCGATCTTTGGATTGAAGAGGGTGCTCCTGTAGGTGGCTTTGAAGCTGCCAATGAAGCAATCGGCACATTGGTACTCAAATTTGAAAGCCAGGAACGGATTGAAGAAGTTCTTGGAAACCAGAGCAAGTATGTAAAAGTGAAGCTGAAGTAACGACCGGAAAGGACTTTATTATGAAAAAGATAATTGTTTTTGGCGCAAGTGGAGACACCGGGCAGTATTTTGTTAAGTACTTTTTAGAGCATTATGCAGGCGGTGAATATCAGATTGTAGCAACAGGAACCCGTGAGACGCACTATTTTGAACAATTTGGAGTTCCGTATTATAGGGTTGATATCACAAAGAAAGAAGAGTTTTCTAAATTACCCAGAGATGTCTATGCAGTGGTTGATCTTGCTGGTGCGATGCCAGCGAGAATGAAGGGTTATAATCCCTATAAGTATATTGATGTTAATATCACTGGTAATCTAAATATTCTTGAATATTGCAGAGTAAATAATGCGGATAGGATTCTTTTCGCACAAAGTTTTGGTGACATAAAGGATTACGGTGAACAAAATCCGTTACTGACCGTGGATTTGCCCCGTAAATTTAGTTTTATGAGCGACCATACAATTTATGTTATGTCGAAAAATTTTGCGGTAGATATGATTGAAAACTATCACCAAATGTACGGACTAAAAAGGTTTATATTCCGTTTGCCGACAATTTATCTGTATTCTCCAGTGGATACATTTTATGTCGATGGGGTTCAAAGAAAAATTGGCTATCGTCTGTTAATTGACAAAGCAAGAGCCGGTGAGACTATTGAGGTCTGGGGAGATTCCAGTCGTGTGAAAGATATGGTTTATGTCAAGGATTTTTGCCAAATGCTTTACAAAGCACTCTTTGTTGATAGACCCTGTGGATATTACAATGTAGGAACGGGTATCGGAACGTCGCTTTTGGATCAGATTAAAGGGATGGTTGAAGTTTTCGGCGAAGATGGCAGAAAGTCTGAGATTGTCATGCGACCGGACAAGCCAAATGCACCACAGTATGTTATGGACATTACACCTGCTGTGGAAGAACTCGGATACAAGCCGCAATACAATTATTTAGACATGCTGCGAGATTTCAAGAAAGAAATGCAGAACGCCAAAATTATGGGGGGGGGGGGTACAGTAAAGTAACCCATATTTATGTTGCACCCCAGATAGGGTGTGCAGCATGAGAGAAATTGGGGGGTTTTTAGAACTAGAAACAAATCACGGTCATGAATTCCATGAAAATTGTATTGCACTAAATAGTGGAAGAAACTGTCTTCGATATTTGATTCGAGAAAAGAAAATCAAACGGATTTGGCTGCCCAATTTGTTGTGCTGTGCCATATCAGATACCTGTAAAGAAGAAAAAGTAGAGATACTTTACTATTCTGTCAATCAGCAGTTAAGACCCGTTTGGCCCCAGCTTTCAGAGGATGATTGGCTTTATCTGATTAACTATTATGGACAGTATACTATAGAAGAAATAGAGTCCTTTAGCCAAAAACATAAAAATACCATTATTGATAATGCGCAAGCATTTTATGCCGAAGCTGTTGAAGGACTTGATACGATTTATACCTGCCGGAAATTTTTTGGCGTTCCGGATGGAGGTTACCTTTATACAACCTGTGAACAGGAAAAAGGTTTGTCACAGGACGAATCCCACGAAAGAATAGGTTTCTTGGTGGGACGGTTTGAACGGTCGGCGCATGATTTTTATGGTGCCTATCGGGAAAACGAAGAAAAAATTGATGTACTTCCACTGAAATCCATGTCAAAGATTACACATAATCTATTGCGTAGCATAGATTATGAAAATGCGGCAAAAATTAGAGAAGAAAATTTTGAACATTTGCATTATCTTCTAAAAAATAAGAATTTGCTTAACGTGCGGTTGCCCAGAGGACCCTATATGTATCCGTTCCTCACAGAAAATGGTGCAGCACTGAGAGAAAAACTGCAAAAAGAGCAAATCTATATTCCATTGTTATGGCCGAATGTAAAGCAGAATTTGCACTCGACGGATATGGAGTATAGACTATCTGATAATATTTTGCCGTTGCCATGTGACCAACGATATGGAAGAGATGATATGGATTATATAGTTGAGCAGTTAATAAGATTGGAGAATTAATGACCATGAAGAAAATTATTATTTTTGGCGCAACAGGAAATGTTGGCTCTTATGTGCATAAGTATGCCTGTGAATATTTCAAGGATCGGTATGAGGTGATTGCATCTGGTCACCGCCAGACGGATTTCTTTGAGAAACAGGGGCAGAAGTATGTTTCGGTTGATATCAGCAAGGCAGAAGAGTTTGATAAGTTGCCGCAGGAAGACATCTATGCGGTAATTGATCTTGCGGCGCAAATCCCTTCTTATATGAAAGGATATCAACCTGAAAAATACGTGAAGTCGAATATCATGGGTGCGTACAATGTACTTGAATATTGCCGGAAAGTTCATGCTGATCGGATTCTGTTTTCAACCACTGTGTTTGATATTTCGCTTTCTGCAACAAATGGTGCTGTATTAAAGCCTGACATGCCGTACAACTTTAGCTACAAGGGTGACCATGCTGTTTATGTGATTACGAAAAACACCGCCATTGAATTTATGAAGCATTACTATGCTGAGTATGGTTTGAAATACTTTGTTTTCCGATTCCCGACTATTTATAATTACAGCCCGTATCATTACTACCATCCGAATGGTGTGAAGACACTTCGTCCTGTTTATCGCATGATTGATCAAGCGATGAAGGGCGAACCGATTGAACTTTGGGGTGACCCCAATTATGCTAAGGATATGGTTCATGTCTATGACTGTGCACAGATGATCTGCAAGGCTGTCGAGGTCAACCGTGACCATGGTTGGTATAATGTCGGTACGGGCATCCCCGTTACACTGCAGCAGCAAATTGAAACGATTATCAAGGTGTTTTCTCCTGCGAATCATCCCTCTCAGATTATCTATCGCCCGGATAAACCTGCTGGTGGTGGCTTCCTTATGGATGTGACCAATGCAAAGGAAGAACTTGGCTATGAGCCAAAGTATGATGTAGAGGCATTGTTTAGAAATTATAAAGAAGAAATGGAAATTAACCGTTTTAAGGAACTACGCGGTGAGTAATTAAAACCATAGCCCACACCTTTATTGGTGTGGGTAACTGCTCAAAATTTGCATACCTCTCCGTGGTGAGCAGCAGGCAACGTAGCACTTGCTACGGCAAAGATGCAGATGAAATATATAAAGGATACACAGATGATTGAATTGCCAGATATTGTTATAATGGAAATTTCACAGAAAGAATGGTGAGAAAAATGGATAACAATATTTTGGTAACACGTTCTTCTATGCCTGCTTTAGATGAGTATATAGAGGAAATCCGTCCTATTTGGGAAAGCCACTGGCTGACCAATATGGGCGTAAAGCATAAGCAGTTGCAGGCAGAACTTGAGGAATATTTGGGCGTGCCCCATATGGCACTTTATACGAACAACGGTCATCTGGCTCTGGAAAATGCTATTGCTGCCCTGAATCTACCGGAAGGCGGCGAGGTAATCACTACATCGTTTACTTTTGCTTCTACCATCCATGCGATTGTTCGCAATGGTCTTATTCCGGTGTTCTGTGATGTGAACAATAGAGACTATACCATAGATGTGATGAAAATCGAAAGCCATATTGCTGACCGTATCCTGACCGGCCTCAAGATGATGGCTGTTATGCTGGCTAAAAAGATGAACATACGCAAACTGGCTTAGCCTCGGAAGATTTACCCTCAAGTGCAGGAGAATGCCTATTGACCGATAAACAGGTTACACAGAAAGATTCGGCGGTGCAGGAAAGCTGTCAAGGCTATGGCAAAAGCTATCGGTCGTATTCTGGTGTGCGCGTCCAGCGCTGGACCTTTGATGCACATAATGGTGGGAGCTTCACAGAAACCTCTGACCATGATACCTGCCAGAATTATGTTGACGAAGTGGCCTATGTCGACTGTAAAAAAGGGAGAATGAATTAAAAACGTAAAAAGATGGATGAATGTAAAATAGATGGGAATATAGCAAAAGAAACGCTGCCAAATGATGGGATGACGGATATGTTTAGGAGAGATTTTTTATGATTGACTATCTAGTAGTAGGTTCTGGTTTATATGGTGCAGTTTTCGCTCATGAGGCCAAGGCCCGCGGCAAGAGCGTTTTGGTCGTGGACAAGCGTCCAAATATAGCAGGTAACATCTACACTGAAAACATTGAGGGTATCAATGTCCACAAGTACGGTGCCCATATTTTCCATACAAATAACAAAAAGGTATGGAACTACATTACACAGTTTGCAGACTTCAACCGATTCACCAATTCACCTGTGGCAAATTACAAGGGCGAGTTGTTTTCGCTACCTTTCAATATGTACACATTTAACAAGATGTGGGGTGTTGTGACTCCAGAAGAGGCAATCTCTAAGATTGAAGAGCAGCGCAAAGAAATCAATGCGGAGCCAAAGAATCTCGAAGAACAGGCGATTTCTCTTGTAGGTCGAGATATTTATGAAAAGCTTATCAAGGGCTATACCGAGAAGCAGTGGGGGCGCGATTGCAAGGATCTGCCTGCGTTCATCATTAAGCGGCTACCCGTGCGCCTAACGTTTGACAACAACTACTTTAATGCGTTGTATCAGGGCATTCCCATCGGCGGCTACACCAGGATGATTGCGAACCTCTTGGACGGCATCGAGGTGTGTCTGAATACAGATTATCTGAAGTGCAAAGCTGAATTGGATGCTCAGGCGGATAAAGTAGTCTACACTGGGCCAATCGACGCCTATTTCGATTATCAGCTAGGCGCTCTGGAATACCGTTCTGTCCGGTTTGAAAACGAGCTGTTGAATAAGCCTAGCTTCCAGGGCAATGCCGCCGTCAACTACACCGACCGCGAGACCCCGTGGACCCGCATCATTGAGCACAAGTGGTTTGAGTTCGGCAAGGACGAGAACGGAAATGACCTGCCCAAGACGATTATCAGCCGTGAGTACAGCAGCGAGTGGAAGCCCGGTGACGAACCGTATTACCCCGTGAACGATGCCAAGAACAGCACGCTTTACACAGAGTACAAGAAGTTAGCCGATGCAGAGCCAAAGGTCATCTTCGGCGGTCGTTTGGGTGAGTATAGATATTATGACATGGATCAGGTCATCGCAGAAGCATTGACAGTATGTGCGAAAGTAATAAAATGAATTGCACAGTGTAGTAAAGTGTTACAGTGAAGTTGTGCTTTATGTGACCTCTACATGGCGAATGGCAGGTAGTGGTCCTGAATCACGACACCTGCCAGAAGTGTGTATCTCAGGTTGTAGAGGCCATCAAGAGTCGGGGTTACGGAGTTAGAGAGAATTTCTGCTACAAATCTACTACAGCACCAGTGCAAACTTGTCGATAGGCGAGTGTGCCATTCTGATAGCCCTTTGGTTACTTGCTTGGCTCAGCGGTAAGGAGAAGTCGTGGTTCCCGACTGCCTACAGCGTGTTCTTGATCCTTTATATCATGCTCCTACGCCGTGCGCTGGGGTACAATGAAAACATTCGACTGCATCTGAAGCTGTGGCCGAATGCCGGTGTGTGGGCAGGAAATCTCCTAAATCTAATTCTGTGCGTTCCATTCGGTTGGACAGGCCAGAGATGGAAACCAAACAGAAAGAGAATAGTCGTTGCAGCTTTCATGCTTTCTGTGTGCTGTGAAGTACTCCAGTATTTTACAGGCAGAGGTATGGCAGATGTGAATGACATCCTGTTCAATACGTTGGGTGCTGCGGTGGGAATCTGGCTTGCGGAGAAGGTGGCTTAATCATCATCTTCTACACCATCCCAACCGATGAACTCTTCCTCTGCATCCTCCGGTTTTGACCAATCGAGATATTGCCCGCATCGATGACAGTACCCTTGGTATTCTCGCTCTATGCAGACATCGCACCTTGGATAGACGGAAAATATGTTTTCATCTCGATAGATGCGTACTGCGGTTACAGTTCTGGGTAGACGGTATGTAGGGGAGAGCAACAAATCAAGGATGACGTGAGCAAGTGTTGGTTTTGTTGGATAGTCCATCCATTCCTCGTCGTCAAAATTTAAATCATCTTCTTGTGGATCAGCATCGATCTCATGCGGATAAGTGCTGATTTTTGAGGATATCGTTTTAAGGGCAGCAAACTTTTTGAGTAGCATTTTCATTATAATCACCTCGTATTTAAGCATAGATGATTATTTGACTGCGGTGTTGTATATTTGCTTACTATCCTTGAAAAACACTAGTTTTTAGTATAATATTAAACTGTGGGAAATCTCTCACAGCTTTGCCGCTCGGAACTTTGCACACCTCTACGCGGTGGGAGGCAGGCAACACAGCGTGGGTGCTGTGGCTAAGATGCAGGAATCGGATAATTTATTAGAAAGGAAGAAAGAATGGAGAATGCTGTTTTTGTGTCCGAGTTTTTTAATCTAGGTGATGAACTTGAACGGCTCGGGGTGTTTGATGCGGTTATTAATACTGACAGCCCATTCTTTATAAATGTACTGAGACTTAAGCAGACTACAGTACCAGAGCTTTCTCACTCCTATGAAAAAATTAATGCTTTCTTTTCTGATATTATGCGGTTGCTGTGCGCTTCACAAGAAAAAGGTGACCGGATGTACAGAGAGGCGTTACGTAGGTTTGATTTCTCTGGTGTGAATGGCATCAATTTGGGGTTTTCTGAATCGGGGGTTGATGCAGGGTTTGGAAGAATTCTATCCCAAAAGGTGATTGGCGATGCCTATGATATTGTTAAAGCGGGTTCAACTCAGCCCGAAATCTTTCAATTGGTCGGGTTATTTGAAGAGAATGTTGCGGCCGATCGTCTGAGTGATATGATCGCAACGCTAATCAAAGAAGATATTATTAATTACACAAGGCGAATCAATGAGCAGCTATCATTAAATGAAAGTACTTATCCACAGATAACATTTGTTAATGGGATTGCAGTTAATCCATATAAGCATTGTGAGCTTTTATATTTACCTAAGGATATCCTTCATGAATTACCAATAGCAAAATGTTGGGATGATATCGATAGGGTTATTTCAGAGAACGAGACTATTAGACGAGAAGTAAATGAAGCCATTGGAAATGAATGGTATAAACTCGGGGCAGCGGCAAAAAAACATTATCTGAAGGAGCAAATTTTTAAGGATCCATTGAAATGTGCTAATGTTATTAATGGATACAGACAAGAACAAATAGGTGAGTTTAATCCTGAAACAGATATTGAGTATTTTATCAATGATACATTTAGGAAAATAAAAAAGAGTGGCGCATTTGATTTCTTAGAACACGCCAATAATACAGAGATAAGTAGTTGGGATGCCTCTTTGAAAGTGCTTGGTATTTTTAAACATTGGGTAGAAGATAACCGTGGGTGGGACTTGGTTATTGAAACAACGACTCGAAAACGAGAAAAAGCGGTGCAGAGCTTGATTCATCTTTCGGGATTACAGTACTGCAAAGACAACAATATTGATATGTCTTTTGAAGCGAATGAGGGTCCGGGTCCTGTTGATTTGAAAATAAGCCGTGGAAATGATAAAACTGTAATAGAAGTAAAACTTTCATCGAATGATGACTATCTCCATGGTTGCGAAGAACAGATTGAACGCTATGCACAAGCTGAGGAAACAGATAAGAGAATATATGTTTATGTTCAGGTCGGAAATCCGGGACGGGATGAGAAAATTAGGAAAAGGCACGAAGAACGAATCAATGGAGGGGAAAATCCTCCGCTTCTTTACATGATTGATTCGCAGAAGCAGATATCGGCAAGTCGCAGAGCGTGATAAAGATAAATATGAGTTGTCATCTAATTCCCACAGTGCTATACTAACCTTAAATCTTACATAATCTTATCGGAGGTATCATCCTATGCCCAGAACCAAAGGCAGCAAGAATCGCATTACCGCATCTACCGACTTCGATGCACAGATCGCAAAGTTGCAGAAAGACAAGGCGACGCTCGAAGAAGGTCTTTCCAAGACTGTCGCCCACATTGAAGAGCTGAAGACCGACATCAAGTCTCTGCGTGAAAGTCTAAAGCCGCAGAAGGCAGAGATCAAGCAGACCGAAAAGGCAATCGCAAAGCTGGAGGACAAGAAGGCTGCCGCCGAGGCGAAGGCTGCCGAAGCTGCTAAGAAGGTCGAGGCCGAAGCTGTGCTGAAGAAGCTGCTGGCATCCGGTATGACGGCAGATGAGATCCTCGCAAAGCTGAAATAAATATTTTAGAGCCGTGTGGATCAGTCGGAGCGTAGAGTTATAGCTCTGGCAGTTCACGCGGTTTTCTTATATAAATGGCAATTGGTGTGACTCGGAACGAATAGAACTGTTTCATATCGAACAAGATGGCTACATTTCCCACATCATGGCTCAAAATCACGTCCGGAGAAATTTCAGTTAATCAGCAGGAACATGTTGGCAATCTAGCTGTCATAGAGCTTCTGAGGAGAGTGCCTGGGAGAGCTGCTGCCCCGGCGGAAGCCCTAGGTTTCAGGCGCTCGAACCGTGGAATGACGTAAAAATATCCGCTGAAATCTGAAAAATGCAGGTCAGAAGCGAAACAGATTAAATTCTTGCAAATGACGCTGAAGCGCGATATAATTGTGGTACGAACAAACCGGTTTTGGTACGACAACGGTATGTTCTGGTACTGTAACTGATGTTACGAAACTGTGAAGAAATACTTGGAAAAGCACAAAAATTCAGCGTAGCTGCGACGACACCTGTCAGGTTCGGGTCGTGTCTTGGTACGACAACGAGAACTCCCACACCTCTCAGATGGTTCGTACCATTAAGTACTTCGCTGAGAACTGCTGATCGGAGTTTCTCCTGAGCTGAATAAAGCTTGACTGCGCCCTTTCTCTTGTGTGATGCGAGAGAAAGGGCGCTTTTTGCTGACCGTTTTGGGTGCGATAAGGTGCTTTCGTAAAATGGTACGACCCATTCGTAATGATCCGACAAAAGCAGCACGCATTCCATCTCCATCTATTGCAACCCTTCTCCCGATATGATAAAATGGTAAAAATAAATGGAGACAACGAAACAGTATGATTACGAAACGTGAAAAACTGCAGTATGGATACCTGTTTCTGATCGATCTGCTCTCTCTGGCTCTCAGTATCGGTCTGGCGTGGGGGCTGACCGCAGGTGTTCTGCACAAGATGGGGGACTTCCAGCTGGACGATCTGGTAGAAGCCTGTTTTTTATTGCTGCTGGCCTATATTCTGACTTTTTTTACATTTGATCAGAGCGAAAATATCGTGAACCGCACTCCGATTCGTGAAGTTGAAATTGCGGTGCGGTTCAATTTTTGGCTGACTCTCATTGATGCGGCCTGTCTGGCGCTGACCAAGGCTTCCATGCTGCACTCCCGCTATTTTCTGGTGTTTGTGCCCGTCATCGATGTCTTTGTGATGACGGGCGCTCATGCTGTCCTCAAAAAGATGCTGGTACGCTCCCGCTATACCAAGGGGATTCAGAGCCTTGTGGGAGTGGTGACCACGCAGGAGAACGCAAGCCCTATTCTGGAAGAGCTGAAAAAGGACTGGTCCAAGCGCGTGACAGGTCTTGCCATTCTGGAAGCTGCCCCGGAGCAGCTTCACACTGAGATCGATGGGGTGAGGATCGAAGCGAACTTCGATAATTTCATGGACTGGCTGCGGCAGGCAGCGCTGGATGAAGTGTACCTGGATGTGGCGCAGGAGAGTGAGGAGAACATGCTGCCCTATCTCGAGGAGATGGAGAGCATGGGTCTGACGGTTCATTTCCGTCTGCCGGTGCTGGATCGGATCGAAAAAGCCTGCTGTGATGAGACCAGTGCGGTGCGCATCAGCCGGGAACTGAGCCGCTGTGCGGGCGGCAATGTTGTGACGATGGGCACGGTGGAACTCAAGCTGCGGGATCAGGTGCTGAAACGGACCATGGATATCGTAGGCGGCATCGTGGGGTGCATCATCAGCATCCCCATCATTGCGTTGGTGGCCATCCCGCTCAAGCTGGAAAGCCCCGGCCCGCTGATCTTCAAGCAGCGCCGGGTGGGCCGGAATGGACGGGTGTTTTACATCCACAAGCTGCGCAGCATGTATGTAGATGCGGAAGCACGCAAAAAGGAACTGATGGCCCAGAACGAAATGAACGGCCTGATGTTCAAGATGGAAGATGACCCCCGGATCACCCGAGTGGGCCGCTTCATCCGTCGCACCAGCATCGATGAGCTGCCGCAGTTTTTTGACGTTGTGCGGGGCTCCATGAGCCTGGTGGGTACCCGCCCGCCCACGCTGGATGAGTACCGGCAGTACGAGAGCCATCACAAGCGCCGCCTTTCCATGAAGCCGGGAATTACCGGCCTGTGGCAGGTAAGCGGCCGCAGCGATATTGATGATTTTGAAGAAGTGGTCAAGCTGGATGTCCAGTACATCGACAACTGGTCCATCTGGATGGATATCTACCTGCTGTTCAAGACGGTGGGCGTTGTGTTTGACCGGAAAGGGGCAAAATGAATTATATTCTTTTTGGTGGATCTGGTTTTATCGGCACCCATCTCATTCATTTGCTACTGAAGGAGTGCGTCAGACCCGGCGACGTGATCTACGACCTGGATCTTGTGATGCCCGGGGAAGAGGGCGTAGTGCCGGGCATTGTGGAAAAGAACGATGGGGTGCAGTATATCCGGCTGGATGTTCGCAAGCCCATCGATTTTGAGTTCGTTCCGACTCCGGAGGACGTGATCTTTGATCTGGCAGCGGTCCACCGCACCCCCGGCCACCCGGAAGAAGCCTATTTTGAAACAAATATCCGGGGCGCGGAAAATGTGACCGCATTTGCGGAAAAATACGGCATCCGGAAGATCCTGTTCACCAGCTCCATTGCACCTTATGGCGCGTCTGAGGACCTTAAGACGGAGGAGACTCTGCCAACTCCCAACACTCCGTATGGGATCAGCAAGCTGGTGGCAGAAAAGATCCACCAGATCTGGCAGGCCCGTGATCCGGCCCGGGAGCTGACCATCGTGCGGCCCGGCATCGTTTATGGCAAAGGGGAGCACGGCAACATGACCCGCCTGTACAGGGGGCAGAAGAAGGGCTACTTTTTTTATGCCGGCCGGAAGGACACCATCAAGGCGTGCATCTATGTCAAGGAGCTGGTGCGCTTCTTCAAGTACCGGATGCTGGATCATTCTTTCCCCGGAGCAGAGATCTATAACTGTACCTACGAGCCGGCTTATACCATTGAAGAGATCTGCGATGCAATGCAGAAGGCGACCGGCCTGCACCGCCATGTGCCGTTGGTGCCCGCCGGACTGCTGCTGTTTGCGGCGGGCATTCTGGGACCCATCGGGGGCAAAAAGGTGGGCATCCATCCCGCCCGTGTCCGGAAACTGATGGTATCCACCAATGTCTGCGGCAGAAAGCTGGCCGCCACCGATTACAAGTTCCACTATACGCTGGAGGAGAGCTTCCGGGACTGGTTCGAGGATTGTGACCGCAAGGAGCTGGTATGACCATGGAGCAGAACGCACAGCCCATCCGTGTGGCCCAGATGATGACGGATATGAACTACGGCGGTGTGGAGATGGTGGTGATGAACTACTACCGCCACATGGACCGTTCCAGAGTTCAGTTTGATTTTTTTGCGCTGGAAGGCTCGACTCTGCCCCAGCGGGAAGAGATCGAACGGCTGGGCGGCCGGGTGTATGTGGTGCCAAAATATACCCACCTGCCGCAGTATGAACGGGAGATCGGGCGGCTGTTCCGTCAGAACGGATACCAGATCGTTCACTCCCACATGAACACCCTGAGCGTGCTTTCCCTCTGGGGGGCAAAGCGTGCAGGGGTGCCCAACCGGATCGCGCATAACCATTCTACGGTGGGCAGGGGAGAAGGGGCAAAAAATGTGATGAAGTACCTGCTTCGTCCCTTTGCCGCAGTGTATCCCACCCGGCTCTGTGCCTGCTCCAGAACGGCAGGCAGCTGGCTTTATGGTGAAAAGCCTTTCCGGGTGTTCAACAATGCCATTGAGCTCGACCGCTTTACTTATGATGCCGCCAAACGGAAAGCCGTCCGGCAGGAGCTTGGCCTGGGGGATGAACTGGTGCTGGGCCATGTCGGGCGGTTCTGCTATGCCAAAAATCACGAATTTCTGCTGGATGTAATGGCGGAGGTCTGCAAGCAACGGCCGGATGCCGTTTTACTGCTGATCGGAGAAGGGGAAAACGAGGCCGCTGCCCGCCGGAAAGCGGAGGCACTGGGGCTGCAGGAGAATGTCCGTTTTCTGGGCCGACAGAGTGATCCCGCAAAGTTCTATCAGGCCATGGATGCCTTTGTTCTGCCCTCGCGGTATGAGGGGCTTGGGATCGTGCTGATCGAGGCACAAGCGGCGGCATTGCCGGTCATCTGTTCCACAGAGGTGCCGCAGGAGGCTCAGGTCCTGCCCGAGATGCAGTACCTGAGCTTGCAGGAAAGCCCGGCAGTCTGGGCGGATGCGGCGATCCGGGCTGCAGAAAATGCCCGGCGGCGGGATACCTCTGCCGAGATGCGGGCAGGCGGCTTTGATATCGTCACCGAGGCGAAGAAGCTGGAAGAGTTTTACTTCGACCTGCTGAAATGAGGAGATAAGATGGACCCTTTGGTAAGCATTATCGTTCCTATTTATAATGTAAAGCCATATCTGAACCGCTGTGTGGACAGTCTATTGGGGCAGAGCTATCAGAACATGGAGCTGCTGCTGGTGGACGACGGCTCCACCGATGGCAGCGAGGCCCTCTGTGATGAATATGCTGCGCAGGATGCCCGGGTGCGGGTGCTCCACAAGAAAAATGGTGGTCTGTCCGATGCCCGCAACGCTGGTGTGGACGCAGCAAAGGGGGAATACCTCTCTTTTGTGGATGGCGATGACTGGGTGTCACCTTATTACATCGAGAACCTGTACCGGGCACTGGAGCAGGCGGGAGCGGATTTTTCAGCCAGCTGTTTTGAAGAGGTGTTCGAGGGCCAGCCGGTGCAGTCCGTGCCCACAGAGCGTCTGGAAGCATTCGAGATCCTGAGCCGGGAGGAATGCCTGCGCCGCATCCTGTATCAGGAGGGCATGGAGGTGACCACCCCCACCAAGCTCTATAAGCGTGCACTGTTTGAGGGCGTGCGCTACCCGGTGGGCAAGCTCTATGAGGATATCCCGGTCGCCTACGAGGTGACAAAGCGTGCCCATAAGGCGGCACATATCGCAAACCGGGATTACTATTATTTCCAGCGGGGCAGCAGCATCCAGAATATGGCCTTCAACCCCAGAAAGCTGGATAGTGTGCGGCACTGCCACACGCTGATGGAAAATGTGAAGCGTGATTTCCCCCGGTTGAGCCGTGCGGCAGAATGCCGCTATCTGAGCAATGTCTGCAATATTCTGTTCCAGATCCGGGACAGGCAGCATGAAAAAATAGAGAAGGCTCTCTGGCAGGAAGTGAAAAAATACCGCCGGAACGTTCTGCTGGATCCGCAGGCCCGCAAAAAGGCCCGGCTGGCGGCGGCGCTTTCCTACAGCGGCTGTGCCATGACCCGGCGAGTCTATGAAAAAACGCAGTGGCGTGGAAAAAAGTAAAGTGGAGGGATCCGGTTGGAGGAAAGAAAACCGCTTGTATCGGTCATTGTGCCGGTCTATAATGTTTATCCGTATCTGCGGGACTGTGTGCAGAGCGTGCAGGCGCAGAGTTACCAGAACTGGGAGCTGCTTTTGATAGATGACGGCTCCACCGATGGCAGCGGGGAACTTTGTGATGAACTGGCTGTGGAGGATGGCCGCATCCAGGTGTTCCATAAGCCCAATGGGGGACAGTCCGATGCCCGGAATGTCGGGTTGCAACAGACGCAGGGAAAATATTTTTACCTGCTGGACAGCGATGACCTGATCCGCTCCACAGCGTTTGACCAATTTGTGGAGCGCTGTGAGGTAGATGGTGCTGACGCGGCCCTGACCCCGCTGGAGATGTTCTCGACAGAGCAGCCGGAGGGGCGGACGGAAAATTCGCACCAGATCCCAGAGCTGCTGAACCGGGAAGAGACCATGCGCCGGATGCTGCTGCATCAGGGCATCGGGCATGGAGCAGGCGGCGTTTTCTTCCGGAGGGAGGTTTGGGGCGATCTGCAGTTCCCCGTTGGCATCCTGTACGAGGACTATGCGGTGATGTATCGGGCCATTGCCCGCTGTGCAAAAGTGGAAGTGTTTCCGGAACCGATGTACGATTACCGCATTCATACCGGTTCGACCATGAAGAGCGGCATTGCCGAGAAGAATCTGGTCATTCTGGATGTGGGCGAAGACGTGACCCGCTTTATTGCGGAAACGGTCCCTGTGCTGAAAGCAGAAGCGGAATATCTGCAGCTGGTTACATACCTGAAGACACTGAAAGGCATTCTGGATGGCGGCTTTGGCAGCTATCCGGAGGCTCAGGCACGGATCTGCCGCTTTGTGCAGGAACACCGGGCGCTTGCCCGGCGGCCCTGGGCCAAAAAGGCAGACCGGATCAAGGTGGAAACACTTCTGATCAGCAAGCGGCTGTTCTATGCCGTTTATGGGCTGGGAGAATGGAAAAATAAACACACAGTCGAAAAATAAAATGGAGAAGTTATGCTGATTTATCTGGGGACTTTTGCGGCTTCTGTGGGCATTGCCGCCTATGGCGAGCACCTGCGGACGAAGAAAAACAATGAGAAGGGCTTTTATCTCTGCCTGGCGCTGGCGGTGCTGGTGATGGCGGTATTGGCAGGCTTGCGGGACCCGTCCATTGGCACGGACAGCGTGGTGTATGAGGGATGGGTGGCGGATGCAAAGCTGCAGGATGGTTTGCTGGCCTGCATCCGGCAGCGGCACAAAACAGAGCCGCTGTTTATGACGCTGGTCTATCTGGCGGCCCATGTTTTTGGCGATGTCCATTGGCTCTACTTTATGGTGGACCTGCTGGCCTGCGGCCTGTTTATGATCGGGCTGGTGCAGTATAAGGAGTATGTCTCCGTGCCCTATGGCTGGCTGGCTTACCTCTGCCTGTATTATGGCGATACCTACAATGCCGAGCGGCAGTCTGTGGCGCTGGGTGTGGCATTTCTGGCGTACAGCTTTGCGTGGAAGAAAAAGTATCACTGGGCGGTCCTACTGCTGGCGGTTTCCTGCCTGTTCCACAATGCCACCTTTATCTCGTTTGGCGCGCTGCTGATCTATATCCTGCTTCAGCATTTCGACAACTGGTGGGTCAAGGGTGGCCTGGCGGCATTTTCGGTCTACCTTGCCTTCTTCAGCAAGGCTGTGGTCAGGCTGGCTCTGAATGTTGACTTTATTGATCGACTTTACGGATATTATTATGATGCCAATGCGGGCGGTTTCACGCTGAATCCCATCATTGTGCGTCTGCCCTTCCTGATCCTGCCCATTGTGCTGTACCGCTGGTACGCAAAAGAGGAAGGGGCGGGCCATCGCCGCTTTACCCGCTCGGATGCCGATTTCTGGATCGTGATGATCCTGATCGAGATGGCAACGGCCCAGCTGCGCAACATCAATGTGCCGCTCTACCGCATCTGCCTGTATTTTGCGTTCTTCCGTTATCTCGCCATTGGCCGTGTGGTCAAGTGTGTGGAGGATGAGCGTCTGCGCAAGCTGCTGAAGGCTGCCATGTGGGGAATGCTGGTCATCATCTGGATCTATCAGGCGTATATTCAGGGCAACAATGCCATTTGCCCGTACACCTCGGAGATCCTCCACATTGGCAGAGAAACATTCTTCTGAGGGAACAGAACATGGAGACAGAGCTGATCAGTGTCATTGTCCCGGTCTACAATGTGGAGCGATATCTTCGCCGCTGCGTGGACAGCATCCTGCACCAGACCTATCAGGATCTTGAGGTCCTGCTGGTGGACGATGGTTCCACCGATGCCAGCGGAGCCATCTGCGACGAATATGCCGCACAGGAAGAACGTGTAACAGCAGTCCACCAGAAAAACGGGGGACTCTCTGTAGCGCGCAACGCGGGGCTCGAACGGGCACAGGGAACGTATCTCTGCTTTGTGGACAGTGATGACTTTCTGGACAGCCGGATGCTGGAAACGCTTTGCCGTGACCTGCAGGAACAGGATGCGGACGTGGCTGTGGTGGGCTTCCGGATGTTTGAACGAGAGGAAGAGCTTGCCCCGGCAGAACTCACCGTACCGGTGCAGTGTATGACAGGCCGGGAGGCCATCCGCAGCACCCTTGTCTCGGATAAGCTGGGGGATTTTGCCTGGAACAAGCTCTACAAGCGGGAGCTGTTCCGGGATATCCGCTATCCGCTGGGGCGGATGATGGAAGATCAGGGCACGACATACCGCATTTTTCAGCAGTGCAGCAAGGTCGCATACCGCCCAGTGCCGCTGTATTATTACTATCAGCGCCCGGACAGCATCCTTCACCGCAGGAACATGAAGTTCTACGAGGATAAGCTGGATATGGGCTATCAGAAATATCGGGCCATCCGGGAAGCATACCCGGGAATGTCAGAAAATGATGCCGCCATGCTGAGCGTGGTGGAGCACTGCTATCCGTATCTGATGCAGGATACGGAGCGCCGCGCAAAGATGGAGGCCTTTCTGCAGGAGTGTGACCCGGCGGCGGCAAAGCTGCTCTGCACCAGCAGCCAGCGGAAGTATCAGCTGCTCAGATGCAGCCGGAGACTGTATGCAAAACTGTTCCTGCTGAAAAACGGCCCGGCGGCAGAATAAGGGAGGAAAATTTGTGCTGAACGATACCGTCAGTATCATTGTGCCGATCTATAACAAAGAAAAGTATCTGGAAAAATGTCTGGACAGCATCCTCGGTCAGACCTATCGGGATCTGGAGATCATTCTGGTGGATGATGGATCAACAGACAACTCCCTTGCCATCTGCCAGCGCTACGCGGAAAAAGATCCGCGGATCAAGATATACCACAAGCCAAACGGTGGTGTTTCTTCTGCGCGAAACTTGGGATTGGAAAAAAGTACAGGCACGCTGATTTCTTTTGCTGATCCGGATGATTCACTCCACGCCGAGTGCATAGAACGGCTCAAAAGAGTGCTGGATGAGACCGGTGCGGAGATTGCTTATTGCTACGGTCTGGATCTTCTGGGCACGACCGGACGAACGCAGACGAAGAGCGATGAGACGGAGAAAGTCAGTGTTATGCCGGTCAGACGATATGACTGGAACAGCCGGAAGGCACATACAGTGTGCTGGGGTGCGCTTTTCCGCCGTGCGGTCACACAAGATGTTGTGTTCGATACTGATTTAAAAATTGGTGAGGATACGCTGTTTCTTGCAAAATGTATCCGAAGGGCAGAAAAAATTTCCTGCATCGACAAGGCACTTTACTATTACTATGTCAACGATGACTCGGTGACGAGCGGGCATTATTCGGCAGGAAAACTGACAGAGCTGAAGGCATGGCGGCGTATCTGTGAAGTGTTTGCAGATGAACCGTTCGTGTATCGGTCTGCACGGGCCGGATATGCGCTCCGGTGCAGAGAAATTGTGGTGAAATACTGCAAGGATGATGCTTTTATGGAGCAGGCGTGTGCCGAAGCGGAACGGGAGTTTAAGAGAAATGCCGGCCCCCTTCTGGCAGGCTGGCTTCGTGCAGGGCAGTATCGGTATTTTATAAAAACGTTGTATTCGTATCTGCTCTGGAACAGCTGGCTGAAAAAGAAACAGGCCAGAAAAACTTACGAAGTGGAGATCTGAATGAAAAAATCCCTCAGTCTGAATGCAGCAATGAGCGCATTCAAGACACTGATGAATATTATCTTCCCGCTCATCACATTCCCTTACGCTTCCAATGTTCTTCAGGTGGAAAACCTGGGCAAAGTGAACTTTGCAAGCTCCGTCTGCGGGTATTTTCTGCTGTTTGCAGGCCTTGGCATTTCATCCTATGCAGTGCGTGAGGGGTCCCGCTATGTGAACGACCGGGAAAAACTGTCGGCTTTTGCATCGGAGATGTTCTCCATCAATATGATCTCCACGGCCCTGACCTATGCGGCATTGGCGGTGACGATGCTTTTCTGGACAAAGCTCCATGCCTATACCGACCTGATGCTGGTGCTGAGTTTACAAATCTTCTTTACGACCATCGGCACCGAATGGGTGTTCACGATCTTTGAGGAGTATACCTATATCACCATTAGGGGTCTGCTGTTTCAGGTGCTGTCCATTTTCATGCTGTTTGCCTTCGTCAAGACCCGGGATGACTACTGCATCTATGCAGGCATCACGGTGTTTGCGGCGGTAGGTGCCAATGTGCTCAACTTTTTCCGGGCCCGGCGGTACTGCACCATCCGGCTGACAAGAAAGATCGATTGGAAAAAGCACCTCAAGCCCATCCTCATCATCTTTGCATCCACGCTGGCAACGACCCTTTATGTCAGCTCGGATACCACGATTCTGGGCATTCTGGGAACAGATTACAATGTGGGTATTTACTCGGTGGCGGGTAAGATCTACGGCATTGTAAAGAATCTGCTTTCGGCGGTGCTGGTGGTGTCTATCCCGCGGCTGTCCCATTATGCGGGCGTAGGGGACAAGGCAAACTTCAACAAGCTGTTCAACAATATCTTCAACGCGCTCATCGTGGTGGTGGCTCCGGCTGTGGTGGGACTGTTTGCCCTCAGCCGGGAGGTCGTCCTCTTTATTTCCGGGGAAAGCTATCTGGATGCGGTGATGCCCCTGCAGATCCTGAGCCTTGCCCTGATCGTCTGTCTGTTTGGCTGGCTGTACAATTCCTGCGCGCTTCTGCCCTGCGGAAGAGAAAAGGAACTGTTCTGGATCACGCTGGTCAGCGGTCTGCTGAACGTGGGGCTGAACATCCTGCTCATCCCGCGGTTCCGGGAGAATGCGGCGGCCTTTACCACCCTGCTGGCAGAGTTGTGCTCCATGATGCTCTGTATCCGCTGCTCCAGGGGTCTGGTCACGGTCTCAGCTGACCGGCGCACCGTTGGCTCGGTGCTCTGCGGCTGTGTGGGCATCGTTCTTGTCTGTACCGGGGTCAAGGCATTGGCTCTGCCCAATCTCATCTGCATTCTGGCGGCGGTGCTGGGCTCAGTGGCTGCATACGCAGCCATCCTGCTGGGCATGAAAAATCCGCTGGTGCTGGAATATCTGAAAAAAGCGAAGCAGAAGTTCCGGAAAATATCCTGAATGAACAGACCTGCTGCGGGGGCGAACACTCCCTGCAGCGGGTCCTTTTTGGAAAAAACGGCGTTTTTTGGTGCGTTCCGGCAAAATCACCACATTTCTTTGCTTCTGCAACAAATGTTTGTTAATAAATTATCCATCCCCCATCCTTGCAATACACACGCTTTTTGTTTATAATAAGGATGTACGGGGAAGTTCGCAGTGCGCGGCCCCCGATGAAGAGCAAAATTCGATTCCGAACGAAAAGAATTTGAGAGGAGTTTGTTACCATGGGTTTAGGTAAGAAAACGATCGACGATCAGAATTACTGCGGCAAGAAGGTCCTTGTCCGCTGCGATTTCAATGTCCCGATGAAGGACGGCGTGATCACCAACGAGAACCGCATCAATGCGGCTCTGCCCACCATCCAGAAGCTGGTCAACGATGGTGCTAAGGTCATCCTGTGCAGCCACCTGGGCAAACCCAAGAACGGCCCCGAGGCAAAGTTCAGCCTGGCACCCGTTGCTGTGGCTCTGAGCGCAAAGCTGGGCAAGACCGTTGTGTTCGCTGATGACGATAACGTTGTGGGCGAGAACGCAAAGGCTGCTGTTGCCGCAATGAACAACGGCGATGTCGTTCTGCTGCAGAACACCCGTTTCCGCAAGGAAGAGACCAAGAACATGCCTGAGTTCAGCCAGGAGCTGGCTTCTCTGGCAGATGCATACGTTGACGATGCATTCGGCAGCTGCCACCGTGCACACTGCTCCACCGCAGGTGTCACCGACTACATCAAGGATACCGCTGTCGGTTACCTGATGGAGAAGGAGATCAAGTACCTGGGCAACGCAGTCAACGATCCTGTCCGTCCCTTCACCGCCATCCTGGGCGGCGCTAAGGTCGCCGATAAGCTGAACGTCATCTCCAATCTGCTGGAGAAGGTCGATACCCTGATCATCGGCGGCGGCATGGCTTACACCTTCGTCAAGGCACAGGGCTACGAAGTCGGCAAGAGCCTGTGCGACGATACCAAGCTGGATTACTGCAAGGAAATGATGGCCAAGGCCAAGGAGAAGGGCGTGAAGCTGCTGCTGCCCGTGGATGCAGCCTGCATCAAGGACTTCCCCGATCCCATCGACGCTCCCGTGGATGTCACTGTGGTGCCTGTCACCGCCATCCCTGCTGACATGGAGGGCTGCGACATCGGCCCCGAGACCATGAAGCTGTTTGCCGATGCTGTCAAGGCATCCAAGACCGTGGTGTGGAACGGCCCCATGGGCGTGTTCGAGAACCCCACCCTGGCAGCTGGTACTCTGGCTGTTGCCAAGGCTATGGCTGAGAGCGATGCTACCACCGTGATCGGCGGCGGCGACAGCGCAGCAGCTGTGCAGCAGATGGGCCTGGGCGACAAGATGACCCACATCTCTACCGGCGGCGGCGCTTCTCTGGAGTATCTGGAGGGCAAGGAGCTGCCTGGTATCGCTGTGATCCAGAACGCATAAGCATCTGAACCAGCATCACTGAGGTGCGGCGGCATATACGCCGCCGCACTTTTTATTTTGGGTAATAAGATCTCTCAGGCTTGCCGACGCTCGCCAGCTCCCCATCCGGGAGGCAGGAGATGTCGTTTATCCTGCCTCTCCTGCCGGGAGAGGCGGCACCGAAGGCGGCGGGGAGGTATTTTGTGATAAGGAGATCGTTAGAATGGATAAGGCAAAGCGTAAGGCAATCATTGCAGGCAACTGGAAGATGAACAAGACCGCCACTGAGGCAGCCAAGCTGGTGGATGAGCTGATCCCCGCCGTCAAGGATGCTTCCTGTGAGGTCGTTATCTGCACCCCCTACACCGATCTGGTCACCGCTGTGGAAAAGACCAAGGGCACCAACATCCATGTGGGTGCTGAGAATGTCCACTTTGAGAAGTCCGGTGCGTTCACCGGCGAAATCAGCGCCGATATGCTGGTGGATCTGGGCGTGGAGTACGTCATCGTCGGCCACTCCGAGCGCCGCCAGTACTTTGCAGAGACCGACCAGACCGTGAACAAGCGCGCTCTGGCTGCCCTGAATGCGGGCCTGAAGGTCATCATCTGCGTGGGCGAGAGCCTGCAGCAGCGCGAGGAGGGCGTGACCGAGGAGCTGGTGCGGATGCAGACCAAGATCGCCCTGCGCGACGTGACCGCCGAGCAGATGGCAAACGTGGTTATTGCCTACGAGCCCATCTGGGCCATCGGCACCGGCAAGACCGCGACCGCTGACCAGGCCGAGGAGGTCTGCGCTCAGATCCGCAAGGTCATTGGCGAAGTGTACGGCGAGGCTGTGGCCGAGGCTGTCACGGTCCAGTACGGCGGCAGCATGAACGCCAAGAACTGCGAGGAGCTGCTGAGCAAGAAGGACGTGGACGGCGGCCTCATCGGCGGTGCTTCCCTGAAGGCTCCTGACTTTGCAGTCATCGTCAACGCTGCCACCAAGGGCTAAGCCCTGAGCGGTAAAAATCGTTCTCTCTGCGCCCGGCTGCGCCGCATTTCCGGCAGGGAGCCGGGCGCTGTTTGTTGAATTTTCAAAGGAGATCCTATTTTATGTCCAAGAAACCTGTTCTGCTCTGCATTATGGACGGCTTTGGCTGGACCCCCAACGAAACCTACGGCAACGCCGTGGTTGCAGCCAAGAAGCCTTTCCTTGACTCTCTGATGGCAAAATATCCTATGACCACCATCGAAGCTTCCGGCATGGCTGTGGGCCTGCCCGACGGCCAGATGGGCAACTCTGAGGTGGGTCACACCAATATGGGCGCCGGCCGCATCGTCTACCAGCAGCTGACCCTCATCACCAAGTCCATCCGCGACGGTGAGATGCTCAAGAACCCCGTCCTCGTCAAGAACATGAAGGCTGCCATCGACGCCGGCAAGGCGATCCACCTGATGGGTCTGGTGGGTACCGGCGGTGTCCACAGCCACGCTGACCACTGGTTCGGTGTGCTGGAAATGGCAAAGCGCATGGGTGCCAAGGAAGTCTACCTCCACTGCATCACCGATGGCCGCGACACCGACCCCCACTCCGGCAAGGGCTTCCTTGCCGACCTGCAGGCCAAGCTGGATGAGCTGGGCATCGGCAAGATCGCCAGCGTCTCTGGCCGTTACTACGCCATGGACCGCGACAACAACTGGGACCGTGAGGAGAAGGCTTACGCTGCCTTCGTCTACGGCGAGGGCAACCACGCCGCCAACGCTCAGGAGGCCATCGAGGCATCCTACGCCGACGACAAGACCGACGAGTTCGTTCTGCCCTGCGTCACCTGCGAGGGTGGCCGTGTGCAGGACGGCGACACCGTTATCTTCATGAACTTCCGTCCCGACCGCGCCCGTCAGATGACCCGCATCTTCTGCGACGACGCCTTCAACGGCTTCGAGCGCCGCGGCGGCCGCAAGCAGGTCCACTACGTCTGCATGGCCGAGTATGACGCCACCATGCCCAACTGCGAGGTCGCTTATCCTCCTGTTGAGCTGAAGAACGTCCTGGGCCAGTACCTGTCTGAGAACGGCAAGACCCAGCTGCGCATCGCCGAGACCGAGAAGTACGCTCATGTCACCTTCTTCTTCAATGGCGGTGTTGAGGCTCCCTACGATGGCGAGGATCGCTGTGTCATCCCCAGCCCGAAGGTCGCCACCTACGACCTCAAGCCTGAGATGAGCGCCCCCGAGGTCGCTGACGAGTGCGTCAAGCGCATCGAGAGCGGCAAGTACGACGTGGTCATCCTGAACTTCGCAAACTGCGATATGGTCGGCCACACCGGCGTCTTTGAAGCCGCTGTCAAGGCCGTTGAGGCTGTGGACGCTGCTGTCGAGAAGGTCGTCACCGCTGTGCTGAACGCTGGCGGCTGCGCTTTCCTGACCGCTGACCACGGCAACGCCGAGAAGATGAAGAACCCCGACGGCACTCCTTTCACCGCCCACACCACCAACGTCGTGCCTTTCGTGGTCATCGGCTGCGGCGATGTGAAGCTGCGCGAGGGCGGCTGCCTGGCCGACATCGCACCCACCATGCTGCCCTATATCGGCCTGCCCGTCCCGGCAGAGATGACCGGCAAGAGCATCATCGCTGAGTAAACCTTTTTTGAAATAACGCAAGCGCCCCGCAGCTCGTAACAGAGCTGCGGGGCGCTTTTTGTGCTATTTGGCTTTTCAGCGCTCGACCCAGATGGACATCTTCGCACTGGTAGAGATGTCGCCGAGAAGGATGGTGTCCATCTTGATGCTGCAGGTCACGGCCAGCGCTTTGTTGGAATCGCTGCCGGTGAGCACCGAGGCGGGCAGGTTCTTGAGGGTCAGCACGGCGGTGCCGTCGGACAGGTCGCCGCTCAGAGTGCCGTCATAGTTCACCTCGCCGATGGCGATGCCGGTGAGACGGCCAGTCATGTTCATGGAAGAGAGCTGCTTGACCGGAAGCTCGAGAGTGAAGGTGCCGTTGGGCTGGCGGGTGAGGGTGGCTTCGCGGGTGGTGTCCACGGCACTGTCGGCCATCGACTCCTTGTCCCCGGACTCCCGCCAGAACCGGACGCCCACCGTCATCTTGACGGCGGCGGCACTGGCACTGACCGCCAGCATCAGGAGCAGCAGCAGCGAGACGAGGACCGCCCCGGTGCGTCTGCCCATATGCTTCAAAGAAATCGTCATATTCAAGAATCGACCTTTCCAGCCGCAGAGGCGGCTCTGTGCGTTCCAAAACGGAACGCGAAGGAATTTGTCACCGCAAAAATAACATATTCAGAAGAAAAAGTCAATCTGGCTTGTGAGGCTTTCACAAAAATGTTTCACATAAGACACATCTTATGGAAGAAAAGACGCAGACTTTGCCGAAGACACAAAAAAGCCGCCTCCCGGCGGACGGGAAGCGGCAGAAGTCAGGAAAACTTAGACCTCAAAGTTGGGGTCGTCCTTCAGCACGTGGATGCTGGTCATGAAGGGGCTCTGCTCGGGGTCCTGGAACGGAGCCTCCTTGACGTACTTGTTCAGGGCGACAGCAGTGCGGGTGGGGTCGGCAATGGCGCCTGCGCCGCCGATGCAGCCGCCGGGGCAGCCCATGCCTTCCAGCAGGTAGCCGTTGTACTTGCCGGCCTTGGCCAGCATCAGCAGCTTCTTGCACTCGGCGAGGCCCTGTGCGGACGCGATCTTGACGTCCATATCGGGATGCCACTCCTTGACCTTGTCGGCGACAGCCTTGGCGACGCCGCCGGACTGTGCGAAGCCGCGGCCTGCGCCGGAAGCGTGGACCAGATCGACCTCATCGGGGTCGACTTCGAGGTTAGCCACGTCGATGTCCTTGGCCTCGATGATGCCGGCCAGTTCCTCGAAGGTCAGCACGAAGTCCACATCAGAGCGGACGGTGCGGCGGGAAGCTTCCAGCTTCTTGGCGGCGCAGGGTCCGATAAAGCACATGCGGGCCTCGGGGTCGGCCTGCTTCATCATGCGGGCGGTAAAGACCATGGGGGTCATGGTCATGGAGATGTTCTTTGCAAGATCCGGGAAGGCGGTCTTTGCCATCATGCTCCATGCCGGGCAGCAGGAAGTAGCCATGAAGTTCAGCTTGTTGGGGACCTCCTCCAGGAAGTCGTGGGCCTCATCCACGGTACACAGGTCGGCACCGATGGCGACCTCTACGACGTCGTAGAAGCCCAGAGCCTTCAGCGCAGCCTTGAGCTTGCCGGTGGAGGCCAGGCCCGGGAACTGGTTGATGAAGGCGGGAGCGACGAGGGCGTAGATGCGGTCACCGCGGTTGAAGCCCTGAATGAGCTGGTAGATCTGGCCCTTGTCGGCGATGGCACCGAAGGGGCAGTTGACCAGACACTGGCCGCAGGACACGCACTTGCTGTAGTCGATCTCGGCGCGGCCCAGCTCATCGGAGTGGATGGCACCCATGCCGCAGGCAGCGGCGCAGGGACGCTCGGTCTTGACGATGGCGTTGTAGGGGCAGACGCCGACGCAGCGGCCGCACTTGATGCACTTTTCCTGGTCGATGGTGGAACGGCCGCTCTCCCAGGTGATAGCCTTCTTGGGGCAGACTTCCATACAGGGGTGTGCGAGGCAGCCCTGGCACAGGTCGGAGACCTTGACCAGCTTTTCCGGGCAGCGGTTGCAGGCAAACTTGATCACGTTCACCAGCGGGGGATCATAATACTTATCGGCGATGGAAGCATCCTCCAGACCGGAGACGACGCTGTTGTGCTCGTCCATGCGGCGGGTGGGCAGGCCCATGGCCAGACGAACGCGCTCCTCGACGATGGCGCGCTCAAGGAAGATGTCCTTGCGGAGCTTGCCTTCCTCACCGGGGATGATGGTGTAAGGGATCTTGCGCATCAGGTGGTTGGCCTGCTCGCCCTTGACGTTGGCGTAGGCCATCCGTGCCACCTCGGTAAAGACCTGGCGGCGGATCTGGATGACCGTCGTGTTGATTCCTCTGAAACTCATTCCAATCTCTCCTTGCTTTGAAACAACAGAACAAAAAACCGCTCTGATGCGGCTTTTCTCCGGGGCATTTGGTACTGGGCTGCTGCAAACAGCTGGATGCCCCGAATAATCCACTTTTATTGTAGCATAAACCCTTCGGGAAGAAAAGGGAAAAGCTTAAAATTTGTTATGAAATTCACAACTGATATATCTTGCACAAATGAGAACAAATGGATTTGTACAAAACGGCAAAGAAACGGCTAAGATTTACACCATCTCGGCCCGGACGCGCTCACCATCGTAGCTGCCCAGCCGGACATGGACAATCTCGCCGCTCTTATGGCCCGGGGCCGAGACCACGACGGGAACATACAGCCTGGTGTAGCCGGTGAAGAGGGTGCCGGAGAGGGGAGTCTCCAGCAGAACGTCGTCTTCGCTGCCCTCGCAGCCGGCCAGCACCTCGCGGCGGATGCCCTCGGCGATGGCGTTCATCTCCCGGCTGCGGGCCTGCTTTTCGCGCTCATGGACCTGGTCGGGGAAGTCGTAGGCGGGGGTGCCGCTGCGGCGGGAGTAGGGGAAGACGTGGACTTTCAGGAAGCCGATCTTCTTCAGGAACTCGCAGCTCTCCCGGAAATCTTCCTCCGTCTCGCCGGGGAAGCCGCAGATGCAGTCGGTGGTGAAGCTGACCGGGCGGTCACCGTAGGCGGCGCGGAGCTGGCGGACCACCTCGGCGTACTGCTCGGCGGTATAGACGCGGCGCATCCGGCGCAGGGTGGCGCTGCAACCGCTCTGCAGGCTCAGGTGGTACTGGGGGCAGAGCTTGTCCACTGCCGCCAGCCGGATGATGTATTCGGGAGTCAGCATATCGGGGTCAAGGCTGCCCAGCCGGATACGCTCGATGCCCTCCACCCGGGCGCACTTCTCCACCAGCTCCACAAGGTTGGTGCCGGTGTCGAGGCCGTAGCTGGGCAGGGAGATGGCGCTGAGCACCACTTCCCGGTAGCCGGAAGCGGCCAGCTGGCGCAGCTCGGCGAGGATGCTCTCTTCCGAGCGGCTGCGCACCGGGCCGCGGGCGCGGGGAATGACGCAGTAGGCGCACTGACGGTTGCAGCCGTCCTCTACTTTAATAAAGGCGCGGGTGTGGGTCTCGAACCGCTCCACCGGCAGTTCCTCGAACCGCTCGCCCTTCGCGTGGGGGGCGATGGCGACGATGCGCTCGTGGCCGTCCAGCAGCTTGAGCACATTATCGAGGATGGCTTTCCGGTCGCCGTTGCCGCAGACCAGGTCGGCCTCCATGAACTGGGCCGCTTCCTCGGGGAAAGCCTGCGGGTAGCAGCCGGTGAGGACGGTAACAGCGCCGGGGTTCTCGCGCTTGGCCCGGCGGAGCCACTTGCGGCTCTTCTGGTCGCCGAAGTTGGTGACGGTGCAGCTGTTCACCACAAAGACGTCGGCCTCTTCGCCCTCCGGCACGATGGTGAAACCGGCGGAGCGGAACATCTGTTCCAGCGCACCGGTCTCATTTAAGTTGACCTTGCAGCCAAGGGTATAAAAACAAACTCGCATGGGGTGTCCTTTCCAAAACCTCTCCGTCATTGCTTCGCAATGCCACCTCCCCTATCGAGGGGAGGCCTTGGCAGTTCGTAAAGCTTTCTCTCCTCGCCAGAGGCTCTCCTCGGTAGGAAAGCTGTCGGGCGTCAGCGAAACGGAGAGGTTATTACCTTATAATAAACCATCCTATTATAGCAGATTTTTCCCGGGGAGAAAAGAGCATTCCGGCCTCTTTTTTTGCATAGAATGCAATCAGACAGACATTGCGGGGAGGGACAAGGGATGGAACGAAAGAATTTTGCGGTGCTCTGCGCAGCCGTGCTCTGTTTCTGGCTGTTTGCACTGGCCCTTGGGACGGCGGAGGGTGTGGGCCTGCGGGCTGTCATGCACCCGGAAGAGCGGGCCGTCGGCGCCGACGTCGAGGAAGCGGCAGAAGGAATTCTGCTGCCGACTGCAGCTGCCGCGCCTCAGCTCGACCTCAACTGCCGCGCTGCCATCCTCATTGAGCAGGGGAGCGGACGGGTCCTCTACGAGAAGAACGCCGACGAGCGGGTCCCCATCGCCTCCATCACCAAGGTGATGACCCTGCTGCTTGCTTTCGAGGCTGTCCACGACGGGCGGCTGACCATGGAGACGCCGGTGCCGGTGAGCGAGCACGCCTACCACATGGGCGGCAGTCAGATCTGGCTGGAGCCGGGGGAGCACTTTACATTGGACGAGATGATAAAGGCGATCTGCGTTTCCTCTGCTAACGACGCGGCAGTGGCCGTGGCCGAGCTGGTGGGCGGCAGTGAGCCGGCCTTCGTGGAGCAGATGAATGCCCGGGCCGCCTCGCTGGGGATGGAGCAGACGTCTTTCCGCAACGCCTGCGGGCTGGACGCCGAAGGCCATCTCTCCACGGCCCGGGACGTGGCCGCCATGAGCCGCACCATCCTGAACACCTGCCCCGAGGTGCTGCACTACACCGGCATCTGGACGGACACCCTCCGGGGCGGGGCGACCCAGCTGGTCAATACGAATAAGCTTCTCCGCCGGTATGAGGGAATCACCGGCCTCAAGACCGGCACCACCGGCGGCGCGGGCATCTGCATCTCGGCCAGCGCCACCCGGAACGGCCTCTCCCTCATCGCGGTGATATTGGGCGCACCGTCCAGCGCCGACCGCTTCAACGCCGCCACGACTCTGCTGGACTACGGCTTCGGGGCCTATGAGGCCGCGCCGCTGCCAAAACTTGAGGCACAGCCGCTCCAGATCACGGTCAGGGGCAGCGCGGCGGGCAGCGTCCCGCTGGATTACTCGGCCCTGCCGGAGACGGTGCTGGTGGAGAAGGGGAGCGGGGCGTCCCTGCATACCGAGCTGACCCTGCCCGAGGAGCTGGAAGCCCCGGTGGAGCGGGGCCAGACGCTGGGCAAAGCCGCGGTCTATCAGGGGGAAGCACTTCTGGAAGAGTACGAAGTGCGTGCTGCCGCCGATGCGCCGAGGATGACTGTCCGGGATGCCATCGGCCTGCTGTGGCAGAGCCTCACCGGCGCGGCATGACCGAAAACTGCGCACTACCGGTCAAAAACGGTCAGCGAGGGCAAAGAATGGCTTGGACGTTTGTATAAAAGATGTAAGAGCATACAAAACAACACTATTAAAATTGTATGAAAAGCGAGGATTTTGGCCTTGACTTTGCCCGGCGGGAACGGTACACTTATACCAAGAAAAACCCTCGCCGGGCAAAGAGCCCGTAAAATGTTTTGGAGGTTTTGATAGAATGAGTCTCGCTCTGAATACAAAGCACCTCTCCAGTTTCATCAACGAAGAGGAATACAAGGCCATCTACCCCCAGGTAGAGGCCGCGCACAAGACGCTGGAAGCCAAGAACGGCCCCGGCAGCGACTTCCTGGGCTGGATGTATCTGCCCCGTGATTATGATAAGGAAGAGTTCGAGCGCATCAAGGCAGCTGCTGCCAAGATCCGTGAGGATTCCGACGTTCTGGTGGTCGCCGGCATCGGCGGCAGCTATCTGGGCGCACGCGCCGTCATCGAAGCCGTCAAGGGTATGTACCACAACGAGCTGGACAACGGCCTGAAGATCTACTTCTGCGGCAACAGCATCAGCCCCACCTATCTGAATGACATCATCGCGCTGTGCAAGGGCAAGCGCTTCTCCATCAACGTCATCTCCAAGTCCGGCACCACCACCGAGACCTCTCTGGCCTTCCGTGTGCTGCGCAAGCTGCTGGAAGACGAGATGGGTGTGGAAGAAGCCAACAAGCGCATCTACGCAACTACCGACCGTGCCAAGGGTACCCTCAAGCAGCTGGCTGACGCGCAGGGCTGGCCCACCTTCGTCGTCCCCGACGATGTCGGCGGCCGCTACTCCGTCCTTTCCGCTGTGGGCCTGCTGCCCATCGCTGCTGCCGGCATCAGCATCGACGACGTCATGAAGGGCGCAGCCGACGCTATGGAGCGCTTCTCCGTGCTCAGCCCCGACAACGACGCCTACAAGTATGCGGCTATCCGCAACATCCTGTACCGCAAGGGCAAGAGCATCGAGATCCTCGAGTGCTATGAGCCGAACTTCACCCTCATGAACGAGTGGTACAAGCAGCTGTTCGGTGAGAGCGAGGGCAAGGACAACAAGGGTCTGTTCCCCGCAAGCTGTATCTTCTCCACCGACCTGCACTCCATGGGTCAGTTCATCCAGGAAGGCTCCCGCACCATGTTCGAGACTATCGTGGATGTCAAGAAGCCCGCACAGGACCTCTTCATCGACAAGCTGGAGGGCAACTTCGACGGCCTGAACTTCCTGGCTGACCAGAACATGAGCGTGGTCAACCGCAAGGCCATGGAAGGCACCATCCTCGCCCACACCGACGGCGGCGTGCCGGAGGTGGTCATCGAGGTGGACGACCTGTCCGCTTATAATGTGGGCTACCTCATCTACTTCTTCTGGCGTGCCTGCGCCTGCAGCGGCTACCTGCTGAGCGTCAACCCCTTCAACCAGCCGGGCGTCGAGAGCTATAAGAAGAACATGTTCGCTCTGCTGGGCAAGCCGGGTTATGAGAACCTGACCGCCGAGCTGGAAGCAAAGCTGAAGTAAGAGCAAGCGGAACAAAAAACGATCTCCCGCCGTGAGGCGTGGAAAATACAGGAGGACAGAACTATGATTAAACTGATTGTTGGCACCAAAGGCTCCGGTAAGACCAAGGCTATGATCGACATGATCAACGATTCGGTCAAGACCTCCAAGGGCAACGTCGTTGTCGTCGAGAAGGGCATGAAGCTGACCTATGAGGTCCCCAACGCCGCCCGTCTCATCGACCTGGACGAGTACAAGATCGCCGGCGGCGAGATGCTGTACGGCTTCGTGGCCGGCCTGCTGGCAAGCAATTATGACATCACTGACCTGTACATCGACGGCATCCTGAAGGTGCTGGATCACGACATCAACCGTCTGGGCGTCGTTCTGGACGAGATCGCTGCTGCCGCCGGCGACTCCATCAAGGTCACCGTCACTGTCAGCGCTGACGAGGCTGCTCTGCCCCACGATGTGAAGAAGTACCTGTAAAATAACTCTGAAATTTCTGATTTGAAGCATCCCAGACAGGCAGGAAACCGGAGAATTTGAAATTTTTTCGGTTTTCTGCCTGTTTTGGTGTTGACAAAGGGCTGTGTTGGCGCTATACTAACAAAGCAGCCTTTTATGAGGTGTACTATGCAATTTGACCTGAGAAAGTTTATCGTATCCGGCACGAAGCCTTACGTCGCAGAGTTTCAGTGTGATTTGTCTGCAAAGGATTTTGCCGGTGCAAGGATCGAGCAGCCTGTGACGGCCCGCTTTGAGGCGGTGCCGGATGGCGAGGAGATCCGGATGACGCTGCGGGCAAACGCATTGGTGCACGGAGAGTGCGCCCGCTGCCTCGACCCCGTCGAACGGGAAGAGACGGTGCAAGCAGAGTGGATGGTCAGGGAGCGCGATCTGGATGACCCGGATTTCGACCTGCCCCTCAACGAAAAAGGACATCTGGATGTGGATGAATGGCTCTGTCAGGAATTCATGTTCCAGATACCGACGGTGCTGCTTTGCAGCGCTGACTGCCCGGGCTTGTGTCCCCGGTGCGGGAAGAAGATGGCCGAATGTACCTGCCCTCCGGCAGAAGCTGAGGCCGAACCCGCAGACGCAAGGCTAGCGATACTCAAATCACTGCTGAACTGAGAAACCCATCAAGGAGGTGCAAAAATATGGCAGTACCTAAGAGACATCTTTCCAAGGCCCGCCGCGACAAGCGTCGCAGCAATGTTTGGAAGCTGGAGGCCCCCGCACTGGTCAAGTGCAGCAACTGCGGCTCTCTGAAGCTCCCCCACCAGGCATGTGGCAACTGCGGTTACTACAAGGGCGAGGAAGTCATCAAGAAGGGCTAATTTGCGCAGAATTGGTGGCACATTGGTGTTATGTACAGAAGGGGAGGGCGCAATGCCTTCCCCTTCTTGCTTTGTCTTGAAAACGAAATTGTGAGGTGAAAGCATGGCCATCAGGATCGACCGCGTGGACGCGGGCAGCGAGGCGGAAGCCCTCGGCCTCGCTGGCGGCGACGAGCTGCTGAGCGTGGACGGCAACGAACTGAACGACACGCTGGACTATGATTTTTATACCGACAGCAAGAGCTTCCACCTCAAAGCGAGAGTGGCGGACGGCATCCGGGAGTGGGACGTCCGGCGGGAAGAGCGCGGCCCCTTCGGCTGCGACTTCTCCACCTATCTGGGCGACCAGAAGCACTCCTGCTCCAACCACTGTATGTTCTGCTTCATCGACCAGCTGCCCCCGGGAATGCGTGAGAGCCTCTACTTCAAGGACGACGACGAGCGCCTGTCCTTTTTGTTCGGCAACTATATCACCATGACCAACATGCAGGACCACGAGATCGACCGCATCATCAAGATGCATATCTCGCCCATCAACATCTCGGTCCACACCACCAATCCCCAGCTTCGCGTGCGGATGCTGGCGAATAAACGGGGCGGCGAGGTGCTGAAGTACCTGCCCCGTCTGGTGGAGGGCGGCATCGCCGTCAACTGCCAGCTGGTGCTCTGCCGGGGCATCAACGACGGCGATGAGCTCCGCCGCACCCTCACCGACCTGCTGGAGCTGACCCCGATGGTGCAGAGCGTGGCGGCAGTCCCCTGCGGCGTGACGGATTACCGCCAGAACCTCTTCAAGCAGACGCCCTACGACGCTGAGACCAGCGCCGCCGTCATCGACATCATGGAAGAGTTCGGCGACGAGTGCAAGCGCCGCCACGGCAAGCGCATCATCTACCCCAGCGATGAGTGGTACCTCAAGGCCGGCCGCCCCATCCCGGAGCCGGAGTTCTATGAGGACTACGACCAGCTGGAAAACGGCGTGGGCATGATGAGCCTCTTCCGGGAGGAATTTCTGGCCGAGCTGGAAAAGCCCCACCGCATCTATGGCACCAAAAAGATGGATGTCGTCACCGGCACCATGGCCGCGCCCCTCATCACCGAGATGATGGACGAACTCCACCGCCAGTACCCCATGATAGAAGTAAATGTGCATCCCATCAAAAACAACTTCTTCGGCGGCAACGTCGGCGTGGCGGGCCTCGTCACGGCGACCGACATCATCGCTCAGTGCGAGGGCCGGCTGTCCAGCGGCACCCTGGGCGTGCCTGCCGTGATGCTGCGGGAGGAGAAGGACACCTTCCTCGATGATATGACCATCGAGCAGCTGGGCCAGCGGCTCGGCGTGAAGGTGGAAGTCCTGCCCACCAGCGGCGGCGACGAGGCCAAGGCCCTGCTGCGCAGCGGCCTGCATATCGCCCGCCGGAGAAGACCGTAATTTTACCCCTTTTGTGAAAGGAGGAACCCCCTATGAGCAAACCGATCGTTGCTGTGGTGGGCCGCCCCAACGTGGGCAAGTCCACTCTGTTCAATAAGCTCTGCGGCCAGCGTCTGGCCATTGTGGAGGATACCCCGGGCATCACCCGCGACCGCATCTTCGCCAACTGCGAGTGGAGCGGCCACGAGTTCCTGCTGGTGGATACCGGCGGCATTGAGCCCAAGGCCACCGAGGGCATTCTGGCCCACATGCGCGAGCAGGCCCAGATCGCCATCGACACCGCCGACTGCATCATCATGGTGGTGGACGTGCGCAACGGCCTGACCGCCGCCGACGAGGATGTGGCCCATATGCTGCGCCGCAGCCACAAGCCCATCATCCTCGCTGTCAACAAATGCGACAATGTGGGCGAGACCCCCATGGAGCTCTACGAGTTCTATAACCTCGGCTTCGACGAAGTCATGCCCATCTCGTCCGTCCACGGCCACGGCACCGGCGACCTGCTGGATGCCGTCTGCGCCCACCTCGATTTCAGCGAGACCGTCGTGGAGGAAGACCGCATCCCCGTCGCCATCATCGGCCGCCCCAACGTGGGCAAGTCCAGCCTGACCAACCGCATCCTCGGTGAGAACCGCATGATCGTGGCCAACGAGGCCGGCACCACCCGCGACGCCATCGACACCCCCGTGGACAACGCTTACGGCAAGTTCATCTTCACCGATACCGCCGGTCTGCGCAAGCGCAGCAACATCACCGACGGCCTCGAGCGCTACATGGTCGTCCGCGCACTGGCCGCCGTCGAGCGCAGCCGCGTGGCCCTCATCCTCGTGGACGCCACCGTCGGATTCACCGAGCAGGACAGCAAGGTGGCCGGCTACGCCCACGACCAGGGCAAGGCCTGCATCATCGTCGTCAACAAGTGGGACGCCGTGGAGGGCAAGGAGACCAACACCATGGAACTGCAGCGCCGGGGCTATGCCGAGTGCTTCAGCTTCATGGGCTACGCTCCCATCATTTTCATCTCGGCCCAGACCGGCTACAACGTCAACAAGCTGATGCAGCTCATCCGCGACGTGGACAGCCAGAACGGCGCCCGTGTGCCCACCGGTGTGCTGAATGAGATGCTGGCCCGTGCCACCGCTCGGATGCAGCCGCCCAGCGACAAGGGCCGCCGCCTGAAGATCTTCTACCTGACCCAGGCTTCCACCCGTCCGCCGACGTTCGTGGCCTTCGTCAACGCAAAGCACCTGTTCCACTTCAGCTATCAGCGGTATATCGTCAACCAGATCCGCGAGAACTTCGGTCTGGAGCACACTCCCATCCGCCTTGTTGTGCGTGAGCGCGGCTCCGGCGAAGTGGGTGCGAAGGACGTATAAGGAAGGGAGACTGGTTCTATGACCGCATTTCTCATTGTGCTGGCGGTCGCTGCCGAAGCCTATCTGCTGGGCAGCGTGGACACCGGCATCCTCGTCAGCAAGTATCTGTACCATGACGACGTCCGCACCCACGGCTCGGGCGCTGCCGGTATGACCAACATGCTGCGCACCTTCGGCAAGAAGGCCGCTGCCCTCACGGCGGTGGGCGATGTGCTCAAGGGCGTCGTGGCCGTCTGCCTTGGCCGGTGGCTGTTCGGCCATCTGCCCGCCGACGCGGCCGTCTCGCCCTATCTGGGCGTCTACCTCGCCGCCATCCTCGCCGTGGTGGGCCACTCCAAGCCCATCTACTTCGGCTTCAAGGGCGGCAAGGGCGTACTGGTGGCTGCCGGTGCCATTCTGGCAGGCCAGGCCGCGAAACGGTA
>OGOG01000427.1_pt1 | contig 48611 bp, 36 predicted proteins | sample 1552581 | NCBI WGS metagenome assembly OGOG01 (sample SAMEA2580152, study PRJEB22360) | human gut metagenome | biome: human gut; feature: human-associated habitat; material: faeces | place: Denmark | collected 2008/2010 | reverse complement strand
CGATGGAAATAAGTATGCCGAGTAACGACAAAAATATCACTGAAGAACAGCAAAGTAAAGTGAAAGCTTCACAAGCTATTACGCTGTTACTAGGTAGTGATGACAAACTTTATTATTATGAAGGTGAACCTAACTATAAGGATTATAGCTCGTTGAAAGAGACGACATATAAACCTGATGGTTTGCGGGCTGTTCTATTAAAGAAAAATGCTGCGGCTGTTCGCGAAGTGAACGATCTGAAACAACAAAAATTGGAACTTAAAATATCAGATGAAGATTTTAAAAAGCGGCTTTCCGAGATAAAAAGTGGAAAGAATACGCCTACGGTCATTATTAAGGCTACGGATGAAGCTTCTTATAAGAATCTGATTGATGCTCTCGATGAAATGCAGATATGTAATATTGGTAAGTATGTGATTACAGATATCGCCGAAGCCGACCAATTTCTGATGAAGAATTATGAGTCGAAAGGTGAATTGTCACAGAATATTGCCGAATGATAAGTTTAACACCTAAAAAGAATATATATAATGGCAAAAATAGATTTGACCTCTCCTGAATGGTGTGAGCTGATATTCAAAGGCAAGAATAAGGCGTATGGTGCTTTCAAGATGCGCGAGGATTCACCTAAACGCCATAATTTGGCGATGTTAATCGTTTTGATTATTGCGTTGGTTGGTTTCAGTATCCCGACGCTTGTGAAGATTGCTACTCCTAAGCAAAAAGAGGTAATGACCGAAGTTACCACGCTTTCGCAATTGGAAGAACCGGAAGTGAAACAGGAGGAAATGAAGCGGGTAGAACCGGTTGCTCCTCCTCCACCGGCATTGAAAAGTTCCATCAAGTTTACGGCACCTGTCATCAAAAAGGACGAAGAAGTGCATGAAGATGATGAAATTAAAAGCCAGAATGAACTGACGGAAACCAAAGTTGCAATCTCCATTGCTGATGTCAAAGGTAATGATGAAGCAAACGGTAAAGATATCGCTGATCTCAAGCAGGTAGTGACTCAGGCGGAACCTGAACCGGAGAAAGTATTCGATATGGTTGAGCAGATGCCAACATTCCCCGGTGGAAATACCGAATTGATGAAATACCTTTCTGAGCATATTAAGTATCCGGTTATGGCACAGGAGAATGGAACGGAAGGACGAGTTATTGTTCAGTTCGTGGTTGAAAAAGATGGTACAATAGCTGAAGCCCACGTAGCCCGTGGAGTCGATCCTTATTTGGACAAGGAAGCTCTTCGTGTTGTCCAGAGCATGCCTCGCTGGATACCAGGCAAGCAGAATGGTAAGGCTGTGAGAGTGAAATATACGGTACCGGTAATGTTTAAGTTGCAGTAAAATGATGAAGAAACAGTTTTGGCTAATTGGTATTTGTGTTTTGGGTATGTTGGCTGCTTGCAATCGCAAACCCAAAGACGGATTGACGGATACATATACGTCTGGGGTAATAGAAATAGCTGCGGACGAAAGCTTCCAACCGATTGTACAAGAAGAGATCGATGTATTTGAAGGAACATTTCCTTTAGCTGGAATTGTACCTCTTTATACCACGGAAGTGGATGCTGTTAATTTACTTTTGAAAGATAGCGTGCGTTTAGCCATTACTACTCGCACATTGACAGCAGAAGAGATGAACTCTTTCCACAGTCGTAAATTCTACCCGCGGGAAATAAAGTTGGCCACTGATGGGTTGGCTTTGATTGTGAACCGTCAAAATCCTGATTCATTAATTAGCGTAAACGATATCCGTAGAATACTGACCGGAGAAGTTAAAAACTGGAAGGAAATCTACCCGAAATCTCCGTTAAAGGAGATTCGGGTAGTTTTCGACAATCGGAATTCAAGTACCGTGCGATTTGCTACAGATTCTATCTGTGGTGGTAAATCTCTTTCAACCACGGAGGTGAAAGCATTGCGGACGAACCAGCAAGTGATCGATTATGTAGCTCAAACTCCCGATGCAATTGGGGTAATTGGGGTCAACTGGTTGGGTAATCGAAGTGATACAACGAATTTTTCTTTTCGTGATGAAATCAGGATAATGTTTGTCAGTGCTGAGCAGAAGGCTACTCTTGAGAACAGCTATCGACCTTATCAAGCTTATTTGTATTATGGAAATTATCCTTTGGCACGGCCTATTTATATTTTATTGAACGATCCTCGTAACTCATTGCCTTGGGGATTTGCTTCTTTTTTAACTTCCGACAGAGGGCAGCGGATTATATTGAAATCCGGACTTGTTCCGGCCACTCAACCTGTAAGGATAGTGGATGTAAAAGACGAATAATGACTAAAATTCAATTACAATGAAACGAATTCAAATCTTTTTAGCAGGGGCATTTATAGCAACCGGTTCGCTTTTTGCGCAATCGAGTGATGCCGAATGGCAAGCGGGACTTGCCAGAATGAAGAGTCTGGTTCAAACCGATCCGGGGCAGGCGTCGGACGAAGCAGAACAATTATTGAAAGGAAAGAATAAGAAAAACCCTGAATTGGTGATAGCAGTTGCACGTGTCTTTTTGGATGCGGGGAACTTGGCGGAGTCAGAAGAATATCTGGCGCTTGCTAAGAAGGCGGACAATAAGTCTGCAGCTGTTTCGCTGTTGGAAGGGGACATCGCTTTGGCGAAAAAAGAGACTGGTGTGGCTTGTCAGATGTATGAGCAAGCTATTTACTTTAATCCTAAGAATGAGCAGGCTTATCTTAAGCTGGCAGATATTTATAAAGGTGCCAATCCACAGCAAGCGATAGAAAAATTGGAACAATTGAAGTCGGTTGATCCTTCTAACATACTTGCCGATAAGAAACTCGCAGAAGTGTATTATATGAATAATGATTTCGACAAGGCTACTGATGCCTATGCACGTTTCATCGATACACCGGAAGCAACGGAGGATGATATGGTCAGATATGCTTTTGCCCTTTTCCTGAATCATAAGTTTGAAAGATCTCTTGAAATAGTTAATATGGGATTGAAGCGAAATGCTCATCATGCCGCTTTCAACCGTTTGGCAATGTATAATTATACAGATCTGAAACGTTTCGATGAAGCAGAAAAGGCAGCGGATGTGTTTTTTACTGAAGCTGATAAGGTGGATTACTCTTATTTAGATTATATGTATTATGGACATCTACTTAGTGCGCTGAAGAAATATGATGAAGCAGTTGTTCAATATCAGAAGGCGATTGAGTTGGATAATACTAAGACAGAATTATGGCGTGAAATATCCGATGCCTATGAGCAAAAGAATGATTATACGAATGCTATTCTGGCCTATCAAAAATACTATCAATCTCTACCTGCCAATGAGCAGACACCCGATTTACAGTTTCAGGTAGGTAAACTTTATTACGGAAAGGGTACACAAAGTGATACGCTTACCGTAAGTTTTGATGAGAGAAAAGCTGCTCTTGCAGCAGCCGATTCTGTATTTACTATAATTGCGGCAGCTGCACCGGATAGTTATTTGGGAAATTTCTGGCGCGCACGTACTAATTCGGCACTTGATCCGGAAACGACGCAAGGTCTTGCAAAACCTTATTATGAAGAGGTGGTCACATTTTTGACCGACAAGAACGACCCGCGTTACAATTCCGCACTGATTGAATGTTACAGTTATCTTGGATATTATTATCTGGTAGCAAACAAACTGCCCGAATCCAAAGAGTACTGGAATAAAATCCTGGCTATAGACCCCGCTAATGCTACCGCAAAAAGGGCATTGGATGGCATCAAATAGTAATAATTTTAGTTGTTTGTCGTGTTGGGAGGAGTGGAGAGTGATCTTAGCTCCTCTCTTTTTATTATTGCTAAATTGAAGGGAGTGGTTGATTTGTATATAATTGCAAAATACCTCAGTCTTTTTATGTCAATTCCAGAAATCCTTCAGGATTTCACGTTAGTCCTTGAGTTTCGCATTGATCCGAGATTTATTTGGTAGAAATAAAAAAGAGAAGCAAAAGCTTCTCTTTCTGTGTGTTGCGGAGATCCGACTCGAACGAATGACCTTTGGGTTATGAGCCCAACGAGCTACCAACTGCTCCACTCCGCGATGTTTAACGGGTGCAAAGGTACGGCTTTTCTGGAATAAAACAAATTATTCTCTAAGTTTTTTTCTAAAAAGATATTAATAATAGATTATTCAGCTGATTACTAATAGAGTATGGATATCCCCTTCAGCTTTTTTGTATTTTAATATACAATTGTTAATAATCTTGTCTTTTTCTTGTTTGGTCGAAAGAAAAGAGTTACTTTTGCTCAAATTATTCAGCAATGTGCAATTTATAACCTATGACCGTATCAAAAACAAAAGCCAGATTAGTAGATGTCGCCCGTCAATTATTTGCCAAGATGGGGGTTGAGAATACCACGATGAATGATATCGCGCTTGCATCTAAGAAAGGTAGAAGAACACTTTATACTTATTTTAAAAGTAAAGACGAGATTTATCTGGCAGTTGTGGAATCTGAGTTGGACATATTGTCGGATATGATGAAACGGGTGGCTGATAAGGATATTTCTCCGGACAAGAAGATTATTGAGATGATCTACACGCGGTTGGATGCGGTGAAAGAGGTGGTATACAGGAATGGTACATTGCGTGCGTACTTCTTCCGTGATATATGGAGAGTGGAGAAGGTTCGTAAGAAGTTTGATACCAAAGAAGTATTGCTTTTCAAAGGCGTTTTGCAAGAAGGCAACGACAAAGGCGTTTTTCATATTGATGACATCGATATGACGGCTAATTTGGTGCATTATTGTGTGAAAGGTATTGAGGTTCCTTATATCCGGGGCCAGATAGGAGCTGATTTGGATATGGAAACCCGTAAGAAATATGTGGCCAACATAGTGTTTGGTGCATTACATAGAACAGAAATTTAATTAAATCAATTTGTTATGGGATTATTAGACGGAAAGACAGCTATCGTAACCGGTGCTGCTCGTGGTATTGGTAAAGCTATCGCTTTAAAATTCGCTTCTGAGGGAGCAAACATTGCTTTTACTGACTTGGTGATCGATGAAAATGCACAAAACACAGCAAGAGAATTAGAAGCAATGGGCGTAAAAGCCAAAGGATATGCTTCGAATGCGGCGAATTTTGAAGATACTGCTAAAGTGGTAGAAGAAATCCATAAAGATTTTGGTCGTATTGATATTCTGGTAAATAACGCCGGTATCACACGTGACGGGTTGATGATGCGTATGAGCGAACAACAGTGGGATATGGTTATCAACGTCAATCTGAAATCTGCTTTTAATTTTATTCATGCTTGTACTCCGGTGATGATGCGTCAGAAGGCAGGTAGTATTATTAATATGGCATCTGTTGTGGGCGTTCATGGCAATGCAGGGCAAGCCAACTATGCTGCTTCAAAAGCCGGTATGATCGCATTGGCCAAATCCATTGCACAGGAATTGGGTTCACGTGGTATTCGTGCGAATGCCATTGCTCCGGGATTTATTCTTACCGACATGACGGCTGCACTATCTGATGAAGTAAGAGCTGAATGGGCAAAAAAGATTCCTTTGCGTCGTGGTGGTACGCCCGAAGATGTGGCTAACATTGCAACATTCTTGGCTTCTGACATGTCTTCATATGTATCCGGCCAGGTGATTCAGGTAGATGGCGGTATGAATATGTAATTCTTCGGTATGACCGTCATATACGAAGACAATCATATAATTGTAGTCAATAAGACTGCTTCCGAGATTGTTCAGGGAGACAAAACGGGCGATACTCCTCTCTCAGAAACTGTCAAGCTGTATTTGAAAGAGAAGTATGCAAAAGCCGGAAATGTCTTTATCGGTGTCACTCACCGGCTGGATCGGCCCGTAAGCGGTCTTGTTGTTTTTGCTAAAACCAGTAAGGCACTTCCGCGATTGAATGAAATGTTCAAGAATGGTGAGGTGAAAAAGACTTATTGGGCTATTGTGAAAAATGCTCCAAAAGAACCGGAAGGGGAGTTGGTGCATTATCTGGTACGCAATGAAAGGCAAAATAAGAGTTACGCATCTGATAGGGAGGTGCCAAATAGTAAAAAAGCTATTCTGAACTACCGTCTCATCGGGCGTTCACAGAATTATTTTCTTCTGGAAGTAGACTTGAAAACAGGGCGGCATCATCAGATCCGATGCCAGTTGGCGAAGATAGGTTGTCCTATTAAAGGGGATCTGAAATATGGATTTCCACGATCGAATCCGGATGGTAGCATTTGTCTCCATGCGCGTCATGTGAGCTTCATTCATCCGGTATCTAAGAAATTGATTGAACTCGATGCTCCTGTGCCGGAGGGGAATTTATGGAACGGTTTCGAGATGATTTGACCATAGTCATTTCTGTCAGATAGAAATAGGTTTGTACATATCGTAGGAACTGTGCAAATCTATTTATTATGAGTCAACCTGTAATTGTAATCGGTAAACTTTCTATCTATTTTAGTGGTATTTCTGTTGCGGCTCCTCCTTTACCATCTTCGTTGAGCGTGTAGAAGAAATCGCTTTGGGCATGTCTTTCTAGGATTAGCTTTGCTGTAGCAGCATCTTTTAAAGCTAAACTGCTTGTGCTGTTATATCCGGATAATTCACTGTTGTCTTTTACTACGCCATATCTGTTATTTATATTTAATACTTGGCTGATAGGATAGGTGGCTTTTGTCAGATCGGCCCCTTCTTTCAATGATAGTTTTACTCTGTATCCGGCAGTGCAAGGCAAATTATCCGTTGTGCTGGTTTGTGTCCAAGGGAAGGAGGAAACTTTTTCCGTCTTTTGATTTCCAGAAGCATCTATGCTGATGATAGTCACATCGATATACTTTAGTAATTCGGCATCTCCTATGCTGTATGAGAAGCTAAAAGTCGGTGTACCCTTATCCGGTGCCGGAGGATTTTTATCGGTATCATCGTCATCGTTGCTACATGCTCCGAAAATGAAGCAGCATAAAGTCACTACTATTGCCAAATGGGCAAATCTGTTCTGTTTACAAAAATATTTCATAGTCTTATAATTTTGATTGCTTTGCGAATGGGAGCAAAAACAGATGGACGGGTTATTGCTCCCTTAAAAGGTCGGCAAGATACATATTTATTTCTGGACGGGAAACGAATTGGAGAGAATATTTGTAAAACAAAAAAGTCATCCCTTGAATAGACAAGTAGGGATGACTTTTTATGTTTAGTATGCTTACTATTATTCGGCAGACTGAGCAGGAGCTTCTGTTTCAGGCTTGTTTTGGGCCGGAGCGTCCTGAGCCGGTTCATTAGATTTCGGCTCTTCTGCTTTCGGTTCATCCTTTGCAGGTTCAGAAGTTGTTGAATCCTCTGTGCCTTTGGTTTGTTCAGTTGCGGGCTGAGTCTTAACAGGATCCTGAGCCATTGCAAAGGTTGAACTACCACAAACAAACATAAACATTGCTACTACTGATACTAGCTTTTTCATAATTTCATTGCTTTAAAAATCTTAAGACTATAAGTTTCAATTCTCTCTCGTTAAGGTGGACAGGTTTTATAATTGATTAGTTAGCAGGAGTTTCTGTTGCCGGGGCATCTTGAGCTGGAGCATCTTGAGCCGGTTCTTCTGTTTTAGGTTCTTCCTTTGCTGGCTCAGAAGTTGTTGAATCTTCTGTGCCTTCTGTTTGTTCAGTTGCAGGCTGAGTCTTAACAGGGTCCTGAGCCATTGCAAGGAATGAACCACTACAAACAAACATAAACATTGCTACTACTATTACTAACTTTTTCATGACTATATATTTATTTAAATTATTGTATCGTTGGCATTGTTGCTGAACGCATACAGGAGAATTAATTCAAAGGGTATGCCAGAATATCAATCGAAACTTAATGCGCTTATTATCATTGCAATAGTATTTTCTTTCTTTTGCTGTCATCGTGGAAAAGTGTGGAAACTGTGGGAAATAGTGTGGAATTATTCTACGATTTGATGGGTAATTCTTACCCTATCGAGTAAAAAGTGGTTGTGGAAAGCGTCATGTCCTTTGTAGATGTATACAAAAGCATCTATTTGGAGCATGTCAATAAATTCCACTATCCCATGTCTGTATGGTTATATCAAATAGATAAAATTAAATAATTGATAATCAATGCGCAATAGTCTCTGTTTCTACCTCGGTGATCAACGCCCCCTTCCTCGGTGATGAAGGACCTCTTCATCGGTGATCAAGGGGGTGTTCATCACCGAGGTGGAATGCCCTCAGTCCGGGGGTAAGATTGTGTCACAAATTTTCTCTAAGTGTTACCGCAAGAGGATGATCGGATAATCTCGTTTCCGCCACCGCACTGAAGGATATATGGGGGAATCTTCTCCCTCATCGATATAATACAATTCTCAAATGGCTAAAGTATGGGTTAATGTTACTGCGAGATCTTCTTAAACAATTGACTGTTTTATATTCCCGATGAGGAGCAAGAAGAAAATAGGTTAGGCTCTGTGTGATTAGGTAAATGCTGGTTGTTGAAGCATCCGTCTAAAGTTCTATCCCATACAATTTCAGTTTATTATAAAGTGTTTTCCGATCAATATTCAGTAGTTGTGCAGCTTTACTTTTATTATTCCCGGTCTGCCTGAGTGCTTCCAGTATATGCTCTTTTTCAATCTCTTCGTTCTTCAACGCCATATTATTGCTCGGCACAGGCGTTTCTGATAGTTCGCTCCCCAACTCCATTGGAGTGATAAAACTGCCTTGGGCAAGGAGTGTGGCACGTTTAATGATATTTTTCATTTGCCGGAGGTTGCCCGGCCAATGATAGTCAAGTAACAGTCGGGAAGCTTTTGCATCAAAACCTATTAATTGTTTATCCAACTCCTTGTTTGCTTGGTCTAGAAAGAAGTTGGCAAAGAGTAGAATGTCCTCTCCGCGTTCTTTTAAGGTGGGCATACGTAGCGTAAACTCATTGATACGATGGTAGAGGTCTTCACGGAAAGTTCCTTTTTCGATGGCTTGTTCCAGATTCTCATTGGTAGCGGACACAAGACGTATGTCAACAGTGATCTCTTGTGTGGAACCAACAGGGCGTATTCTTCGTTCCTGTAAGGCACGGAGAAGTTGTATCTGCACTTCATAACTGAGGTTCCCTATCTCATCCAAAAAGATCGTGCCTCCGTTGGCTGCAACGAAGGCCCCCGTTTTATCAGTCAGTGCCCCCGTAAATGAGCCTTTGATGTGACCGAAGAATTCGGAAGCTGCCAGTTCTTTTGGAATGGAGCCGCAGTCGATGGCGATAAAGGGCTTGTCCGCGCGCTTACTTAGCTGATGGATACGGTGGGCTACATACTCTTTTCCTGTTCCACTCGCACCGTTGATCAGTACGGACATATTTGTCGGAGCTACCAATCCGACATAATTATAGAGTTGCTTGGCTGCATCACTTTCACCTTCCAAATACGCAGGATTGTCTGTTGGCGAGTTTGAAACTTTAAGTGGTGAAGGAGTCATTTTATTTGAGTTTGGTTTGCTGGGAACGGCTGCATGACCTTCTTTGTTCTGTAAAGCTTCGGATATTTTCTTAAGAAGTTCTTCCGGGTTAACCGGTTTGGCAATGTAATCACGGGCACCCAGTTTGATGGCTTGTACGGCCGTTTGAATATCTGCGTATCCGGTCATTATGATCAAAGGAATATCCATACCACGTTCGTTCATCCACGACAGCAAGTGGATTCCGTCCTGGTCGGGCAATCGAAGGTCGGAAAGGATCAGGTCAGGCATTTCCGTGTCGATATGTTTCTTCGCCCGGGCTATGTTACTTTCCGAGGATACTTCAAAACCTTTCTTTCCTAACCATGTTTTCAACATCATGCCGTAGGTAATATCGTCTTCGATTATCAGTATAGATTTCATGATCTCAGCTTTAGCCATTTTTGTGAGTGACAAAGGTAAGGGGTTTTATACTAAAATCGTATATTTGCACTCATAAATTAAATGAAAGTGTTATGAAGAGGAATTTATTAATACTATTAACCGTGCTGGCTTACGTGGGTATGGCTTCTTGTAAGTCAGGACAAAAGAAAGATTCAGATATGGAAAATCAGAAAGAAACAATGTTGAAAATTGAAACGACGCTTGGTGATATCAAAGTCAAGTTGTATAATGAAACACCGAAGCATCGGGATAATTTTATTAAGCTGGCAAAGGAAGGAATGTATGACGGTACGTTGTTTCATCGTGTCATAAAGGATTTCATGGTTCAGGCCGGTGATCCCGATTCAAAAAATGCACCGAAAGGCAAGATGCTGGGTGCCGGTGACGTAGGTTATACGATTCCGGCAGAGATTGTTTATCCGAAGTATTTCCATAAGAGAGGAGCATTGTCGGCTGCCCGTCAGGGAGATAATGTGAATCCGAAGAAAGAGTCCTCCGGCTGTCAGTTCTATATCGTAACCGGAAAGGTGTATAATGATTCTACTTTACTTAATATGGAGAAACAGATGAACGAAAACAAACTGACGACTCTCTTCAATGCATTGGCTCAAAAACATATGAAGGAAATCTATAAGATGCGCAAGGAGAACAATGAAGAAGGATTGTACGATTTGCAGGAAAAATTGTTTGCGCAGGCGCAAGAAGAGGCAGCCAAGCAGCCGGAGTTCCGTTTCACCAAAGAGCAGGTAGAGGCATATACCACAGTAGGAGGCACGCCACATTTGGATGGTGAATATACTGTATTTGGCGAGGTTGTAGAAGGTATGGACATCGTTGATAAGATACAGAATGTGAAAACAGACCGTAACGACCGTCCCGAAGAAGATGTGAAGATCATTAAAGTCGAAGTGGAGAAGTGAGTAGAGAAAAGTGAAGAAGGTATAGTGAAAAGTGGAGAATTAAGATGTTGAAAATAAACAGGCATATACTCGGCAATGGACTAAGGTTGGTGCATTCGCAGGACAACAGTACACAAATGGTGGCATTGAATATATTATATAATGTAGGTGCCCGCGATGAACATCCGGAACATACAGGGTTTGCGCATCTTTTCGAGCATCTTATGTTTGGTGGCTCGGTCAATATTCCCGATTATGACGCACCTTTACAGTTGGCTGGCGGAGAGAATAATGCCTGGACAAATAACGATATCACTAATTATTACCTTACCGTGCCCCGTCAGAACGTGGAAATCGGTTTCTGGCTTGAGTCCGACCGTATGCTGAGCCTTGATTTCAACGAGCGAAGCCTGGAGGTACAGCGGGGGGTGGTCATGGAAGAGTTTAAACAGAGATGCCTCAATCAGCCTTATGGGGATGTGGGGCATCTCTTACGTCCTCTAGCCTATAAAGTGCATCCCTATCAATGGCCTACCATCGGTAAAGAATTGTCGCATATTGCCAATGCAACGCTGGAAGAGGTAAAAGAATTTTTCTTTCGTTATTATGCGCCTAATAATGCCGTACTTGCCGTAACGGGAAATATTTCGTTCGAAGAAACAGTGATGCTTACGGAGAAATGGTTCGGGGCGATTCCACGTCGCGACGTGCCTGTGCGCCAATTGCCGCAAGAGCCTTTGCAAACCGAAGGGCGGCGTATGACGGTTGAACGTAATGTCCCGCTTGATTCCCTCTTTATGGCATATCACATGTGCGACCGTTTGCATCCCGATTATTATGCCTTTGATATTCTTTCGGACATTTTGAGCAATGGTCGTTCCAGTCGGTTGAACCAGCACTTGGTGCAGGATAAGCAGATATTTTCAAGCATTGATGCTTATATTGCCGGTTCGGTGGATGCCGGGCTGTTTCATATTGCCGGCAAACCGGCAGCAGGCGTTTCCTTGGAAGAAGCAGAAAATGCAGTGCGTCGGGAATTGGAGATGCTGCAACGTGAGGCCGTTGTAGAACAAGAATTGGAGAAAGTAAAAAATAAATTTGAATCTACCCAGATATTCGGTAATATAAACTACCTGAATGTGGCCACCAATCTTGCTTGGTTCGAACTGAATGGGCAGGCGGAAGATATGGAAAAGGAAGTAGAGCATTACCGGTCTGTCACTTCAGACCAGTTGCAGTCAGTCGCTCAAAAAGCCTTTGTTGAAGATAATAGCGTGGTGTTGCATTACCGTGCAGAGAATTGAATTTGGAAAGTAGGAATAAGATACACAAAATAACAGCTGTGAGAATATGAATTTGAGAACCTTCTATAATACCTATAAAGGGCATTATAAAGCTTTGTTTCTTTTGGGACTTCCCATTGTTATCGGTCAGGTTGGAGTCATTGTTTTAGGATTTGCCGATACGTTGATGATCGGTCACCATAGTACCAGTGAATTGGGTGCGGCTTCTTTTGTGAACAATGTATTTAATTTGGTCATTATATTTAGCACAGGTTTTTCCTACGGACTGACTCCGGTGGTAGGGAGCTTTTATGGAAATCGTAAGTTCGCTCCTGCAGGTCAGGCCTTGCGGTGTAGTTTGCTGGCTAATTTATTGGTAGGGTTGCTGCTTACGCTGATAATGGGCATTCTCTATCTGAATGTTGAACACCTGGGTCAACCGGCAGAACTGATGCCTTTGATCAAACCTTATTATATCGTTTTACTTATTTCTATTGTTTTTGTTTTACTGTTTAATGGATTCAAGCAGTTCACTGATGGCATTACGGATACTAAGACTGCCATGTGGATATTGTTAGGGGGTAATGTGCTTAATATTGTTGGAAATTATATTCTGATAAACGGTAAGTTGGGGTGTCCCGAACTGGGGTTGTTAGGTGCAGGTATCAGTACCCTCTTTTCGCGCATTGTGATGGTATTGGTGTTTGCTCTTGTATTTTTCGGTAGCCGCTGTTTTCTTCGTTACAAAGTGGGCTTTTTCAGGTTGGGATGGTCTCGTCCGATGTTTATGCGTTTGAATGCACTTGGTTGGCCGGTGGCTTTTCAAATGGGCATGGAAACAGCTTCCTTCAGCTTAAGCGCGGTAATGATTGGCTGGTTGGGTACGATCGCGCTTGCTTCTCATCAAATCATGTGCGCTATTTCACAGTTCACGTTTATGATGTTTTACGGTATGGGTGCTGCGGTCGCTGTTCGGGTAAGTAATTTTAAAGGTCAGGAGGATATGGTAAATGTGCGCCGCTCTGCTTATGCCGGATTCCAACTTATCATGGCGATGGCGTTGGTATTAGGGGGCATCGTATTTCTGTTCCGTAATTACCTTGGCGGATGGTTCACTGATAACGAAGAAGTGTCTGCCTTGGTAGCCTTGCTGATCATTCCGATGTTGGTCTATCAATTTGGCGATGGACTTCAGATCAATTTTGCCAATGCTTTGCGAGGTATCTCTGATGTAAAGCCTATGATGCTGATTGCTTTTATTGCTTACTTCATTATTTCCCTGCCGGTGGGCTATTTCTGTGGTTTTGTTTTGAACTGGGGAGCTGTCGGGGTTTGGATGGCTTTTCCTTTCGGATTGACCAGTGCAGGCGTTATGTTGTGGTTGCGTTTCCGGTATAAAACCCGGACTTTGCACTCTTGATTTCACGTTTTATAGTTATGACTCCTTCCCGTTTTACCAAGTTCAAGATAGCGGCTGGATATTCTCTTTTGTTAGCTATTCTTTTCTTCTCCCTCATATTTGTACGTAGGGAAATGGATACACTTGCTGCTTCCGATGACCAACAGAATCTGATGACAGATAGCTTGTTGATCCTCCTCCGCGAAAAGGATCGTAATACGATTCAAATGTTGCGTGTACTGAGTGAGGCGAACGATAGTCTTCTTTCTGCAAGGGAAATAGAAGAGATCATTGCCGAACAAGATTCTGTTGTTACTCAGCAACGTGTTCAGCATCGGGTAATTACGAAACGGGATTCGTTGATTACCAAACCCAAGAAGAAAGGCTTCTTCAAACGGTTGGCCGAAGCTTTTGTCCCTTCTAAACAAGATACGGCAGTCTTGGTCAATACTTCGTTGGAATTTGCCACCGATACCATTCTTGAAGCTTATAATCCAGCCGATTCCTTACATCAGAAGCTTCGGGCTGCCAGTGAACAGAAAAAAGCACGTAAGAAAACGGTTATTCGGCACAGAAATACACAGTTCCGTCGATTGGATACACAGTTGACAGCCCGAATCGACAGTCTGGTGAAAAGTTATGAATTAAATGAGATGCAGCGGGCTCAGGATGAAGCGGAAAAGGCACAGGACATCCGGCAGCGATCCGCCCAAACCATTGGAGGCATAGCGATTGGTGCTGTGTTATTATCTGCTTTTTTCTTGTTGCTGATTTGGAGAGATATAACTCGTAGTAACCGGTATCGACATCAATTGGAAGAGGCCAACCAGCGTGCGCAGGAACTTCTTGAAGCCCGTGAAAAGCTGATGCTTGCTATTACCCACGATTTTAAGGCACCTCTCGGTTCTATCATTGGGTATACAGATCTGCTGACCCGGCTCACTGGAGATGAACGTCAGCGATTCTATCTTGATAACATGAAAAGCTCTTCACAACATTTATTGAGGTTGGTGAGCGATTTGCTTGATTTTCACCGCCTCGATCTTAATAAGGCTGAAATACATCGGGTAACTTTCAACCCTTCACAACTTTTTGAAGAAATCCGGGTCAGTTTCGAACCCCTCACATCTCATAAAGGTCTTGCACTTTGTTGTGAGATAGATTCCTCATTGGATGGGCGTTTTGTTAGTGATCCGCTCCGTATCCGCCAGATTGTGAATAACCTTTTATCCAATGCCGTAAAATTCACGTCTGAAGGTTCTATAACCATTGTTGCTAGTTATAATTCTTCCAGTATGCGTATTGATGTCAAAGATACGGGAAAGGGAATGGCACCGGAGGATCAAGAACGTATCTTTCAGGAATTCACGCGCCTTCCGGGTGCCCAGGGCGAAGAAGGGTTTGGCTTGGGACTATCGATAGTGCATAAATTAGTTGTATTGCTTGAAGGAAATATTCATGTGCATAGTGTATTGGAGGAAGGAAGTACTTTTACGGTCGTTTTACCGCTTTTCCCAGTGGGCGGGCAAGAATATATCTCCGGGAAAGGGTCAAGTTCTGAGTCCAAGCGAGATCGGGCTGAGAACAAGGTTGATGCATCGACAGAAGATATGAAAGTATCGTATCCTATACGGGTTCTTCTGATCGATGATGACAAGATTCAACTAACCCTTACGGCTGCCATGCTTCAACAACATGGAATTGATGCAGTTTGTTGTGAACAGTTGGACGAGTTGACAGAATATCTTCGTGAAGATCATTTCGATGTTTTGCTTACAGATGTGCAGATGCCAGCCATTAACGGATTCGATCTGCTTAAATTGCTTCGCGCTTCCAATATTCCTCAGGCTAAGACGATCCCGGTGATTGCCGTTACTGCTCGTAGTGATATGGATGAACCGGCTTTTATTGAATATGGTTTTGCCGGTTGTTTGCACAAACCTTTTACGGTGGCGGAACTTATTGAAAAGGTAGGGGTTGGAGATAACTACCATCCTGTTTCTATACAATGTAATGATACAAGAGTCCCCCGTTTGGCAGCATTTGACTTTAAGTCACTGATTGCTTTTTCGGAGGATGATCCGGATGTGTCGCGTTCCATTCTATCCAGTTTTGTTGAGGAAACGGGGAAAAATATAAATCGGATGGAACACTCTTTGCAGATGGAAGATTCGGAGGTGATTGCCGGTTTGGCCCATAAACTTCTTCCGCTTTTCACAATGATGGGAGCGTCACAAATTGTTTTATTACTAACCAAACTTGAAGGTTGCCGTGGAAAAGTTTGGTCTGATGAGGTAAAGCAGACCACAATGACGGTTTTACCTCTTTTGAGACAGGTCGTTGAAGAAGCAGGAAAGTATTTAGCTACTCTATAAATCTTTTTTGTGCAAAAAATTGTTTTACTTTGTACCAATTATACTAAGTACTGAATTCACGTTTTAATGAAACGAAAATGGATAAGATGGGTGATCTGGATTATACTCACCCCTATATTGTTGTTTGTAATACTTATGGTATTGCTGTATGTGCCTCCCGTACAGAATTTTTTGCGGAAGCAAGCTACTGAATTTGCTTCCAAAGCTACCGGTATGGAGATAAACGTTGGCCGCATCGATCTTCGTTTCCCTTTGAACCTTTTAGTGCGGGATGTAGAAGTCATACAGGCTCCTGATACTTTGCTTACTCTGGGCAGTTTGAATGTAAGTGTACAGGCGATGCCCCTTTTCAAAGGACGTGTCGAAGTGGATGATATTACTTTGCAGCGTGTTTCAGTTAATTCTGCTCATTTGATTGACGGCATGCAAATACGTGGTGTGTTAGGACGTTTTTTTCTGGAGAGCCATGGCGTTGATCTAAAGAATGAGTCTGCAATAATTAACCGGACTGAATTATCCGACACGCACATCAGCCTTATTCTAAATGATACAACCGCTACCGAAAAAGCCGATACTGCTTCTACTCCTGTAAATTGGAAGATTGATCTGCATGCACTTAATTTAGATAATGTATCGTTCAGTATGCAGCTTCCGGGCGATTCCATGCGGTTGGCAACCCATGTCGGTGAGGCAGCTGTCAAGGATGTTTCTGCCGATCTTAAGAATCAGTATTATAGTTTGGCGTCTTTCTTGCTTAGCGGTACTTCCGTTAATTATGATACGGGCAACACTGAACCCACCTCTGGGTTTGATCCAGCACATGTCGCATTACGGGATATTCGTATCGGAATAGATTCTGTCCTTTATAAAGGACGTGATATAAATGCCGCTATCCGTGAATTTTCCATGAATGAGCGTTCCGGCCTGAGCATCACATCTCTTACCGGTCGTGTATATGCTGACAGTACGGTAATCCGTGTACCGGATTTTCGTTTGTTGACCCCCCACTCGGAAATGAGTCTTACTGCCCAGACTTATTGGGAATTGGTGAATATTCCGACTACAGGACGGTTGACAGCTCGCTTTAATGCCCTTATCGGAAAACAGGATGTCATGCTTTTTGCCGGTTCTCTTCCTGAAGCTTTCAAGGAAGCTTATCCGTTCCGTCCGCTTGTTATACAGGCGGGAACCGAAGGTAACCTGAAATTAATGCAGATTTCCCGTTTTAAGATAGATCTGCCAGGGGCTTTCTCGGTAGACGGTGGTGGCGAACTTTATAATATAACGGATAGTCTTACCCGTTCCGCTTCACTTGACTTGAAGATGCGAACTGGAAATCTGAATTTCCTTACTACATTGGCTGATATGCAACCGGGGGCACCTCTTGTAATTCCTGACAGTATGCAGCTTGATGCCCGGCTCGGGATGGAAGGGCCTGAATATACCGCCCGTCTTAAACTAAAGGAGAAGGAAGGCTTGTTAAATCTTTCCGCTGCGCTTAATAGTAGTACGGAAGTATACAATGCCGACCTTAAGATTGAGGATTTGCAGATTGACCATTTTTTGCCGAAAGACTCTATATATGGGTTTACAGCGTCTCTAACGGCTAAGGGGCGTGGACTGGACTTTACTTCTTATCGTTCTTATGCCACTGTACAAGCTTCTGTCGGACAGTTGGATTATGCCAATTATCATATTTCCGGCATTGACCTAAGCGGAACGTTGAAAGGAGCAGTTGCGACAGCGCAACTCACCAGTGATAATCCTTTGCTAAAGATGAAATTGGATGCCGAATACAACTTGGCTCATAACTATCCTGATGGTAAAGTGGATATGGATGTTACGTATCTGGATACCGAAAAACTCTTTGGTATCGGTTTTAACAAACCGTCTGCAAATACAAATTCCAAGGTAGGCAAAACAACTGACAATATAAAGGTGGAAAGGCAACTGGCATTCCTGTTTTCCGGAGAAGTCCGTAAGAATCGTGTGTTTACTCATTTGACTTCCGGTGACCTAAAATTGAATCTTAGTGCCCGTGCCGGATTAGAACCTTTGATTCGTGAATCGACTCATTTTGCTGATGTGTTGATGAGGCAGATTGATGATAAAGAACTCAACCATGTTGAATTGCGTAAGGCACTTCCCACCGCTGTATTTTCTTTCTCGGCCGGCCGAGATAATCCGATGGCTTGGTATCTGTCTACTCAAAATATTTCTTATAAGGATGCGTCCGTCAAAATAGGTTGTGCCCCGGATTGGGGAATCAATGCAAAAGCATCCCTTCATGCACTCAAAATAGACACGCTTCAACTTGATACCCTATTCCTTACCTTGAAGCAGGATACCAGTCGCATTAATCTGCGTGGTGGGGTGATTAACGGACCTAATAATCCACAAATCACATTTAAATCAACATTAACAGGGGAGATTCGGGATAAAGATGCCGAACTGACAGCACAGTATATTAATAATAAAGGAGAGACAGGACTTCTCTTTGGAATCAATGCACGTCCGTTGACTGGTGGGCAGGGGAAAGGTAATGGTATTGCCCTTACTTTAGTGCCTGAAGAACCTATAATTGCTTTCCATAAGTTCCGGTTTGTGGAACATCATAACTGGATATACCTCCATAAAAACATGCGCGTGTACGCCAATGTAGATATGCAGGACAAAGAAGGGATGGGAATTCGTATGCAATCACTTACTAGTGATACTGTTTCTTTACAGAACATGGATGTGGAATTGAGGCGTATCCGTTTGGATGAGCTTTTCAGCATTGTGCCTTATATGCCGCAGATCACCGGACTGCTGTCGGCTGAAGCACATTATATACAAACGGAAAAATCATTGGAGCTTTCTGCTGAGGCTACCATTGACGAATTGACTTACGAACGCCAGCGTATCGGTGACATCACATTAGGTGCCAGTTGGTTGCCCGGTGACGAGGGAAGACAATATGTCAATACCTATCTGACGCATGACGGGACCGAAATCATGGTTGCCGATGGTTCTCTGTTTCCAACATCTTCAGGGAAAGACAGCATTGTGGTGAACTCCACTTTGGAACACTTTCCTTTAAAGATTGCTAATGCTTTTGTGCCGGATCAGATGGTGGCTCTTACCGGAGATATGGATGGCGATTTACATATTACCGGAAGTACGGATAATCCGTTGGTTAATGGTGGCTTGTCGTTGGATAGTGTTTCCGTATATGCCCGCCAGGCTGATGCACGTTTCTTGTTCGACAATCGGCCGATACAGGTACAAAACAATCGTATCGTATTTGATAAATTTGCTATATATACCACCAGTAAGAATCCTTTTACAATCGACGGTTATGTGGATTTCCGCGATATGAGCCGTCCGATGGCGAATTTGAAGATGCTGGCTGAAAACTATACCTTACTTAATGCCAAACGTACTAAAGAAAGTCTTGTTTATGGGAAGGTTAATGTCGATCTTGATGCTACGGTTCGTGGTCCGTTGGATGGGTTGATGATGCGGGGGAATATAAATCTATTGGGTAACACGGACGTTACGTATGTTATGACTGACTCTCCACTTACGGTACAGGATCGTTTGAGCGGTCTGGTGACCTTTACATCGTTTGCCGATTCTACAGCCTTACAAAAGGAGGAGGTGCCAACGTTATCGCTGGGTGGTTTGGATATGATCATGACGGTACATATCGACCCGGCCGTACGTCTGAAAGCCGATCTCAGTCCAGATCGTAGTAACCGTGTGGAACTGGAGGGTGGAGGAGACCTTTCACTGCAATATACTCCACAAGGGGATCTTACTTTAACAGGGCGGTATACGCTGACGGGAGGAATCTTCAAATACCAATTACCGGTGATACCATTGAAAGAGTTTCAGATAGTGAATGGCAGTTATATCGAATGGACAGGTAATGTGATGGATCCTTTGTTGAACTTCCAAGCTACTGAACGTATGCGGGCTTCGGTGACACAGGAGGACGGTTCGTCGCGTATGGTGAATTTCGATATTTCCATCGTAGTGAAGAATCGGCTTGATAATCTCTCCTTGGCTTTTGAAATTAATGCCCCCGATGATGCTGCCGTGCAAAACCAGTTGTTGGCAATGGGACCTGATGAGCGAAGCAAGCAGGCAGTCGCCATGATGGTTACGGGAATTTTCTTGGCAGATTCCGGCAGTTCCGGTGGAATGAATCTGAATATGGGTAGTGCATTGAACTCTGTGCTGTCCAGCCAGATCAATGCACTTACCCAGAACATTAAAGGTGCGAATCTTTCTTTCGGCATAGAGGATCATGATGATGCCGATGCGGGAGGGAAACGGACAGACTACAGTTTCAGTTATTCGCAACGTTTCTTCAACGATCGTTTCCAAATTGTGTTGGGAGGTAAAGTGTCAACCGGAGCCAATACGACGAACGACGTGGAATCTTTCATTGACAATATTGCACTGGAGTATAGGTTGGACCAGTCCGGCACTCGGTATATCAAGTTATTCCATAATAAAAATTATGAGTCGGTGTTTGAAGGTGAAATTACGGAGACCGGACTGGGTTTGGTACTTCGTAAGAAGTTGGATCGCCTGAGTGAATTATTTATATTTAAAAAGAAGAAAGTTACTCCTGTGCCTGTTTCGACGGAGCATAAAGAAGGAAGTTCGGATAAAAAGTAGCACCATGACAAATAAGTATATAGATATAGCATCATGCAGAATATTTTCTTCTTGCTGGAAAAGAAGTAAGATAGTCTTTACTTTTATTTTATTATTGGTTGTTTCTGCTTGTTCCACAACCAAACATTTACCTGAAGGGGAAGTGTTATATACGGGTAATAAGACCAATTTTGTCGACCAGTCCAATACTCCTGTCGGACAAACGGCTGTTGGTGAGATAAAGGCTGCTCTTGACAAGAGCCCTTCTACAAAGATTTTAGGTTTCATACCTTTTCCTTTTGGTATGTGGGTATATAATGATTTTGTGAAGTATGAGAAAGGGTTCGGTAAGTGGATATTCAATCGTTTTGCTGCCAAACCTGTTTTTATATCAACGGTTAATCCTGATATCCGTGTTAAGGTAGCGACTAACCTGCTCCATGATTATGGTTATTTTAATGGGAAGGTAGCCCAGCAAACCATTGTGAATCCTAAAGATAGTCTGAAAGCCCGGATAGAATATACTGTTGACATGCGTAATCCATATTTCATCGATACAGTCTACTACAGCCGATTTACCCCTAAGACTCTTCGTATTATGGAAAGGGGACGCTGGCGTTCTTTGCTTTCTCACGGTGAACAATTCAATGTCAGCGACCTTGATGAGGAGCGTAACCGCATCAGTACATTATTAAGGAATTTGGGCTATTTCTATTTTCGTCCGGACTATATGACTTATCAAGCCGATACGACGCTTGTACCTGGTGGACATGTCAGTCTGAAACTGCTTCCCGTGCCGGGATTACCCCCTGCTGCTCAACGGCAATATTATGTGGGTAAGACATCTGTTTATCTGATTGGTAAGAATGGAGAACAACCCAATGACTCAATGAATTACAAGGGAATGGATATTCATTATTATAAAAAGCTGCAAGTTCGTCCCAATATGCTTTATCGTTGGATGAATTATCAGGCTTTTGTGAAGAATGATAGTTTGAGAAATTTGCAGCGTAGCCGTTTGTATAGCCAATATCGCCAACAACGTATACAGGAGAAATTGGCACAATTGAGCATTTTCCGTTATATGGATCTTCAATATACACCGCAGGATACAACAGCGACTTGCGATACATTGAATGTGCGCCTACAAGCTACTTTCGACAAGCCTCTCGATGCGGAATTGGAGGTGAATGTAACTACCAAAAGCAATGACCAGACCGGTCCCGGAGCATCTTTCTCCGTAACTCGGAAAAATGTTTTCGGGGGTGGCGAGAGTTGGAACGTCAAGTTGAATGGCTCTTATGAGTGGCAGACCGGAGGTGGCAAGAATTCATCCTTGCTGAATAGCTGGGAAATGGGATTGTCTACGGCTCTCACTTTCCCACGGGTGGTCTTTCCTCGCTTCGGAGGCCGGGAATATGACTTTCCGGCTACTACGACCTTTCGATTGTATGCCGACCAACTCAATCGTGCTAAGTATTATAAGTTGCTTTCTTTTGGCGGGCATGCTACGTATGATTTTCAACCTACACGGACCAGCCGTCATTCGTTGACACCTTTCAAGTTGACGTTTAATGTGTTACAACACAAAACGGAAGCCTTTGATTCTATTGTTGCCGCTAATAAAGCCTTGTTACTCAGTCTTCAGAATCAGTTTATTCCTGCCATGGAGTATACCTATACATATGATAACTCTTCTTTGCGAAATGTCCATAATCCGATTTGGTGGCAAACGACGTTTACTTCGGCCGGTAACTTGACTTCATGCATTTATCGTGTTTTTGGAGAGCCTTTCAGCAAGAAAGATAAAAACCTTCTGGGGGCACCTTTTGCCCAATTCCTTAAGCTGAGTACCGATTTCCGCTATTTGTGGGTGATCGATCGTAACAATGCCGTAGCTGCCCGTGTGGCAGGCGGAGTAATCTGGACATATGGTAATTCGACGGTAGCTCCTTATAGCGAGCAATTCTATGTTGGAGGTGCGAATAGTATCCGTGCATTTACGGTTCGGAGCATTGGCCCGGGTGGTTATCATCCTGAAAAGAGTACTTTCTCTTATTTGGATCAGACGGGTGATATTCGTTTGGAAGCAAATGTGGAGTATCGTTTCCGGATTTATAAAGACCTGCACGGGGCTGTCTTTTTGGATGCAGGCAATGTATGGTTGATGCGGAACGATCCGGATCGTCCCGATGCCCAGCTGCGTTTGAAAACCTTTCCAAAGCAAGTTGCGTTAGGCACAGGTGCCGGTCTGCGTTATGACCTCGATTTTCTTATTTTCCGTTTAGATTGCGGTGTTCCCCTGCACGATCCTTATGAAACCGGAAAGTCAGGATATTATAACATTCGTGGGGCATTTTGGAAACAATTGAGCCTTCATTTTGCCATAGGTTATCCATTTTAAGGGGAAATGCATCAAAAACGGTAAACTTTGAACGATCTGTAATGTCCCTCATTCAGAGAATTTCGTACCTTTGCACCGTTGATGGATGTATGACATCACTAACCTTTTTAATATTACACAATTATGAAACCAACTTTATTTGTACTTGCTGCCGGTATGGGCAGTCGTTACGGAGGCTTGAAACAACTTGACGGACTGGGTCCGAACGGCGAAACTATCATGGACTACTCTATTTATGACGCTATTCGTGGAGGTTTCGGCAAAGTTGTTTTCGTTATCCGCAAGGATTTCGAGAAAGACTTTCGTGAAAAAATCCTGAGTAAATACGAAAACCATATCCCCGTAGAACTGGTATTCCAGGCACTGGACAATTTGCCCGAAGGCTTTACTTGCCCTACCGATCGTGTTAAACCGTGGGGTACGAATCACGCTGTATTGATGGGGAAAGATGTAATCAAAGAACCGTTTGCAGTGATTAACGCTGACGACTTCTACGGCCGCGACAGTTTTGCCGTATTGGGTAAGGCTTTGACTGAAATGGAAGGCAAAAAGAATGATTATTGCATGGTAGGTTACCGTGTAGGCAACACTCTGAGTGAAAGTGGCTCTGTGGCTCGTGGAGTTTGCGAAAAAGATGCAGAAGATTATCTGACTACCGTAGTAGAACGTACAGCTATCGAACGTATCGATGGTAAGGTGTCTTTCAAAGACGAGAACGGTGTGATGCAGACCATAGCCGATAACACTCCGGTGTCGATGAACATGTGGGGCTTTACTCCGGATTACTTTGCACATTCTGAAGAATACTTCAAAGAATTCCTTCAGGAGAACATGGCTAACCTGAAAGCTGAGTATTTCATTCCGTTGATGGTTAACAAACTGATCAATGAAGGAACTGCCCGTGTGAAAGTATTGGATACGACTAGTAAATGGTTCGGTGTGACTTATGCTGCCGATCGTCAGGATGTGGTAGATAAGATTCAGGCATTGGTTGATGCCGGTGAATATCCTGCTAAGTTATTCTGATAGGAACAAGTACGGAAGAATATATAGTAAGCGGTAATCTCTTTCTTTTCTAGAGATTACCGCTTATTTTGTCATTTTTGTTGTCCACACCAGCCTTTTTCCCTTTAAGGGCTGTTTATTTACTGATAATTCACTACTTTTGTTCTGTATTTAGCTTAGAAAGGATTGATATGAATTTAGGAGTCGTCTTACCATGTACATTGCTTTATGGGGGAGTGAAACGTTTTATGGAGCTTGGCAACATCTTTATCGAGATGGGGCATCGTTTTACCGTTTATTCTCCCGATGCCCAACAACCTGACTGGTTTGACTTCAAAGGTGAGGTGAAGCTGTTTGAAGCATTGAAGACCGATGAGCTGGATGCCCTCTTTTTTACCGAATACCGTTTCATTGAAGAAGTTTTGGGAGCTAACGCCAAACGGAGAATATTCTATCATGTCTCGAACGATAAACAGATAAAGAAGATAGCCAAACTTAAAAATGTAGAGGTATTGGCATGTTCCACCAATATCTGTGAGTTCGACAAGAAGTACGGGTTGAATTCATTCAAAGCAATCGGTGGTGTTAATCTAATGAACTATACTCCCAAGACAGATTATTCTTTAGGGGAAGATCGTCCGATATATATTCTTACTTACGGGCGATTGGCTATGAGATGCAAAGGGGTAAAATATGTAGTAAGAGCCTGTGAGAAACTATATAGAAAAGGCTTTAATATAAAGCTATTGCTTTTTGACACTCCCGTTACTCCGAAAGGGAAAAAAAGATTGGCTGAGTTTAAGGCGAAAGTACCTTATGAGTTCATATTGAACCAACCGATAAATAAGAATTCCGAGATGTTTAACCGGGCAGACATCTATGTTGCGGCTGAAGGGCAGGCCGGATGGTCGAATACAGTTGCCGAAGCGATGGCTTGTGCGCTTCCGGTGGTTGCAACTACTGCCGGGACGAAAGATTTACTGTTCGACAACCGTACAGGATTGGTCTGCTGGCGAAATTCATTCTCCATCCGGCGCAACATAAAGAAGCTGATTAATGATGAGAAGTTGCGTGAGACATTGGGGAGGAACGGGCGTATTAATGTTGAAAACTTCGATTGGCATGAGCTGGCAAAGAAAATAGAAGGATACCTTCTGTCGCCAGCTCCGATAAGATAATGCTTGCTTATGGATGTGAAGAATTTTTTGCTTGTTAAAACAGGCTTGGCAGCTTATAAGAGAGAAAAGAACCGGATTCCCAGGGTTTTGTTTTATCACGGTGTGTCGGACATACATACACCGTTCGTTGAAAGTTTGCATATACCCCCGGAAGAGTTTAAAAGGCAGTTGGAGTATTTACAACTGAACTTCGATCTGATATCGATGGATGAATATTACCGTCGGTGGAGGTCGAATTCGTTTACCGGTGAAGAAGCCACATTGACTTTTGATGACGGATACCGGAATAATTTGACCTTTCTAGCTCCCATTCTTCAGGACTTAAACATACCTTTCACTGTATTTATTGCTACACATCACATAGACACCGGGAAACGTTTTTCCACTTTTATAGGAAGGGCAGTCGTCATGCACCCGGAAGTAAGGCGGCTGAATGTTCCGGCAATGGGATTGGATGTCGTACTAACTTCGGCTCGGCAGCGAAAGAAAGTGTTTAAAGTAATCAGCCACCGATTGAAACATTCGGAGATTAAAACGGTGGATTTGATCACCGACCAATTGATCGGCCAATTGTCTTCTCAACAATATCAACAACTTTGCAGTGATTTTCAGGCAGATGCCTTGATGACTTGGAAAGATGTCATCACATTGCAATCCTATTATGATTGTACCATTGGTTCTCATTGCCTTGATCACTTCATTTGCGATACTTTTCAGGAAACTGCCGAAATACAGCGTCAGATCATAGAGAGTAAGAAAGTGATTGAAGAGAAACTCGAGATTCCTTGCCATTATTTAGCTTACCCCAATGGGAATGTTTGTCCGGCAGCGTTAGATGCTGCCAAAGAAGCGGGTTACCGGTTGGCCTTTACGACGGATAACGTCCGGGTCACGCCCGAAATCTCTCCTTTTGCAATGCCCCGTTACGGTGTCGATTTTCATTGGAATACGTTCGTTGCCGATCTGTCTTTTAAACCGAAATAATTGCCGATAAGGGACTTTCGGTATTAAATAATTATTATTTTTGCACCACAATTATCGAGTAGCCACATCATAAAACCTACATTTGACAATGATTTCTATAATTACTGCTATTTACAACCAGCTGGATATGAATAAACTGTATTGGGAGTATTTGAATAAATACACCGATCATCCATTTGAATTGATCATTATTGATAATAATTCCGATGATGGCAGCAGGGAGTTCTTTCAATCGCTGGGGGAAAAGGTAAAGGTGATAGCCAATCGGGAGAATTACTCTTATCCTTATTGCCAGAACCAGGGAATAGCGATTGCCAAATATGATATTCTTGCCTTTTTTAACAACGACATGTTGGTGTCGCCCCATTGGGATAGCCGTGCGTTGCAGGTTTTGGGCAAGGACAACCGGGATGTCATCAGCCTTGGAAGTAACGACAGGCTTTATGACCAAAAGACATCGAAGTCTTTGCAAAGAAGATGGAAACACATTAAATATCCGTGTATCATGCTTTTCGGGCAGAAGATGTTCGGGTTAAAACTGATGCAGCGCATGTGTTACGGCAACTGGGAAAAGTTCTGCGAAAAGAATTACAAACGTTACGGAGCATCGTTTACTGTCGGTTTCTCCGGTGCCTCTATACTTATGAATCGCAAAGCAATAGAAAAGATCGGTCTTTGGGACGAAAGCCAGCAGTTTGCCGATTTCGATTTGTTCTTCCGTTCTTGCCAACGGGCGGAAACCGTGGGCGACCTTCAGCCATTGGCTGTGGTGAACGGGATTTTTACCCATCATTACAGACGTCTGACTTTATATTCCAATTGCCCGCCTTTTGCAGATGCTGCCCGGCTGATCCCTTTGGAAAAGAAATGGCCACCCACGGATTATAACCGATGGATGGCATTGATCAATTTTCAAAAGAGTTCTTTATAGTCTTCCGTCCGAACAGGTTTTATCTAAAGCTCCTTTTACATCGTATACGATACCGTTTTCACTGCAAAACGAACGGATGGGCACGGTTTTAAACTGACAGTGTGCCACTGCTAGGATAATTGCCTCATATTTGGAAGCGGGCAGTTCGGAGAGCATTTCCAGTCCGTACTCTTTCTTTACCTCATCGGCCGATGCCCAAGGGTCATAGACGTCTACTTGCAAGTCGAATTCCTGCAATGTGCGGATGATGTCGACCACTTTGGTATTTCGAACGTCAGGGCAGTTCTCCTTGAATGTGATTCCCATAACCAATATGCGGGATTCTTTGATGAATTGTCCTTTCTTTATCATGCATTTCAAGACTTGTTTGGCGATATATTCACCCATCCCGTCATTCATGCGGCGCCCTGCCAGGATCACTTCTGGGTGATAACCCAAACCTTGCGCCTTCTGTGCCAAATAATAAGGGTCGACTCCGATGCAATGTCCTCCTACCAGTCCAGGTTTGAAAGGAAGGAAGTTCCATTTGGTGGCGGCCGCTTCCAGCACTGCGGTGGTGTCGATATTCATCAGATTGAAAATGCGTGCCAGTTCATTTACAAAGGCTATATTGATATCTCGTTGTGAGTTCTCGATTACTTTGGCTGCTTCTGCTACCTTGATGCTCGGTGCCAGATGAGTCCCGGCACTGATAACAGATGAATAGAGTTTGTCAACCGTTTGCCCGATTTCGGGTGTTGAACCGGAAGTGACTTTCTTTATTTTATCGACTGTATGTTCCTTGTCGCCCGGATTGATTCGTTCGGGAGAATATCCGGCATAAAAGTCCTTATTAAATTCCAGGCCGGATAATCTTTCTATGACAGGAATGCAATCTTCCTCCGTTGCTCCGGGATAGACGGTCGATTCGTATATCACGATGTCTCCGTGTCCTATCACCTTTCCTACGGTTTCACTGGCTTTCAAGAGCGGGGTCAAGTCCGGACGATTGTATTTGTCTACCGGAGTAGGAACGGTCACTATGTAAATGTTGCAATCTTTCAGATCTTCCATCCGGCAACTGCAATACAATCCCGTTTCATTCTCTGCCGGAGGAGTGGGAGTAAGTACTTGTTCCAGTATATCTTGCGATACTTCCAGCGTTTCATCGATGCCGGACATTATTTGGCTTACCCGTTTTTGTTTAGTGTCGAATCCTATCACCGGATATTTTGTCGCAAATAGACGCGCCAATGGCAGGCCGACATACCCTAACCCTATGATGGCGATTTTTATATTTTGCATATTCCTCTTCTCTTTATTTTAGGTTTTCCCAATACCATTTTACGGCTTCTTTCAGCCCGCGTTTGATGTCATATTCCGGTGCATATCCCAAGGATTTCCGTGCTTTGTCGATGGAAGCGAGTGAATGGGGGATATCGCCCTTTCTGTAGGGACCGTGTTGAATTTTGGTTTCTGCTATCACCGGATCATATTCGCTTAGAAACTCTTTCAAGTAGTCGACGAGTTGATTGAGTGTCGTATTTGTTCCGAAGGCAGTATTGTAAACAGTGTTGATAGCGTCCGGGTTTTGCGTTTTCATAGCGAGCATGTTCATCTGGAGTACATTGTCGATATAGGTAAAGTCCCGTGAATACTCCCCGTCACCATTGATCAGAACCGGTTCATGCCGGATCATTTGCAAGACAAACTTAGGAATCACGGCCGCATAAGCTCCATCTGGCGACTGCCTTCTTCCGAACACATTGAAGTATCTCAGCCCGATGCATTCCATGCCGTAAGTACGGGCGAATACGTCGGCATATAGTTCGTTGACGTATTTAGTAATGGCATACGGGGAGAGGGGGCGACCGATCACCTCCTCTACCTTGGGAAGGCTGGCGGAATCACCATAAGTGGACGAGCTGGCTGCATAGATGAAGCGCTTCACACCGGCATCTCTGGCAGCGACAAGCATGTTAAGAAATCCGCTGATGTTCACCTCATTGGTGGTTTGCGGGTCATTGATGGAACGAGGTACAGAGCCTAAAGCGGCCTCATGGAAAACATATTCTGCACCGGCTACGGCCTTCGTGCAATCTTCCGGTTTACGGATGTCACCGACAATAAGGTTAAAACGTTCGCGGTACTCGCGCAACAGCATTTCTATATTCTCGAATTTGCCTGTTGCAAAGTTGTCCAGGCATGTCACTTTGTGTCCGTCTTTTAATAATCGCTCGCATAGGTTGGAGCCGATGAAACCGGCTCCGCCGGTTACTAATATTTTAAACATATCGTTAGATTTTAAATACATCTATTTGAATTCACGGCAAAGTTAGTATTCTTTTTCATATCTTTGTCACCATGTATACCGATTTAAAAGCAAGACGATTATGATTAAAGTTTCTGGATATTGCCGGTTGTTTCTGCTGTTAGGGTTTCTTTTATCCTTTTCGGCATGTAAGGACGATGATAAGGTAGTGAATGATATTACTACGAACAGGTGGATTGAGAATACCATGCGGAGTTACTATTACTGGTATGGTGATATTCCTGAAACAAACAAGTTGAATTTCGAGACGTCCCCCGAGGTGTTTTTTCAATCGTTGCTGTCGGAAAAAGACGGGAAAGACAATAATCAGGTGTCCGGTGGGCATTATTACTATTCCACGATCAAGAAGAAATCGGCCTCTACCCGGGCTTATTTAGGAGAAGGCCCTTCTTTGGGATTTGAGTTCCAAAATTGGTTTTTCACCAGTAACAACAGGTATGCGGTTAGCGTTCTTTATGTATTACCAGGCTCTCCGGCAGACCTGGCAGGTCTGAGGAGGGGGGATTGGATTCATAGTATAGACGGGGTAGCTGTGAATAATAGCAATATATATGATTTGTTAGGTAGCAAGACTGTGACAGTTGGTGTCTCGGACAGCTATAGGAAGCTATTTTCAACACGATCGGTCGAGTTGGTTCCGGCAACTGTGAAGGATAACCCGGTATTTCTGACAAAAGTGTATAATGATCTCTCGACCGGTGGCAAGAAAGTGGGATATCTGGTTTATAATCATTTCACTTCCGGCCCCGATGGTGATACGGATACGGAATATGACGATGACCTTCGCCAGGCGTTTGCCCGATTTAAGGCTGCCCAAGTGCAGGAGTTTGTCCTCGACTTGCGATACAATGGCGGTGGATTGGTCACTTCGGCACAATTGCTTTCCGAAATGCTGGCTCCTGCCTCTGCGTTAGGAAAGACGTTTTGTGATCTGGTATACAGTGACAAACAAAATAAAACAGTAAATTATCAATTACGGCAGACCGGTCAGAATTTGGACTTACCCCGCTTGATCGTGTTGACCAGTAGCCGTACGGCATCTGCATCGGAAGCGGTGATTAATGGGCTCAAGCCATTTTATCAGGTAATGGTGATAGGCGAACGGACCGAAGGTAAGAATGTAGGTTCCATCACATTGTCGAGCGATAAATATGAATACGACCTGCACCCTATTGTCTGTAGGATATACAATGCTAAAGGTGAATCGGATTATGAAGACGGTTTCGTTCCCGACTGGACATTGTCGGAGGATCAACGTGTCATTGAAGGGCATGTCGAGCTTGGCGATAAAGACAATGATCCTCTGTTGGCGGTGGCTGTTTATACGATCCGTACCGGTAGTCTTCCTAGGATAAATGTCGCCCGTTCTGCCGGAATGGATATTGTTTCCGGTTACTGTTCTTTGGACGAAAAGTCCGGCAGTGGGGTTCGCGTACCTTTTTGATAGCATATCGGACGGATATTGATCATAAAGAAAAACATTACCTCTTTTTACTAACCGATACATTACTTGGGAAGCATTAAGTAGCAAGTAACGTGGCTGAGATGTTGCATAAATATGCATGAATGTCGGTCGTTTGCTGCCTGACATGCAACATGTACAGAGATGAAACACGGTTTCTTCCCTTCCGAATGCGATTTGCTCGGTGACGAGAGACGGCTTCATCGGTGATGAGACCCGGTTTGGTCGGTGATGAAGCACGGTATCATCGGTGATGAAGACCGGATACCTCGGTGATGAGAAGTTTTTTAGTTGCAAAGGAAGCATCTCATGCTTGTGCGCCAAGCTTTTTGATGCTGGTTGCTATCAAAAGTAGGATAGAGGAACAGTTGCTATTTGATCAAATAAAAGCGATACTTGCTTGCAAGGAAATATCAAAGAAGCTCGTTTCTTGGCGAAAGGTTCGGAATGTGCTATAATATTTGTCTTTCTGAATTCTGCTAATGCCTTCTCCTTGCGTTATTTGTAAGGTGCCCTCCTTATACCCGGAATGAAAGCATCCTCGGCAATCAGGATTATCATTTTGACAAAAAGAAAGTTGTATGAGCTTGCTGGCACTGAAATTTGTGTGGAGTAGGACACCCGGACATGGATTCTGTGTGGTTCAGAAGAATGAAGATAGTGAAATAATAGGTCGGTAACTGACATATGTAAGCAATTAACCGCCTAAACCTATGTGAATATAATAAATATTGTTATCTTTGCCTCCCAATATCTATTATTTGTTAGCAAAGTGATATCAGTAGAAGGACTTAGTGTAGAGTTTAATGCCACGCCCTTATTTTCGGACGTGTCTTATGTGATCAATAAAAAAGACCGTATTGCCTTGGTAGGTAAGAACGGTGCAGGCAAATCTACCATGCTGAAAATTTTGGCTGGTTTGCAAAGCCCTACGACAGGCATTGTTGCCATCCCCAAAGAAGTCACCATCGGCTATTTGCCGCAGGTGATGATTCTCAGCGACAAACATACCGTAATGGAAGAAGCCGAACAGGCTTTCGAACATATTTTCAGATTGCAGGCCGAACTGGAACAGATGAACCGGCAATTGGCTGAACGTACCGATTATGATTCCGAAGATTATCATAAACTTATAGACCGTTTTACGCATGAGAATGACCGCTTCCTGATGATGGGCGGCACAAATTTTCGTGCGGAAATTGAACGTACGCTGCTCGGATTAGGTTTCACCCGTGTGGATTTCGACCGTCCTACCAGTGAGTTCTCCGGTGGGTGGCGGATGCGTATCGAGTTGGCCAAGCTTTTGCTGCGCCGTCCCGATGTGTTGCTCCTTGACGAGCCTACCAACCATCTCGACATAGAGAGCATTCAATGGCTGGAAAATTTTCTTTCCACCCGTGCCAATGCAGTAGTGCTTGTCAGCCACGACCGTGCATTCCTCAATAATGTCACGACACGCACCATAGAAATCACTTGTGGGCAGATATACGACTATAAGGTGAAATACGATGAATTTGTCGTATTGCGCAAGGAACGACGCGAACAACAACTCCGAGCCTTTGAAAATCAGCAGAAGCAGATACAGGATACGGAGGACTTCATTGAACGCTTCCGATACAAAGCGACTAAAGCCGTACAGGTGCAGAGCCGCATCAAGCAATTGGAAAAGATAGAACGTATTGAAGTGGATGAAGAAGATAATTCCGCGCTGCGCCTGAAATTCGTTTGTTCCAGCCGTAGTGGCAATTATCCCGTGATTTGTGAAGACGTAATGAAAGCTTATGGCGAGCATATCGTTTACCACGACGTGAACCTTACGATAAACCGGGGTGAAAAAGTCGCGTTTGTGGGTAAGAACGGTGAAGGGAAATCTACGCTTGTGAAATGTATCATGGGAGAGATCGCTGACTATCAGGGTAAACTGACAATCGGACACAATGTGCAGATCGGCTATTTTGCGCAGAATCAGGCACAGATGCTGGACGAGAATCTTACCGTCTTCGATACGATAGACCGTGTGGCGGTAGGCGATATCCGGCTAAAGATACGTGATATCCTGGGAGCATTTATGTTCGGTGGCGAAGCTTCCGACAAGAAAGTGAAAGTTCTCTCCGGTGGTGAACGTACCCGTCTGGCTATGATCAAGCTCTTGCTGGAACCGGTAAATTTCCTTATCCTTGATGAGCCTACCAATCACCTCGATATGCGTTCGAAGGATGTCCTGAAAGAGGCAATCCGCGAATTTGACGGCACGGTGATAATTGTCAGCCATGACCGTGATTTCTTGGACGGCCTTGCGACTAAGGTATATGAGTTCGGTGGAGGCCTTGTGAAAGAACACATTGGTGGTATTTACGATTTTCTGCAAAAGAAGAAGATAGAAAGCCTGAACGAATTGCAAGCTTCAATATCCCTTTCGATGTCGTCTACTGCCTCCACGAAGGATAATGCATCTGCGGAGCAACCACCTTCGGAAAACAAGCTCTCTTATGAGGCTCAGAAAGAGCTGAACAAGAAAATAAAAAAGTTAGAACGCCAGGTGGCCGATTGCGAGTCGGCAATAGAGCAGACCGAATCTGCCATAGCCATGCTCGAGGAGAAGATGGCCACTCCGGAAGGAGCATCTGATATGTCTCTCTACGAACAGCATCGGAAATTGAAAGAACAGCTTGACCGGACGGTTGAGGAGTGGGAACAGGTTTCGATGGAGCTGGAGGAGATAAAACAAGAATGAAAGTGACACTTTTATAACCCTATAATATTTATTATATGAAAGTAACCAAGTATTTACCAATCCTAGCAATTTGTCTTATGACAACAGGATGTAACAGCAGCAAGCAGCAGGCCACATCAACTTCTGGTCTCGATCTTGCTAATCTTGACACAACGGCTCTTCCGGGAACCGATTTCTATCAGTATGCCTGTGGCGGCTGGATGAAGAATCATCCCCTTACTGACGAGTATTCACGTTTCGGCTCTTTCGACATGCTTGCCGAAAACAACCGCAAACAACTTCGCGGCCTTATCGAAGAATTGGCTGCTACCCAGCACGAAGCCGGTAGCATAGCACAGAAAGTGGGTGATTTGTATAACATTGCGATGGATAGTGTAAAGCTTAACAAAGAAGGTGTCGCTCCTATTAAACCGGAATTGGAAAAGATTGCTGCCATTAAGGACAAGTCCGAAATCTATCCCCTTATTGCCGAGATGCAAAAGAATGGAATGTATCCTTACTTTGCCGTCTATATAGGTGCGGACGATATGAACAGTTCGATGAATATGGTACATGCCGTTCAAGCCGGTTTAGGAATGGGTGAACGCGATTATTACCTTGAGAACGATGAAAGAACCAAGGAAATCCGCGATGCCTATCAAAAGCATGTTGTCAAGATGTTCCAATTGGCCGGATTTGATGAGGCGGCTGCACAGAAGGCTATGGCATCGGTCATGAATATTGAAAACCGTCTTGCCAAGTCTGCGCGTTCTATGGTTGAAATGCGCGACCCGCATGCCAACTATAATAAGAAGGCGATGGAAGAGCTGAAGAAGGAATATGCGCCTTTCGCTTGGGATATGTTCTTCTCCAATCTCGGACTGAATGATGTCGCTGAAGTGAATATCGGCCAGCCGAATTCTATAAAAGAGGTGAATGAAATCATCAACACCGTTCCTTTGGAAGATCAGATCGCTTATTTGCAATGGAATCTTATCAATAGTGCAGCAGGCTATCTGAGTGATGACTTCGTAGCACAGAATTTTGACTTCTATGGCAAGACGATGTCCGGAAGAAAAGAGATGCAACCGCGTTGGAAACGTGCTGTAAGCACGGTAGACGGTTCATTGGGTGAAGCTGTCGGCCAAATGTATGTAGAGAAATACTTCCCGGCTGCCGCTAAAGAACGTATGGTAGGTCTAGTGAAAAACCTGCAGACCTCTTTGGGCGAGCGTATTCAGAAATTGCCTTGGATGAGTGACGAAACCAAGCAGAAAGCACTTGAGAAATTGGCTACTTTCCATGTCAAGATTGGTTATCCGGACAAATGGAAAGATTACTCTTCATTGGATATTAAGAATGATACTTATTGGGCAAACATCGAACGTGCCAACCAGTGGGGACATAATGAAATGATTGCTAAGGCCGGCAAACCGGTAGATAAGGATGAGTGGATGATGACCCCTCAGACAGTAAATGCATATTACAATCCTACGACCAATGAAATTTGTTTCCCGGCTGGAATCTTACAATATCCGTTCTTCGATATGGATGCCGACGATGCCTTCAACTATGGTGCTATCGGTGTGGTGATCGGTCATGAAATGACTCACGGATTTGACGATCAGGGACGGCAGTATGACAAAGACGGTAATCTGAAAGATTGGTGGACTGAACAAGATGCAAAGAACTTTGAAGAACGTGCCCAAGTGATGGTTAACTTCTTTGACAGCATTGAAGTGGCACCGGGCGTACAAGCAAATGGCGAAGTTACGCTGGGCGAAAATATTGCCGATCACGGTGGCTTGCAAGTATCTTATCAGGCATTCAAGAATGCTACGGCTCAGGCTCCGTTGCCCGTTGAAAATGGTTTTACACCCGAACAACGCTTCTTCTTGTCATATGCTAATGTATGGGCCGGCAATATCCGTCCGGAAGAAATTCTTCGTTTGACCAAACTCGATGTGCATTCATTGGGTAAATGGCGTGTGGATGGAGCATTGCCACAGATTGACGCATGGTATGAAGCATTTAACATTACGGAGGAAGATCCGTTGTATATACCGGCTGATAAACGTGTATCTATTTGGTAATAGTTTCGTATAAACGATAACCCTTATATGAAAGCGCTGGCTCATAATCTTTTGAGTCAACGCTTTTTTATCATTAATTCACACCTTATTTGTTACGCGCGATAAACAATATTTCGTAACTTTGCACACCAAATACTTAATAAGCAAGCCCATGTCTGAGTCTAAAAGAATTAAAACCGCATTGGTGTCGGTTTATCATAAGGAAGGTTTGGATGAAATTATCACCAAACTGCATGAAGAAGGTGTAGAGTTTTTATCGACAGGCGGAACTCGCCAGTTTATCGAATCATTAGGATATCCCTGCAAGGCTGTGGAAGATCTGACTTCTTATCCCTCCATCCTTGGTGGCCGTGTGAAAACTCTCCATCCGAAAATATTCGGAGGTATCCTTTGCCGTCGCGGGCTGGAACAGGACATCCAGCAGATTGAGAAATATGAAATACCGGAAATAGACCTCGTGATCGTAGACCTCTATCCGTTTGAAGCCACAGTTGCTTCGGGCGCGGATGAGGCCGCCATCATTGAGAAGATCGATATAGGCGGAATCTCATTGATTCGTGCCGCTGCAAAAAACTATAATGATGTCGTGATCGTTGCTTCTCAGGCGCAGTATAAACCGTTGCTCGACATGTTGATGGAACACGGGGCAACTTCTACGCTTGAAGAACGCCGTTGGATGGCTAAAGAAGCATTTGCTGTGTCGTCCCATTACGATTCCGCGATCTTCAACTACTTTGACGCGCAGGAAGGTTCGGCTTTCCGTTGCTCGGTCAACGATCAGAAAACTCTTCGTTACGGTGAGAATCCGCATCAAAAAGGTTACTTCTATGGAAACTTGGATGCGATGTTCGACCAGATTCATGGAAAGGAAATCTCATACAACAACTTGCTTGACATAAATGCGGCTGTTGATTTGATCGATGAGTTTGAAGATGTGACGTTCGCCATATTGAAGCACAACAACGCCTGTGGCTTGGCTTCACGGCCTGCCGTCATCGATGCATGGAAAGATGCTTTGGCAGGTGATCCGGTTTCTGCGTTTGGCGGAGTGTTGGTTACGAATGCGGTGATTGACAAGGAGACTGCTGAAGAGATCAATAAGATATTCTTTGAAGTTGTGATAGCTCCCGATTATGACGTGGATGCACTTGAGATTCTGGGGCAGAAAAAGAATCGCATCATTCTTGTCCGCAAAGAGGCTAAATTGCCCAAGAAGCAATTCCGGTCTTTACTTAACGGTGTGCTTGTGCAGGAGAAAGATACGAATATAGAAACCACAGCCGATTTGAAGACTGTGACCGATAAAGTGCCTACTCCGGAAGAAGTAGAAGACATGTTGTTTGCCAATAAGATTGTGAAAAACAGCAAGTCGAATGCGATTGTTCTGGCCAAAGGGAAACAGTTGCTGGCAAGCGGTGTAGGTCAGACTTCACGTGTCGATGCGCTTAAGCAAGCAATCGAAAAAGCGAAATCATTCGGTTTCGATCTGAAAGGAGCTGTCATGGCATCGGATGCTTTCTTCCCCTTCCCGGACTGTGTGGAGATAGCAGGTAATGAAGGTATTACAGCTGTTATCCAACCGGGTGGTTCGGTAAAGGATGAACTGACGTTCGATTATTGTAATGAACATGGCATTGCGATGGTAACGACAGGCATCCGTCATTTTAAACATTAATATAGATGGGAATTAAGGTTCGTCCTTAATTCTCCATTCTTAATTCTTCATTAAATTATATGGGATTATTCTCTTTTACGCAAGAAATTGCGATGGACCTTGGCACTGCCAACACTATCATCATTACCAATGGTAAGATTGTAGTGGACGAACCGTCGGTGGTAGCTTTGGATCGTCGTACAGATAAGATGATTGCCGTGGGTGAAAAGGCAAAGTTGATGCATGAAAAAACCCACGAAAATATACGCACAATCCGTCCGTTGCGTGACGGTGTAATTGCCGACTTCTATGCTTGCGAGCAGATGATGCGCGGACTTATTAAGCAGGTCAACACCCGTGGACATCTGTTTTCCCCCTCTTTGCGTATGGTGATTGGTGTCCCTTCCGGTAGTACGGAGGTTGAGCTGCGTGCCGTTCGTGACTCTGCCGAACATGCGGGTGGCAGGGACGTTTATCTGGTATTTGAGCCGATGGCAGCTGCTATCGGTATCGGTATCGATGTCGAGGCACCCGAAGGGAACATGATTGTTGATATAGGTGGTGGCTCTACGGAAATTGCTGTAATATCGTTGGGCGGTATCGTTTCGAATAACTCGATTCGTATTGCCGGGGATGATCTTACTGCCGATATTCAGGAATATATGAGCCGTCAGCATAATGTGAAAGTCAGTGAACGTATGGCGGAACGTATTAAGATTAATGTAGGCGCTGCACTTACCGAACTTGGTGATGATGCTCCCGAAGATTATATCGTTCACGGGCCGAATCGCATCACGGCACTTCCGATGGAAGTTCCGGTATGTTATCAGGAAGTGGCACATTGCTTGGAAAAATCTATTTCTAAGATTGAAACCGCCATTCTGAGCGCATTGGAGAACACTCCTCCCGAGCTTTATGCCGATATTGTACACAACGGTATTTATCTTGCTGGTGGCGGTGCATTGCTTCGTGGTCTGGACAAACGTTTAACGGATAAGATAAATATTCCTTTCCATATTGCTGAAGATCCTCTTCATGCGGTGGCAAAAGGTACGGGAGTAGCATTGAAGAATGTAGATCGCTTCTCGTTCCTGATGAGATGAGAATTTGTTTATGCGAAACTTACTCAACTTTCTTATAAAGTACAATTACTGGTTCCTCTTTGTTTTTCTGGAGGTAATCAGTTTTGTTTTGTTGTTTCGCTTTAACTACTATCAGCAGAGTGTCTTTTTTACATCGGCTAATGTCGTTTCCGGTAAGGTATACGAGGTTTCCGGTGGGATTACTTCTTATTTTCACTTGAAAACTGTTAATGAGGGCCTGCTTGACCGGAATATGCTGCTTGAACAACAGATATCCAATTTGGAGAAGGTGTTGAAGGATCATAAATTAGATTCTACAAGTATAAACAGTATACGAGGCATTTCTGATAATAGTTACCAGATATTTAAGGCACATGTTATCAATAACAGTTTGAATCAGGCTGATAATTATATTACGCTTGATCAGGGGAGTGCTGAGGGTATCCGTCCGGAAATGGGTGTTGTCGATGGAAACGGAGTGGTAGGGATTGTTTATAAAACATCTCCGGACTATTCACTTGTCATATCGGTGCTGAATAGCAAGTCAAGTATCAGTTGCAAGATCGTAGGAAGCGAGTATTTTGGTTACTTGAAGTGGGAGCATGGTGATTCACGTTATGCTTATCTGAGGGATCTGCCTCGTCACGCAGAATTCAATTTGGGAGATACAGTGGTGACAAGCGGTTATTCGACTGTTTTTCCGGAAGGAGTGATGGTAGGTACGGTTGATGATATGTCCGATTCTAATGACGGTCTTTCTTATCTGTTGAAGATTAAGCTGGCGACTGATTTTGGCAAATTGAGTGATGTGAGAGTAATCGCCCGGAGCGGTCGGGAAGAGCAGAAAGAGCTTGAAAAATCGGTTGCGAACTAATGATTATAAATTATATACATAGGATAGGATGGTTGGTCGGTTTGGTGCTTCTTCAAGTGCTGATACTGAACAATGTTCATATCGGGGGGTATGCTACGCCTTTTCTATATGTCTATTTCATCCTCAAATTTCCTTCCGGCACCTCAAGGAATGAATTGATGTTGTGGGCTTTCTTTTTGGGATTAATGATCGATATATTTTCTAATACACCCGGAATGAATGCTGCAGCTACGGTTTTACTGGCTTTTGTGCGTCCTACCTTCTTACGTTTGTTCACTCCACGTGATACGCTGGATAGCATTATCCCGTCTATTCGGACTTTGGGAATCTCTTCTTTTCTAAAGTACGCAGTGACATGTGTCTTTATTCATAATCTGGTATTGTTGAGTCTAGAATTCTTTTCTTTTTCCAGTATCCCTCTGCTGCTGTTACGCGTAGTTGCGTGTACATTATTGACTGTTACATGTATTATGGCTGTTGAAGGTATAAGGAGATAGTCATGGCAAAGGATTATGTATTAGAAAAACGAAAATTTGTTATTGGAGGAGTTGCTATTTGTATCGTCCTTATTTATTTGATACGCCTGTTTGTATTACAGATTTCTACGGATGACTATAAGAAAAATGCGGATAGTAACGCCTTCTTGAATAAAATACAGTATCCCTCTCGTGGAGCTGTTTACGATCGTAACGGTAAACTGCTTGTTTTTAATCAGCCGGCTTATGACATAACGATTGTCCCTAAGGAGATTGAGAATCTGGATACTCTGGATCTTTGTCGTACGTTGAACATAACCCATGCGCAGTTTCTGAAGATCATGAGTGATATGCGGGATCGCCGTAGAAATCCCGGTTATTCGAGATATACTAACCAGTTATTCATGTCCCAGCTGTCTGCCGAAGAATGTGGGGTGTTTCAGGAGAAGCTATTCAAATTTCCCGGGTTTTATATCCAGCGCCGTACTATCCGTCAATATACTTATAACTCTGCCGCCCATGCTTTGGGAGATATCGGTGAAGTGTCCATGCGTGATATAGAAAATGATGATTACTACATACGCGGAGATTTCATCGGGAAACAGGGAGTGGAAAAATCATATGAGAAATATCTTCGTGGGGAGAAAGGTGTCGAGATATTGCTGCGCGATGCGCATGGGCGCATACAAGGCCATTATATGGATGGAAAGTTCGACCGTCCTTCCATTCCGGGGAAAAATCTGACATTAGGTATCGATATTGACCTGCAAATGTTGGGCGAAAGGTTGATGCAAAACAAAATCGGTAGTATTGTTGCCATTGAACCGGAGACAGGAGAGATACTCTGTCTGGTTTCTTCTCCCAATTTCGATCCTCATTTGATGATTGGCCGCCAACGTGGTAATAATCATCTTATGCTGCAGCGTGACAAGCGCAAACCTCTCTTGAACCGAGCTTTGATGGGAGCTTACCCTCCGGGGTCAACCTTTAAAACGGCACAGGGACTTGTCTTTTTGCAAGAAGGGATTATTCAGGAAAACACTCCTGTTTTTCCCTGTTCCCATGGATTCAATTATGGAAGCCTGCATGTGGGATGTCACGGGCATGCTTCTCCTTTGCCCTTAATTCCTGCTATTGCAACTTCTTGTAACTCTTATTTTTGTTGGGGGCTTTTCCGTATGTTAGGTGACCGTAAGTATGGTTCTCCTCAAAATGCTTTGACTGTATGGAAAGACCATATGGTTTCCCAGGGATTTGGGTATCGCTTGGATGTGGATTTACCAGGTGAGGGTCGTGGATTCATACCTAATGCGGGAGTTTATGATAAGGCTTATCGCGGTCGTTGGAACGGATTGACTATTATCAGTATTTCCATTGGGCAGGGTGAGATTCTTGCTACTCCTTTGCAGATAGCAAATCTTGGCGCAACCATTGCTAATCGAGGGCATTTTACACCTCCCCATATTGTGAAGGAGATTCAGGATGGAGAACTTGATAGCATTTATCGTACGCCGAGGGTTCCTACCATAGAGCGTCAATATTATGAAGAGATCGTGAAAGGCATGAGGGCGGCAGTGACGGGTGGGACTTGTCGTATAGCGGGCTCCATCCTACCGGGTGTGGAAGTTTGTGGAAAGACGGGTACGGCACAGAACCGTGGGAAAGACCATTCTGCTTTTATGGGTTTCGCACCGATGAATAATCCGAAGATTGCGATTGCGGTATATGTGGAGAATGGTGGTTTTGGAGCGACTTATGGAGTTCCTATCGGTGCTTTAATGATGGATCAGTATTTGCATGGTAAGCTATCTCCCGAAAACGAGAAGCTTGCGGAAGATTTTAGTAACAGAATTATATATTATGGTGACGAGGAGCGATAATTTATGGAAGACATTGGATTGGGTGACAATACTGCTTTACCTTCTCCTTATCATTGCCGGATGGTTTAGCGTTTGTGGAGCCAGTTATGATTATGGAGATCGTGACTTCCTTGATTTTTCTACTCGTGCGGGTAAGCAGTTCATGTGGATCATTTGTTCGTTTGGTTTGGGCTTTGTGTTATTAATGCTGGAGGACCGGATGTATGACATGTTTGCTTACATCATTTATGTAGGAATGATATTACTTCTTATCGTTACCATTTTTATCGCTCCCGATGTCAAAGGGTCACGGTCCTGGTTGCAGTTGGGGCCTGTCAGCCTTCAGCCTGCGGAGTTTGCCAAGTTTGCTACTGCTCTTGTGCTTGCCAAGTATATAAATTCTTACTCTTTTAATATAAAAAAAACAAAGTGCTTTCTGTTGCTCCTGGCTTTTATCATGCTTCCCATGGTGCTGATCGTGTTGCAGAAAGAAACAGGTTCTGCATTGGTTTATCTGGCTTTCTTTCTGGTACTCTACCGGGAGGGTATGCCGGGTGTAGTACTTTTTTCGGGAGTGTGTGCTGTCGTTTATTTTGTCGTTGGTATACGTTTTGATCAGGTATATATTGCCGACACACCGACACCGATCGGAGAGTTTGCCGTTCTTTCTATGGTTCTGCTATTTGCTGGAGCCATGGTATGGGTATATAAGAAGAAGTGGGAACCGGTAAGAAACATTATTGGGGGGAGTCTGATTGTCATGTTGCTTGCCTATTGTATCTCGGAATATATTGCGCCTTTCAATCTGGTGTGGGTGCAGTGGTTACTTTGTGTAGTGGCTGTCGGTTACTTGCTGTTTCTGTCATTACGGGAAAGGCAGAAGGCATATTTACTTATTAGTCTTTTTGCGGTTGGGTCTGTCTGCTTCCTTTATTCCAGTGACTACGTGTTCGATAATATACTGGAACCGCATCAGCAGATTCGTATCAAGGTGGTACTCGGTATGGAGGAAGATCTTACCGGTGCCGGATATAATGTCAACCAGTCTAAGATTGCCATTGGATCGGGTGGACTAACGGGAAAAGGTTTTTTGAACGGGACACAGACCAAATTGAAATATGTTCCTGAACAGGATACGGATTTTATATTTTGTACGGTAGGTGAGGAGCAGGGATTTGCTGGGTCTGCGATTGTCCTGTTGTTGTTCCTTGCTCTCATACTGCGGTTGATAACGGTTTCTGAACGGCAACCTTCAGCATTTGGGCGCGTCTATGGCTATTCCGTTGTCAGTATTTTCCTATTTCATGTTTTTATTAATATCGGTATGGTGCTTGGGTTGACACCGGTGATTGGTATTCCTCTTCCGTTCTTTAGTTATGGGGGGTCTTCTTTGTGGGGATTTACGATTTTATTGTTTATATTCCTTCGGATTGATGCTGGGCGGAGTCGGAGGTTATGATTTATTTTTCTATTTTAATTCCAACGGCATTAACGCCTTTCAAGTGTTCATCGTTCATGCAGTGGGACACTTTAAGTGTATAGTTTCCCGGATGCTTTGTCGTGGTTTTGCCAATAGGGAGAGCCGATTGAAACAAGCTTCCCCATCCGGTACCATACCATTTACCTTCTTTATCAGCCAATACGAAGAGGAGTGTATCTGTTTTCCAGTTCGTGCTATCTTCCAAGTTATGACTTATTGCCAGGTATAAATTCCGGTAGGCATATTTGCTCTCGTTTCGTATCTCTGCCGTAAGGTTTAGTGGAATTAAGGAATCATTGAGGGGAATATTAAAAAAGAGTGTATCACTCTTTTCCCAGCCGTCCGTTGGGATCGGCTGGTAAGTATGATACACTGTATTTTCATTGCAGGCGGCAATTAGCCAACCTATTATTACGGTCCATATGCTACTCTTGAGCAGTCTTTTCATTCTCTTGCGACTTTTCTGTTTTTTGAGATTTTTCTCCATTCTGTGACCTATCCTGACCTTTGGGTCGCTCACTGTTTTGAGGTCGTTCCGCAGATTGTAGTCTCTCTCCTTTCTGCGCCCTTTCTTGATTCTTAGGTTGGGTACTTGTTTGTGGACGTTCTACATACTGTGGCTTTTCTCCCTTTCGGGTGTTTTCACTGTTATATGAGGAGCGGTTGTTGCTATTCTTAGGCCGTTCATTCTTTGAACGTTGTTGCTCACCTCCGTTCTCTGATTGTCTACGGTTGTTGCGTTCACCGTTGTTTTCCTGTTGTGGACGATTGTTGCGGTTTCCGCCATTCTCTTGCTGCTGCCGGTTCGAACGGTTACCATTTTCTTGCTGAGGGCTTGGGTTGTTGTTAGCACCTTCTGCTCCCTGCTGTTGGTTGTTGGCACCTTTTTTCTTCTTCTTATTTCTTCCGTTGTTATCGTTTGCTCCTCCATCCTTGCGGCGCCGTTCACGGTCGAATCGGGTTAAACTTTCTTGCTCTACCAAGTCTACAGGTTTCTTGGGTTCTTGTTTGTGAGCTTCTTCCAGCAGACTGTCTGGTTTAATTCCCTTTTTGTTCATGCTGATGATTTCAAAAGCTCTTTTCCCATTGATGGTAACGAGATTGGCTGGAAAGGCTTTGTCGGTTGAGTAAGTAATCTGATTGCTTAGGATATCCGCCTTAAAGAAATAGAATGTTCCGTCTTTCGTTTCAAGTTCGATTTCTTTGGACGGGAGCCGTTTTTGGGCTTCTACATAGCAATCAATTTCGTAATTCAGACAACATTTCAGTTTCGCGCATTGCCCTGCCAATTTTTGTGGATTCAGTGAAATGTCCTGATAACGGGCTGCACTGGTGGATACCGATACGAAACTTGTCATCCAGGTAGCACAACAAAGTTCTCGTCCGCAAGGTCCGATTCCTCCGATACGCCCGGCTTCCTGACGGGCACCTATCTGTTTCATTTCAATTCGCACACGGAATGCTTCGGCCAGCACTTTTATTAATTGCCGGAAATCTACCCGTTCGTCTGCTATATAATAGAATATAGCTTTATTCCCGTCTCCCTGGTATTCGACATCTCCTATTTTCATGTCCAGGTTTAGGCTGGCTGCGATCTGGCGGGAACGGATCATGGTAGAATGTTCCTTGGCTTTCGCTTCTTCGAACTTCTCCATATCTACCGTTTTTGCTTTTCTGTAGATGCGTTTGATTTCGGTATCCGGCTTGATGTTCGCTTTACGCATTTGCAGCGGAACGAGTCTGCCTGTCAGTGTCACTTCACCGATGTCATGGCCTGGTGTGGCTTCTACTGCCACAATATCTCCTTTTTCCAGCTTTATCTTATTGCTGTTCCGATAATACCCCTTACGGGTATTTTTAAACTGAACTTCTACCATGTCGCTCTCTTCTGCGTTGCCTGGTATATCGGCCAGCCAATCGTAGGTATTCAGTTTTTTATCTTGCCGAGAGCAACCTTTGCAGCAAAGGCCGCCACTCCCATTATGTAATATAAAGTCCATTTGTTATTTATAATTTATTCCCTATGGTCATGACCTTTGTTTGATTATAACTCATAGGTACGTTAACGATTTCCAGTTTATAATTATTCAAATTTCAACTCTTCAACAGTACGATCATTTTTAATGAAAAGTCGAAAAATATCATCTTAGCATTTACGTTCTGTTCTACATGCCATTGCGCTTCGCTTAGTTCGTCCATGATGCCCATTACGTTCCTTTCATTGACAAAAGGTGAAAAGCGAGTGGCGAAATTCTGTTCGTCCGGTGTCATATATACCAGTTCTTTTTGATGCAGGTTATAGATGAAGTTTTCCCTGATCATCCTCTGGCAATAGGACAGAAAGTTTTTTTGCCGTTCTCTTCCTAGTCCGGCTATCTGATCGCTCCATTGCTTCATCTCCCTTATTTTTCGTTGATAGGAGAGGCGCATCAAGCTGACGAACAGTTCGAAAAACAGGTGGTTCTCTTCATTCAAATGGATCGTTTCGAGGGCTTTGATGAAGTTTCCATTGGCTAAATGAGCTATGGAAAGGCTTGTAGACTGTTGCACACTATACTTTTGCTCCAACACTTGTGCGATGTCTTTTTCTGCTATTTTGCGGACGTTTATCCGCTGCGTTCGACTTAATATAGTTTGCAGGATCATATCCGGTGCTTCTGACACCAGAAGGAAGATGGTCTTTGCGGGTGGCTCTTCCAGTAATTTCAACAGTTTATTGGCGCACGCAAGCTGCATCTTTTCCGGTAGCCAGATGATGGTGATCTTGAAGCCGCCTTCACTTGATTTCAGGCTGAGCTTTTTCATGATCTCATCGCTCTCTTTGGTGTAGATGACAGCCTGTGAGTTCTCCGCGTTGATTTCGTTCAGCCAGTGATTGAGGTTGAAATACGGATTGTTCAGAACAATTCGGCGCCACTCAACGATATAATCATCGCTTCTGCTATTTTTTACTACCGGAAATGTAAAGTGGACGTCGGGGTGAACGAGCTTATTAAATTTCACGCACGACGGACAAACTCCGCAAGCATCTGTGGCACTCCGGTTGGTGCAACTGATGTAGCGGGCATAAGCCAGTGCCAGGGGGAGCTTGCCAACGCCCTCCGATCCGCAGATGAGCTGTGCGTGAGGAATACGTCCTTCGTTTACCTCCTGTATGAGTCTTTGTTTTATCTCTTCTTGTCCGATTACGTCTTTGAAAAACACTTTACTTTCTATAATTTAATTGTTTAAACTTTATTTTTAGTTCGGTGCAGCTTAATAAATTTCTTTTGCTACTTCCTTGATGCTGTCCACTGCACCGATGGAGTAAAAATGTATACTTGGTACTCCATGTGCCATTAATTCGCGGCATTGCATCACACACCATTCAATACCGACCTTCTGAACTTCTGCGTCGTTTTTGCATCTCAAAGTCTCTTTTACAAGTTCTTCGGGTAAGTCAACTTTGAATGTTTTCGGTATCATGCTTAATTGGGATAACTTTTTGAAAGGCTTTATTCCAGGGATGATCGGTACATGGATGCCGGCTTCCTTGGCTCGTTCCACGAAATCGAAATATTTCTGATTGTCATAGAAAAGCTGAGTTACTGCATATTCTGCACCGTTTTCTATTTTCTTTTTCAACCAGTAGATATCCGAATCCATGTTGGGAGATTCTTCGTGTTTCTCCGGATAGCAAGCTACTCCGTATGAAAAAGGGGTGTTGGTAACTTTCATTTCCGATCCGTCGACGAAGATTCCTTTATTGAAGTTATTGATCTGTTCCTGTAATTCGGTGGCGTGGTGATATCCGTCTCCTTCGGGAGTAAATACAGACTCATGCTTGGCTTTATCACCACGAAGTACCAATAAGTCAGTAATTCCTAGAAATTGCAGATCCAGTAGTACATATTCTGTTTCTTCACGGGAAAAGCCGCTACAAAGAATATGAGGTACCACCGTTATGTTATATTTATTTTGAATAGCTGCCGCAACGGCTACTGTTCCCGGACGTCTCCTCAGCTTAGTTCGCTGGAATAATCCGCTCCCTAAGTCTTTATAGACATATTCACTACGATGAGTTGTTATATTAATGTATTTAGGATTAAACTCATGAAGTATATCGATGTCTTTGTACAGTTTCTCAATGCCTGTGCCTTTCAATGGAGGGAGGATTTCAAAGGAGAAAGCAGTTTTTTCGTTGCTTTGTATATGGTCTATTACTTTCATCAATTTTATTGTTCTTCTTTGCTTCTGTTTACTATAAATGCATATTGGGACAAAAATACGAAAAAATGCAGAGATATTATATGAGCCTGTTTAAATTTTATTTATTAGTGCCCTAATAGATACTGGTTTTGTCATTTTCCTTGTTGATTAGGACGTTAGTCCATAGCTTCAGTAGAGCCTTGTCTGCTGGTTAAGTCGTGAAAGGAGGGCCAAAATCCAGCGCTTTGTCCTTGTTCTTGGACTTTTATCATATGCATTAGCCGAGATGTCAGTTAAATAGCCAATACTTTTTTTATTCTATATGGCCGTTTATTTCTTGTGTCTAGGGGCTAAAAGAGTAATTCTGTTATTTCAATAGATATATGAGTAATAAATAAAAAGGCACCCGTTTGGGGAGCAATCTTTCAAGTTAACCTATAGATGGTTATATACAATACGCCAATCAACTATTCATCCTGATTTAGTCCCCGTTCTTTATCCTTCCTTTTTTGTTTTTTTTCGTTGAACAGCGTGTGTCGTCTTGCCTTGTTCCCGTGTTGTGGCGTTCCCGTTCCGGCCTTCTCTCCTTCCCGCTGTTCCGGTGGCTTCCGCCTCCTTCCCCTCCCTTTCCCGCGGTCGGAAACTCCCGTGGCCCGGCGTGCGTCGCCCCTTTTTTATGGGGCTGGTTCTTGTGTCTTTCCCCTGTTTTTTTTATGTTGTCGTGCCTTTCCCCCTTCTTTCTTCCTTTCCCTTCCTTTTTTTCTCGGTCCTCCTCCGTCGCGGTTCCCGCGCGTCCTCTTGGGGCCCCCCCTTATGATATAATCCCCCCTTGTAATATAATAATGTGTCCCCCTTTCCTTTCGCTTTCTTCCCCCTTCCTTTCATCGCCCTGTTTCCCAGCCCCTTGCGAAAAAGTTTTTCATTTTGTGTAAAAAAGTTCCCTTTATGTTTTGGAGTTGTCCTCCCTTTCCCTATCTTTGCACCCGCTTTCGAGAGGTAAAGCGTTCGTTTCTTGACATCCTTGCAGTGGGCGGCCCCCGGTTTTTTCCTTCTTTCTTTTTCCTCCCTTTCGCAGAGAGAGGCGGTTGGGGAAGGGGAAAGCAAAAAAAACCTTAAAGGATTTGGTGGTTTCGAACAAAACCCCTACCTTTGCATCCGCTTTCTGAAACGAGGCCTCCGGGCCGTCAGGAGACAGTTAGTTCTTTGAAATATTGATAAACAATACAAGTAGTACATCCCGGCCCCCGCCCTTTTGGGCGGTGGGCCGGGTCCAAGATAAAGAACCGTCATTTCCGGCCCGGGCCGTTTTTTTTCGGCCCGGTTCCGGTGGTTTTCTTGATAAATCGCGGCATCCATGACAGAGCAAGAACGGCCCGGGGCTTATGCCCCGGGTCTCGACAATACTTTTACAATGAAGAGTTTGATCCTGG
>OGOG01000415.1_pt1 | contig 49260 bp, 59 predicted proteins | sample 1552581 | NCBI WGS metagenome assembly OGOG01 (sample SAMEA2580152, study PRJEB22360) | human gut metagenome | biome: human gut; feature: human-associated habitat; material: faeces | place: Denmark | collected 2008/2010 | reverse complement strand
GAGAACCCCTGCGGGGGGATTAGACTACAAAGCCGGGCACAACACCATACGCACGGTCAGCGCCGCTAAAGTCCAACGACCCCGACGACGAAACCGCGCAGAAGTAGTAGTAGATGTAGATGTCGTTGTAGTACGGCGACCGCAGCCACCAGACCGCCGCCGTTCCGGTGGCGGAATGTTTATTGGCAACTTTGCTGTTACCCGCTTTGAAGTAATCGTACTGTGCCTGATAGTTCGGCTCCGCATCATTGCAATACTGGTGCGTTGCAAAGACCTCATACTCGGACAGCAGGAACAGATAATCCGTGGTAGAGGACACGTTGCTGGCGGTATTGCCGCCACCCTTATTATCCGTATACTTCGTGCAGGACTTCATCACCGCCCGCAGGTCGGCGGGGAGTGCAGCCAGCAACGTGTTGGCGGTCGGGCTGGTGGGAGAACTTGCGCTACCCAGTACCTTGCTCCGCATCTGACTGCTCCCCCAGCCGCCAGAGTTCGTGTTGGTGGTATTCATGGTAAACGCGCCGGATGTAGAGGACGAATTGCCGTAGTTGCCATCCACGAGTCCCACAAACTTACCGCTGATCTTGCCCAACAGGAAGTGGATGCGGTTGCTGCCCTCCTTGCCGGAATTGTGGTTGAAACCGATGATAAAGGCATCAACTTTCAAGCTGGAGATCGTAGTCGCACCCACCTTGCCATTGATAGTTACGGACTTCGTGGCACCAACAGACCAATAGTTTGCACCCTGCCCGGCATCGCTGACGGCCTTGATGACTGCCCAACTGTTGCTGCTGAGCGTTTTGGACACCAGCGTAACGGCCACCGTGAACGTCTTGCTGGACGGTGCAGTATAGTTGGTATCTGCACCCACATTGACCGTAATAGTGGCACTGCCGGTCGCCTTTGCGGTCACCGTGATGGTGGTGCCGGAAACACTTACCGTTGCAATGTTCGTACTGCCAGAGGATGCGGTCACCGTACCGCTGCCCGGCCGCGTAACAGTGATGGTGCCAGAGGTTTTCGGGTAGGTCAGGCTCAGACTGCTTGCGGACAGCGTAATACTGCCGGTCGCCTTGCCGATCGTCCACGAAGCGCTCTTGGCCGTAGTCGTCCCATCCGACCACTTATAATTGGAAGTCGGGGTAAAGGTGGCGCTGTAGCTGCCAGCATTGGTTGCGCTGCTCGTGCCGCCGATCGTCAGCTGAGAACTGTTATAGTTGCTCCACGACGGGGACTGCGCCGAGCCATTATAGGTCACGCTGCCGGTCTGTGCCGGCACATTCTTGACCTCGGCTCGGCCAATCGTCCACGACACACTCTTGGCTTCCTGCGTGCCGTCCGTCCAGACATACTTGCCGATGGGCGTAAACGTGGCCGTATAGGTGCCAGCATTGATGCCGGAGGTCACGCCCCCGATCGTCATCATGCTGCTGTCATAGCCTTTCCATGTGGGACTCTGGGTGGAGCCGGTATAGGTCAGGCTCCCGCTCTGGGCGGGCACGGCCTGAATCGTCAGGGTCAGCACAGAAAGCGCATCAATGGCTTCCTGCACATTCGCCGCCGAAATGCCGGACTTGCTGTTGTCGTAGGAAATATCTGCCGCAGTGCCGCCGGACGAACCACCGCCACCGCCAGCATTAAAAGGACCCCATGCCATAAGATTAACCCTCCTTTGCCGCTGTTGCGGCCGTGATGATGTGGTACTGCGCCGAAATCGTAGCTGTTGGCACCGATGCCGCACGAAGCCGGAGGATGCCGGCACGGCTTTCGGTCGCAACAAAATTTGCCGCTCGTGCCACTGCGCTACTGGACGGGGCAACATCCACCGCCACATAGTCAGCCGCCGTTAAGCCGCTGATTGCAATGTCGATGTAGTTCGTATAGCCGGGAACACTGCTGTCAGTTTTCCAGCCAGTTGCAGGGATAGAAAAAGAAACGAACTCCGTTTTATCCGCTTTTACTCCATCCATTTCATCCAAAGCAGCGGCCGCGGCATCGGCCACCTGTGCCGCCCGCTCTTTTGACTTCTGGGACACCGCCCGAAGCTGGGAAAGGGTCGTGAGCTTTTCGCTCAATAGGATCACCTCCCGAAAAAAGGAAGCGGCGGGACATCCCCGCCGCTATCCATGCTTATGAACTTACTCGCCGTAGACCTCGGCCAGCATTTCAGAAACCTCGCTGTCGGTGGCAATGCTCATGCCATCCAGCTTGCTCTTGTCGGCAGCAGCCATCAGACCGTCAGCTGCGGCAGTAGCCTTGCCATAGGTGGTATCCTGAGCCGGGATGCCAAGGCCGGTGATATCATCCTTGGTCACAGGAATGGTATCGGTCACATGGCCCTCTTCATCCACAGTGGTCTTGTACAAACCGCTGGCAGCAGCGGTGTGGGTGGGATGAACATACTTGTTTGCGCCAGCCGCAATGCCGTCCAGCTTATCCTTGAGGGCCGCAGTGAAGTTCTCGTCAGACAGGCCCTTACCTGCTTCCTTTTCAACATAACCGGACAGGTCAACGAAACCAGCCAGCACATCGTACTTATAGGCATCGCCGACCTTGACCACCACGACATTGGTGCCCTTGGGATATTTGTTGCCCGCGCCCTCAACAAAGTTGGCGGTAGTAGTGAAAGCATCGGTGACATTGTACACGTTGCCCAGAATGCTCTCAGACAGAGAGGGCAGTTCAGCAAAGGCCACAGAGCCAGCAGGCTTATAGACAGAGCTGATCTTGGCGTTGATCTCATCCTTGGTGTAGGCATTGGTAATGCCGTAACCGTCCAGAGTAGTTGCCTTGTCAGCCTTGCCCTCCAGAACAGCAGCCAGCGCGTCATCGAGGTCAGACTGAGAAACCTTTGCCTTGAAAGCCAGAGCGGCCAGACCCTTGATGGCGACATCAGCACCGTTCACGGAAATGCTGCCATTCTTGGAGCCAGTGGCGATCAGGATGTCAACCATCTTATTGGCAATAGCCAGCGCAGTACCGTTCACCTTGACCCCCTCAAGGACGTTGGCCTGAGAGCCAACATTCTCCAGAGTATCAACACGCGCCGCCAGAGCATCGGCGACCTCTTTCTGCTTGGTACCCAGTGCCTTCAGGTCAGCCAGTTTTGCCAGATGTTTCTCATTGTAAGCCATAGTAGTTTTCCTCCTAAATTTTCTGTGATTTACTCACCATAAATTTCTTTCAGCATTTCGGAAGTATCATCCGAAGTTGCAATCTGATCTTCGGACACCTTTGCATTGGCCGAAATCGTGCCGTCTTCGGTCACTTCGATTCCGTTACCAATCTTAACGTGTCCCAGCTGTTCGCGGGTCGCAACGGTCAAGTCACTCTCTCCACCCCCTCCCTTGCCAAACAGAATGATGCAAGTGGAAATGTCTGCGGCGGGGATTTCCTTGGAGTAGAACTTCACCACTCCATCCCCGGTTTCGCATCCGTTCACGACACCCGCATCTTCGGCAATATGAAAACTTCCCAGCAGAGGTGCGCCGCTCGGAATAAGGGCGCTCGTACTGTCGGGAAGTTCTGCGGTATAGATATAGCTGTAGTCCGGGCTTTCTTCATCAGCCTGTTCCCAGCCCGATGCAGCCAACGTCAGAAAGTATGTACCGTAGTACCCACCGCTGCCATGTTCCGCAATCTCCTTGCGAATCATAGTCTCAACAGTCTTCTGATCCATGATCTGACCGGACTCCTCCAGCTTCTTCATGGCGGAACCCACTGCATCCATGATGATGCCGGCATGAGCTTCCGGGTCTTCATTGTGCCGCTGGAGCAGGTCATTTACTGCCGCCACCGTTGCAATGGCTTCCGGGTCGATTGCCGCCGTCACGGTATCAACATCACCAACGGCGGCGATCAGATCAATGGTAGCCAGCTTGCCCACAATCGAACTTGCCGGGCGGATCCATTCAGGTTCATTTTCCAGCACGAGATAGGTATAAGGGACTTCGCCCTCATCGGGGTCTTCTGCATAAAGGACAACCGCCGTGCAGTAGAAGCCCTTGTCCACATTTGCCGAGTTGATCTGCACCGTGACCTGGCACTCACCATCCACCGGGTTGGTGATGCCCGCAATCACGGCATCCATGACATAATCGGCAGGCTCCGTCATGGTTTTCGGGGTCTTGTCGTCCGGGATATTGCCCTTGCCCACGGCCACCCGCGTGTATTTCATCGCACAGCGGCCAGCAAGAACCTTTGCGATCAGGGCAATGCCGGCGGCAGACCCATAGCTGCCGTCTTCATATTTCGCCATAAGCTCTCTCCTTAATCAATTCTTCTGGGCTTGAGGTGTGTATGGTAAACAGCGCCACGCACGCCCTCATGCGCCATGGTGGCCGTCTGCACAGTGTCAGGGTATACGCCCTCGATCACAGGCGGCAGATAGGTTCCTCTTGATGTTTCAAAGCGGCTTTCAAACAGCCGGTCTTTTCCAACAATCGGCGGATAGAAATCAGCTTCGGTAAAGCCGCCGTGGCCGATTTTGAAATCTGCCCGGCTGCTGCGGTCCTGTGAAACGGGAGGAAGCCAGCGAACCACATTTACCATTGCGCCGTGACCAATGTTCAGGTCATAGCGGTATGTGCGGTAGGTCCGCAGATACAGGCGTAGGCCAACACCGGCGGTCAGAATACGCTTGAGGGCAACTGCAATCTGATCTATCAGCGCCAGCCGTTCCTCAGAAAGCAAGCTCTGATCCACATACAGTGCGACCTTTGCAGGGTACACGTCCTGCAACTCAATATCCGAAAACTGAACACCCAGCAGCTCCCCCGCTGCCCGGATGACGGTATCACCATCGCCGCCGGAAAGCTGTGCCAGCATCTTGACCCGGATTAAAATTCGGTAGAGGGCATCACTTGCTGCACCGCGCTGTACACCAAAGTTGGCTCCATAGCGGTCAAGGACTGCGCCCTCAGCATTTTCAAGGTCATCCCACAGCCGAACCAGTTCGGCATTTTTATGGATGACCTCAAAGCCATCTGACAGCAGGGAAAACAGTTTTCCGATGTTCGTTTCCAGCTTACGGTTTTTTCGGACATTCTGTAGATCCCGGTGGGTATATGGATCTGTCAGCATGTCCAGCATCTTTTCAAGATAGCCGTATTCACGCATCGATGGTCACCATCCCATCATCCGTGACAACCTTGGAGCGGCTATCCACCGGGATGTTATCCGCCTGAAGATTTTCCGCATCCGTACCGATCAGTACATCGAAATCCAAAACACCGGGAACCTTGTACAGCACCGCCGGAAGCCGCTGGTGATACAAAGTTTCGCCGATGCTCACCCCGCCGCTTTCGTTGTCGCCGATGTATGCGACAATAGCCGCTCTGAGCTGATCTACTCCATCATGGGGGAAGTCCCCGCTGGTAGACAGCCCGACCACTTTCACATAGACAGGTACCGGGTGCGGCCGGTTGAAGTGAATTGCCTTTGTTGCTCCGGAAGCGGTGATAACCTCAATCACTTTCTGGCCGGTCGTCTGTATGCCGGCACCCAGTTCTTTGTAAATGATCTGCGCAATGTCGCTGTCCAGACCGCCGTAAACAACAGCTTCAATGCTGTGCGGCGGCAGGCCGTAGTCATCCACATCATCAGTATCATTTTCAAACACCTTTGCTTCCATGATGCCATCAACATTCTGGAGCAGGGCGGCACGGATGCTGTCCGCATTCACGCCGCCGGCATAGTCCACGCTGGCATAGTAGCGGTCGCGGAATTCTTCATCCGTTTCCCGTTCTCTACCGCCAGTAAACGCCGCCGGGTTTGTTACAGCCGTAATACCGGCTACCGAGCCGGGGTTTGTGATGGTGGTGATCGTATCCGCCGCCACATTACCATCCGGGCCAGTGCTTGTGCAGCGGAACGGCACCATGACCGTACCCTCTGCACCAATTTCAGTATCCGAAACAGCAAAGAACTGGATGCCGGCCGCAGTTTCAACCAGCCATCCCGCCGGTACTATGACCCCCGGCGGGCCAGTCACCATGATATAGCCGCTGGCTTTCTGGGCAGACAGCACACGTAGGCCGATGGCTCTACCGAGGTTCAGCAGCGAGGTGCCAACCGCTGTGTCCACAAAGCGGCTGTTGTAGACATCTTCCAGCACAGAGAACAGGATATTGAGTATCCATGCAAAAATGCGCAGGAACAGGCCGAGAGGGCTTCTGACGGTCAGGTTCGCCGTTGCCCCAAACAATTCCCTCGCTTTATGCTCCAGAGCATCCAGCAGTTCATTGTATGTCGGGCGGCGGAAACCAGCTGAGGTCAGGCCCCATCCGTATTCATCCACCAGTGTTCACCTCCACTCTGATTGTTTCGCCATTGTACAGGACACCCGAAAATTCCACACCGAGCGCCCGGCCATCGGCCGTCATGGAAAGAGAACTGATTTCCTGCACATACGGTTCCTGAAAAATGCTCGACCGCACAACGCTGTCCGCTTCATCCACCGCTTCACTGCGGGGCTGCTGCACAACACGTTCCCAGTCGGTTCCATGATCGGTATTGAGTGGAAATTCGCCTTTCCATGTCAGAAGATTGTTTCTGACGTTTTGCGCGATCGCTTCTGCATCCTCACGGAGCATCAGCATCCCATTGGCATCAAAGCACAAATCTCCTGTTTGAGGATCCAATGCCAGAACAGTAATGTTTGCCATTCTTCCCCTCCTCAGGGCAGCGGGGCCGACGTGTTGCCGTTCCTGCTGTCCGTGTGTTTGTGGTTGACAAGGCTTATCGTTTTGGCGATCACGTCATCCCGGACTTTAACTTTGCCCTGAACTTCCACATCGCCCTTGATTTCCACCTTGTCCTGTTTCACTGCCACATAGATCCCGCCGCCCTCGGTCGCCATCACAAGGCAGTTGTCCGGCAGTCCAGACAGCGGGTTAGATGCCGGCACAAATGCACCGATAAAAACGGCATCTTCATCAGAGTGGTTGCGTTCCGTGTTCGGCTCGCTTTCTTCTCCAGATGCCGCAATGCGGTCAATATCGTGGTCGATATAGAGCAGCACCCCAACATCCCCCGATTTGTAACAGGGGCGTAGGACAAAGCCGCCGCCCCGAACCAGCGCGACCGGGACAGACAAAATCTGCGGCTGGGTACGATACACGCCGGCATCCAGTGCTTTGGAAAGCGGCTGCACATCAACCCGCATGGCTGCAGGGTCAAATTTTTCCACCCGGCACAAGGCTCCAACGCGGACATTGGCCGCCTGTTCACGGCGCTCCTGATCTCTCAGGTCATATTCTCTTTTGCCGTTCATACAGGCTTCACCTCAATCGTTGTTTTCCAGTCGCCATCCGGGCATCCTGTATGCTGACCGCCTTTGATAAGGTGGTTTCCATTCAGAGTATCCGACTTTATTTTCACCACATCCGCCGGGGCCAGATGGTAGTTCAGCAGGCATTCCCGCTTATAGGTGACCTCCTGCTTTTCTTTTCCATCCTTGACGGTCGTTTGGCGGGTTGTTGTTTCGGTGCGGTCCGTGGCTTCCGCTGCCTGTAACAGCCCCGACTCAGCACTGAGGACGTATCCTGTTTTCGTGCCTGTTTTGGGGTCATTGATGGTAACAATGCCGTTTCTTATGAGGAAGCGGCTCTTACAGTCAGAGGTCACAATCTCCGTCAGGACATTTTTCACCTTGCCCTTGCAGACCTTGCCGCGAGGGTATTCTTTATCCACCGCCAGTTCCATCGTTCCAACCTCAAGCCCAAAAATATTGAGCAGGTCTTTTACTATGGCGCTGGCTTTGCTCCCGGCGGTGTAGGTTTTGTTGACCTCTTTCGAGAGCCATTCTTCCAGAGCTTCAGCGGCCGCGATCGTGGTAATGACCTCTGTGCCGCTGTGCTTGTCCGCAACCTGTGAAACTTTCCCGGTGAAAATAGCACCTATGTCCCCCTCATATCCTGCATTGAGGATAATCGGCATCCCCTTTTTAATGCTGTTGCGGGTGGCCGGAGACAGGTTATAGGCTTCGATGGTCGCTGTTCCCAGTTTTTCGCTGTCCTCAAAGGGCACCGTAAACTTGAAATAGAGATCATCCATGCCAAACCGCTTCGACCCGATTTGCAGGGTCGCTTGGCGCTTCCAGAACTTCACGCTGCATTCCTTTCCCAGAGGTACAGCCGAACTTCTTTGCCGAAATTCTCAAATGTGACCTCTGAAATATCGTCGCCGGTCAGGCACAACGGCATAATGACCGGCACCGGGAAGCGCTCATCTTCCACACTGTTGAACAGCGGTCGGCCATATCTCACAATGTCACCGTACACCAACACTTCACCTGTGCTGGCAATCGACAGATCTACCGTGAAGAAACCGCCCACTTCATTGTAGCGGATGCTGAATGCAAACGTCCTGTCGCCCAGCTTGACGGAGAACGTATAAGGTACCTTTGACGTGTCAACATCAATATAGCTGACCTCATTTCCGAGGTCGATGAGTTTCAACCCCTCCATAGCTTCACTCCTTTACGCGGCGCTGTAGGCCCTTGTCGTGCGGCCAGACGGCCCGCTGCTGCTTGCCGCCTTGTTCGCATAGCTGTTGACATAAGAGGAATACGCGCTGGAGGAAATAGTCTGGGACACCGTTGTATGCAGACCATCGGCCGTAGTCGATTTTGTCTGCGACTTGCTGACCTTTTTTGAAGCGTTGGCATCCTGTGCGGACATCATCTGCTCACCGCTTGCCACATACTCTGCGGATACCCGGTTGATGACCTTGAGGCTTACGGTGAACTTTGAGCCGTTTTTATTGTCAGCGCTTATGTCGGATTTGAACGAGGTTATAACGCAGTCAGAGATCCGGGTGCGCCCGGTATACTCAACCACATCTTTTTCTTTCCACATTCTTTCCAGAATATCGGACTGATCTTCGTCAAGAAAAACACCCGTAATGGAAAAGACCACCGGATCATTGATAACATGGTCGTTGATGTCGGAACCCTTTTCCACCGGGTTTGACGTAACCTTGCTGCTGCGCTGGACGCTTTCCGTTACGACTACGCCGGTCTTTTCAGCGTCAAGGCGGACCGTCCCGCACTTTTCGCCTGTAATGGTGTATGCCACAAAATCACCCCCTACTGTGCATACGCTCCCTGCAGGGTGCGCTCGTGATATTCTTCCTCTTTCTTCTCCTGCCAGAAATCTTCCATCGCCTGTTTTACCCGGCGGACGATTTCTTCAGCATCGGCTTTTGTGGTTTCCCCGCCCAGCGTGATGCTGATGGTCGGAGAGAAAGTAGAATGATCCTCATAGGTTACGCTGGAACTGCTGGTAGAGTTGTTGATAATTTCATCTGTCTTGTCGGCCGGGATAATTGCGGTGCCGGACGGCAGATATGCCATTTCGCCGCCGCGCTCATTGATGTGTGTCCAGCCGCCCTCAAAATCATCTGTGCCATCAGCATTGTGCGGAATGTTCGCACTGCTGCTCAGATTGATATTGATGCCGCTGACAGCATCAGCCGCAGACAAAATTTTCTGGATAGACCCGATGATGTTTTCTGCGCCCTCGGATGCCGCCTTTTCCATGCGGTCCCAAGCATTTTCTGCATCAAGGGTCATGCTCGCATAGGCAGTCTCTGCATCCTCTGCCATCTGCCCGTAATTCTCGTTGGAGATTTCGCGGGCAGCGGTTGCTGCCTCAGAAACAGCTTCCTGCGCTTGCTGGGAAGCCTGTGAAACGCTGGAGGAATACTCCGACGTGTCAACCGCCAGCGAGGTTTCCGTGCCAGCAGCACCGTCCAAATCGCTGACAGCGCCGGTTAGTTCCTGCACGGCATCGGTGCTGTCCTTTGCCCCGCCGAACAGCCCGCTGAACCAATCGACCACTGCACTCACGCCGCTGGTGAAAAATCCGAGCAAATCACTTACCCAGCCCACCACAACGCCGAGTGCATCGGCGATTACCCCCAGCACCGGCGAAATGTAGTCCAGCACCGGCACGACCACGCCGGACAGCACAGAACCCGCCGCTTCGATGAGCGGGGTCACCACCGGCAGGATATTTTCTACGATTTGCAGGCCGAGCCGAATTATCGGCTGTAGTGCCTGAATCACAACTTGCAAAATATCGGTCAGCGGCGGGATGATCGCCCCTGCCAGCGTCGATACCAACGAGCCGAACACAGGGAGAATGTCCGTCAGGAGCGGCATAAACGCATCTGCGAGAGGGCCAACCATATCCGCTGCTGACCCAAGAGCCATACCGAGGACAGGGAGTAAATCCTCGGCCAGTTCTTGCAACACAGGCATCAGGGGCTGAACCACACGATAGTTCAGCTCATCGAAAATATCTCTTAAAGGCGGAAGCGCATTCGCCGCCAACTCGCTGATAATTCCAGCCAGCGGCGGCAAAATTTCCTGTGCCAGATCTCCGATAATGCTCAGGACTGGCCCAGCTGCATCAAACAGAGTTCCCAGCGTGGAAATCAGGGATGGAAGAATGCTCTGTGCCAGATTGGAAATGACCGGCACCGCGGCGCTCATCCCATCTGCCAGAATTCCAACAAATTCAAGTAGTGTCGGCTCCAGTTCCGGCCATTCATCCAGAAAAACGCCGACCATATCTTCCAGCGCCGGGGAAAATTTTTCTCCGGCATCGGCCATGAAGTCAGCCATTTCGCCTTTCAGCGATTTGATGGAGTTCGTCAAACCGCCGGTCTGTTCGACCGCGGCTTTCTGAATGTCGCCGCTCTGCTCCAGTATGGCATTGAGCCTGACCTGAGCCATTGCGGCATCATCCAGAGCATCAATATTGGTGCCAAGCCCAAGAGCTGCGGCGCTGTTCTTCAATGCCGTTTTGTCGAGGACAATCCCGTACTCATTCAGAGCATCGGTGCTGCCACCGATCGCGCTCTGGATGAGCGACAGCGCTTCCGAATCGTCCATGCTGAACGCATTACCAAAGTCATACGCCAGCGAGGTTGTCATTTCAGAGAGGTTTTCGGCCGCAGCAGCCGTAATGCCTAACTCGTTATACATGGCCTTGTTGGAGACCATGAAACTCTGGACTTCGGCAGTACTCCGATGCACTGCGTCAGCGTAGTTATCCGCCCATGCGGCCGCTTCCTCGGAAAAAGAGCGGCCAAATTTCTTTGAAGTGCTTTCGGCATCAGAGAATGCGCTCACCGCCGCCGCACCAAACTGCTTGAGCAGTTCGATGCCGCTTTTTATGGCTTCAAAGCCAACAAAAGCCTTGACCGCCCCGGATATAGCTTCTTTGATTTGGTTGCCGGCATCTTCCCCGGCGGCACCCATTTCCGCAAGATGATCTCCGGCATCGTCCGCGCCGTCTGCGGTTTCATCCTCAGATTTCTTTGCCCGGCGAAGTGCGGACACCAGCCCACTGCGGATGATTTTAATGGGGTGCTGGAATGCCTTGCTGATGTTTTTCGCATTTCGGACCATGTTGTTGGCGAAAATTTCTGCCCGTTTCTTGGTAAAATCCATCGCCCCGGTCACGCCAGTCCGAAAAGACTTCGCAATGCTCTGGCCGGCATCAAGGCCATCGGCCATCGCACCATTGAATGCAGTGCCCATGTCCTGCGCCGACTCAGCCGTTTTTTTGATCTGCGCCCGAAAGCGCCCGGCGGCACCGCTGGAGTCATCCATTTCATCACGGAAACTCTCAGCGGCGGCTTCTGCGGCCTGAGCGGCTTCTTCCACCCACTCAAGCCCCTCTGCGGTCATGTTCCAATGACCCGCCGCCTTTTGGGCTGCATTGCCTGCTTCGGATGCACTGGAAGCCATATCATCCAGCCCACCCGAAGCATCACTGACAGCCCCGGTGAAGCGCTCGGCCGCTCCCTGCCCCATCTGGCAGGCAGAAACCGCAGATGCACCCATCTGCTGTGCTCCAACTTCAACCGCCCCAATATTTTCTTCGAGGGTTTCAACCTTTTCACCGAGGTTCTCAACAGAGGTTTCAGCATCAGCAGTATCAAAACCGATACCGTATTGCAGGTTGCGCGCATCATCCATGTGGTTTCACCTCCCGATGCGCAAAACAAAAAGCCGGCTCTTGAAAAGAGTTCGGCTTTCATTTTGGTTTTGCTTCTTCACGCCACTGTTCTACCCACAGGCGTTTGGCCTGACGGCACTCTTGGTACTCCGCCAGATCCATTTGAAGCAGTTCTGTGTAGGTCACGCCATTGCCAGACCACACCATGCACCAAAAGCCCTTGTTGACTTTGGCTTTGTGGGCAGCGTTGGCAATGTCCAGTTCAGCTGCGAAGAAACTGTTCGATGGCAGCGATCAGCTTCTCGGCGGTCTTCAGGTCTTCGTTGTCGTCAAAGTACTCCATGCCCTTTGCCTTGACCTCAGCGGGAGCCACGACGCAGTTCTTGAACATGCCGTCCATGTACTTTGCGCTCTTGCGCTTACCGCTGCCGGTATTGCCGCACTCATCGTTGAAGTCGTAGTACCACGAGGGCGAAACGCTCTGGAGGGTGAATTTCTGCTCACCAATGGTGATTTCCTTAGTCTTAGCCATATATTTTCGGTAGCCCCTTTCGGATAAACTTTTTGGACGCTCCGGCCAGTTCGTTCCGGCCATAGCTTAGCGATAATTCAGAGACGGCACAAAGATACTGACCGACTCAGAACCGATCTCCTTTGCGCGGGTGATGTCAGGCGGTTTGATGACGCGGCAGCGTTCCTCTGCCACATTGACCGATGCCGAATCGTTGGCATCAACGATCATCACAGAGACTTCCTTACGCTTGAGCGCAAGACTACGGACATACGGCAGGCTGGACGAAGTGCCCATCAGCGTAACAGTGATAGTGCCGCTCTCATTTGCATTTTCGTTGTATGCCACATCGCCCTTTACGCCGACCTGCGTAGTAACAGTGTCTTCGTTGCGGGCAATCGTGATCATAGAGTCCGAAGCAAAGCCGGTAATGATCTTGCCGTTCATCACCAAGTTCACCTTTTTCGGGTCATAGGATGCAACTTCGATATTACTTGCCATGACAGCTTCCTCCTTTCTTAGCCATTCAGGGTGACGCGCAGGGTGCCGTTGACCTTGACGCTGTGAACAGCGCCCTCCAGCTGGGCACTCCACTTGATGTCGGGCATCTGGCGGTTGCGGGCCTGCTCATCGGTCGCATCTGCCCGCTTGGGGATCACAACCGTGTACACACCGGTGTCATCCTCCGGGTCAGTTGCGATAATGTGCAGTTCCACAGCCCGGTTGAGTGCCGCGAACACGCCGGCCGCAACCAGTGCGAAACCGTCATCCGTGTAGGCAATCTTCTTGTTGGCAATGAAAATCTCATACAGATTTTCGCGGATCTGATGGGTGATGTAGTCAGCGCCCAACACATTGTCGATGAAATTCCCATCACCGCAGATGCCGTTCTTCATGTACTCGTGCTTATACTCCGCTGTCATAAAATTGACGCGGTTCTCCTCCAGCAGGTCGCGCTCACTGTCGCGGAGGTCCGCAACGCTCACGCCGTCCGGCACTTTCCACTTCCATGTGACGCTCTCCGGCCAGAACGGACCAACACTGCCGACCCATGCTGCATCCGCCCACTCGGCCAGATTATCAGCATAGGTAACAACGCTGCGACCATACTCGTTGACATATTCCTTGTCGTTGGTCTGGCCGAAGTAGAACTTGCGGTGATCTTCCACACCGGCACCCAGCGCTGCTTCCGTGGGTTCCGTGCTTTCCGCCCACTTGCACAGGGCAGTCACGCAGACCGGGTCGGTAACGTCGGTCAGAATGAAATACCAGTCATCGTTGTGGTCGCGCAGGTCTTCGATGGCGGCAATGAGGTTTTCGGCCTTAGTGGTATCCGCCTTACCTACGGAAACCGACACGACAGCGCCGCTCAGGCCCATATCCTCGAAGCAGTCTGCATCCTTGTACAGGCTGATGCTCTCCGCATAGCCAGAAACAGCCGTGCGGGTGGTACTGGTGTAGGTCACGGTATTGTCGTCCACCGCAGCGGTGAACTTCACACCATCTTCCTCAAAGGACGTTCCTGCGAACAGCTTTGCCAGCCCGGTGCAGTCCACCGGCACTTCCTCGCTGGTGGTGATCTCCACCACAGCCTTGCCGCCGATTTTGGCATAGTAGGCAGTGCTTGCTTCCAGCGTTTCGGTCGGCATATTTTCGCCGAATGCAATTTCAATGCGGGACGCAGTGCCGCCCACATTCTGAGGATTTTCGATGCCAGCCACACGCACCTTGCGGATAAGCGTGTCTGCAAGGGTGTTATCCTGATTGAACATCTTGTCCGCCATGGCCGCGACCTTTTTCCTCGGAAATGCCGCCTTGAGCTTTTCAAGGTCATTGTACGTTGCCATGTCAGCTGCGCCCTCAGTTGAGAGTAGCAGGATGTCCAGCTTTTCCGCCGCCACGGTTTTTGCATCAAGCGCGGTAAAAACCTGAATATCTTTCATCCAATTCAGTCCTTTCCTTAAATTTTGATTTTTTCGATGGACGCGGTTTCGCGCTCATCGATGCGGGTATACCGAATCTGCACATCAAAGCCGACCCGCCGGGCGGCTTCGTCCACAAGAAGCGTTGTGCGGTCCTGTGCCTGGCCCACATCAACCACCGCCACGCCCAGTGCAAGGAAATCATCCTGCCCTGCGTGCTTAAAATAGCTGATAGCCTTATCAGCGACCGCCCACGCTTCATCTTCACCGTTCACCGCAGAGCCATTCTCCGCAGTGCGGTTCTGGCTGCAAAAGGTGAATGAGAATGTAGCCGATGGCATTTCCATCCGAGAGATTTTCACACCCTCGGCAACATCGGCAATCTCATAGTCACCCATGCCGCCGTCCGGGATATACGGTGCAGTTACCGTATAGATGCAGAACGGCGGCTCAGCTTCCGGCTGAACCTGATTTGACAGAATGACCGGGCATCCAATGTAATCCCACAGGCTTGAGATCAGACGGTTCCGCAGTTCCCTGAAATTCATTTCGGGTTGCTCTCCCCTTTCTTCTCAACCATGTAGCGCTTCATCGAATGCACAGGGCCGTGGGTCAGCTCCTGCTTGACCGTATAGATCTGGCCGTCAAACCCATCCCGGAACTGAGCGCCCACCTGCAGGGTATGCCCATTCGTATAGACTTTCTGAGCATTGAGCGTATAGCTTCCGCTGTCAATGTACTGCAAATCCTCATTGTTCAGCGGCATCACAACGCCCTGAAACGCAGTTTCGACCGTTGTTCCCGGCTTCCACTGTCCGCCCTGCTCCTTATCATAGCCGCCGCCCTCGGTATGCACCTCGTACATACTGTGCAGCAGGCTTCGCGGGATCTGCGGCCCTTTCCATTTTCTCATAAATCAGATACCCTCCACGCTGTACGAAATGCTGTTGTACAGCCGCCCGGTATCAAACAGGGGCTGATACTGGGTGCTGGTCAACTGCGTTGTGGCAGACTTTGGCGGTGACAGCTTCGTGTTGAAGTAGTCGTGGGTCATTTCGACCGCCCACTTCCCGATATAGTCTGCCGCCTCCTTAGCCGTCCATTTTTTCAAAATGATGCCGTCCACAGCTTCTTTGCAGATATTTTCCAGCGTGGCCTTGCCGGTGTCGAAGCTCGCTCGAATGAAACTGCGTTCTGGGATGGTCACACTGTCCACCAGCATATACATCCACTCGTAGTCCTCATTCGGGCGCGGGTCTTCTTCGCCGCCGCTCGGATGCTTTTTTGCATCATGTTTTTCCTGCTTCTTCCTGCCGGGGGCTTTCTGGGGATGCTTTCTGTCGCGTACCAAAAAGCCATAGCCAGGAGAAATGGGAATAAACCGCAGGTCATTGAATTTGCGGGGACTGCCAGCATTCTTTGCTTCCATATTTAACGGAATAGCCAGATGCTTGACATTCTTCGCACTGATCGTCGCTCCATATTCATGCACACCGGCAATCATCAGGATGTCGCTTCCCGCGTCTCCCAGAATACCCACATGAATACTCACGCCTTGCAGCGCTGTCAGTTCCCGCTTGATGCGCTCCATATCTGCGCGAAATCCATCTTTAAGGATTTTCATGTTACCACCGCTGATACTTTGAAATCACGGACTGCCATGTTTCGCTGATATTCTTATCGAAAGTCCAGCTCACATCGGAGATAGAGAACGCCGACAGCCCGGCGGCATCATTTTCAATGATGGCCCACTGCTGGGCGATCATGTACCAAACAATGGCTTCCAGATCTGCCGGGAGCGTGGCCGGATGGTCTTCGGTGGCATCTTTCGGCAGAATATACCCGGCCACATACTGCACCTCCAGATATTTTCTGGGGGCAATGTAGTCATAGGCCAGCCCGCCGATGTGCCCGCGGTATGTCCATCCATCTTCACGGAACAGAACCCCAATCTCTCCGGTTTCGTTGAAATCGAAGTCCGTAATGGTTTCCCCGGTGAACGTGTCCGTGATACGTTCCACACTGACAATGGGATACTGCTCCAGCGACAACTGCTGCGTTCCAGTACCACAATATCTTTGCCGGTAGGTGCTTTTCCCCAGCTTTCTTCCCAGCTGAGTTTCCAGCCACGCAGATGCCGCATTGATAAGCTGCACAAGGGTTGCGTCCCGCTGTGCATCTTCTTCCTCCGGGTCGATGCCGAGCGAGGTTTTCAGGGCATCCAGAGTGGTGAGGGCATTTTCTCTCAGTGTTACGGCCAACACGACACCTCCAAATAAAAGCCCTCTGACAGGCTTTCCCCATCAGAGGGAAACTTTACTGAGCGCCCTTTTCCGGGGCTTCCTGCGAAGCCGCAGGCGGGGTTGCGGCGGTCTTCCGCTCCTTTGCATGAACTGCTTTGTTCTCAGCAGGGCGCGGGGCGGACTTGGGCGGTTTGAACATTCTCGCCATCATGCAGCCCTCCATCAGATACTTTCCTTGACAGGGCAGTTGGTGGCATCACCCAGCGCCAGCGCACCAATGGTGCCGCTGGTGGCGGTGATCTTGACGCAGGACTTGCAGCCGATCAGGTCAATGTCGAGGTTCGCCACAGCCTGAGCTTCGGCTTCGTTCTCGATGACGGCCTCGCCATCCTCATTGACCGGGTTATCAACGAAGATGCGGCTGTCCTTGACCGGCTCATACGGACCGGCGGTGCTGTCGGCGGTTTCGACCTTGATGGTGGCCGTCTGGGATGCTTCCACAGTAACAGCCAGCACGGCGCTCTCATAGCCGGTGCGGTCAACCACATTGCCGCTGGCAAACGGCAGGACGGTGACGGTATCAAACAGTGCTCTTTTCATAGCAGTCTTCCTCCTCAGATAACCTTGATATTGTGGACGTAGGCGAAGCTCTCAACATGGCGCACGCCAATGTCATCGTACATCAGCGCACGGGTGCCGGTCAGATTTTCCTCAAAAGCGTTGTGCTGGACACCGTTCTCATCCGTCCAAGTACCGTCCAGAGTGGTGTAGGTCTCCAGACCCATCTGATCGCCGATCATCAGGTCTGCCCAGTTGCCGAAGAACATTTCGGTGCAGCCGGTCTTGCTGTCGGTGGGGATCTGATTGGAAACCTTGTACGGCATGCCGAGGAAGTTACCAGCGTTCATCTCATCGCGGTAGATGTAGTCGCCGGTGGTGGTCTTGATGTTCTTGAGATAGCCCTCCATAAAGGAGTTGAAAGCCCAGCCCAGAGCCTGATCGTCCACGTTCTTGCTCATAACCAGCGACTTCACATAGACCGGGAAATCGGCGGTCAGCTTGCCGTCTGCGGCATACTGGGCATCCATCTTCTTTGCGTCGATCTTCTCAACGCCGGGGGTGTTGGCAATGCCGGTGGGCTGGAACTCGCCGCCGGTGCCGTACAGAGCGCCCCAGTCAAGGCCGAGCTGCATACGGCGGGACAGATCAGCGGCGAACAGTTCATCGGCGCTGTACTTGGTGCTCATCAGCAGTTCGCGGGTCTGGGGCACAATGGCTTCCAGACGCTTTGCAGACAGGCGCAGGTTGCCGAATGCAGGCTGAGTGGAAGCGATCTTGCGACCCTCACCGCCCCACATAGCGCGGGTGCCGGAGGTCATGCGCGGGATGTTCAGGTTGCCGTTTTCCAGCGGAATGGTGCGTGCGCCCAGTTCCTTGATGACGGTCTTGCTGTACAGCAGTTCGATGACCTCATCCAGATAGACTTCCGGGATCAGGAATCCACCAGCGGTCGGGTTGGTGGCAGACATGGCCTTGAACTCGTGGGCCATGGACGTATCGTTGTAGTACTTCTTGGCGTAAAACTCAGCACGTTCCGGGTCATGCCGGCCGAAGACATCCAGACACTTGATGGCGCGGGCGAGATTCACCAGCGGGGGAACGCTCTTCTGCTGCTTCTTGGCAGAAGCGGTGCCGCCCATAAACAGGCTGGAGTACTTACGCTGGGCAGGAGCGGTGCCGGACTTCACCTGACGGCGGAATGCAGCGGACTTGCGGCGCTTGGCATCATCCTCAGAAGCGGCTTCGTCGTCATCCTTTTCATCAGAGTCAGCCTCATCGTCATCCTTGCCCTCAGGATCGGCTTCATCATCGTCCATACCCTCATCTGCGGTCATGGAATCGATGATCTCAGCGGCTTCCTGAATGACTTCATCAGCCGTCAGGTCGCCGACTTCCTCACCGGCATCCTTGCGGGACTTGCGCTTTTCGTTGGCATTGTCCACGGCCTGTTCGATAATATCGGCCATGTCCTCTGCGGTAATGCCATCCAGCGCGGCGGCAGTATCACTGCCATCATCGCCGGTATCGTCCTCCTCGCCCATAGCTTCCTTGACGGCGCCCTTGATGAGGTCTTTCAGCTCATCGGTGCCCACCTTCATAGACTTGATGGCGGCTGCGGACTTCTTTCTGTTCTTCAGACGCATTGATTTTTCCTCCTGTGTCAAAAAATAATTTCTACAGTTTTCTTCGGAGCGGATTTCCGTTCCACGGACTTGTGTGCGCTTACCGGGGGATGCCCCTTGCCGTTGTCACCCTGCGCTTCCGAAATGATCTTATCCAGCAGCTTTGTGGCGGCTTTCATGGACGTGCAGGCATCCTTGAGGGACTTCATGCGGGAAGCAGAAATTTTGCGCCCAGCCTTTACCTCGGTAACGATGGCCTGTGCTTCTGCTTCGATGCGGGTTGCCGCATCATCCGATTTGTGGTCCGTAATGACCGCCTGTTCGTTCATTGCCCATGTGACAACGCTGATTTCCCAGAGCTTGACTTCGCGGAGGTGGCGGATGCCGTTCTCATCGTAGTCAAACACAACCGGGTCATAGCCGATGGAGAGTTCGCACAGAACGCCGTCATGGATCAGCGTCTTCACATCCCTGCCGAGAGTGGTATCACTGATTTTGGCGCTCATAAAAAGGCCTTTTGCATCCTCGCGGAGTTCGGTAGGAATGCCGATCGGCAGCAGACTATCGTTATGCCCGGACAGGATTTTCACTCGTCCGATGCCCTCGGCGATGGTCTTCGTGAAGGCACCCGGCTCAATAATGTCGCCGCCGCTGTCGATATTGGAGAACACAGCACCATAGCCGGAGAATGTGCCCTCTTTATCGTCAAAGCCCTCCAGTTCAAACTCCACGGTTTTATACTCGGTCTTTGCGCCCTTGTGCTTTACTCCCCGTGCAAGGGAGCGTTCCCATGCGCTTTTCCCCACGCGCTGGGAATAATAAGACGGCGATACCCGCAGATTTGCAACTGCCAGCTTCGCCGTCATAGTGGGGTCATCGTGTGTAACATCGGCCGTTCCCGCCTTGGTACCGTGCCGGGCAAGCTCTGTGTTCATGCCGTTCAGCAGGTCTTCCAGCTGGAATGCTTCCTTTTTGAAGTCAATGCCGATGTTCTGTGCAGCACGAGCTGCATCTTCTCGCGTGAATACCACTCTCACGCCCTCCTTTATCTGTTGTAGGTGACATAGCACCTGCATTTGATAGTTTCGCGTGCAGGCCCCTCCGGGTCGCAGGGATACCGCAGGCCATTGGAGAACCGGGCATCAATCGGCACGGTCTCTCCGTCCATCTTGACATGGTTCGGACCGCCATCGGAACCATCACGAGGGTTCTTCTGCGGGCGGTGATGCCACGTTTTCGTGGTGGCACCGCTTTTCTGCATCATGTCATAGTGGCCGGTCTCCAGCGTCATCACGGTTTCCTGATCTGCAATGAGCCGCGCCCTGCTCCGGGTCTGGATCTCATATTCCTGCAAAATCTCATCCGCCATCTTTTCACGGCCAATACCCGCTTCAATGCCGTTGGCCACGATGCGGGAGATATTTTCCTTGGTGGTCTGTGTCACATGACGGACACGCTGCCCGCCGCGGAGCTTTGCCTGACTGAGCAGTTCCGGGCGGTCAACACCGCGGATATTGTAGGCCTGTTTTGCAATCCGGGTACCCTCATCATAGGTCTGCTTCCAAAGCGGCTTGAAGATTTCTTCCATTGCCGTTTCTTCGGACGGCCAGTTGACAAGGCCACCAATGAACTGCTCCACAAGATTTTTCTGCTCCTGCTCACCGAGGGCAGACCATGCGGCGCTGTCTTCCACATGGTTTTCCGTGATGTAGGGCATCAGGACATCCCACACGCTCCAGTCTGCTTTCTCAGTGCCGCTCAGAGAGCCGGAGAGCCGTTTTTGCTGTTGCCGGAAGAACTTCATCGTGGCAACTTCAAACTTAGCTCTCTGGGCTTTCTGGGCGGCCGCCAGCAGATTACCGATGTTCTGCGTGCGGGATTTTTCTTCATGCTCCCGGCGGTCACTCATAGACAGCATCCCGCCGGTATCTTCATCGTCCGTGACCTCAACTTCCTCTGTGCTTTCCTGCATCAGGTCGGTCGTCACTTCCGCCGGGTCATCGTTGGAGCCGATGAACATATCGGAAATGGTAATCTTGAAGCAGTCGCCGCCGGTCTTGCAGGGTTCCATGCCCAGCAGTTCGCGGGCTTCATCCTTGGTCAAAAGCCCGGCATTCCAGCCGTCAATGCCTTTGGCCTTGTCGAACTCCTGCGAGCGCGGGACCACATCATCAAAATGCCATACAAGATCATTGCCATAGAACGGCAAAATCTGTGTATTGATGGCTTCTTCCCGGCGGTTGAGCCGTGGCATGATGACGTTCTGGGCGTAGATGTACTGAGCCGCTTCGCTCGTGGCTCTGTTGCTGCTCTCCGTGATGCCCATGATTTCACGCGGAACACCAAAATGCTCAAGCACGGCATCCCGGAGGAACCTTCGCCCCTCCGTCATATCCATGTCGCGCATGTTCTCGGCCAGCTTTGTCACGGTCACGTTGCCGTCCACCGTGGCAATGCCGTGGGAGTTGAACGGCCCCCGGAAGCGCTCATTCCATTCAGATCTGAAACGGTCACGCTGATCCTTACTGCTTCCCGGCATCGAGATCAGCGTGGTCGGAGTGGCATCGTTGTAGAAGAACTTCTTCTGGAATTTTGCCGCGTACTCGTCCGTCTCGATCTCATCTGCAAGGGACTCTGCCGCACCGAGACCTCTTTTGTAGGGGTCAAGCGGGTTCAGTTCTTTCATGCAGAAAATATCGTCCACCGGGATTTGCCGGATGAGTCCGCCGGTCGTTCTGATTTCATAGTAGGGGTAGCCCACATAGGGGGTCTGCTGCACCCAATGTGTAGGGAGCGGCCACAGCTCCACCGGACGACCGAGGGCATCAAATTCATAGACGAAGTAGCCCTCGCCCTTGAGTTCCAGATAAATCTGCTGCAACCGCCAGCACGCACCCGAAGTCATTTCATAGAGGGGGTTCGGATGCGCCATGAAATTCAAAAAGGGATGGTCCGTGATTTCCACTTCTTCCCCGTTTTCATCCTTGCGGTACAGCTTACCGGCGCAGGTGGACAGGTCGGAAGCAATGCGATCCACAACCGCCAAACGCGGGTTGCGGCCAAACATTTCCAGCCAGTCCCGCGTATTGCGCTCAGGCGGCGTAGTGTACCGGGGCAGCATAACGCTGACGTTCCCGCCATTGTACTGCCGCCCAACGGCATTGCGCCGTCCGAATCCAAATACTGCCATGTTTCTGTTGTTTCCTCCTATCCGATTTCCCATGTGTAGGTGACGGGCTGATACAGGGACAGCGCCACGGCATCCGCCCGGTCAGGGCTGGGCAGGCCGCGCCGCTTCATAATGTCCTTGCTCTCCAACTTCAGCTTCGGCGGTGTTCCGGCAAAAGCGTACTTTCGCGTGGAAAGCTGGGCGATCAGTTCTGTATCATTGGGCAGGTGCAGCCGCCCGCTCTGTGCCATGTCACGAACCAGTGACCACATCCATGTGGATATGTCGGCATAGTTGGCAGCGGCATCCTCCTGCGGCACGGATGCACCGAAGTTCACCGGGATAACCTCAAGCTGGTTCAGCCCTCTGGCTTCCCTTTCATGGCGCAGAATATCGGTCACGCCGCCGCCCAGACCGGTATCATCAATGATGGCATAGACCATGCCGGGGTACTGCGGGTACTTCTCCAGCAGGAAAAGATACTCAAAGATGATGTCCTCTGCCGTTGCCCACAGATCTTGTCCGTTCCGAATTTTCAGTTCCTGAACGTCAGCATCTATGTTGGGGGCAATGACAGTGCAGTCATCACCAAAGCGGGCAACGTCACAGCCGATGGAGAGTCGCACCGGGCTGTCATGCGGAAGCGGCTCATTCATGGTGGCCTTTTCCGCAATGTAGCTGGGTATGAACACATCACTGTCCGCGACCGGCGGCAGGCCATCCACACGGACGCGCACCACATTGGAATTTTTGCCGTACTTCTTTTCGAGGGCAGCTATGTTTTCCTTGCTGGTGCGGGGGCTGTCCCGGCTTGATACCGTCATGCAGTACCAGTCCATGCCGTCCCCTTGGAAGCTCTCAGCAAAGCCGCCGGTCGCCTTTGTGGGGTTCCCGCAGTAGAGAAGCCTGTTGTTGGCACCGGTCAGGGTGCCGCCGATGGCATCAAGGATGGGGTCAGCAACACCGGATGCTTCGTCCACCACGAAAAGCATATTGTCTTCGTGGAAGCCCTGCAGGGACTCAGGCTTTGTGGCTGTACGCGGGACGGCAAACCAGCGGCGGTCATAGCCGTTCATGTATACGCGGGTCTTCGTCCATGTGAACATCATTTGAAGCACCGGGCTTGCGTCCAGCCACTTTGCCATTTCTGCCCACAGGACGTTGTCCAACTGTTGCATCGTGGGTGCGGTGCAGACGATGCGCGGGTAGGAAAAACAGGCAATGAACCACCACATAAGATTGGCTTCCAATGCTGTTTTGCCCACGCCCTGCCCGGAACGGATGGCAACACGCCGATGCTGTGATACCGCCACAGCCGCCTCCCGCTGCCATGGATCCGGCTCAAAGTGAGTCACTTCCTTGAAAAAAAGGAGCGGGTCTTTGCGGTACCGCGGTATTCTTCTTTGGAAAAACTCACGGCGCGTCATCGTCCATCTCCTCTGCGGCCTGAATGGCTGCTACCCAGTCGTCAACCAGTTCGCTCTTTCCGCCGCCGCTCATATTGCGCAGTTCAGCCAGCTGTTTGATGCACTGGGCTTTCTGCCGCTGCACATCGGTCAGGAGCTTGTTCAAGCGCTCTATGATGAGGTAGGACGCTTCCAGAGTGGAATTTGTCAGGGTTTCATTGCCCGGCAAACGCTCCCCGGCGGCTACTTTGGCATCAATGGCTTCCACATAGGACTGCAAATCGTTCTTTTCCTTTTCAGTGTCACCATCCAGCCGCTTGAAATTCCTGCTTCTCTTGGATGTGGTCTGCGTCTGAACATAGGCTCCCTCTTGAGAATAGTGGGAGATACGTTCCAGCAGATAGCCCTCGCGGGCGGTCAGCAATTTCAGCTCATTTATGAGCAGTTCTTCTGCATCCACATCTTCGTCACAGGCATCCAACAGCTGACGGTGTTCCTCTGTCCAGCTTCGGAACATCAGTTCAGACCAACCGCCATGCTTGACGGCGTTGCGGTTTCCCTTGGGCGCACCTGCTCCAACGGCATTGACATTACCCGGCGGCGCGCCCTGCTTTGGTCTTGTTTCAGGGTCAGGTGCGGCGGGTGCATCCTCTGGGTGCAGGGTGCGTTTTGCGGGTGCATCTGCACCCTGCGTCCAGTAGCGCTTGCGCCATGACTTTACTGTGTTGATAGACACGTCCAACTTCTTGGAAATCTCGGTGCAGGACAGACCTTTTTTATACAGGGTGTAGCCTTTATCCCGCTTGTCCATCTACATAGTCACCATCCTCCTTTGTTTGTTTCTGCTCAAACTGGCAGGCGGAACACAGAGCGCACGCTACACGATGCCGTCAGCGGCGGTCTGCATTTCTCGTGAAGAAATAGAAAAAAGGAGTATCCAACAGCGCCAGACAGGCTTTCAGAAGATACTGCCCGATGATAATACCGATAAGCTGCATCCGGCCCTCATGGGTATGCACCCAACCCAGACCGAAGCCGAAACTGATGACCGCATAGATCACCGTGTCCCAAATCTGGCTCGTGATGGTGCTGCCGTTATTCCAGAGCCAGCGGCCACCCTTGGTACTGCCATGCTTGGCAATGTAGCGGTCACGGATTGCATGGAACACGGCCACATCCCACGACTGGGAAACGAGGTATGCGGACAGACTGCCGATGACGAAAATCCAGTTCTGCCCCAGCAGGGTTTGATAAGCATTGTCCATGACGGCATCCGTCGCAGGAAAAACGCCGGTGATCATAATGCAGGCGGTGGCAAAAATCTGGCCGATGAAGCCATACTTCACCACGCGCTGGGCTGTTGCCTTGCCCCAAATCTCGCCGATGATGTCTGTGCAGAGAAATGTGACGGCGTAGGTGATGGCACCGCCGCTCAAGGCCAGCTCGATGGGGCCGATATGCAGGCCGGTGGTAATGGTGCGTGCGCCGGTCACGTTGGCAATGACAATGCTGATTGCAAACAACGTAATCAGGATCACCAAATTCTCGTTTGTCTTTTTCATTTTTGCTCCTATTCTTGTGAGCCTGCGGCTCGTGTATATTTCTGTTTGCAGATGGTGGCGCACAGGCTGGCTCTCGCTCCATAGAGAAGCGTTTTATCTGTCAGCTCCAGCCCCCTGCCCTCTGTAATGGTCCTCACCGCGGATAGCCGCTGTTCTATGAGGTCTTTGCGGAACTGGTTGATGTGCGCCTTTTGGTTGCCATCATCGAACCAGCCATATTTGACCCCGGACAGCCAGCTGGTGCTGTCTGCAGAGGTACAGAAGCTGTTCTGTGCAATCATCTTCACATCGGTGCATCCCAAAAGGTGGATGTCGATCTCAGGTTTGCGGTTTTTGATGTAGTGGGTCAGATAGCGGGTGTCTTCCCGGAATGTCTTCGGCTTGATGATGCGCAGTTCCGGGATGCTCAGGGCAATGTAGTCGCTGAAATCTATCAAGCTGTCCAGTCCCCGCATCCCATCCTCAAAATGGAATACGTTGATCTGGGGGTTATCCAGCAGCTTCTTCATCCGCTCCCGTAAGTACCACGCTTCCCTTACGCCCAGCACTTTCTGGCAGTCCAGCTCGACACAGGTACAGCGGAGATCATTCTGCTGCACGAATGCTATGAGCTTGTCCTGCCACTCGGTCAGGCTTTCCAACGTCTGTGTCTGCCCTTTCCCGGCACCAAACATCAGCGTGAACAGGCCGCTATCCTGTATCACATGGCGGTTGACTGTATCCTGCACACGGATCACATGGTCCGCCGGGAGCCGGAAATCATCATCCGGGCGACGCTTGAGAATGTACTTGTAACAGGAAAACAGCCGGTATTTGGTTTGTGCTGCCAGCAGGGCGGCGTAGAATATCTCTCCGCCGTCGCTCCCGGCAAAATGCACTTTGATGTTGTTATCGAACAACTCGCGCACCCCCAAACCCATCTTCAAGGACGGTGCAGGATGTGGAGTTTTCAAACTGGTTCAGGATTTCGGCGGCGATGTCCTCACAGGAGCGCCGCCCAAAATGACAAGCGCCATCCTCATCCCCATACTTGGAGAGAAGATAGCGCTTGATTGCATTCTGTTGGCTGATTATTTCTATTTCACGGTTTGCATTGTGAACTGGAAACTCTGCCGTAATAAAAAAGATATGACGGTGTGAGTTTTTGAGATATGCGAGTTCCCCATCAGCCTCCGGCCAGCAGTGAAAGCCCTCCATCTGAAGTGCGCATATCACATACTGTGTCATGCCGCATCCTCCAGACGGTACGCAAAGCCCATGTCCTTGAGAACGTCCACGAGGGTGGTTGCGTCCTGTTCAGACAGGTTAGGCACAATGACGGTCTTTTTTCCACCGGGCTGGGCTGTCTGCACCTCATCGGATGCGGGTGCAACGCTGGGCTGCACCCCTGCATCCTGCGCCGGGACTTCCGGTGCAGGGGCGGCGGGTTCCTCGGACTTGGGCTTTGCCTGAACCCCAGAATCAAAGAAATTATTGATATAGGGTTCAGAGCCGGGAAGCTCGTACTCGTGGCCGCTCTCTGCGAAAGATGCAACCAGTGCGTCAACCTCATGCTGGTCGAAACCTGTCACCTCAACATCAAAGCCGGCAGAAAGATCCTGCAGGACGGCAGACAGCTTTTCATTGTCCCACTGGCCGCTGATTTTGTTCAGCGCCAAATTCAGGGCCTTTTCGTCCTCAAGGGACAGCTGCACCACACTGACATCCACTTCTACCGCGCCGGTCGCCGCCAGCACTTTCAAGCGCTGGTGACCACCAATCACGTTGCCAGTCTTCTCATTCCAGATGATAGGCTCAACACAGCCGTACTTTTCGATTGACCGGGCAATCTTCTGATATTCCAGGTCGCCGGGCTGCAAATCCTTTCTCGGATTGTAGGGTGCTGCATTGAGCAGGCTGATAGGTACTTTTCTGATTTCCATGAATTGCTCCTTATAATGACCTGCTTTCAGACAGCCCCAGCGGCGAACCGGGGATGACTGGAAGCACGATTTCCCGCGCAAAGGAGCAACGCGGGGCGAAAAATCCTCCTTCCCATAAAAATGGCGGCGCACATCAGATGATCTGCACCGCCCGGCTTTGTTTAGGATTTTGTAGCATAATAATATCATGCCTTGCGCCTTGCGTCATCAGAAAGCATTGGAAAGCATTCGTACCGATTGGAAGTCATTGGAACCCATCAGAAGCCATTGGAAGTCATCTGACAAACTACGCTTTCCACCCGTGGCAGGCAAGCAAAAGAAAAAGCCGCTGAATCAGCATTTTCACACTGAAGCAGCGGCCTTTTGAATTTGGTTCAGGCTATCTTTTTGAGGTAATTATATGCCATCTTGCACACTCCGGCTTCGGTATAGTACCGTCCGAGTGTCCCTGCGATCTCTGCCCATGAGCGGCACCGCACGAAACGGAGCCTGAAAATCAGGCGCATCCGCGGGTCTGAAATCGACACGCAGAATTCTTCTATTTCTGGAAGCACCCTCTCGGCTTCGGCTTCAAGCTCTTTGATGCCGGCATCCAAATCTGCCAGGTCTGCGGCCAGATCACCAACCTTGTCACGAACACCGGGAGTATGGGGCATTCCTGACAGTGACGGGGATGCTGGCCCCATCTTCTGGCACATGTTCTCGTAGATTTCTTTGTCCTCATCAATCTGCTTGCGAAGCGTTAAGTATCTGGACAGCTCTTGCACCGTCATACCTGACCTCCAGTAATATGTGCGCGGCCTCCAATTTGTAGAGGTGCTACCTAATTATTTTAGCACATTTTACGGCAAAAATACAGGTCTTGCAGTCGGATTATTTACGGATGAACGGGCAATCCACGCCCAGCCAGATAGGCGGCTGTCCATTGCCGATCACCGAGAACCACAGCCGCCCGGTCAGCAGGAGCTTGATGCGCTCCCATAATGTAAGATGCCAGCAGGAGATCACCTGTCCCTCTCCCCGGAAAGCTGGAAGCGCTTCGCACTTGTCTTCCATGCCCTCCGGCGGGTTATAGGTGATGTTCTGCTCACGGAATGGAATAGGAGTCATGCGCTTTCCTTTCTGGCGCGAATCGTCACGCCCTTGGGGGTGATCGTCACGACCGCATTCAGCGCCCGCGCCGCATCCACCATCGTGTCCATCCGAGGATTTCCGTAGAGTTCCCTGTAGCCCATCAGGTTCCGTGCAGTATGCGGGGACAGCCCTGACTTCCGGCTAAACTCGCTGAGGGTCATCCCCCGGAGCTTGCGAATCTCATTCAGTGTCATCATCGGCCCTCCTAAGCGCCACGCTTTCTTCTTTCAGCCAGTCCTTGATGCAGTGGAAGCAATGTTCTCTGCTCCGGCAACGGCTCGTCTGCTTCCGCTGGACGAATTCACAGAGCAACTGGGTGAAGTTTTCTCGGATGTCTGCATCCGACATGGAGCGGATAAAGTCACCGTTGGTCATTTCTGCGGTTCCTCCATCAGCTCCATCAGCCGTTCTTTGGCGCGGGTCAGCACATCGATTTGCCGCCGGGCTTTCTTCTGTGCTGCCGGCATGGCCGCTTTCAGCGCCGGGGAGATTGCATTGAACACCGCCCCCGCATACCCCGGCATATTGGCTGTGCGCTCTGCATCGGAGATCAGCTCCTGCAAATCAGTGAGGAGCTGGACATCTTTTTGAAAATTTGACATCAGGCATCCCCCTTTATACATTCTGAAAGCGGTTGAAGCACTGGACGTTGTTGCAGAAGCGCTCTGTCCCAACAATTTTCAGCGGCTTACCGCAGTATGCGCAAAAGGTCGGACTCAGCTTCACGCTTATCGACCGCGGCGTTTCGGGTTCACTTTTCGTCCCACCATGCTGCATCAGGTTGATGCCGCACATGATGGAGCCGGGTTCAACTGCTTCCCAGCAGTACGCCCTCGCCTTGCATATAGAACAATCTCTCATATTGCCATCACCCCACTTAAATCAGGAATGCAGGGATGAGAAGAAACCAGAGGTATCTTCCATCCCTTGTCACATAAACAGAAATGGAGATTGCAACGCACACAGCAATCCACTTTATGACATCGGTAATCTGAATCCACTTCATTCCGAATCCCTCCTTTCCTCCACATAGCACCAGCTCTGCGGCGCTTCATACAGGGTGCAGCCATTGACTGCACAGGTGGGCGGCTCCATATAGTTGCCAGACGGTTGATAGTTCTCGCAGTCTGCATTGCCGCAAACACCAGTCCCGTTCATGCCACAGAAACCGTGGCGGGAAAAGTCCTCCAGCTTGAGCGGCTCCTCGTAGAGCTTCAGCTGAGAGATCTGCCAGCCGTATACCGGCTCACCCTGCGCATACTTTACGATTTCATCAAGGGTCAGGCAGCTTTCATACAATGCAGGGAAGCGCTTGATGCTGATGCCCTTGCCGATCGGCCTGAACACATCAAAGCCGTTGCAGACAAACTCGCCGAAAACAAGGCCGCTACCACGACCGCCATCCATGGTCTCATAGATATAAACCTTGAACGGCACTTCCAGCTTCGGGCAGGTCTTGCGGATCTCAACCGTCTTACGCCCCCGCCGGATCAGGTCACACCACTTGGGCTTGATGCTGATAAGGACAGCTTTCACTTTTCGTTCTCCTCTCTGCACGCTTTTCTGCATGCTTCACACTTCTTGTAGGGTTCTTCGAGCCAGCAGTTGAATAACAGGCACTTGGGTTTTCTGTATTCCGGCGGTGCCTTATTTCCGTGTGTCTGGGTACGAAGTGCGTGGTACTTGCACACTTCTTCTCCCCAAAAGTCCCCACCGAAACTGCATTTTCCATATTCCGGTGACACTTCATGCGAAACTGTGATGGTTTTTTCTTTCATTGCTTTTCTTCCTCCGGCGGCTCCAGCAGCGGCACCCACAAGTGTCATTGCTTCCGCCCTCATTCATGGTACATACGCTTGTTGCGGTCCCACTTCATCGTGACCGGGTTGCCGCACTTGCAGGGCACCGTGATTTCGGGGTCTTCCAGATTGGTGCGGCCGTGGGCTTCAAAGTCACAGCAGGGGCAGGTGAACTCATACCGTGTCAGGTTGTCCAGCTGAACTTCCCCGCCGCAGCGACAGGTCACGCTGGCGCTGGGTTCCCGCAGGAAGCGGCCAAATACGTCGCCGCATTTCGGGCAACGCAGGCGCAGGACACCGTAGGCCGTGCCCTTGTGGATTTCTTTCCGCTGGACACGCTTAGGCTCTGCCCCCGCAGGGGGGCTTGCCTTTGCCTTTTCCGGGATGCCGCCGCTCAGCGCGCAGGCGGTAGCATTGGCGCTGACCTCCTGCAATGCCCGGCTCAGGTCAGACTTGATGCTGTGGATTTCTGCCGCATCCGGGGCGGCCTTGAGTTCTTCATGGCGCAGGCAAAAAGTAATCAGGCTCAGCTTCACAGCGCTCTGCTCCAGACGCTCCAGTGCAGAAACAGGGATAGCCCCCATAGTTTTCTCATTCATCGTTTTCAGTCCTTTCTTCATTTTTCTTGCAGTCCTGAACGGCATTGCAAGGTTCATCACAGGTTTTGCAGCACTTATCACAGTTTGGGTGTGCCGCCTTGCAGTAGTCACAATCCGACCACTTCTTTTCATCGGGGCCGTACTCCCGGAAAATCTTGTGGGTGCCGTCCCGCAATGCCTGCTCATCGTCGCTGATCTCATACCCCAGCGCCGTCAGCATTTCATAGGTGGCATCCAGTGTCGGATTTTCCCGATAAGAGTACACATATTTCTGGCGCTCAACATTCCAGTCCTTACTCCAGTAACCGCAATAGCTGCTGTCCATCGAAGAATAGGCAAGTGCCAGCAGCACCTTTTCCGGCATTGTACCGTAGACCCCATCTTCATCCAGAATTTTGTACCAGTCCTTGCCGGAACTGTCCACAAATTCCTGCGACAGCTCCACACCGAGGATGTTTCCAATCAGCGTCAGGTCTAAATCAAAATTATCGTCTGCGGCACAGGCCATGTAGCGGGCAATAGCCGGGAAGCCCTTTTTGCAATCGGTAGGAGTCAGCTCCACCACGAATTCACGGCGGAGATTGAACATAAGTTCCGTGATGTTGTGGAAACTTTCCCCAATCATGCGTTCTTCCTCGCGGGCGGCATCCCGCTTTGCCTTTTCGGCATCCTCTGCGGCCACATCACGGGTCTTGTACAAATCAATCTGCCCACTGCTCACCTTGTAGAAATACTGGACATGATCTGCATCTTCCGGCACAACAACATCTTTGGTGATGTTCCACTTGCTGTACCCGGTAACGTGTTCGTGGGTCTGATAAGTAGCATTCGGGTCTTCGATTGCAAATTTCTTGAGGTCTGCAATCCATTCAGCCTTGCGGTGTTCCCACTTCTGATTTTCCAGAACTTCCTGCATCACCCGGCGGAAGTTCTGAGTGCCAAGAGCTTCCAGCGCCTTATTTTTGTCCTCAACGCTCTCAATCTTATCCAGCTCTGCGTAGTCCGAAAGAGTGGCGCCGCGAAGTTCTGCCCGGCGGAACGCATCCCGGTCAAGAGAAAGGAGCTTCACCCTGCGGCGGATGGTGGACTGGGAGAAGCCAGACCTGGATGCCACCTGCTCTACCGTATCGCCCAGATCCAGCATCAGCTGGAAGCCCTGCGCCTGCTCATAGGTAGTCAGGTCACTACGCTGCATGTTCTCAATCATCATGGTTTGCAGCTGTTCCCTTTCGTCCATTTCCACGACCACGCAGGGCACTTCAAACAATCCTGCCTGTTGTGCGGCCGCGGCCCGGCGATGCCCGATGATGATGGTGTAGTCATCGCTGGACCACACAGCCTTGGGTGTCCATGCTGCCGCTGCTGCTGCGGCATCCCCGCCCTCGTCAACGCACTTCGCAATGTACTCCCGGCTGTTGAGGTAGTGGCCGGGGATAACGGTCAGGTTCTGGAAGATGCCGTTCTCTTTGATGCTGGCGGCAAGTTCCGTCAAATCCCCCAGTTCCTTGCGGGGGTTGTCAGGGTGCGGATGCAGTCTCCTGCACGCAATGTTCGTGATCTCTGCCATGATTTATTTTCCTCCATGGTTTCAGAAAAATGTGAGCTGCCCGGTCTTGGTCTCACACAACGGCGGCGCAGCATCATCCTTTTTAGGTTCCGGCTCTGCCTGCTCGGTCTGGCGGCAGACAGGCTTCATCAGAAGCTCTATCTGCGCCCACTGGCGGCGCAGATACCAAATATCCGTAGAAAAGAACGGTGTGTACCAAATCCTGCTTTGCGGCCCTGCCGGGAGCAGCCCACGGCGATCATACGCGGTGCTTGGTTCTGTAATGGTGTTCCCGATGACTACATATCCAGCACAGCCTAAAAAACTGAGCTGGATGTAGCACATCAGTCCTGCAATCAGGTCAATATCCTGCGCCACAAAAAGCACCTTGTCGTGGTAGCAGATATTTTTTCTCCTGCACAGGTTGGCAAAAGCAATCAGCAGTGCGCCCGCACCGCAGGCCGGGTCCGAAACCGAAAAGAAGCCGGCATTCTCTGCCGCCGGGTCGCTTCCCCCGGAAATTTCCACCATGCACCTACAAACGTCATACGGGGTGAAGAATTGCCCGGATGCATCGTTGCCCAGCTCACAGAGCATGTACAGTTCCCCTAAAAAATCTTGGTCGGGGTTCTGCTCCATTCCCATGATGACCTCGGCCAGCAATTCAGCAAATTTATTTTGCTCGGCATCGCTGTACTTGGAAATGATGGTCTGATAGGTTTTGGTGCGCTCTGGAGCATTCTGTTTGTCGGTGGCATTGGAAATCTCAATGGCGGTCACCATCACGAAGTCCTGCCAGACCTGCCACCGATTGAACCGGCCGCACAGACTGTTGAAGATTTTCAGGAATGCTTTTTGGTGGTCGTCCCGGATGTTTCGCACTGCCGTTGCCTTTGCCATCGGTTATTCCTCCGTATCGTCCTCAGCGGAGTCCTCGGTCGGTTCATCGTCGGTGTCGTCCTGCGGGGTCTCCTGCTTGGTGTCCTGCTGGGAATCCCTCTGAGAATTGGAATCCGGCACATCAGGCACCGGCACGCCGAAATTGCGGAGTTTGCCGTTCTCCATCAGGTCACGGAAGAAGTACTGCTGCCAGAAAGAGATCATCTTCAGCAGGATGTTCTCAATCTTGGTGCGGAGAACCTTGTCGATGCTGAACGTACCCTTGACCTTGGTCTTCAGCTCGCTGTTCTCAAAGTACCAGCACATAGAAGAATCCTGACTGCAATAGCCGGTTTCTTCCACATTGCCCAGCATATCCATCTGGGTGGCAACGTCGTTGATGGGGGTGATCACCAGCGTGATGGGATAGCGATCCTTGAAGAAGCGGAACGTGAAGTTGTGCTCATCGCACAGGCCCTGCAGCTTTTTCTTCTGGGCCTCGTAGTTGGAAATTTCACTCATGGTATGTACTCCTTTCAGCAATCAGATGAAATTTTGTAATCGTTATTGTGATTTTCAATGGCAGTCAGCCCGACGGCGTATGCCGCCCAGATGTCCGCTTTGAAACCGTAGAAAAAATCCGGGTTCTTGCTGGTGCCTTTTCCGTTTTTCAAATCGTGGGTTGCGAAACGGTCAATCAGCGCCCGCCGGATGGCCGGGTCATTTGCCCGGCTGTCATGGCAGATGTGCCGCTTTTCTTCGATGCGGCAGAGAAGCCGCGGCTTCTGCGCCATCTGGATGGACAGTGCTTCATAAAAACGCCCAATCCAGAGGACGGTATCAAACACTTCCCTGCCCACGGCCATGCCGTAGGAAGCCACCATTTCAATGACCGCCCACTGCCAGCCCTGTTCATTGGCGAAAACCAGCTTGTTGCGCAATTCTTCGTTATCGACCTTGCCGAACTCCAGCGGCCTCAATGTGTTGCAGTCGATAACGCAGTAGGCGCTCTGCCTGTTGCCCGGATCAATGGCAATAATCGGGCATTTTTCACTCATAAATATGACCTCCCAAATTCCTGAATAAACCGGGCTTCCGGCCAGCCGTAGTGTTCCATAGCCTTTTTCTGCGCCCAGCGCTTCAGCCGGAGATCAGCATCACGGTTGTTGTGGATGGCGGTCGGGCCGTTCTGATGGCACCACGGGCAAAGCGTCACCCACAGGCCCAGACGCTTGCTCTTTGCCCGGTAGGCACTCCCGAAGTACACCTCATGCCGTGCTGTACCATACCGCCCGCAGATCAGGCAGACCGGCTTATCATGCAGGATGCTGGGCGCATAACCGTTGGAATCCAGCTTTTCGCCGTACTCATTCAGCGGCATCCGTCTCACCTCCCGTCACAATCCAGACCTTGTGAGAACCCCAGCCAGACCACGCAATCGCTTCCGCATGGGTGCCTACGGCCACATCTAAGGCATTTTCCTTGATGAGCGAGCCGGTATCCTGTACCACTCTCATCCCTACGCCCTCAATCAGAATGACCGTGCCATAGGGAAAGATGCTGGTGTCTGCGGCCACCGTCACGCCCGGCTGAACCTTTGCGCCGCTGGAAGTGATGCCCTGCCCCTCCCCGCAGATATGCGGGTATTCCTCGGAGCAGTAGGCTGTGCATTGAAACTCCCCTGCGTATGTAAGGGAAATGCTCTGATCTGCGGCAATGGTGTCCGTGAGCTTCTCAACCTCGGTCTGCAACTGCTCAATGGTTTCCTTGCGCTCCACGGCCTTGTTCATCCAGTTTTCTTCCCGGCTGGCGTAAATGTCCCTCTCCATGGTGAGTTCATCCACCCGGCGGGCATAGACCGCGCTGGCAAGAGCGCTGCCGGTAAAAAGGCTGACTGCACAGGCCAGCGACACGATAGAACGAAACTGCATTTCAACCTCCAATCTGAGCCTTTGCCCCGCCGGGCAGTGCCGGGGGCATCCGATCTGCATCCTTGGCAGCATCCACTGCCTTGACGAAACCGGGCTTGACGTACTGCAAGAGATCCGCATTGGAGCGGTCAAGAGCATCCACCAGCCCCGCCGGGGAGCCAGCCCATTCCCGCACGGCGGTAGGCAAGGCACCGAAGATGCTCCTATTCTCTGCCCGGAAGTCCTCTGCGGTCAGCTTCCCGGTGGCCGTCACCAGCCCGCCATGGGTGGCATAGTACTGGTTCCGCTCAATCTTCCGGGCGGCAACGATGGCCTGCGTCCACAAATCATTTACCGAGGGAAGCGCGGCACTCTGCAACTTGCGGATTTCTGCGCACCAGTCAACCAAAAGCTGGTTCTGATACCGGCATACCGTCAGCGCCTTTGTCAGTGCTGCAGCGGCCACATCATCCGGGATGTCTTTGAGTGCAGCGGCGTAAATCTGCGACCGAGCCGTGCGCTCATCAGTAGAAAGCGGCCGACCAAAGTAGTTTTCAATCAGTGCCAGCGCATTCTTCAAACATTCAACTGTCATCCTAAACCTCCGAAAATTGCGTCATAATCATCCTTGGCTGAAGGCTTTTGCTGCTGACCCGCCGGGGGCTTGCGCCGATCATCGCGGGACTGCACATCACCAATGGTTTTTACGCCCTCATTTTTCCATGCTTTCAGGATGCCGTTGACGTAGTTCCACTTGCGAATCCCGGCCAGTGCAGCCTTTTTGATAGCCAGCAGGATGAGGTCATCCGTGAAAATCTCCCGCCAGCCCATCAGGGCATCACTCGCCGCCGGGGGAAAGCTGCCAATGTTGTCCTCGAAAGAGCGGATAATCTCAGACAGGCCAGCATCGACAGCCGCCGTCCCATCGTCTTTATCTCTATTCTCTATATCTCTTATATCTTTTCTCTTATCTCTTATATCTATGGGGACATTTTCTCCACAATCATCGGACACATTGTGTCCGCTTTCGTGTCCGCTATATTGTCCAGCCTGTAACCGTTTGTTTGCTGCATTACTGCGCATTCTGCGGTTCTTTTCAGCATAATCGGTTTCACTGCCGACCATTTCAGCATGGTTGACAAGAACGAGCGTTCCGTCCTGTTCCTCGTAGATAAGTCCGAGTTGTTTATAAAGCCCCAGCGCAATGCGGATGGTGTCCAGCGAGAACCACTTGCAGTCACGCTGAATCTTTCCCATATCGAACGGTATGATGACATCGCCTATCTGGCATGTAAGGCGACCACCCGTATTGATGGTTTTGAGACAGAGCATTTGATAAAGGACAACGTAGTTGGAACCGTTGGGCTGGCTCATCAGGAAATCGACCACCTCGGAATTCATAAACGAATCCTTGAGTTTTATCCAGTAGTACCGTTTACCAGTTGCCATCAACGAACCCCCTTAGAACGGCAGATCATCGGCATCGTCCAGAACTGAGAAATCATCATCACTGCCCTGAGAAAAGCTCTGGCTGACCTGAACATTGCCGGGATGATCGGCCGCTCCCTGCCACTGCTGGCGCTGGCTCTGGGTGGCAAAGCCCATCTGCTGGGGCTGCGGTTGCTGGTTCCGATAGGTGGCCGGTGGCGGGTTCGTCCCGCCATCATCCACAGCCCCCTGCTGGTTGTCCTGCTTCGGCCCTGCAAAATAGATGTTGTCCACCACGAACTCAATCGCCGTGCGGTTGTTGCCGTTCTTATCCTCATACTGCTGCGTCCGGCAGCGGGAATGAACCACAGCGGCGCTCCCCTTGCGGAAATACCTGCTGACGAACTCCGCCGTCTTGCCCCATGCAGTAAAGGTGAGCCAGTCCGTAGGGCGGTGACCGTTGGCATCCGCCATATCCCGGTCAACCGCCATGCGGAAACTTGCCACCTGCTTTCCCGTCTGGGTGGTTCTCAGTTCAGGATCAGCGGCGAACCGCCCCTGAAAATCACAGCTGTTCAGCATCGTGCATCACCTCAGGCACTTTCAGCGGCCCCGCCGGGCACTGCTCATGGTGGTCTGGAAAAATGTCGGCGTGCAGAATCCGCTTCAAATCTGCAACATAGGTGCCGGTATCATAGGCCGTCTCCTCGCTGCTCTTGGTATAAATCAGGTGCAGCTCCAGCCGCATCTGAAGAAATTCCTCATACTGTTCCCGAGGGATAGTAACCATTTCCATTGTGATTGTCCTTTCCGGTCATTTCGACCATTCTTCTTTGTAACGAGCCAGCTGTTCCGGGGTATCCGTCTGGATGCCCAGTTCCTTGGCTTCTTCGATTGCGCCGTCCACAAGACGGGCAAATTCCTTTGAATCCATCTTGTGGCTTTCCTTGTAGACAAAATAGCAGGAGTAGTCTTTTCCGTTTTCCTGCCGGGTTTCATAGAGCCGGACATAGGGGTAAAAGTCGCTGGGATCTACGGTCGGCGGGAGTTTCAGGCCAACAGGCTTGCCGTCCTTGTCGCGGGCAAGCGCTCCATACGAAACCACGAGCCGCCGCTTTACTGCATCCTCGCTCTCGCCGGTCTCCGCAGAAATCTTGTTGCACAAGACGTGGAAATACGCATTTGCTGACAGGCTGCGCTTTTCCCTGTGCTTTTTGATTTCCACATCCAGAACCGGCTCCTGATGGAGCTTGTCCCAGATTTCCCGGAAGTCGCCGTTGATTTCCAGCGTGACCCGTTGTTTCCCGCCGAGGGTAAAAGCCATGTCTACCAGCCGCCCGGTCATGTGACATCCTCCTTGTCCTGATGGCAGTGCATATAGATATAGGCGCTGTTCGGCCCCATGTTGGCGTATAACCAGTCATTGATCTTGGCAAGGCTCATGTGGTTGTGCAGCACTCCCAGCTCGTAAATGTACTCACCGTTCAGCTTTTTCTCAGCAATTTTGGCTTGGATTTCTGCGTCATCGTAGTTGGCTTCCACCATGTACAGGTCATAGTTTGGAGCCGTGATGCCGTTCAAATTGTTCATGTCTGTGCAGTAAAACAGCTTTCCTGACTGGAGCCAGACTTTCCACCCGCAGTTCGGAACATTGTGCTTGACCATATCGGGCCTGACATTACAGATGCCGTATCCGTACATGTGCCCCGGCTCCAGAACATCAATCTGCGAGACCGGCACCCCTGCATCCACCAGCGGCTTGCACAGCCATGCACAGCACGCAAAGCGGAGTGTGGGGCGTTTTTCCGCTAAAAGCCGGAGCGTTGTCGGCTGGAAGTGGTCACCATGAATGTGAGTGAGCAGAACCAACTTCAACGCCCGGTATACTTTCGACAGCGCCTTGAACGAAACGCCGCAGTCAATCAGGATTTTTTGGTCAATCACCACCGCATTGCCTTTACTGCCAGTTGCGATGATGTTGTAGTCGATCATAACGAGCTGAGGTCAACCACCGGCTCGGCGGTCGTGGGTTCGCTCTGAGCAATGTCCACATGGGGCAATGCCTGCCCATCGCCCACCTCAGGCTTCCCGGTATGCAGTTCCGGCTGTTCGGATGCGTCGGGCATCGGTTCCGGCTCAGTGACGATCTCGTTGTTGTCGGCCACCGTTGCCACGGCATTGTCGATCTCCATGGCTTTCGTCATTTCGATGCTCATAACACCCCAGCGGGAAATAAGCTGTCGAAGCATGGTTTTCTTTGCCATGTCATCGAACGACTTATACCAAAAGGACGAATACTTCCACATCTCGCTCTCCGGGACTTTGCCCGCCATCAGGTCTTCATAGCTCTTGCGGCTGAAAGCCTTGGAATAAGTATCAGCGTGGGTCATCATCTTCTCTTTCGACCAATACAGCGCCTTGCGGAAGCCGTTGAGGTACTCGAAGTAGGCCATATAGCCTACCGTGGGCAGTGCATCCCGCTGATCGTCGTCCTCAATGAACTGGAACTTTGCCTTGCCGGTCGTGGAGTCTTTGCCGAGGTACTCACCCTCTTTGATCTCCATCACGTCAAGTTCCCTGTACTGGCCGCTGCGCAGGGCCAGCTGGATATAGCCCTTATAGCCCAAAACAAAGGTAGCCGTGACGCTCTCCGGGCGAATCATCCTGCCGCTGCGGTCATACTTGGCTTTCTGCTTGAAAGGCACGAGGTAGTACTGCCCCAGCTGAGGGGACGGGCTGAGGTTCAGGCTTTCGCCCAGCAGGGCACCGGCAAGAATCGTGCCGGCATCGCATTCCTGCAGGGCGGGGTTTACGGCCACCGCCGAGGTGATGCTGGCCGTAAAGCGGCGGGCGCGGGCAGGGTCGCGCAGAGTGTTGGAGATCAAGGACTGGTAGCCCTTGGTGGTGATTGCCACGGAAAACTTGGGTTTCTGCTGTACCTGCATCTGATTATAAGTTGCCATATTCAATACCTTCCTTTTCCAGATAATTCTTCAAACCGATCAGCTGCGCCTTGGTGCCTTTTGCATAGAAGCGGGTCATCAGAATAGGCTCAGCCGCCGGGGTAGGCTGAAGTTCAGGCTGGGGTTCCGGCTGAGTGCCGGCTTCCGGCAATTCGGACGGCTCCTGCACCGGGGCGGGCAAGTCAACCGCCGAAGCTGCCACAACTGCGGCGCGGGCTTTTTCGGCAGCGGCTTCCCGCTCTGCCTGCCGGGCGCGGCGCTCTTCTTCCCGCCGCCGCTGTTCCTCCAGCGCTTTGTGCCGGTCAGCCACAGTCTTGATGGCGGTAGGTAAATCCAAATTGCTGCGGTACTCCACCATGATCTCGGCGGCGTTGTCCATGCCCTCGATTGCGGCCACGTCGGCCACAATGCCGTCCACGAATGCCTTTGCCTGCTTTTTCAAAGAGGTCAGGCTGTCGCTCATGTTGACTTTCGGGCGGTAGGTCAAATCGTCCAGCCAATCAATATCAGCGACTTCCACCAGCTCGCCGTAGTAGTCCATGAGTGATTCCGTTTTCTGAGCCACAATTCCAGAGGTCACATCCGTGATTTTCTGCTTCAACTCGGCATCTGCCTGCTGGAACGGTTCCGTCACGCACTCCCGGTAGATCTGCTCAAAGGCTTTGTAGGGTTCAAGGATTTTGCTCTTGATGGCCGTGCGCTGGGCTTCGTACTCCTTGAATTCCTTGTTGAGCTGGGCGCGGACATCCTTGACGCTCTTATAGGTTTCTTCGGTGCAGATCAGCGAAGTGGCTTCGGCAGTGCGCCGCTCAATGTCTGCCTTTACGCTGTGAAGCCGCTCGACAATGATAGGCAACTGCTGAAGTTCGATGACCTGCAATGCGGTATCCTGTGCCATATTGCATTCTCCTTTCAGTTTTTGAACACTACATAATGGCCGGTAGTTTTGTTCATCAGAACCCAGCCGCCGACATCCGGGCTGTCCTGAATGAAAAGGTACTGCCGGGAATCCCAGCCATGTGCAGAAAGGGCTTCTTTCTGCTTGCGGGTCAGCCTTTTGGGCCGGGCATTCATGTGTCTGCCACTCATACGATGCTCACCTCCTCATTCCAGCGCTTCAGCAACGAGGGCTGCATGGTGATGATCTTGTAGCCGGTGGCTTCCAGCTCAGTGCTGCGGTCGTAGCTCTGCACGTCCTGCGCGTGCCGTGTGACAGCGTTTGCCAGACCATAGAGGGAAAGGTCACCGCCCGCGATAAGATGTCCCAGAATGCCCTCGCTCTCGTTCTGGCGGATGTTGAACTCCTTGGCCGCAAGCTCAACCACCTTGGGAGCCGCCGCCGGGAGAATGGGTGCTTCCTTGGCATCCCGGAGTTTCTGCACCAGCGCATTGAACCGGGCTTCATCGACCGCCGCCCGGACGGTGTCCTCAATCTTCATCAGGAATGCCCGGTCGTCGGCTTCGATGGTCTCATCCCGGAAAATCCCGAAATCGCCATCCACGCTTTCATTGATGCGGCCAACATGGCGCTTGCCAACACCCACATCCGCCACCATGCCATTGGTACAGACAAGACGGTAAATCAGCGGCTTCACGGAAACGCTGCCCATGCCGACCTCAGAATTAGAAATCAGGATGCCGGCCTGAACGATGTCCCCCGGCACCACCTCGGTCTGGATGCGCTCATTGACCACCTTGATGTACATGCGGGTATCGGTCAGCTCGCAGCTTTCAATGCGGGCGCCCTGCATTTCAGAAATAATCGGCAGGACCGTCTGGGCAACCTCGTAGTTGTCGATGCGACGGTAGCGGTCGGAGAGGATGGCGCGAGCTGTTCCGTCAAGGGTACGCACCATGCGGCGGGTGTCCGGGGACTGCTGGAACCAGCCATTGACGTTTGCCATCAGCAAGCCGGGGTTCTCTGCCCGCATCCGCTCATAGTAGGGTGCCGGAATCTTCAGCTGCAATCCCAACTGACGGTGGGCATTCTCGTTCAGCTGGAACGGAGTGTTTCCGATCACGAGGTCAAAGTTCTCGTTGACGGCGGTCATCTGCATAGCACCCGCCGTGGCAACGTAGTCCTTTTTGACCTTGGCCTGCCGGTCAAGCTCAATCGCCAGCTCCTGCAAACTTCTTCCGTACTTCATTGAAATCTCCTTTTCTTTCAGAAAAACAACCGGGACAAGCCCGAAATCACATAAACTTTCGGAGCAGATCGCCTACCCGTGTATCACGGAGGACACAGGCGAGCCATGCTCCAAAACCATCGAACACGCCCTTACTGTCCAGCCAGATCAGCAGAGCCGCTCCAAAAGCGGTCAGCCAGAACTGGAACAGCGGGACACGAGCCGCCGCCTGTTCTGCGGTGACACCGTACACGGCCATCAGGATCTTAATCATGTCTTGTTCTCTCCTTTCTTTCTCTGCTGGTAGGCCTCCCACTCGGCATCCAATATCGCCTGTCCATTCGGCATGGCAATAATATCGAGATAGAGTTGTTTGCAGCCCCGCGCCAGCATTTTGGCGGTTTCGGGGCTAATTTCATCCAAGTGGATGTGGATGTCGCTGTTCATTGCGTCCTCCTGCTGTTAATCGGACCTCTTGGATTTCTTTCACCTGTATAGACCTCTTGATTTCCGATGGGAAATCAGTTAAACTAAAAACAATGATGCAGCCTTTCTTAGACGTTCCTCCGGGAACGTGGACAGATAACCTTGGTCGGTATGGCGCATCGCTTCTGGCATCGCCCTGTTCCAGCAGGACGGTGCCTTTTTTCTTATGCTCTCCAGTTCGCCTCCTTGCGCTTTCCCTTTTTCTGCGATAAAATAATCGCGGAAAGGAGGTGTAAAAAAATGAGTCTGTCGTTAACTAAAATGGCAATCCTTACTGGATATGCCCATTCCATTTCCCTCAAGGGATTTGAAACCAACCGTCTGTTTCTCGTCACCGCTGCTGGTATTATCAGCGGTATTCCCGTGTTTGACGAAGAAACGGACAACCTGAACGTCACCGTAGCGCAGGCGCTCAATTCTACGGCTCTTGAGGCTGTCTCTAAAGCCGATAGTTCCGATGGTGAGCATTCTGCGGTAGGCGGAAGCGGCGAGTTCATTCTGTTAAAGGATGCTCGCTTTGAAGCCACAACCCCCGTTGTGAACTTCCCCATTCTGACCGTGTTCTGCGATCAGATCATCGCTGTGAGCCTTGGTACTAACCCCACCAATCGTTAAGCACTCGACTTTTTGCCGCTCTTGTACCGCTAATACGAGGGCGGCAATTTCTTTTGGGGATCCTGTAATTTCGATTTTCATTCAGTTAACCTCCGAAATGTAACTTTACAAGTTACTCATTCGCCGAAAAAAACAGCCTTTGGATCGTCAATGCTCAAAAGCTCAACGATCTTCGCGGCTTCGTCCGTGCCGAACACACGCTTCTTCAGCTTGCGGGTCAACGTCTGCTCAGAGATTCCGAGCGATTTTGCCAGCTCTTTCTGCGTATATCCGGCCTTTACCATGTAGGATTTCAACAGGTTCACATTTACCGTAGTTGCCACCTCCTTTCGCTCCGCAAGTAACTTGCTGGGTCACGAGCATAATACCATCTTTGCGGTAACTTGTCAAGTCATTTTTGATAATTCAATTAAAAATATTGTAAACCGAAAGTTTATCTGTTATAATATAGTTCAAATAGGAGGTAACCGCCATATGACCGTAGGTGATCGCATCCGTCAGGTTCGCATAGAGAAAGACATCACCCAACAGGAGCTTGCAGACTGTGCGGGTGTTTCCAAACAGGCCGTTTACAAATATGAAAACAATATCGTTACGAACATCCCGATGGACAAGCTCAGTCTTATCGCTTCCAAACTCGGCGTAACTCCTTGTTTTCTGATGGGATGGGAAGACAACAATTCTGTCCCGGAAGTCCCGGACACAATAAAAGCCGCCCTCCAACAGGAGGACGGCAAAGTGGCTGAGATTATGGAGTTGTTTGTGAATCTTCCGGCTGACAAGCAGCAGGAGGCCTTGAGCTACCTGCGCTACCTGTCAGCGAGCGCAGATAAGTGAGCAACGCTTCCCGGTCGGCATCCGACAGGGCTTTTACCTGCTCAACGATTTTGGAATAATCTTCCGATTTCATGCGCTGACATCCCCTTTCCTGTAAGATTGCTACCGGAAGCAGCTCAAATATAACAGCTTCTTCCCTGCTTTGTCAGCGTTTCGGTAGATTTTTCCGTTTTTCAGCAAAATAAAAACGCCCACGGCGTTACCAGCACCGCAGACGTTCCAGATCAGCTTACCTTATATGGTAAATAGCCAACCTCACAAGAGTTATTGTACCATATCAAGGGAAGCATATCAAGTTTTACCTTGGAGGATTTCATGGCAAAAAAGAAGAAGCCAGCCGGGGGCGTTGCCATCATCTATGCCCGCTACTCATCCCACAACCAACGGGATGTTTCCATCGAGCAGCAGATCGAGGCTTGCCGGAAACACGCTGCCGAACTGGGGTTGACCATCACTGACACCTACGAGGACCGCGCGCTCAGTGGTCGCACTGACAACCGTCCGGCGTTCCAACGGATGATGCGAGATGCCAAGGACGGAAAGTTTCAATATGTCTTGGCGTGGAAGTCCAACCGCATGGGGCGGAACATGATGCAGGCCATGGTCAATGAATCCCGCCTGATGGATTGCGGTGTAAAGGTGTTCTACGCCGAGGAAGATTTTGACGATTCAGCCGCCGGGCGGTTTGCTTTGAGATCGATGATGAACGTCAACCAGTTCTATTCGGACAACCTTGCCGAGGATGTGCGCCGTGGTCTGATGGACAATGCCAGTAAGTGCATGGCCAATGGTCGGCAGCCGCTAGGCTACAAGCGAGGCGAGAACGGAAAGATCGTGGTGGATGAACCAGCAGCAACCATCGTCCGGGAGGTTTATGCTCGCGTTGCCTCTGGCGAGATGTTCATGGACATTGCCCGCGATCTGAACCGCCGGGGCATCAAAACCGCAGACAAGGGCGAATGGAACAAGAACAGCTTCCACAAGATGTGTTCCAACGAGCGATACCGCGGAATTTACATTTACGGCGAAACTCGAATTGAGGGGGGCATCCCACCTATCGTTGACGACGTTTTGTGGTACAAGGTACAGGAGGCTATCAAGGTGAAAAAGAGCAAGAACAGGCACCACCGCCCTGACGATGAAGATTACCTCTTGACCGGAAAGCTGCGGTGTGGGAAGTGCGGCGGCTACATGATCGGAATGTCCGGCAGGTCAAAGACCGGGGATGTGCATCACTATTACGCTTGCCAGAACAGGCGTGTCGGGCACACCTGCGGCAAGAAGAACATCCGCCGGGATGTTATCGAGCCAGCGGTGGCGCAGGCCATTAAACAATACTGCTTAACAGATGACGCGATTGAGTGGATTACCGACCAGACTATCGCCTACTGGGAGGACGAGGACAGAAAGCTTCAGATTGACTCGATTGAAAATGACCTTGCCGCTGTGCAGTCTTCCATCTCAAACGTGATGAAAGCCATTGAGATGGGCGTTATCACTGAAACGACCCGCGACAGGCTTATCGAGCTTGAAAAGCAGCAGACCGACTTAAAGTCAAAGCTGGTACTTGCCAAGGAGGAAATCGTCCACGTTGACCGTAAGGATCTCATTTCCAGCCTATTGGCTTTTAGGCATGGAAATGTTCATGACCGGGCATATCAAGAAAAGCTATTCAACGCCTTTTTGATAGCCGTTTACGTCTACGACGATGACCATTTGAAGTTGGTGTTTAACAGCTTCGGAAAAGACGATACCGTAAACATCGCCCTTGACCTTGCAGAAAATGACGATAGTTCAGGACTTTCGGATGTGTCAAAAAGTTCGCCTGTAATCTCCAATGGCCAACCAGACTAAAGCCATCTGAGGAAGTTCAGGTGGCTTTTCTGTTTGTATGATTCCGCGCGGAAAAACTATTATAGATAGAGCGAACCCGGAAAGTCCGCAGGACTTTCCGGGTTCGCCTTTTCACGGGAAATATAAATTTACAGAATGGTGATGCGGCCTGCGCCGTAGGGCTGCTCGTAGTTGAGCAGGTAGCCGGGGTATGCGGCCAGCGGGCTGTTGGCGCTGGACAGGTGCGGCAGACCCGCAGCATCTGCGCCATCAAAGGTCATAGCGTAGGTAGACATCACCAGATAATCCTCGGACACATAGTCCTTGATCAGCTCTGCGCCGTCAAACATGGCAAAGCCATCGCCCAGATTACGCAGGGTGTAGTTCATGCCGGCCAGTGCGTAGGTAGCACCCGGGTCCAGCGGTAGATAGCTGCCGGAAGCCTTATCGTAGATCTTCACGTTCTGCACGCGCGGGGTGCCGGTGGCGCTGCCGATCCAGACGTTCTTCTCGTCGGTCTGCACAGTGTTGGGGATATCGGTGTGGATCTCGTAGGTAGCACCGGCCACCTGCAGGAAGCCGCCGTTCTCCTTGCCGTCCTCGCCTGCAAAGCGGGCTGCAAACTCCAATGCGTCCTGGATCTGCTTGCCGGTGACCGACATCAGGCAGGCCACGTTGCCAAAGGGGCTGACCTGCTTACAGGTCTTGAAGGTCCAGTCGCCTGCGGGCACATCGGCGCGGATACCGCCGCCGTTCATGATGGCCACATCACAGTGCAGCTTTTCCACCTCGTTGAAGTAGGTGTAGATGCCGTCAGCCACAAAGTCGCCGAGGTTGGTCTCGGCAGAGCGGATGCGGCGCTTGCCGGTGGCGGGGTCAGAGACGTAGAAATCGCTGTCGCCCACAGCGATCTTCTCGCCCAGCATATCGTCCACGGTGTTCACCCAGCCAGTCTGCATGGCGGCGATGCCTGCGTCCATGCCCTCGTGGGTGGGGATGAGCTTGGTGGTAATGGTGCCGTCCGCAGCGATGGTCATCTCGCCAACGTTTGCAAAGTAAGAGCCGGTCTGGGTCAGGGTGACAGCCTTGCCGGAAGCATCCTGCACCTGCTTGTTCTCCATTACGGTATGGGAGTGGCCGTCGATAAAGGCGTCAAAGCCGCTGGTGTGGGCAATGACTTCCTCACTGGTCCACGGAGAGGAAGAGGGGTCTACGCCCAGATGGCCCAGACCGATAACCACGTCTGCCAGAAGCTTTGCCTTATCAATGGCCTTCTGCACGGCGTCATAGAGCTTTTTGCCGTCCTCGCCGCCCTGAATATCGTAGATGTACTTGCGCTGTGCCTTATCCATAAAGTAGGCCGGGGTGGACTTGGTAAAGGTCTCGGGGGTGGTCACACCCACAAAGGCGATGCGTCTGCCGCCGCGCACGAACACCTTGACGGAGGGCAGCACACGCAGCGTAGTGCGCAGGTCTACCCAGTTGCAGGACAGGTACGGGAAATCGGCTTCCTTCATGATGGCCTTGGCACGGTCCATGCCGTAGTCAAACTCGTGGTTGCCGGGGGTGGCGACATCGTAACCGGCAGCGTTCATCAGCTTGATGATGGAGGCACCCTCGTCCATGGAGCCGTAGGCAGTGCCCTGCACATGGTCGCCTGCATCCACCAGCAGCACGTCCTTACCGGCGTTCTGATAGCTCTGCTTCAGGTCGGCAATAGCGGCGTAGGTCAACTTGGGGCTCTGCTTGTCGATGTAGGTATGGACATCGTTGGTGTACAGGATGGTAACGTCAGACTTGTCACCATACCAGCAGGCCGATGCGGCAGGCGCACCGATGGCCATGGATGCAGCGGCAGCGGTCACACCAGCAGCCTTTAAAAAGCTGCGACGGGAAATAAGTTGTTTCACAGGAAAACGACCTCCTTTTATTTTTGGCGTATCGCATTTGAGGCAGGCTCTTCCCTCCTGCCCTTTCAATAGCTCTAGCATAGCACAGAACGCCGCCGCAAACAAGCCAAAATCATTCTTTTGGCACAAATTATTTTCACGCTCTGCTTTATTTTGACGCATATTGTACCATTTTTACACAAAAAAGACCTCCCCGTGCCCTGTCGCAGAGCAGCGGAGAGGTCTTTTTTAGGGGGTGTTGACCCGTTGCCGGGTCTATCGGAGGAGAGGGAAATATCAGATGGCGTTATACTCCTTGAGGAACTTCTCAAGGTCGGTACCCTCGATCTTCTTCAAAGCTTCCTTCAAAGCCAGACGCGGGATCAGCGGCAGATCCATGTCGGTGATCTTTTTGCCGTCGCGCAGCTTCACGGTGGCATCGATCAGGGCGCGCACATCGTAGGTGCTGCCCCAGACCTCGGGCACGCCGCGGTCGATGTTCAGCAGGGTGTACACGGCCTCCATACCGGTGCGCATGGAGTACTCGGTGGTAAAGATGGTATCGCGGGCGGTCTCGGCAAACTGGCCAAGGAAGGCAAAGTTCACAGCACCCTCGGGCACAACATCGGGACGGTCGCCCATGGCACGGGGCATGAAGAAGGCATCGATATAGGGCATCATCACAGGCACGGTGTTGGCGCTGTGCTCTGCCAGTTCAGCGATCTGATCCTCGGGCACGCCGATGTGGTACAGCCACTCCATGCAGATCTCGCGGCCGGTGCAGTCACGCATGGGCTTCTTGACGTAATCGCCGGGCTTATCGCTGAACAGGCCGTACACCCAGACGCACAGCTGGTTCTTGGGCTGATCCTTGAACTGCTGCTGACGGTTCAGCGTCCAGCTGAGCAGCCAGCTGGAGTCCTTGACGGTAACGATGCCGCCGGTGACAGTGTGGCCGCTGAAGGGGTCGCGCTTGCAGATCTTGCGGATATACTGGGGGATCTTGTCGTCCAGCGTGGTGATGGTAGCGCTCTCCCAGTTGCTCAGCTCCGGCTCGGAGCAGAACTTCTCCGGGTGACCGAAAGAGGGATCCTGTGCGGCGATCTTCTTCCACAGATCCCAGCCGTTGCCGGGCTGGATGGTGGGGTCGAAACCGGTGGCCTTATTCTGTGCGCCCACGGTGCAGCTTTCCACGCAGCCGCCGTTGGTGATGAACAGCAGATCGTTCTCGGTCAGGTCGATGTTAGAAGTCTCGCCCGCGTGCTCCACGGTGACAGAGCTTGCCAGCTTGCGGCCCTTCTGGATGTCGAACTTCACATCCGTGACCTTGGTGTTGTAGTGGAACTGCACGCCGAAGCTTTCCAGATAGCGCACCATGGGCAGGATGATGGACTCGTACTGATTATAGCGGGTAAAGCGCAGGGCGGTAAAGTCCGGCAGACCGCCGATGTGGTGGATATAGCGCTTGAGGTACAGCTTCATCTCCAGAGCGCTGTGCCAGTTCTCGAAGGCGAACATGGTGCGCCAGTACATCCAGAAGTTGGTGTTGAGCACCTCGTCATCAAAGAAATCGGTGATCTTTTTATCCTGCAGCTGCTCGTCCGGGGTGAAGAACAGCTTCATGATCTCCATGGCACCCTTATCGGACAGGCCGAACTTACCATCGGTGTGGGCATCCTCGCCGCGGTTGACGGTGGCACGACACAGGGAGAAGTTGGGGTCCTCCTTGTTCAGCCAGTAGTACTCGTCCAGCACGCTGGCACCCTCGGTCTCCAGAGACGGGATGGAGTGCAGCAGATCCCACATAACTTCGAAGTGGTTGTCCATCTCGCGGCCGCCGCGCATCACATAGCCGATATCGTACTTGTAGCCATCGCAGGCACCGCCGGCCAGTGCGTTCTTTTCAAACACATGGACGTGCTCGCCCTTCATCTGGCCGTCGCGCACCAGATAGCAGGCAGCGGTCAGCGCAGCCAGACCGGAGCCGATGATATAAGCGGATTTATGATCCACGCCCTCCGGCTTTTTGGGGTGTGCAAAAGCTTCATAATTGCCACTGGAATAGTACATAAAAAAGCCTCCCTGCTTCCATGCTTCCATATTTTCGTTTCACAGCCTTCATCGTGCTGTTCTCTATGGCAACAGTATACCCCGCAAAGTGAACCGGAACAACAAACAAACTTTGCCCGGTGTATAGTTTTTTTACATCCGCCCTTATTTGCTGGAATTGCGTACAAATTGTGACATAAAGCGCAGCGCAAAATCATTTAAAACGCTCCCTCAAAAGTGCAATGCCGGGCAGCCCGCAGGCTGCCCGGCATTG
>OGOG01000410.1_pt1 | contig 49404 bp, 57 predicted proteins | sample 1552581 | NCBI WGS metagenome assembly OGOG01 (sample SAMEA2580152, study PRJEB22360) | human gut metagenome | biome: human gut; feature: human-associated habitat; material: faeces | place: Denmark | collected 2008/2010 | reverse complement strand
TAAAGATATTAATCCAAAGGAGAGAAAAATATGGATTCTGTTGATAAGAATGAAGAGAAGTGGGTAGGCATCGAAGAAGCAGCAAATCATCTAGGCGTAAATAAAGATACCATTAGAAATTGGATAAAAAAAGAAAATGGAATACCAGCTCATAAAATAGGAAAGCTATGGAAGTTTAAATTATCTGAGTTAGATGAGTGGGTAAAAAGTGGAAAAAGTGCTATTGAATAATAATAGTAAATAATGGTAAATCATAGTAAAAAATGGAGGAGATTGAAAAATGGCAAGTAACCGTGAAAGAGAAGAATTACATAAAGCAATATGGTCTATTGCTGATGATTTAAGAGGTTCTGTTGATGGATGGGATTTTAAGCAATACATATTGGGTATTATGTTTTATAGATATATATCTGAAAATATCACAAATTATATAAATGAGGGAGAAAGGAAGGCTGGAGATACTACTTTTGATTATGCTAAATTGAAAGATAGTGAGGCTGAATGTGAAAGAGCTAACCTTGTAAAGGAAAAAGGTTTCTTTATACGTCCATCAGAATTATTTTGTAATGTAATTAAATCAGCCAAGAGTGATTCAGCAACTTTTAAAGATGTTGAAGGTAAAATAAAAAGTGTTAAAGATAATCTAAACGAATATTTAGAAATGATATTTAATAACATTGAAAATTCAGCAAAGGGTGCAGAAAGCGAAGATGACTTTTCTGGATTGTTTGATGACATAGATGTTAATAGTAATAAATTAGGAGCAACAGTTACTAAAAGAAATGAAAAACTTGTAAAAATATTAGATGGAATTGCAGGTATTAATTTAGGTAATTATCAAGATAACAATATTGATGCTTTTGGAGATGCTTATGAATTTTTAATGTCAATGTACGCATCTAATGCTGGTAAGTCTGGAGGAGAGTTTTATACGCCACAAGAAGTAAGTGAACTATTAACAAGACTAGCCATAGTTGGGAAAACATCTGTTAATAAGGTATATGACCCTGCCTGTGGTTCTGGATCACTTTTATTGAAATCAGCTAAAATATTGGGAAAGGATAATGTTAGAAATGGTTTCTTCGGACAAGAAATTAATTTGACAACATATAACCTTTGTAGAATAAATATGTTCTTGCATGACATTGATTATGATAAGTTCAATATTGCTTGTGAAGATACTTTAGTTTCTCCTCAACACTGGGATGATGAGCCATTTGAAGTTATTGTTTCAAATCCTCCTTATTCAATTAAGTGGGCAGGAGATGATAATGCGGTTTTAATTAATGATCCAAGATATTCTCCTGCTGGAGTACTTGCTCCAAAATCAAAAGCAGATTTTGCATTCATAATGCATTCATTATCTTGGTTAGCCACAAACGGAACAGCCTCAATAGTTTGTTTCCCAGGTATTTTATATCGAGGTGGAGCAGAACAAAAAATAAGAAAATATTTAATTGATAATAACTTCATTGATTGTATTATTCAATTACCTGATAATTTATTCTTTGGTACAGGAATAACAACTTGTATAATGGTATTAAAGAAAAGTAAAAAAGATAATAGCACATTATTTATTGATGCTTCAAATGAATTTGTAAAAGCTAATAACAATAACTTATTAACACCAGAGAATATAAATAATATTGTAAAAGTATTTAAAGACCGAGAATCGGTTGATAATATTTCAAGACTAGTTAGTAATACAGAAATCAGCGATAAAGATTATAATCTTTCTGTAGCCGCTTATGTAGAAAAAGAAGATGCAACAATTAAGATAGATATCAATGAATTAAATAGTAAGTTGGATAAAATAGTAAAAAAACAATTAGAGGTTCGTAATGAAATAACAGATATGTTAAAACAAGTAGAAGAGAATAAACTTGAAGATTTAATAAAAGAATTATGCCCTAATGGAATTGAATATTATGAAATGGGAAAACTTGGTAAATTTTACGGAGGTCTTACTGGAAAATCGAAAGATGACTTCACAGGCGGAAATGCAAAATTTATAACTTATAAGAATGTTTATTCTAATTTAGCATTAGATGTTGATGTCGATGATAGAGTTAAAATAAATGAAGGAGAAAACCAAAGAACACTAGAATATGGAGATGTTTTATTTACTGGTTCTTCTGAAACACCAGATGAATGTGGTATTTCATCTGTCCTAACAACTAAAACTGATGAGAAATTATATTTAAATAGTTTTTGCTTTATATATAGATTTGATGATAAAAATATAATGAATCCTGAGTTTGCAAAGCATTTATTCCGTTCTAAAGATTTAAGAAAACAAATAGGAAAAACTGCGAATGGCGTAACAAGATATAACGTTTCAAAAAAATTAATGGAGAAGGTTTGCATTCCTGTACCTCCGTTGGAGGTACAATGCCAAATTGCCCATATTTTGGACAATTTGACATTACTTTCAGCAGAGCTTTCAGCAGAGCTGAAAGATAGAGAAATACAATATGAACATTATAAAAATCAATTATTAGATTTTGAAAGAAAGGATTAGATAGTATGAAAATTATTTTAAAAGGTAGAAAAGATGTATATGACGCAACTGGTGATTATAATTTAGAAACAGGGGAAGTTAAGGTTTTTAAAAATTCAATGGTATCAAAAGATATTGCTCGTTCAGAGACATTTAAAGGTTCAAACACTATTGAAAAATTAAGAAAAGGCAAGATAGAAAAAAATAAATTAAAGGAAGATATGATATTTAAAAGTTTATCAACTGCTGCCAATTTTGTAACAGGTAGAAGTACTAATGGTTTAATTGCGTGGAAAACAGAAGATGGTAAAAAGATGAAAGACATTATCAAAAAATAATGGGGGTACGATAATATGAGTAAGTACAATGTAGTAATGGAAATGCAAAATGCTACTGTAGTTGCTGAATATGAGCCAGAGAAAAAAAGGTCTGACGCATATCAAAGTGAAGCAGCATTAGAAAAAGAATTTATTAGAATGCTTACTGAACAAGGATATGAATATTTAACTATAAATGATTCAGATGCTCTTGTTAATAACCTTCGTACTCAATTAGAGTTATTAAACGATTATAAATTTAGTGAAAATGAATGGACTAGGTTCTTTAATAATAATATTTCTAATAACAATGAAGGAATTGTTGAGAAAACTAGAAAAATTCAAGAGGATCACATTCAAGTACTAAAAAAAGATGATGGTACAAGTAGAAACATATATTTATTAGATAAAAAGAATATTCATAACAATAGATTACAAGTTATTAATCAATATGTAGAAAATGATGGTAACTATGATAATAGATATGATGTTTCTGTGTTAGTTAATGGTCTACCACTTGTTCATATAGAACTTAAAAGACGTGGAGTAGCATTAAAAGAGGCATTCAATCAAATAAATAGATATCAAAGAGACTCATTCTGGGCTGGTAGTGGATTATATGAGTATGTACAAATATTTGTAATTTCAAATGGGACAAACACAAAGTATTATTCCAATACTACAAGAGAAAGCCATATTAAAGAACAAGTTTCTTCAAAGATTAAAAGTAAGAAGACAAGCAACAGCTTTGAATTTACTTCCTATTGGGCAGATGCAACTAATAAACCAATAAATGATTTAGTTGATTTTACTAGAACATTCTTTTCAAAGCACACTTTATTAAATATATTAACTAAATATTGTGTGTTTACATCAGAAGAATTATTACTTGTAATGCGTCCATATCAAATAGTAGCAACTGAGAGAATTTTAAATAAAATTGAAGTATCATCAAACTATAAGATGATGGGAACTTTAGATGCTGGAGGTTACATCTGGCATACAACTGGTTCTGGAAAGACACTTACTTCATTTAAAACTGCACAACTTGCAAGTAAATTAGATTATATAGATAAAGTATTATTTGTTGTTGATAGAAAAGACCTAGACTATCAAACAATGAGAGAATACGATAGATTTGAAAAAGGTGCTGCTAATGGTAATAGAAATACAAAGATATTACAAAAGCAAATAGAGGATGACAACACTAGAATTATTGTTACTACAATTCAAAAGTTAAGTGAGTTTGTTAAGAGAAATCCAACACACCCAGCATTTCAAAAACATCTAGTTCTAATATTTGATGAATGTCATAGATCCCAATTTGGAGATATGCATAAATTAATAGTTAAGAACTTCAAGAACTATCATTTATTTGGATTTACAGGGACTCCTATATTCGCTAAAAATGCAACAAATAAATCTAATCCTGATTTCTGTACAACAGAGCAGGCATTTGGAGATAAGCTACATACATATACAATTGTTGATGCTATTAATGACGGCAACGTTCTTCCTTTTAGAATTGACTATGTTAATACAGTTAAAAAGAAAGAAGGAATGACTGATAAAGAAGTTCAAGCTATAAATACTGAAGAGGCTCTAGCATCACATGAAAGAGTAAGTAAAGTTGTTGAATATATAATAGAGCATTTCGACCAGAAAACTAAACGTAACTCCTTCTATGATTTAAAAGGTCAAAGATTAAATGGTTTCAATTCCATGTTTGCTGTAGCATCTATTCCTATGGCAAAGAAATACTATCTAGAATTTAAAAAGCAATTAGAAGAGAAACAAAAAGACTTAACAATTGCTACAATTTATTCCTTTGCTGCTAATGAAGAAGATACTGCAGATGGTATTTTAGATGATGAAGGATTTGAAACAGAGTTACTGGATCAAAGTTCTAGAGAGTTCTTGGACTTTGCTATAAAAGAGTATAACAAAAAGTTTAAGACTAACTTTTCATCAGAGGGTAATGGGTTCCAGGATTATTACAAGGACTTATCTGATAAAGTAAAACATAGAGAAATAGATTTATTAATTGTTGTTAATATGTTCCTTACTGGATTTGATGCAACAACACTTAATACTTTATGGGTAGATAAGAACTTGAAACAACATGGCTTGATTCAAGCATACTCAAGAACAAATAGAATATTAAACTCTGTTAAGTCTTATGGAAATATAGTATGCTTTAGAGATTTACAACAACAAACAAATGATGCCATTGCTTTATTTGGAGATAAAAACGCAACTGGAATAGTTTTATTAAAGTCTTACGAAGATTACTACTATGGATATGAAGATGATAAAGGTAGAAAGCAAATGGGCTATGAGGAAAGAATAGCAATGTTACTTCAAAAGTATCCATTAGGAGAACAAATAATAGGGGAGTCAGCTAAAAAAGACTTTATAGTTTCAATGGGTAATATTCTAAGGTTAAGAAATATATTATCATCATTTGATAAATTCCAAGGTATGGAAATATTAAGCGAGAGAGACTTCCAAGATTATATAGGTACTTATACAGACTTATACGAGGAGTTCAAACCTAAGCCAGGAGAAAGTGAAAGTATCAAGGATGATTTAGTATTTGAAATGGAACTTGTAAAGCAAGTAGAAGTAAATATTGATTATATTCTTATGCTTGTTTCTAAATATCATCAATCTAACTGTACTGATAAAGAAATACTTGGTTCTATCGATAAAGCAATTAAGTCAAGTTTAGCTTTAAGGTCAAAGAAGGACTTAATTGATAATTTCATCGAAAGAATAAATGCTAATACAGATGTTATGAATGATTGGACTAAATTTGTAAGAGAACAAAAGGAACAAGACTTAAAAGCATTAATAGAAGATGAAAACCTAAATGAAGAAGAAACAAGAAAATTTATTGATAATTCATTTAGAGATGGACAAGTTAAAACGACAGGAACAGATATTGAAAAAATACTACCACCTATGAGAAGATTTGGTGGAGGTAATAGAAACGAAAGAAAACAAACAATTATAGAAAAGGTACTAAAATTCTTTGAAAAGTACTTCGGATTAAGTATATAAAAAAAAGAGCTGCATTATTTTGCAGCTTTTTCTGTTTCTATAGCGGTTTTCATCATTTGATTATAATGTTGTTCTTGACCTAGTGCCTCAAATATGGTTTTAAATACATCTTTACATTCTGTTAAATCAAGTCCAGAAGAAGTTGAGTAAACATCATCTTGGAAAATTCCGCTAGGAGTATCTATAAATGCTACTATTAAATTTAATAATTCAAGTTTAGAAGTGTCACTTCCTACAATGAATTTATCTGCATGATTAATAGTTAAATCATCTATAATATCTTCTTCAGTTCTTCCGCAAGTTTGAATAAAATATGAGTTTAATATTTGCCTCATTAATGTAATTAGAGCATTTGAGGAATCTACTTCGTTATAAGCATCCCATAAAGAAGTATAATAACTTTTTTGTGGGTTTTTATTTATGATGTTACCATTTAATTCTTTTAATGATGGTATTATAGCTGATACTTCGTTTTTCTTTTTTACTTCAAAGAATGAGAAGTAATTGTAGTGTCTTGGATCATCATATCCAGCGGTAACATAGTGATGGAATAAAGCGTTGTGTGTTAATACGAATATTTGAGATATTTCAATATTGCTTTCCTTTTTATTGTAGTGCCCAGGACATAAAGTAAACATTTGTCTTATTAAACTACTAACAACAAATAGTGCTGAACTATCCATACTAGATACAGGGTCATCTATTACAACTATTTTTTGTGTTATCTCATCATCTTCGTTATTAAATCCTAATACTTGTTGATGAAAATACAAGAATGCTAAAAAGTTTCTTTCTCCTTCACTTAAATTAGTAGCAATAGAACCATCAGAACGAACAATCTCATAGTAATTAGGTTTGTTAGCTTTTTCTCTAATTGTAAAACTTGTAAAGCCTGAATTTAGAAGTAATCTTTTTATATTTTCAACACAAGCAGTTACATTTGTTACCCTTGATTTTAATTCAGTTACTTTTGCTTTATTTGTTTTTATTGCTTTATCATTTTTATCTCTAGCTTCAGTGCTTTCTTTTATTTCTTCGACAATTGCATCTCGTTTAGTTTTATATGTTGCTATATCTGCTGCAAATTGAAAAGCCATATGTCTTCTTAAATCTGCCTTGCATTTATCAGCAGCTGTTTTTCTATCATCAATTACTTTATTATTTTCTGCTATTGTTTTATTAACAGAATCAACAAGATTTTCTATTTCTCCTTTTATGGTATCAGGTGGTAAAAGGGTAATAGGCTCTTCTGGATTATTAATTTTATCTTCTATTCTTCTAACGTTATCACTTATTGTATCTGTTAGCAATTGAATTATAGTTTTCAATTTTTTTAATTCTTCTGGATGATCCATAAAGAATTCATTTTTTTCAAAGTCAGACCAGATAGTACAGTAGTGTTGTCCCAAATTAGAATATTGAGTCTTAAATGTAGAAAGTTGATTTATTTTATTTTCATAATCGGCATCAAAGCTTTCCTTTAATTTCTTTTCAAAGTCGTTAGGGAGTGCTTGTTGGCAATAAGGACATATTCCATGAGCTTTATCATGGAATTTTTCATGCCCAGCTCTTACCCAAGTGATGGCATCTATTTTCTTCATGAAGTTTGAAAAATCAGAACTCGAACTATTAGTTATTTTTTCTTCTAATAGCGAATTAGATGGCATTAAAAAACCAGAATAGGCGATAGGAGTATATTTTTTTCCACTATTATTAAATGCAAGATTATATTGCTTATCATAGTCTTCCATATTAAGTTGGACAGGTTCTTTTTCATCCACAACCCAATCACAAAAGACCTTGATTGATGGTTTTTTATTTATTAGGGCTTCAGGATATTTGGCTCTTAATTCTTCTGATTTTTTCCATAGGTCTTTATAAGAGTCATTCTTTAAAGCTTCACCAGCACTGATGTTCTTATCTATTTCTTTTTGTATACCTTGGTTATTCTTTTGTAATTCTTTATTTTTTGTTAATAGTTCTCCAATTTCCTTTTCAATTTTTCCATTACCTGCACTAATAGTAAATACTCCAGGAATGTCTTTATTCGGATTTTGTGGGTTGATGGCATTAACTATGGTTTCTTTAACAAACTCTTCATTGTATATTTTTATGTCATAATCGTCCAAGTTTAATCCACTTTGTACTGTAATATTTTCTTTGTTTTCAATTGATTTAGCAACAGTTGATTTTCCTGTTCCATTATTTCCAAAGAAAGAATTTATAAAAGTAGGGTAGCAATAATTATCAGTACTATCTTTAAATGTTGCTGCAGATGTTGCAACTGAAGTAATTACTGATGGCTTTTTATTTAATTCTTCTAATGTTTTCAATTAAATCACTCCTTCAAGATTAAATAATGTTTTTAAATCTGCTTTTTTTATAGCCCAATGAACCTCATCTAATTCAGTTGTACCTTTACTTAATTTGATATCAAGATTAGATGAATTAGCTAGTAAATAATCTTTAGTGTAAGGTTCTGCTTTTACTTTAACTAGAGTAAAGCTAACGGTATTGTCCATCTCATATTTAATATTGGTGATTTTGCATACAACAGCATAAGTATTGCTTACTTTATTGTCTATCGCATTTTTATCAATTACTAAAGCTGGGAAATCTTTTATTTGCTTTTGTGTTTTCTTGTTAGGTTCTTTAAATACCTTATATACTTCTGGACTTGTTCCATAATCTACTTTTAGTGCAGTTGTATAAGGGATTTTTATTGTTATACAGTTTTCATTTAGTAATTCAGTATTTGTAACTATAAGGTTATAAAACTCATTACTAAAATCATCTATGTAACCTGATATTGTAGCATTAAGTTGATTACTTGTGTTTTGAGTTACAACAGTTAGGTTTTTTACATTATTGAAGTTGTTTTTCCCTGTTTGAACATTAACACCATTTATAACATCTTTAGTAGCAACAATGCTACCAATAGCAGCTTTCATTTCATTAGATAACTCTACGGTCATAAGTTCATCGTTTTTGCTCATTAACATCCCTCCTAATCCTTATCAATAAAAGTCAAACTTCCTATATTGTTAAAGTTATTATGACCGAATTGATAGTTAACATTTATAGTTTGGTTATCATTTGTACTTTTATCTGAATTAGTTTCATAAAGAATGCCATCAGATGTTTCTTGTTCTTGTTCTGGTTCTATTTCTTCGTTGGTTGTTTCTACAGTTGCAGCATCTATAGTAAGAGTAATAGCTTTATAAGTATCTCCAATGTTGCTTATAAACTCATGCTGCCTGTTGTTTCCAGGAGATGAATACCAGCTTTCATAAGTTTGTAGCCCAAGTCTATTATCAATTTTATTTACTATGATATAGTGAAATACCCCAAGAACAAAAGCTGATAAATCAAACGTATCACTTAAAAGCATAGCTACTTTAGATACTGATTTTCCATTTGGTAATATATAAAATTTTTCATTTTTATTTATGGTGTCATCTTTTTCAATTAACTCTAGAATACTACGAACTAGTTTATTAAGAACTGGCTCGTTTTTTAAATCAAAGAAATGGTTTAATAGAGCTTTCATTTGCTCTAGTTTTGAAGAGTAATTGTTTTTTATTTCCGTATCAAAGCTATTTACTAATTCCTGGTTATTAAAGTTAAAGGAACTACAGTCACTAATAGTACATCTTTTGAAGTTGTTAGTATCTTTTTTAAATGAATCTCCTAAATGTGCACTTGGATAGTATATTTTTACAAGACCATGCATTAGTTCTTCTTCGGAGTATCCAATTTTATCAAACGTACTTCTTTTTTTATTTAATTTAGCATTAGTTAGGAGTGCAAATAATGTTCCTCCGCATAATTTAAAGTTATTGTGTTCCATAATCTACCTCCCTTGTAAATCCTCAATAGTAACAAAAGTAACTTTAGTAACAATTTATAAGTAACATCAGTAACATCATTCTATATCCAGAGAGAAAACTCTGGGTATTTTTTGTTTATTACACTGACCTAAAATTTGTCTTCTATTCTATCACAAAATGGAGTAAAAAACAATCGAACAACCCCAATAAATTCAAATACTTCAGAGGAAATCTCTCTTAGAAAAAATAAGGAGGGATTTCTAAATGAGAAATCATAAAACACCACTAAAGGAACGTGGAATTTACACTTACATCTTTGACGATGGAACTAAAATCACAATCAAACCAGGAGAAGAAGGAGTAACAGAGGAGTTCATCAAGAAGTTACATTCTTTAGACGATTCAGAGGTTTATTACAACCATAAGAACTGGCATAGATCTATATCAGAAAAAGAAAAACAAGATATTAAGGAATGGGAAGATAAACACCCAGGAGAAAAGTATCAAGAGGTTTGGAACGTATCTATTGATTCAATCTTTGATGAAGATGGAAACCAAGATAAGTGTATTTATCTTGCAGATAATACAACTGCTGTAGAAGATACATCAGATGAGGTAGATAGATTAAGAGAAGTTGTTTCAATGATGACTGAAAAACAACAAAGAGTATATGAACTTCATTTCCTAGAAGGTTATTCACTTACTGAAGTAGCTGCCATTATGGGAACTTCTATACCAAGTGTTCATAAGCACAAAGAAAAAATCTTGAAGTTTATAAAAGAAAATTTCAAGAGAGGTTAAAAAAGATAAAAAATTCTTTGCCTAGTACTTGTAAGGCAGTGAACTTACAAATACGAAGGGAGGATCACGGGAATGGCTATAAAGCATAAGGTCACAATCAACGTAACTGATGAAAAAGGCAACAATGTGAAAATACTTCGAGGTGGTCAATTAACTTTGCCACAGAAAATCATCAAGTTTTTATTTGGAGATTATAGACAAGTATTTCTATTAGACCCTGGGCAATCAGTCCAATCCGTTGATGTCAAAGAAATTAAGGAAGGAGGAAGTACCGATGGGCAAGATGAATAATTTATCTTTAGAACTAGAAGAACTAAGAAAGAATACTAATAAGTTGAGTGAAATACTTTCTACAGTTAGTGAAATCATAACAACAATCAACGATATTGTAGGAACTATTGAATCAGCATTTTCAAGTTCTCCAGAAAAAACTAAAGAAATTAAAAAGTCTGTAACTTTAGAAGAAGTAAGAGCAGTTCTAGCAGAAAAATCAAGAGCAGGGAAAACAGCTGAAGTAAAAGGACTACTTACTAAATTTGGAGTTAACAAGTTATCTGAATTAGACGCATCAAAATATGATGAGCTATTAAAAGAAACGGAGGGAATTTAATATGAGCAGTCATGCAATATTATCAGCATCTAGTAGTAAGCGATGGCTGAATTGTCCTCCTTCTGCAAAGTTATGTGCTGAAGTAGAAGATACAACATCAGAATATGCTAGAGAAGGTACAGATGCACACACACTTTGTGAGTATAAAGTTAAGTCGATGTTAGGAATTAAAATGCAAGATCCAACTGATAGTTTATCTTACTATAATGAAGAGATGGAACGATGTGCTAATGATTATGCCAGTTACGTTATGGAAGTTATAGAAGATGCAAAGAACTATTGTAAAGACCCACTTGTTTTAATAGAACAAAAACTGGACTTTTCAAGGTTTGTTCCAGAGGGATTTGGAACAGGAGATTGCTTAATCATAGCAGACAAAATGCTTTATATAATCGATTTCAAATATGGTAAAGGTGTGGAAGTCGAGAGCGAAGATAATTCACAAATGATGTGCTACGCAATTGGAGCTCTTGAACTATTTAACAGCTTATATGACATCGAAGAAGTATGCATGGTGATTTATCAGCCAAGAATAGAAAACATCAGTGTTTCAAATAAAAGTGTTACAGAGTTATATAGTTGGGCAGAAAATACACTTAAACCAATAGCAGAACTTGCCTACGAAGGAAAAGGTGAGTTCAAAGCAGGAGACCATTGTCAGTTTTGTAAGATAAAAGCAACTTGTAGAAAAAGAGCTGAATACAACATGGAACTAGCAAAATATGATTTTGAAGAACCTGCTGAATTAACAGATGAAGAGATATCATCAATTCTTATTAAATCAAGCGATTTGGTATCTTGGGTATCTGATGTAAAAGAGTATGCTTTACAACAAGCCTTACTCGGAAAGAATTATCCTAATTTAAAACTGGTTGAAGGACGTTCTAATAGAAAGTATCTAAATGAAGAAGATGCGGCAACAGCTGTTATAAATGCAGGATATGATCCTTACGAGAAAAAACTACTAGGAATTACAGCAATGACAAACCTACTAGGTAGAACAAGGTTTAATGAGGTTTTAGGAAATCTAATATACAAGCCTCAAGGAAAACCAACGCTCGTACTGGAAAGCGATAAAAGACCAGCAATGAAAATTGATGAATTTAAAGATGAAAGAGAGGAAAATAATTATGAACAATAATAGTTTTAATTCGACAAAAGTGATAACAGGAGTAAATACAAGATGGAGCTACTGCAATGTGTGGGAGCCAAAATCAATCAATGGAGGAACACCAAAATATAGTGTGTCATTAATAATTCCAAAGAGTGACACAGTAACAGTTGAAAAGATTAAAAAGGCAATCGAGGCTGCTTATAAAGAAGGAGAAAGTAAGCTAAGAGGAACAGGAAAAAGCGTACCAGCATTAGAGGCTATTAAAACACCACTTCGTGATGGTGATTTAGAAAGACCAGATGATGATGCTTACAAAGGATGTTATTTCATCAATGCTAATTCTCCAAAGGCACCAGGTATCGTAGATGCAGCTCTTCAACCTATATTAGAACGCTCTGAAGTTTATAGTGGTGTATATGGAAGAGCAAGTATTAACCTATATGCTTTCAACTCTAATGGTAATAAAGGTATTGCCTGTGGGTTAAACAACTTACAAAAAATAAAAGATGGAGAAAGCCTAGGTGGAAAAGCAAGGGCTGAAGACGACTTCGCAACTATGGATGAAGACGACTTTCTAGAATAGGAGGATAAGAAGATGGTTAACGTTTTATCAACAATATTCTGTGTAATTGTAGGTATTGAATTTATAACTCTTTTATTCCTATTTGTTCTAAGTACTTTGTTTTCACTTTCGTCAGATGTGAATGCAGAAAAGAGAAGAGCTAAACAAGAAAAAAGAGATGAAGAATACCACAAAGCAAGAATGAAAGAATTTATGAAATAAGATAAAGCGGTAGTTAATCTACCGCTTTAATCATAATAGGAGGTAAAACAATGAAAGAAATAAAAACTATTTCTATTGATATAGAAACATTTTCTGACATCGACCTATCAAAGTGTGGTGTCTATAAATACTCTGAATCAGAGAACTTTGAAATTCTACTATTTGCATATTCCATAAACCATGAAGAAGTACAAGTTGTTGATTTAGCTTTAGGAGAAAAGATACCAGAAGAAGTTATAAAGGCACTTGTTGATGATAAAGTAACCAAGTGGGCTTATAATGCTAACTTTGAAAGAGTGTGTTTATCTCGCTATATATCAAGATATTATCCTGAATACTTTATATCTTACAGCATTGATGAAGACACAGTTAATGAGTTTTTAGACCCTAGTTCTTGGAGATGCTCTATGATATGGTCTGCTTATTTAGGACTTCCTTTATCACTTGCTGGTGTTGGTTCTGTGCTTGGATTAGAAGAACAAAAGCTAAAAGAAGGTAAAGACTTAATTAAGTATTTTTGTGTTCCTTGTAATCCAACAAAAACAAATGGTGGTAGAACAAGAAACCTACCAGAACATGATATGACAAAATGGGAGCTTTTCAAAAAGTATAATAAGCGAGATGTTGAAGTTGAAGTATCTATTCAGGAAAGACTACAAAGATATCCTGTGCCAGGGTTCTTATGGGATGAGTATCACTTGGATCAAGAAATAAATGATAGAGGAATTGCTCTTGATATGGAACTTGTAGAAAATGCTATAAAGTTTGATGAGATAGCAAAGCAAAAAGCATCAGAAAAACTACAAAGCCTAACCAACATAGAAAATCCAAACTCCGTCATGCAAATGAAAGAATGGTTAAACGATAATGGAGTTGAGGCAGAGTCGCTTGGTAAAAAGCAAGTAAATGAAATGATAAAAGATGCTCCAAAAGAAATAGCTGAAGTTTTAGAACTAAGGCAACAAATATCTAAGTCTTCAGTAAAGAAATACCTAGCCATGAAAAATGCAGGTTGCTGGTGTAATCGTGCTAGAGGTATGTTTCAATTCTATGGTGCTAATAGAACAGGAAGATGGGCAGGAAGGATTATACAATTACAAAACCTACCACAAAATCATATTGAAGATTTGAAAGATGCAAGAGAGCTAGTTAAGTTTGGTGACTATAATGCTTTTGAAACTTTATATGATGTTCCAGATACTTTATCTCAGCTTATCCGTACAGCATTTGTTCCAAGAAAAGGTATGAAATTTATAGTTGCTGACTTTTCTGCAATTGAGGCTCGAGTTCTATCTTTTCTAGCAAATGAAAAGTGGAGGATGGATGTGTTTGCAAACAATGGTGACATCTATTGTCAGTCAGCATCTGCTATGTTTAAGGTTCCAGTTGAAAAGCATGGAGTAAATGGACACTTAAGACAAAAAGGAAAAATCGCAGAACTTGCCTGTGGTTATGGTGGCTCTGTTGGAGCTTTGAAAGCAATGGGAGCCATTGATATGGGACTTCAAGAAGAAGAACTAGACCCACTTGTTAAATCATGGAGAGAGGCAAATCCACATATCGTGGAAATGTGGTGGGCAGTAGATAAAGCAATAAAAACCGCAGTTAGAAATAAAACCAAAACTGAAACTCATGGATTAAAGTTCATTTATAAAAGTGGAATGCTCTTTATTGAATTACCAAGCGGTAGAAGACTAGCATATGTAAAACCTAAAATTGAAATAAACCAATATGGATCAGAAAGTGTTACATACGAAGGTGTAGGTGCTACTAAAAAATGGGAACGATTAGAAAGCTACGGTCCAAAGTTTGTAGAAAACATTATTCAAGCCATTAGTAGGGATATCTTGTGTTATGCAATGCAAAGATTATCCTATTGTTTTATAGTGGGACACGTCCATGATGAAATGATAATCGAATGTAGTAAAGAGATGTCACTTGAAAAAGTATGTGAACAAATGGGAGAAACTCCTCCCTGGATTAAAGGCTTACTTTTAAGAGCTGATGGGTATGAATGTGAATTTTATAAAAAAGATTAAATGAGAGGCTAAAATATAGCCTTTTTTCTTTGACTGTTATTTAGGAGAAGGTGTTTCTCCAAAACCAAAGAAAGGAGGCAAGAATAATGGCAAGTGACGGAGAGATTCTTGATTATAAAGATTTACTAAACAAATTCAATCTAACTGATGAGTTCTACCCACTTGTGTATGTATGTTCTCCATATAGAGGAAACATAGAGGAGAATACTCGAAAAGCAAGAGAGTATAGTAGGTTCACATTTGAAAAGAAAAACATACCAATAACACCACATCTTTTATACCCGCAATTCATAAATGACGATGACCTGTTTGAAAGAAACATTGCGATTCACAAAATCAACTATGTTCTTTTAGGGCTTTGTAAAGAAGTGTGGGTTTTTGGTGATGTCATTACAGAAGGAATGAAACGAGAAATATCTGTTGCGAAGAAGAGAAAAAAGCCAATTAGGTATTTCAATTGCGATTTAAAGGAGGAGAGTTAAAACTATGTTTACAATTTATTATTCAGATGTTACTGGAGTTCCAAGTAACTGCAGTTATCCTCATAAGAAACTGGTAACTGATGAGGGTAGCTTAAAAGAGGCTATTAGTCATGATTATGTATGTGCTGAATATAAAAACAGCTATCGTAACGGTGACAATTTCATAGGAAGTGATTGTCTTCCTGTTGATTGTGATAATGACCACTCTGATAATCCAGAAGATTGGATAACACCAGCAATTATAAGAGAGGCATTTCCTGATGTTTCATTTGCTATTCATTATAGTAGGTCAAACAACAAGGAAAAGAACGGAAAAAGTGCTCGTCCAAAGTTCCATGTTTTATTTCCAATTGATTATGAAACTGATGCAACTAAATATAAAGACATCAAACTAAGGGTTAATTCTATATTTCCATACTTTGATACAAACGCTCTTGATGCTGCAAGGTTCTTCTTTGGTACAAAAGAGGCTGAAGTTGAAATCTATCAAGGAAGTATTAATTTAACCGAATACTTAAACTCTGATGAGTTTGAAAATATGGAAATGAATAAGATGCCAGAAAGTTTAGTAATAAAGGAAGGCAGTCGTAATTCAACATTATCTCATTTTGCAGGTAGAGTTATAAAAAAATATGGAGACACCGTAAAAGCATATGGAGTGTTTATGGAAAAAGCTGCTCTTTGTGATCCACCATTAGGAGATGAAGAACTAGTTTCTATTTGGAATAGTGCTAAAAAGTTTTATAAGAAGTTATCCAATCAAGAAGGCTATGTTGACCCAGAACAATACAACCAAGATTTCTTATTAGAACCATTGGATTATTCAGATGTAGGACAGGCAACTGTACTATCAAGAGAATATGAGAACAAATTAAGATATTCTCCATCTACAGACTTTCTAGTTTATAACGGAAGTTACTGGGAAGAGTCAAAGTCTAAAGCTCAAGCAATATCACAAGAACTTACAACAAGGCAACTTGAAGAAGCGGAAATAGGAATAAAGAAACTAACTGATGTAATGCTTAAAAATGGTGCTTGGGATATTTTATCTTCTGTCGGTCCGAAAAAGGCAGTTGGATTATTTAATGAAGAACAAGCTAGAGTTTTCAAAGACTATGAAGATGTAACAGCTTATAGGAAGTATGCAATAAAAAGAAGAGACTCAAAGTATATCTTTGCATCATTAAAAGAGGCAAGTCCTATGGTTGAAATCAAACAGGATAAATTAGATAGTGATGAGTTCTTATTAAACACACCAACAGCAACATATGATTTAAGATTTGGTGCTGGTAAAAAGCATGAACATTCAGCAGATGATTACATTACAAAACAAACAACTCTTGATCCATCTAATGAGGGAGAAGATATATGGAATGCTGCTCTTAACACGTTCTTTTGTGAGGATAAAGACTTAATAAGATATGTACAAGAAGTAGCGGGACTTGCTGCAATAGGTAAAGTTCATCTTGAAGGTCTTATTATTGCTTATGGTGGTGGTAGAAATGGTAAGTCTACATTCTGGAATACAATCTCCAAAATACTAGGCACTTATAGTGGCAATATGTCAGCTGATACTCTAACTGTTGGATGCAAGAGAAATGTTAAACCAGAGATGGCAGAAATAAAAGGAAAACGACTTGTAATTGCAGCAGAGCTTGAAGAAGGTATGAGGTTTAATACTTCCAATATAAAGCAGTTGTGTTCTACCGATGAAATCTATGCTGAGAAAAAATATAAAGAACCTTTTAAGTTTGAACCAACACATACTTTAGTACTTTATACAAATCATCTACCAAAGGTAGGTGCAATTGATGAAGGAACTTGGAGAAGACTTATAGTAATTCCGTTTAATGCAGTAATTGATGGTTCATCAGATATAAAAAATTATGCTGACTACTTATATGAAAATGCAGGTGGGGCAATTCTTAAATGGATAATGGAAGGTTCTAAACGAGTAATTGACAATGAGTATCACTTAACTAAACCAGCAGTAGTTGAAAATGCAATTAATAAGTACAAAGAAAGCAACGATTGGTTTTCACAATTCCTGGATGAATGTTGTGAAGTTGATAATTCATTTAGTGAAAATTCTGGAGAAGTTTATAGTGCCTATAGGGACTACTGTTCGAGGGTAGGTGACTACATAAGAAGTACTACTGATTTTTATACTGCTCTTGAAAGTGCTGGTTTTCAAAGAAGAAAAACAAAAACAGCAAGGCTAATTTATGGCTTAAAACTCAAATCAGAATTTCTAGAAAATTAAAAAGGTGACACTCGGTGACAGTCTTTTCTATAAATATTCTATAGAGTTAAAAAAATTAATATATAAGAAAAGTTATGGAAATGAACGTCACCGACCGTCACCATCACTTTAAAAGACTGATGGGAGTAAGGAAAAATGAGAGAAAAGTATATAGAGCAAAAATTAGTTAGTGAAGTTAAAAAGCGTGGTGGCATTTGTTTGAAACTTGCATCAACAGGATTAGATGGTATTCCAGATAGACTGGTATTAATGGCAAAAGGCAAGATTGCTTTTGTAGAGTTGAAAGCACCAAAACAAAAACCAAGAAAACTCCAACTTGTAAGAATTAAGAAGTTAAAAGAACTGGGATTTAGTGTATATGTGTTAGACACTTTAGAAGATATAGGAGGTGTAATCGATGATATACAAACCACATAATTATCAAAAGTATGCAACCGAGTTTATTGAAACTCACAACGAGTCAGCAGTCCTACTTGATATGGGACTTGGAAAAACATCAATAACGCTTACTGCAATAAATGATTTATTATTTGATAGTTTTGAAGTTCACAAGGTTTTAGTAATTGCACCTTTAAGAGTTGCAAGATTTAGTTGGAAAGCTGAAATAGAAAAATGGGAACACCTACATAACTTGAAATATGAAATTGTAGTAGGAACAGAAAAAGAAAGAATAGCTGCTTTGAGGAACAATGCCGATATTTATATTATTAATCGTGACAATGTTAAGTGGCTAGTTGAAAAAATGGGTTCTAAATTTAACTTTGATATGGTTGTAATTGATGAACTATCATCTTTTAAGAATTACAACTCACAAAGATTTAGAAGTTTTATGAAAGTAAGACCTAGAGTTAAAAGAATGGTTGGATTAACAGGAACTCCATCAAGTAATGGATTAATGGATTTATTTGCTGAATTTAAAGTGCTAGATATGGGAAAAAGGCTAGGAAGATTTATTGGAGAATATAGAAACAACTACTTTGAACCAGATAAGCGAAATGGTCAAATAATATTCAGTTACAAGCCACTACCAAATGCAGAAGAACAAATATATAAGCAAATATCCGATATTACGATTTCTATGAAATCAACTGATTATTTAGAAATGCCTGAATTAATAAAAAGCAACTATTCTGTTACTTTAGATGATAAAGAATGGAATAAATATCAAGAATTAAAAGAAGACTTGGTATTGGAACTTCCAGGAGGAGAAATAACAGCAAGTAATGCTGCTGTACTATCAAACAAATTAATCCAAATGGCAAACGGAGCCATATATGATGAAAATGGAGAGTTCGTAGATGTTCATAGTAAGAAATTAGAGGCTTTGGAAGATTTAATTGAATCAGCAAATGGAAAACCTGTACTTGTTGCTTATTGGTTCAAGCACGATCTTGAAAGAATTGAAAAACACTTAAAAAGTAAGAAGATTGAATTTGCAAGACTTGATAGTGACAAAAGTATCGAAGATTGGAACAATGGAAAAATATCAGTAGCACTTATTCATCCTGCATCAACAGGACATGGCTTAAATCTTCAAGATGGTGGTTCTACAATTATATGGTTTGGACTTACTTGGTCTTTAGAATTGTACCAACAAACAAATGCAAGGTTATGGCGTCAAGGTCAAAAGTCTAAAACGGTTGTAATAGAACATATTATTTCAAAAGGCACTATTGATGAACAAATAATACAAGCTTTAGAAGGGAAATACAAAGTTCAGGATTCATTGATTAGTGCAGTAAAAGTAAATCTTAGTAAATCAGAGTCAATCCGAGGGTAATCAAAAAGGAATCGGAGGTTAAAATATGACAGCAAAAGAATACTTGTTACAAGCTCATTATTTAGATGAACGAATAACATCAAAGACACAACAGATAGCATCCTTAAATGAATTAGCAACCAGATGCACTTCAACCATTTCTGATATGCCAAAGAGTCCTAATCGTGGAGGATCAAGAATGGAAGATTGCATTATTAAAATAATTGATTTAGAAGATAAGCTGAAGGAAGACATTGAAAGACTAATAAACCTAAAGCAAGAAATAATGGAAGTAATAAGAGCAGTTCCTAACATTGAATATCAAACCCTTCTTGAGAAGAGGTACTTGTGTTTCAATACCTGGGAACAAATATCTGTTGATATGAACTACTCAATACAGCATATACACCGTATGCATAGTTCAGCTTTGAAAGAAATTGTAGTTCCAAGCTAAGATGAGAGTAAATGTGATAGTATGAGACTATTGTCTTGTGATATCATTATAATGGAAGAAATTAAAATGATGAAAGCCTTATGGGGAAACCTGTAGGGCTTTTATTATGGAAGAAAGGAAATAGAAAGATGCCAAAGAAACCAAAGCGTCCATGTTCTTACCCAGGATGTCCACGATTAACGGATGGCAGGTTTTGTTTAGAACATGAGAAACAAGAGAACAAAAGGTATGAACAATACGATAGAAGTCCAGAAGTAAAGAAAAGGTACGGACGAGTTTGGAAAAGAATAAGAGATAGTTATGCAAAAGAACACCCTTTGTGTGAGTTGTGTTTAGAGCGTGGGATTTACAAACCAACTGAAGAGGTACACCATAGGCTACCACTAGCAGAGGGCGGAACACATGATAGAAAGAATTTAATTTCACTTTGTAAATCATGCCATGCTACTATCCATGCTGAACGAGGAGATAGATGGAGAACCAAACCTAAATATTATGGGTAGGGGGGGAGTCAAATCTCTACGAAGTATGGGTGTTGCAACGGGCGTGGGGTCTTATGTGTAAAAAAAGCGAATTCAAAAGGGTATTAAAGGGAGGTGAGATTAAATGCCAACAAAATCAAACAACATCGGTGGTAGAGGTGGTGCAAGAATTGGTGCTGGAAGGAAAAAATCAGCAATAAAAGAAAAAGCACAAAATGGAAATCCAGGTGGTAGAACTTTAGAGACTTTGGACATTCCAGAAATCGAAGGAGCAGAGATGCCAAAGCCACATGAGTTCTTATCTGAAAAACAACGTGATGGAAATGAACTACAAGCAAAAGAGATATATCAGGAAACTTGGGAGTGGCTAAAAAAAGTAGGCTGTGCTCAAAAAATCTCGCCACAGCTTTTGGAGAGATATTCAATGTGTAGTGCAAGGTGGATACAATGTGAAGAACTAACTAACAAGTTGGGGCTTTTATCAAAACATCCAACTACTCAAAAGCCAATACCATCGCCATTCATAAATATTGGTATCAATTATATGAACCAAGCGGTTAGATTATGGAATGAAATATTCCAAATAGTAAAAGAAAATTGCAGTACTTCTTATGAAGATGCTGCACCACAAAATGATTTGATGGAGAGACTATTAAGAGCAAGAGAGGAGAGAAAATAATGATAGAAAAGGTTAATCCAAAGCACCCTGATAAAATTGCAGATAGAATTGCGGGTGCGATAGTTGATTTAGGATATAAGTTACAAGAAAATCCTAGAATAGCAGTTGAGGTTTTAATAGGACATGGAGTTTGCCATGTGATTGTTGAAACATCAGTAAATTATAGTAAGGAAGATATTGAAAGTATCATCACAAGAATAGCAGGAGATATGACAAAAGATATCGTATTAGTTCCACAAGATATACACTTATCTAAAAACCAGGAGAAAGAGATTAGATGTGGAGACAACGGAATATTTAAAGGAACACCTTTAACAGACGAGCAAAAGAAACTATCAGAAATTGCTCGTTTTATTTATGAAAAATATCCAAGTGATGGTAAGTACATTTTAGATAATGAAAAACTAATAATTTGTCAAAGTAATTGTAAGACTGAAGATTTAAAAGAATTGTATCAAGATGCGACAATCAATCCATTAGGTGATTGGACTGGAGGCACTGATGTTGATACAGGAGCAACAAATAGAAAACTTGGTTCTGATATGGCTGATGGAGTGACTGGTGGTGGACTTCATGGTAAGGATCTATCAAAAGCAGATGTGTCAGTTAATATTTATGCATTCTTGAAAGCTCAAGAAACTAATGAAGTTGTAAAGATATCATGTGCTATTGGTGATAAAGAAGTAGATGGAAGACCTTATGAAGAAATTGTAAACATTGCAAAAGAATATATTGAGTCAATCGGTGGATTTGAGAAATTCGCTGAATGGGGACTTTTTTAGGAGGTGTAGAAAATGTCTAAAACAACAACAGAGATGCAACTAATATCAGTTGATAAATTAGTTCCTTATGTGAATAATGCCAGAACACACTCGCCAGAACAAATATTGAAACTTCGCTCTTCATTGAGAGAGTTTGGATTTGTTAATCCTATTATAATTGATAAGGATTTTAATGTAATAGCTGGTCATGGAAGATTAATGGCTGCAAAAGAAGAAGGAATAACTGAAGTACCATGTGTGTTCGTTGACTACTTAACTGATGCTCAAAAGAAAGCATATATTTTAGCAGATAACCGTATGGCTTTGGATGCAGGTTGGGATGAAGAATTATTAAAAATAGAAATAGAAGAATTACAAAATTTAGGATACGATTTAGAGTACACAGGTTTTGATGAAAAAGAACTAGCCGACCTTTTTGGAGTAGATGACAAAGAAGTAAAAGAAGATGAATTTGATTTAACTGCTGCCCTTGAAAAAGCAAGTTTTGTTGAAAGAGGGGATGTGTGGTTTGTAGGAAAGCATAAGTTGATGTGTGGTGATGCAACATCAAGTGAAGATGTAGCAAAACTAATGGAAGATAAAAAAGCAAACTTAATCTTAACCGACCCACCTTACAACGTAGCTTTCAAAAGCTCTGATGGATTAACAATCCAAAATGATAGTATGGATAACAATGACTTCTATGAGTTCTTATATTTATCATTTAAAAATATGGCAGACCATTTGGAAAACGGTGGAGCTGCATATGTATTCCATGCTGATACAGAAGGCTTGAATTTTAGAAAAGCTTTTATAGATGCAGGATTTCATCTAGCAGGTTGTTGCATATGGGTAAAAGATAGTTTAGTACTAGGTCGTTCAGATTATCAATGGCAACATGAACCTGTATTATATGGCTTTTTACAAAATGGAAAACATCCATGGTATTCAGATAGAAAACAAACTACTATCTGGAACTTTGATAAACCTAAAAAGAACTCAAATCATCCAACTTCTAAACCACTTGATTTATTAGCTTATCCAATAAACAATTCGACTCAAGCTAATGCTATTGTTATAGACACATTTGGTGGTAGTGGATCAACACTTATGGCTTGTGAGCAAATGAATAGAATTTGCTACACAATGGAACTTGATGAAAAATATGCATCAGTTATTTTAAGAAGATATGTTGAAGATACTAACGATAGTGAAAATGTGTATGTAATTAGAGATGGTGTGAAGATATTGTATAAAGATTTAGTTAAAGAGGTAGAAGTTGATAATGGATAAAGAACTGACACTTGCAAGTTTATTTGACGGAAGTGGTGGTTTTCCATTAGGTGGGATGTTAGCAGGGATTAAACCTGTATGGAGTTCAGAGATAGAGCCATTTGCAATAAGGGTAACAACTAAAAGATTATCCAAAGTAAAGCATTATGGTGATATCACTAAAATAAAAGGAAATGAAGTAGAGCCCGTAGATATAATTACATTTGGAAGTCCATGCCAGGATATGTCGATAGCGGGTAAAAGAGCAGGATTAGACGGAAGTAGGTCTAATCTTTTTTATGAAGCAATAAGAGTAGTAAAAGAAATGAGGTGTGCAACTAATGGAGAAAAGCCAAGATATATTGTCTGGGAAAATGTCACAGGAGCCTTCTCTTCAAACAAAGGAGACGACTTCAAAAGTGTCCTTGAAGAAATTTGCAAAGTCAAACATCAAGAATTGTCTATTCCTAAACCTGCAAAGTGGCAACAAGCAGGAACGATTATGGGAGATGATTTCTCAATCGCATGGCGAGTATTTGATGCTCAGTTTTGGGGAGTTCCCCAGAGAAGAAATCGTATCTACCTTGTCGCAGATTTTGGAGGAAACAGTGCCTCAAAAATACTATTTGAGTCAGAGGGCTTGTCAGGGTATTCTAAGGAGAGCTTCAAGTCGTGGCAGGACTCTTCCAGAAACATTGAAGATAGCATTAGAGAATCAGGCAAGTTAGATTTATTTGAAAATCACTCGCAAGATTTAAGATATAAAGGACCATTGAATGTTGCACCGACAGTTCTTTCAACTTATGGAACTGGTGGCAATAATCAACCATTTATTGTTCATTCAAAAAACTACGATGTAAGATTAACATCTGAAGGTACAAAGAATGCAAGGAATAATGTGTATGAAACAGAAACGTCTAGAACTCTTGATACTAATGGAAACTTTCCAAATTCAAATCAAGGTGGAGTAGCAATTGTTTATTCGACAAGCAAGAGTTCATTTCATATTAGAGCAAGTGAAAATCTAGCTAATACATTAATTGCAACTGACTATATGGATCCTCCAATAGTGAATGATAAGTTAAGAGTTAGAAGACTTACACCAAAAGAATGTGCAAGACTTCAAGGATTTCCTGATTGGTGGTGTTCTAATTTAGAAACAAAAGAACCAACCAAAGAAGATATTGATTATTGGAGAGAAGTATTTAATGAAAGTTCTAAAGCAGAAGGAAAAAATAAAAAGGAAAAGACAGATAGCCAAATAATTAAATGGCTACAAAATCCTCATTCTGATTCAGCTGAATATAAGTTATGGGGAAATGGTGTAGCACTTCCATGTGTTTACTTTGTTCTATCTGGAATCGAGTATTACGCACACATCACTTGATAAATATGTGTTTTAGAGTGATATATGTAGTGCAAGGAGGTAAACAATATGATGTTTCCAAAAAAAGAAATCGTTGAAAGAATACGAAAAGAATATCCAAAAGGAACAAGAGTAAGGCTTATAAAGATGGATGATATGCAGGCTCCACCACTTGGAACAGAAGGGACTGTAATTGGTGTAGATGATACTGGATCAATTATGGTTGCCTGGGACAATGGTAGTTCTTTAAATGTTATTTACAATGTCGACAAATGTATCAAAATATAGCAAAAAATATACACTTATTTTGCCTAAATGACTTGATATATATGCCTTTTAGAGTGATATATATACATAACAAAAAAGGAAATCTTATATAAAGAAAGGTGAGTAAGATGAGTGAGAAAGCATTAAGACAATCCGAAAAGATGAAAGAACAGACAATCGGAGTAGAAGTTGAAATGAATAATATAACCAGAGAAAAAGCCGCTAAGATAGCTGCAGAGCTATTTGGAACAGGCAGATACGAATATACAGATAGTAGAAATGGATATTTAACATGGTCTGCCTGGTCGAGCGACGGGAGAGAATGGAAGTTTCAAAGGGATACGAGTATCCTAGGAGTTGAAAGTAAAAAGTGCGAATTAGTAACACCAATATTAAAATATGAAGATATTGAACTTTTACAAGAACTAATAAGACTTTTAAGAAAAGCAGGAGCAAAGAGTGATGCAACAAGAGGATGTGGAGTTCACATTCACATTGGAGCAGATGGACATACACCACAAACGATGAGAAACCTAGCAAACATTATGGCTAGTCACGAATTATTAATAGCTGATGCCTTGAAACTTGATTCAACAAGAATAAGCAGATATTGTAGAACAGTTAATCCAGAGTTCTTAAGAGTACTTAATAGACGAAAACCAAAAACAATGTCAAAGTTTGCAGATATTTGGTATCAAACACAAAATGCGAGTTATTCAAGAAATCATCATTACAACGATAGTAGATACCATATGCTAAACTTCCATGCAACCTTTACTAAAGGAACTATTGAATTTAGATTGTTTCAATTTGATCCACCAGCAGAAGGAAAGCAAAATGGACTTCATGCAGGTCAATTAAAAAGCTACATTCAATTTTGCCTAGCATTAAGTCAAATGGCAAAGGATGTGAAATTTGCATCAGCTAAAAGACAGCAAAATGAAAATCCAAAGTATGCAATGAGAACATGGTTATTAAGATTAGGATTTATAGGAGATGAGTTTAAAACAGCAAGAGATGTATTAACCAAAAGACTTGAAGGTGATACAGCATTTAGACAAAAAAGAGTAAGCTCAAGGAGTTAGCCTCCTGGTACTTTAATCGGCAGCGTTTGCTGCCTTAAGGTGGTAGAAGGGTAATCCCTTGAATAGAAAGGAGGATATCTTATGAGGAGAAGATATTATATTGCTTACGGTAGTAACTTAAATGTAGGACAGATGAAATTCAGATGTCCTACTGCAAGGATTATTGGTACAGCAATTATTAAGGATTACGAATTATTGTTTAAAGGAAGTAAAACAGGCTCTTATCTAACCATTGAAAAAAAGAAGGGTGAGGAAGTTCCAGTTGTAATATGGGAAACTCAAGAAAGCGATGAACAAGCACTTGATAGATATGAAGGATGCCCACAATTCTATTACAAAAAAGAAATGATAATTCCTATTAAAGGGATAAAATCAAAAAAGACCAGAATTAGAAAAGCTTATGTTTATATAATGCATGAAGATAGAAAACTAGGTATTCCAAGCGTTCATTATTTAAGAACTTGTTATGAAGGCTATATGAGATTTAATTTTGATCCATTGTATCTATTAGATGCACTAGATAAAAGTAGGAGGTTAGATTATGAAGAAGGAAATTAATAGGAAAAGAAAATGTCCACAATGTGGAGCAGAATATCAAGGACATCCTGCGATTTCAAGAAAAGATAATAAAACACCAATATGTCCAGACTGTGGAACAAGAGAGGCTCTTGAATCAATAGGAATTGATATTAAAGAACAAGAGAAAATTATTAGAACAATACATAGAACTCAAGAAAAATAAAACTAAATAAAATATATTTTTTGAAAGCACTTCGATTATGGAGTGCTTTTTGCGTTGAAGGGAGATGATAAATTGAGAAAGTTGAAGGACTATAAGCCAACGAAGTTTATGGCTAAGACAAGTTACTATGATGAAGATGCAGCAGATTTTGCTGTTGCCTTTATTGAGAGCCTTTGCCATACAAAAGGTACGTGGGCAGGAAAACACTTTGAATTAATCGACTGGCAAGAACAAATCATCAGAGACATCTTTGGAATACTTAAACCAAATGGATATAGGCAATTCAACACAGCTTATGTTGAAATCCCTAAAAAGCAAGGTAAGTCAGAACTAGCTGCGGCAGTAGCTCTTTTATTAACCTGTGGTGATGGAGAAGAAAGGGCTGAAGTGTATGGATGTGCTGCAGATAGAAACCAAGCAAAAATTGTATTTGATGTTGCAGTAGATATGGTTAAGTTCTGTCCTGCACTTTCAAGAAGAGTAAAAATATTAGAGTCACAAAAGAAATTAATATATAAACCAACAAATAGTTCATACCAAGTGTTATCAGCAGATGTTGCAAACAAGCATGGTTTCAATACTCACGGGGTTATATTTGACGAATTACATACACAACCAAATAGGAAACTATACGATGTAATGACTCAAGGTTCTGGAGATGCCAGAATGCAACCATTGTATTTCCTGATAACTACTGCTGGAAATGATACTAATTCAATTTGTTATGAAATACATCAAAAAGCTAAAGACATTGAAAAAGGAAATAAGATTGACCCTACATTTTATTCAGTTATTTATGGTGCTGATGAAAGTGAAGATTGGACTGATCCAAAAGTATGGAGAAAAGCAAATCCATCGCTTGGAATAACGGTAGCAGAAGAAAAAGTAAGAGCTGCTTGTGAGTCAGCAAAACAAAATCCTGGAGAAGAAAATGCATTCAGGCAGTTGAGATTAAATCAATGGGTTAAACAATCAGTAAGATGGATGCCAATGGATAAATGGGATTTGTGTGCTGGAAAAATAAGAGAAGAAGAACTAGAAGGTCGTGTGTGTTATGGAGGACTAGACTTGTCATCTACAACTGATATAACGGCTTTTTCTTTAGTCTTTCCACCAAGAGATGATGAAGAAGAATACATTATTCTACCTTACTTTTGGATACCAGAAGATACTCTTGATTTAAGAGTTAAAAGGGATCATGTTCCTTATGATGTATGGCAAAGGCAAGGATACCTTCAAACAACAGAAGGAAATGTAGTTCATTATGGATATATTGAAAAGTTTATAGAAGAACTTGGAAAGAAGTTCAATATCAGAGAAATAGCATTTGATAGATGGGGAGCAGTTCAAATGGTTCAAAATTTAGAGAATATGGGATTTACTGTTGTTCCATTTGGACAGGGATTTAAAGACATGAGTCCACCAACTAAAGAATTGATGAAATTAACTCTTGAAAAGAAATTAGTTCACGGAGGTCATCCAATCTTAAGGTGGAACATGGACAATGTCTTTATTAAAACTGACCCTGCTGGAAATATAAAAGCAGACAAAGAAAAATCTACTGAAAAGATAGATGGAGTAATAGCAACAATCATGGCACTTGATAGAGCAATAAGATGTGGTAGCACTTTAAGTGAAAGTGTCTATGATAACAGAGGAATTTTATTCTTATAGAAGGAGATGATTAAATATGGGAATTTTTAGTGGCATATTTAGGTCGAGGGATGCACCTAAAGATAGAACGCCAGGAAGTAACTATAGCTTTTTTATGGGAGGATCAACAAGTGGTAAGAGAGTAAATGAACGCTCTGCTATGCAAATGACTGCGGTTTATAGCTGTGTAAGAATTTTGTCAGAGGCAGTAGCTAGTTTGCCATTACATTTCTACAAGTATGATGAAAACGGAAGTAAAAAGAAAGCTATAGAACATCCATTGTATTTTCTATTGCATGATGAGCCTAATCCAGAGATGACGTCTTTTGTGTTTAGAGAAACACTTATGACTCATCTTTTATTATGGGGTAATGCATATGCACAAATCATAAGAAACGGAAAAGGCGAAATCATAGCATTGTATCCACTTATGCCAGATAGAATGACAGTTAATAGAGATGAAAAGGGAAAACTATACTACGAATATTTAACGAGTACAGATGAGGCTCCAATCAATAAAGATGTAACAGTTAGACTTAGTGCAACGGATGTCCTACATATTCCTGGATTAGGATTTGATGGGCTGGTTGGGTATTCTCCAATTGCAATGGCTAAAAATGCGATTGGTCTTGCAATAGCAGCAGAAGAATATGGTAGCAAGTTTTATGCGAATGGTGCTGCACCGAGTGGTGTATTAGAACATCCAGGAACATTAAAAGACCCTACAAAAGTAAGAGAAAGTTGGAATGAAACATTTGGTGGAAGTCAAAACTCTCATAAAGTAGCTGTACTTGAAGAAGGTATGAAATATACTCCTATTTCTATTTCTCCAAATGAGGCTCAATTTTTAGAAACTCGTAAATTTCAAATAAATGAGATAGCTCGAATTTTTAGAGTCCCACCACATATGGTTGGTGACCTTGAAAAGTCGAGTTTTTCTAATATAGAGCAACAATCGTTGGAGTTTGTGAAATATACACTTGACCCTTGGGTTTCAAGATGGGAGCAAACACTTATAAGGTCGTTATTAACTAAAGAGGAAAAGAAAAAATATTTTATTAAGTTTAATGTTGATGGCTTACTTCGTGGAGATTATCAAAGCAGAATGAGTGGATATAGCATTGGTATACAAAATGGATTCATGTCACCAAATGATGTAAGAGAACTTGAAAATCTAGATTTAATTCCAGATGAAGAAGGTGGAAACACATACATGGTAAACGGAAACATGATGCCAATCACTGAAGTAGGTGCAGCATATAGACCTAAAGGAGAGGAGGAAAAAAATGAAGAAGTTTTGGAATTGGAAGAACAAAACGATAACAAATCAGGAAACCGAAACTCAAAGTCAAGAAAGAATACTGTTTCTAAATGGAACAATAGCTGAAGAGTCATGGTTCGATGATGAAGTAACACCAGCATTATTTAAAGATGAATTAAATAGTGGTGAGGGAGACATTACCGTATGGATTAATTCTCCAGGTGGTGACTGCATTGCAGCAGCTCAAATCTACAATATGCTGATGGATTACAAAGGTAATGTAACAGTAAAAATAGATGGAATTGCAGCAAGTGCAGCATCAGTAATTGCAATGGCTGGAAACAAAGTAATCGTATCTCCAGTATCAATGATTATGATCCACAATCCTGCAACAATAGCAGCAGGAGATACAGCTGAAATGCAAAAAGCCATAGCTATGCTTGATGAAGTTAAGGAATCAATCATCAATGCATATGAAATCAAAACAGGCTTATCAAGAGCAAGGTTATCACATCTTATGGATGCTGAAACATGGATGGACGCTAATAGTGCCATCGAACTTGGTTTTGCAGATGAAATAATGCAAAGAAACACAGAAGAGGATGAGCTTGAAGTTCCTAATGTAAGCATGACGTTTTCTCGTGCATCTGTTACTAACTCATTAATTGAGAAGATGGCAGAAAAGTGCAAGATAGCACAGAAAACAAAAAATGAAATAGCATCAGACAGTTTATTAGAACGTCTGGAATTAATAAGAAATTGGAGGTAATAAAAATGACTATTTTAGAATTAAGAGAAGCTAGAAATAAAGCTTGGGAAGGTGCTAAAGCCTTCGTAGAAAGTAAAAGAGATAAGGACGGACTTCTTTCAAAAGAAGATGCCGAAACTTATAACGCTATGGAAGAAAAAATAAAAAACTATAGCAAAGAAATTGAAAGAATGGAGGAAATGGAAAACATGGAAAATGAATTAAATAAGCCTGTTAATAGTCCAATCGTTACAAAGCCTTTAAAAGCTGATAACGAAGTAAAAACAGGAAGAGCCTCAAATGAATATAAAGAGGCAATGTTAAATGCATTACGTTCAAACTTTAGACAAGTATCAAACGTATTACAAGAAGGTGTAGATGCAGATGGTGGTTATTTAGTACCAGATGAATATGACACAAGATTAATCCAAAAATTAGAAGATAATAATGTGGTTCGTGCATTAGCTACAAAGATTAAAACAAGTGGAGAACACAAAATCAATATAGCAAGTACAACACCTGCCGCAGCTTGGATTGAAGAAGGTGGAACACTAACATTTGGTGATGCTAAATTCGAGCAAAAAATATTAGATGCCCACAAATTACACGTAGCTGTTAAAGTTACAGAAGAATTATTATATGATAACGCATTCGGTTTAGAGAATTTCTTGATTGATAGCTTTGGTAAAGCAATCGGAAATGCTGAAGAGAATGCGTTTTTAAATGGTACAGGAAATGGACAACCAACTGGTATATTTGCTGAAAATGGTGGTGGAACATACATCACAACAGAGGCAACAGAGGGAGATGCAATTATTGAACTTGTATACAGCTTAAAGAGAGCTTATAGAAAAAATGCTGCATTTATCTTAAATGACAAAATGATAGCAAAAATTAGAACATACAAGGATCATAACGGTGCTTATATGTGGCAACCATCATTAATTGCAGGAGAACCAGATAAATTATTAGGTTACCCTGTATATACATCTCAATATGCACCAGAAGACTCAATCGCATTTGGTGACTTTAGTTACTACAACATTGGTGATAGAGGTGCAAGATCATTCAAACAACTTACAGAATTATTCGCTGGTAACGGAATGATTGGTTATGTTGCAAAAGAAAGAGTTGATGGAATTTTAGTACTTCCAGAAGCTGTACAAATCTTAAAAATTGAAGAATAGTCTTCAAAATAATAAAGGAGGTAAATAGCAGTGATTGAAGAGTTATTAACTAAAGTAAAACAAAATCTTATATTAGAACATTCAGTAGATGATGAATTACTAATACAATTCATCACTGCTGCAATCTCTTATGCAGAAAGCTATCAGCATATAGAAGAAGGATACTATCAAGAAAATGCAATGTCAGAAACAACAAAACAAGCAATTATTATGCTTGTTAGTCATTTCTATGAAAGTAGAGATGGTTCAACAGGTGGTTTCTTTGCTGACAATGTAAATGCATCAAGCCAAGTTTGGAACACAGTAAATCTACTATTAAGACTTAATAGAGATTGGAAGGTGTAGCCTATGAGCTTTGGTAAAATGAATAAATTTATTGAAATAAAAAGTATCCAAAATGTAAAAGATGAAGATGGTTTTTCAACAAAACAAGAAATAACAGTTGCAAGAGTTAGAGGATATAGAGAGGGAAGACACGGAAGTGAAAAGTGGGCAAATAGAACTACTTTTACTGAGGCGACTGACCTCTTTATTATTCGTTCTATTCCAGGAACAAAACTCTCAACTGATATGACTATTTTGTGTGATGATGAGAACTTTGAAATTACCTCAATTGAGGATGTTAAAGGGAAAAATATGTATATTGAAATCCTGGCAAAGAAGGTGATTCAAAATGGCTAAGGCTTATGTGCAATTACCTGAAGAATATCTACAAAAATTATCAAAGCTTGGAAATAAGACTGATGAGATTTGTGAAAAGATGTTGAAAGCTGGAGGAGAGGTAGTTCTTTCAAAAGTAAAAAGCAATTTAAGTTCAGTAGTTGGTAGTGGTACAAAATATAAATCAAGATCCACAGGAGAGCTTGAAGGAGCATTAGGACTATCAGAAGTAAGGCTAGACAGGAATGGAAATTACAATATTAAAGTTGGTTTTGCAGAAACAAGAAGAGATGGAACTAGCAACGCAAAATTAGCCAATATCATTGAATATGGAAAATCAGGTCAAGTTGCTAAACCATTTATGAAACCTGCAAAAGCATCATCAAAAGCAAAATGTATAGAAGTAATGAAATCAACATTTGATAAGGAGGTAAACAACATATGACAGTATTGTCCGAATTAAATACACTTTTGAGTGATATGTCGATACAAACTGAAACAGCTAAATTAAGCGACAAAGCATTAGATGAGTATGTTGTTTTAGTTCCTATATCAGATAACTTTTCATTATTCTGTGATGATAAACCAAAGTATGAAACATCAGAAGTTAGACTATCTATATTTACAAAAGGAAACTATATGCAATTAAAAAAGAGAATCGTAAATGGATTATTAAATAACAATTTTACGATAACAGATAAACGATATGTTGAATATGAAAACGATACAGGGTTTCATCATTACAACATAGACGTAGCAAAATATTATGAAATGGAGGAAATATAAATGGCTACAATAGGTTTAGATAAATTATATTATTCAAAAATTACTGAAGATGCATCTGGTAATGAAACATATGGAACACCAACTATTCTTGCAAAAGCTATATCTGCAGAACTTTCTGTTGAACTTGCAGAGGCAACTCTTTATGCAGATGATGTTGCAGCAGAAATAGTAAAGGAATTTAAAAGTGGTACTTTAACACTAGGTGTTGATGATATTGGAATTAATGTAGCATCAGAATTAACTGGAGCTCAAATAGATATCAATAATGTTTTAATATCAGGTGGTCAAGATGCTGGAAGTCCAGTTGCTATTGGATTTAGAGCAAAAAAATCAAATGGTAAATATAAATATTACTGGCTTTATAGAGTTAAGTTTGGAATACCTGCAGCAAGTCTTGCAACAAAAGGTGATTCAATCACATTCTCTACGCCATCTATTGAAGGTACAGTACTTTGTAGAAATAAACCAGATAGCAATGGAAAGCATCCTTGGAAAGCTGAAGTTACTGAAGGCGACACAGGTGTAAGCGATGCAACTATTACTGGTTGGTATGATGCTGTATATGAACCAACATATACAAGAAATAGCACTAAAACAACTACAACAACTACTGGCGATAAATAAGATGGAGGTAAGTCATGGAAACTGAAAGAGTAAGTAAAATTAAAGTTGGTGATAAAGAGTATGAGTTAATCTTAACAACAAAAGCAACAAAGGAAATAGCTGGAAGATATGGTGGTTTAGAAAATTTAGGAGATAAACTAATGAAGGCAGAAAACTTTGAAATGGCTCTTGGAGAAATAGTATGGCTTATATGTCTTTTAGCAAATCAATCAATTTTAATTCATAACTTTAAAAATAAAGATAATCAAAAAGAGTTATTAACTGAAGAAGAAGTAGAAGTCTTAACAACTCCATTTGATTTAGCAGATTATAAACAAGCTATAACAGATTGTTTATATAAAGGAACAAAAAGAAATATAGAAAGTGAAGAAAATTCAAAAAACGTGGAAGTCGAGTAAGTGATGAAGAATTATTTACTCGACTTTTATATTATGGTTTAGCTCATTTAAATCTATCTTATGAAGAAGTATGGCTTATGCCTTTTGGATTACTACTAGATTTATGGGAATGCCATAGACAATTTAATGGAATAGCTAAACCAAAGAGAGAAGTCTTTATAGACGATATTATTCCAGAGGGGATTTAAGGAGGTGAGTTATAATGGCAGATAATTTCGGATTGAAGATAGGTGTCGAAGGAGAAAAGGAGTTCAAGAGTGCTCTTTATAGTATTAACCAAAGTTTCAAAGTTCTAGGATCTGAAATGAAGGTAGTTGAATCCCAATTTAGTAAAAACGATACTTCTATACAATCATTAACAGCTAAAAACCAAGTGTTAAATAAAGAAATAGATGCACAAAAACAAAAAATAGAATTATTAAAAAATGCCTTAAATAACTCTTCCGAGTCTTTTGGAGAAAATGATAAAAGAACTCAAGAATGGCAGATTAAATTAAATAATGCTACTGCTGAATTAAATTCTATGGAAAAAGAGTTGAAAACCAATGAGGCTGCACTTGATAGTGCTGGAACTGAAATGGATGATGTATCTAAAAGTGCAGATAAGATGGGAAATGACATAGATGATGCAGGAAACAAAGCTGAAAATAGCAATGGCAAGTTTGAAAAGCTAGGATCAGTCTTAAAAGGAATAGGTGCAACAATGGGAGCAGTAGCTGTTGCGGCAGGAGCTGCGGCAGTTGCTCTAGCATCTAAAGTTGTATCAGCTTATGCAGAATTTGAACAGCTTGAAGGTGGTGTTAAAACCTTATTTGGTACAGAGGCATCTTCAGTTGAAGAGTATGCAGCAAGTGTTGGTAAAAGTGTAGGAGAGGTTGAAGGAAAATATAACTCACTTCTTGCAGCACAAAAACAAGTCTTTAATGACGCCAACAATGCTTATAAAACAGCAGGTCTTTCTGCAAATGAATATATGAGTACAGTTACTTCATTTAGTGCTAGTTTAATATCATCATTAAATGGAGATACCGAGGCAGCAGCAAGAGCAGCAAATCAAGCTATAGTTGATATGTCAGATAACGCTAATAAGATGGGTACTGATATGTCTTTAATTCAAAGTGCATATCAAGGTTTCGCAAAGCAGAATTATACAATGTTAGATAACTTAAAATTAGGTTATGGTGGTACTAAAACTGAAATGGAAAGGTTATTGAAAGATGCAGAAAAAATCAGTGGTGTTAAATATGACATTTCTAACTTAAACGATGTTTATAGTGCAATTCATGTTATTCAGACTGAAATGGGAATAACAGGTACTACAGCGGCTGAGGCTGAAAAAACAATATCAGGATCAGCAAATGCTATGAAAAGTGCATTTGAAAATTTACTAACTGGATTTGGTAATGCTGATGCAGATATGCAAGTTTTGGTTAAAAACCTAGCTGACTCATTAAATACGGTTATTAAAAATATAACTCCAGTTTTAAATAATATAGTATCAGTTCTACCAACAGTTCTGGATGCTCTTTTAGGTGCAATAGGTCAAATGTTACCAACACTATTAGAGGCAGTCACAGAACTTTTTTCTAGTTTACTTGAAACTATATTGAATTTAATTCCAGAGCTTATTCCAACCGTAGTTACGGCATTAACCACAATAATAGAAACATTGGTGGAAAACCTACCACTATTAATGGATGCAATTGTAGTTATATTTACTTCTTTAATAGAAGGAATAGGAGAGTTACTACCTACATTAATACCAACTGCAGTTCAAGCAATTATCACAATTGTTAATGGCTTAATTGAAAACCTACCGATGCTTTTGGATGCAGCACTTCAATTGATAATGGGACTAGCACAAGGATTAATTACTGCACTTCCAATTCTTATAGCAGCACTTCCTGAAATAATAAATGGTATTGTTACTTTCCTACTAAATTCAATACCACAAATAATCCAAACAGGAATAGAACTTCTTACATCATTAATTGCTGCATTGCCAGACATTATAACAACAATAGTTGAGGCAATACCACAAATAATTGATGGGCTACTTAATGCATTATTGGATTCAATACCACTTATTATTCAAGCAGGTATTGATTTGCTTATTGCACTTATACAAGCACTTCCTCAAATTATAACAACCATAGTAAATGCTATACCCAAAATAATAACAGGAATAGTTAATGCCTTAATTGGAAACATCGACAAAATTATAATGGCAGGAGTTCAGTTATTTGTTGCATTGATTAAGAACTTGCCTACAATCATTGTAGAAATAGTAAAAGCAGTACCACAAATCGTATCTGCATTAGTCAATGGATTTAAAAATGGCATAGGATCATTAGCTGAAGTAGGTAAAAACCTAATTCAAGGTTTATGGAATGGTATCAATAATGCTAAAGATTGGGTGCTAGATAAAATCAAAGGCTTTGGTAAATCAATTCTTAATGGTATTAAAAGCTTCTTTGGTATTCATTCTCCATCAAGAGTATTTAGAGATGAGATTGGTTCAAATCTTGCTTTAGGTTTAGGAGAAGGTTTCACTCAAGAAATGAATAGCGTGTCTGATATGATGGAAGATGCAATTCCTACTGATTTCAATATTGGTATGAATGCCGATGTTGATAGTATTGGAATGAATGCCGATTCATATTCAAAAGATAGTTTAGTTAGTGCTTTTCAACAAGCCCTAAATGGAATGAGCATAAAAATATCAGAAGATGTCTTTGGAGAATTGGTAATAGATAATGTAGAAAGGGCGGTGTATGGATAATGGCAGAAATAATATGGAAGAATAAATCAAGCAGAGAAATAGAAGGACTTATTATCACTAATACACCTCCAATCACAAAGCCAAAAATGAGAGTAGATAAAATTGAAATTGATGGTAGAGATGGAGACATTATAGAAAAAGTAGGATATGAAAGCTATACAAAAAATGTAGGAATAGGACTAGCTAGAAACTATGATATTAATGAAGTAATAAAATATTTCACAGGAGATGGAGAGCTAGTTTTAAGTGATGAACCAGATAAAGTGTATATTGCTAGTATATTTGATGATATTGATTATGAAAGACTATTACAAGTTAGAAAGGCAACAGTTAAATTTCATGTTCAACCATTTAAGTATTTAAAGGATGAAAGTAAAGTTAGTTTAAATATTACTACGCAAACATCAGTGGAAGTTGAGAATCAAGGCTTAGAAGTATCTAAGCCTATTTTTATGCTTGAAGGCTCTGGAACAATTGAGATAGCAGTTAATGGAATAAACATATTCAAATATACATTTCCAAGTGGAGAGTCTAGAGTAACAATTGATAGTTTAAAGGAAGAGGCATACTTTGAAGGCGTTTATAAAAATAGAAATATGCTTGGAGAATTTCCAAAGTTACAAGTAGGAAATAATACTATTTCTTGGACTGGAACTTTAACCAAAATAGAAATCGAACCGAAGTCGAGGTGGTTGTAATGATTAAAGTTTATGATGCAGACGAGAGATTATTTGACCACAATGGATTAAAGATACTACATCCAAATAAAGCAGAAGTCTTTATAGAAGACAATGGTGATTACTACATAACTATTGAATCATCAATCGAGGACTTACCATACCTTCAAGAGGGAATGATAGTAAGAGCAAAAACTAGATGGGGAGAACAAGGATTTAGATTAACTAATCCTGAAAAGAAAAATACAAAGGTTTCTGTAAAAGGATATCATCTTTGGAAAGACTCTCAAAACTATGTGATTGTTGATTCAAATGTAGTTGATAAAGATTGCAATGATGCATTGGATCATTTAAATAGTGCTTGTGATGTTGGAACACCATTCACAACAATATCAGATATTACAAGGATTAACTCTACTAGAGTTATTAGAAAGAGCTTAGAAGAGGCAATCGCAATCGTTGTTGAAAAATGGGGTGGACACTTATATAGAGACAATTGGGTTATTGGAGTAAAAGATACGATAGGAGCAGATAGAGGCATTGTAATTAAATACGGAAAGAACTCAAAAGATATAGAAGTCAAAGAAAACTGGGACAATGTTGTAACCAAAATACTCCCAGTTGGTTATGATGGAATAACTTTGCCAGAAGTTTATCTTGAGGCAGCAATGCAATATTCAATTCCTTATACAAAAGTTATTAAATTTGACCAGGATATAAACCAAGATGATTACAAGGATGAAGATGGAAACCTAAAAGAGGATGAGTATAGAGAGGCATTAATATCTGATTTAAGAACTCAAGCGATAGCTTATCTTGAGGAAAATCAGTATTTCAAATGCAATTATAAAGTAAAAGCTCATATAGAAGGTGTTGTAGATTTAGGTGATGTAATCGTAGTAGAACATGAAAAGCTTGGGATAAAAATAACAACAAATGTAATCTCATTAAAATATGACTGTATTCGAGATAAATACACAGAGATAGAGTTTGGAAACTTTAAAACTCAATTAAAGGATCTTGTTAAAACCATAAAGGGAGATACAAAAGAACAAATAACATCAGCAAATGAAGTTGTAAGAGTAACCTTAGAAAATGAACTAAATGAGGCAACCTCTAAAATATGGGGTAAGCTTGGAAACAGCTATGTTATTTATGAAGGCGATAGGATTTTAGTTGTTGATAGTCTGCCAAAAGAAACAGCTACAAACGTAATGATGATAAATGCTCAAGGTATAGGGTTTTCAAACAATGGAATAGACGGAAACTTTAATTCTGCATGGCTTATTGATGGAACATTGGATATGCAAAATATCAATGTTATTAATATGACAGCAAACCAAGTAAAGGGTGGTACTTTTAAAGTTGGTGCAAGAATTAATGAGGCAGGTAGAATTGAAATCTATGACATTTCAAATAGATTAATAGGAACATTTGATGAAAACGGAATATGCATTTATGGACTTGATGGAAGTAGAGTTGTAATTAATCCAGAAGAATTTACAGGTTACGACCATACAGGTGCAAGAGTATTCTGGATGAATGGTGATGAGTTCCATATGAAGAAATCAGTAATAGAAGAAGAAATAACATTGTGTGGTCTAGCAAGATGGCTAGGAATAGAAACTACAGATAATACAGGAATTGGTATAGTTCCATTAACATAGGAGGTGAGTAGATGGCAAGTAGTGGTTCATTTAATACAAGTGCATATAGTGTAAGATATTTAGTATTTAGTTGGAGCATAGCATCACAGGATATTGCAAATAATAGGACAACAATAAACTGGTCATTAAAGGGTGCTGGTGGTTCAACTACATCTTGGTATAAAGCAGGTAACTTTAAAGTAGTTATAAATGGAAGTACAGTATATGAAACAGGGCAAGATGATAGAATTACTCTTTATGGTGATACGGTTGTTGCAACAGGACAAGCGACAATAGGACATAACTCTGATGGTACGAAATCTTTTAGTGCGAGTGCTGAGGCTGGTATTTATACTTATGCAAGAAATGTCAGTGGTAGTGGTTCGTGGTCTTTAACGAGTATACCAAGACAGGCTAACTTGACATCAGCACCTGACTTTAATGATGAACAAAATCCATCGATAGGTTATTCAAATCCTGCAGGGAATAGTGTATCTAACTTGGATGCTTGTATCTCACTAACAGGATCAAGAGATGATATTGCATATAGAGGTATTTCTAAAACTGGCTCGTCTTATACATTTAATTTAACAGAGGCTGAAAGGAATGTTTTAAGAAATGCCTGCACAACAAGTAATAGTAGAAGTGTTATTTTTTATGTTAGAACGATAATAGGTGGAAACACATTCTATTCAACAATAACAAAGACACTTTCGATAATTAATGGGAATCCAACCTTTTCATCAAGTAATGTTTCATATAAGGATAACAATAGTACAACAACAGCAGTTACAGGAAATAATCAGCATATGGTTCAGAGTTTATCAAAGTTATTAGTTACAATAACAAGTGCAACCTCAAAGAAAGGTGCAAGTATTACTAAATATGATGCAACAATAAATAATGTAACTAAAAGCATAACCAGTGCAGGTAATATCGACTTTGGAACAATTAATTCATCTAGCAATTTAACATTGTCCGTAAAAGTAACAGATAGTAGAGGTAATACAACTACAGCTACTAAAACTGTTACTTTTTTAGCATGGTCGTTGCCTACTGCTGTAATATCTTTGAAAAGAAAAAATAACTATGAAAATGAAACGTATTTAAAAGTAAATGCATCTTATTCAAGCGTTAATTCTAAAAATACGCTTACAATTAAATATCAATTTAAGAAAACAACGGATAGTTCTTACTCATCATTAACTACAATAAATAATAATACTCAAATAACAATATCAAAAGATAAGAACTATGCGTGGGATTTTAAGATAGTATTAACTGATGCTTTTGGAACAACAACCTATAATTTAACATTAGCAAAAGGAAAATTTATATTGTTTGTAGATACTAAAAAGTTATCAGTAGGAGTCAATTGTTTTCCATCAAATAGCGAATCATTAGAAGTTAATGGCTGCCAAGTATTAGAGTATGATGTCATTTCAAGTTGGTAGGAGGTAGTTATGAGTAAAGCTATTCAATTGAAAAATAGGTCAGGAGAAAAAATATATCCTTGTCCTTATTATCCAGTTGGAAGTATTTATTTATCTGTTAATAGTACTAATCCTGGAACAATATTCGGTGGATCGTGGGAACAAATAAAAGATAGATTTTTACTAGCCTGTGGAAGTACATACTCTAATGGAAGTACTGGTGGCGAGAGCACACATAAATTGACAGTTGATGAAATGCCATCACATAATCATGGTGTTGGCTCTAGAGATCCAAGTGCCCATCTTTCTCCAAGTGGTAGTGCAATAGGTGCAGAATATCTTGGAAACTATACATATAGTTCATTTTCAACTTCATACACAGGTGGAAGTAAAGCTCATAATAATATGCCACCATATCTAGCAGTCTATGTTTGGAAGAGGGTGAGTTAATGAGTAAAGGTATTCAATTTAAAAATAAAGGTGGAGAAAAAATATATCCATGTCCATTCTACCCAGTTGGAAGTATTTATTTATCAATTAATTCAACAAATCCTAGTCAATACTTTGGTGGAACATGGGAGCAAATTAAAGATAGATTTTTAATTGGTGCAGGAAATTCTTATTCTGCAAGTTCTACAGGTGGCAATAAAACAATAACAATAGCACAAAACAATTTGCCTGAAAGAGTAATGGTTAGAACAAATCATAATAGCGGCTCTGCTTGTACTAACAACACTTCAGCTACTGGTTATAGTAATCACTGTCTACACGATGCTGGTTTAGAGTCAGGCAAAGCAATTACAATATTACCACCATATATGGCGGTATATATGTGGAGGCGAACAGCATGAGTAAATCAATCAAATTTAGAAATAATACATATTTAGATACATCAAGTATTGCACATAATAAAACAAATCTGAAAGATATTATAAATAAAAGAATGTATGGATATCAGGATACTTCAGCAAGTGATGTGAAGGATCTATTAAGAAAAAAGATAGCATATGGATCATCTTTATGTACTACGAGTAATGAATCAATTGTGTTTAGTGGTGGATGGAATGGAATTAATTATGGATTCACTATATATTCTCAAACTGGTGATACCAGACACGCAATATGGTTTAGCACAAGTGGAATTTATTTTGGAAGACAATATAACGGAAATTATGAGTATTATCAGATACCGATGAATAGATTATAGGAGGTAATAATGAGTAAAGCTATAAAGTTTAAAAATAATACCTATTTAGATAGTAGTTCTATAACGCATAATAAAACAACACTTCAATCAATATTAAATACATACAATAATAGAAAATTTCTAGAATGGAAAACTACTACTTCAAAGAACTTAAACGATGATGTTTATATAACACCAGGGTTATTTTCTATTGGTGGTACTTACACCAATTGCTACACGTCTGGAACAATTTATGGAGTTATGATGGTGCTAACTAATGATGGTACTAAATGGAGAAAGACTGACTCATCAAGTTGGTTATGGCAGATAATAATAACAACAGGTGGTAGCATCTGGATGAGAAGAGGAATAAATGGAACAGCTCCCGAAGGCTGGTCACAATATCACTAGGAGGGATATAAATGAAATCAATTTTTAATTTTATAACAGGTACTGTACTGACAACAGTAGTGTACTTATTAGGAGGTTTGGATGTGGCACTTAAAACATTGTTAGTTTTCATATTACTCGATTATATTACAGGAGTATGTGAGGCTATAACAAAGAAAAAGCTCAATAGTATAATTGGTGCTAAAGGAATAGTAAAGAAAATAGGTTACTTGATAATAGTTGCTCTATCAGTTCAGTTAGACAGAATAACTGGAGAAACTGGTGCAATTAGAACTCTTGTAATCTATTTTTTTGTAGCAAACGAAGGAATTTCAATTCTAGAGAATTGGGGCTCTATGGGGTTGCCACTACCTAAAGTAATCATTGAAACATTGGAACAATTAAAAAGTAAGAATGGAGGAGAATAACATGGAAAGAAAAGGTCTAGATATATCTTCATACCAAAGAGGAATCAACTTTGATGTAGTAAAGTCAAATGTTGATTTTTTAATTTTAAGAGCTGGTTTTACTGGTTGGGGTGGAGATGGCACTAATAAAAATAAAGATAGTTGTTTTGAGGATTTTTACAATCAATCAAAAGCAAGAGGAATACCAGTAGGTGCTTATTGGTATAGCTGTGCTAATACATATGACAAAGGTAGAGCAGAGGCTGAATATTTGTATAATAATTGCTTAAGAGGAAAGCAATTTGAATATCCTATTTATATTGATGTTGAAGAAGATAGACATCAACAAGTAGGTAAAGCAAGAATTGCAGATGCAATAAAGGGGTTCTGTGAATATCTTGAAAGCAAAGGTTATTATGTAGGTATTTATGCGAATAGTAATTACTTTAATAATTTCATAGATACTGCAAAATTATATATGTATGATAAATGGTTAGCAGTATGGACAAGTAATAAACCATCATTCAGATATGGCGATTATGGAATGTGGCAAAACTCATCTAGTGGTTATGTTGCAGGAATGAGAGTTGATACAGACTTTGCATATAAAGACTACCCAGCAATAATTAAAAATGCTGGTTTAAATGGTTATTCAAAAGGATCAAGCGAACCTGCAAAACCAGAACCAAGCAGAAAATCAAATGAAGAATTAGCTGATGAAGTAATAAACGGAAATTGGGGTAATGGAGAAGATAGAAAAAGAGCACTTACTAATGCAGGATATGATTATGCTGCAGTTCAAGCAATAGTAAATGCTAAACTAGGAGTTACACCTAAACCATCTGCTAGATATTATACAGTAGTAAAAGGTGATACCTTATGGGCTATTGCTAAAAAATACTATGGCGATGGAAATAGATATCCAGAGATTGCAAGAGCTAATAACATAGCAAATCCAAACATTATACATATAGGTCAAAAATTATTAATACCATAAATTAAAAAGGACAACCTAATCGTTGTCCTTATTTTTTTTGCTCATTTTTTCAAGAAACTCACCGTACTCGGTGTAATCCTCAAATAACTTTTTGTCTAGTTCTTCAATGTCTTTCTTTGTATAGTGAACTTTGTTTTCCCAATCACGATGTAGCGATTTAAAAAATTTAGGTGGTTCACTTTCTTCTAATTCTGCCAAGAATTTATGTCTTGACTTAATTTGTTCTTCTAAAGCCTTGATGGAAATTTCGGTAAATTTGTTATTGTGGATTTCCATTAAGTCTAAAAGCTTTTTATTTATTTCCTGTGATTCTTTTAAGGCTTCGATTAGTTCTTCTTTAGACATCTTTTCATAGTCCATGTAAATCACTCCTTTTTTTAATTCGTAAACATTATACCATAAAAATGGAAATTCGGCACAAAAGGTCACTTGTTTTTTATAAAAAAAATGAAATAATACTTAATAGGGTGATTGATATGAAAGAATATAATTTCAATAAAAACATCAAGTCAGTCATATGTCAGAATATTAAAAAGTACAGAAACGAAAAAAATGTAAGACTGATGGATTTAGCTGAAGCTGTGGATGTAACTCCTGATCATTTAAAAAGAATTGAATCTGAAAATGACAGAAATAATATATCATTAACAACCCTATATAAAATATCCATAGTTTTAGATGTTAGTATTGAAAAATTTTTTGAAGAATAAAGAGATATGAAAATAAAATCATATCTCTTTTAATTTTAATGGATTTTCTTCAACTATTTCTAGCTTATATTTTTCTTTCAATATTTGTTTCATATCAGTAATAACTTTATCAGTATTTTCAAAACTACTATTGAAAACATCAGCTGCCGAATTAAAATGTTGCTTTAATGATGACTTGCCAAGTACATCTAGTTCATAACTTCTTGCTATATAAAATGCAATATAAGGTGCTGCAACATTCTCTTCAATATAACGTTCGCAATCAAGCACAAATTTATTTTGATTTATTTCATCATACATAAAATTAATCCTCCTAGCTTTTATATATCACTCTTTCTTTATTAAAAGTCAAGTGATGATAAAAGCTATTTTTTTTGTTTATAGGTTAAAAATCGCATACTAATTTTTGACTGTTATTTAGGAGGTAATAGTCAATGGATGAAATACAAAGACAAAAAATTAGAAAGTTAAGAAGTCAAGGATATGGGTATTTAAGAATATCATCTTTGCTAGAAATTTCTCCAAATACAATTAGATCCTTTTGTAAAAAGGAAAATATAGCAGGATACATTAAAACTGGAGAACAATTAAGGGGAAAAGATAATCTCCAAGTGTGCAAACAATGTGGAAAGAAGTTCTACCAAATAACAGGAAGGAAAAATAAAACATTTTGTTCAGATAGTTGTTGTAAGGTTTATTGGACTCTTCATAAAGATAAGCAACGTAGGTTAATTCCTCAAAAGTATAACTGCATCATTTGCAATAAAGAATATTTTGAATATCCATCAAGGAATAGAAAGTATTGTTCCAGGGAGTGTTACTACATTAGCAAACGCAAGGTGGTGGACTCTGATGAAAATTAAAAATGAAATAGCATATCAAATTACAATGAATTATTTAAAAGATATGCTTGAAAAGAAGATTATTTCAATTGAAGAATACAATCAAATGATGGTTGAATTTAAAAAGAAATATACACCAAAAGTTAGCCATTTATTCTTTGAAATAGCCCAATAACACTTGATATATACATCATTTAGAGTGATATATAGTAATGGAAAATTGGAGGTGTATGATGCGTAAAATAACAAAATTAGAAACAAAAAAAATAGACCTTCCTAAACTTAAAAGAGTAGCTGCTTATGCAAGAGTATCAGTTGAAAGAGGTAGAACGCTACATTCTTATTCTGCTCAAGTTAGTTACTACAATGATTTAATACAAAAAAATCCTGAATGGGAGTTTGCAGGAGTTTATGCTGATTTAGGTATAAGCGGTACCGGTATCGAAAAGCGTAATGACTTTAAAAGGCTGTTACAAGATTGTGAGGAAGGTAAGATTGATATTATTCTTACAAAGTCAGTTTCAAGGTTTGCTAGAAACACGGTTGACCTCTTAAAAGTAGTAAGACATTTAAAGGAACTAGGTATTGAAGTTAGGTTTGAAAAAGAAAATATCAATTCATTAACTGGAGATGGAGAACTTATGCTTTCTATCCTTGCTTCATTTGCACAGGAAGAAACTATTTCTATAAGCAACAATGTAAAGTGGGGAATTAGAAAAAGGTTTGAAAAAGGAATACCTAATGGTGGTTTTATTATATACGGCTACAGATGGAAAAATAAGAAACTCGAAGTAGTACCAGAAGAAGCTGAAGTAGTTAGATATATTTATGATAATTATTTGCAAAATAAAGCATATCAAAAAGTAGCATCAGAATTAAACGAACTTGGTTATAAGGCATATAAAGGTGGTAAATTTAGCCCATCAAGTGTACGTGAAATATTAAGTAACATCACTTATACTGGCAATTTACTACTACAAAAATACTATATTGTCGATCCAATAATTAAAAAGGAAAAGAAGAATACTGGAGAACTTAATCAATACTATGTTGAAAATAGCCACGAGGCAATTATATCAATGGAGCAATTTGAGGCTGTTCAAAAAGAATTTGAAAGAAGAAATAAACTAGGTCAAAGAGCAAACCAATCCCTGCACATTACTTGTTTTACTTCCAAAGTTAAATGCCCACTATGTGGCAAGAGTTATAGAAGAAGTGGTAAGAAAAACAGAATGGGAAAAGATTATACCTATTATGTTTGGGTATGTCGAACTAAAAGTGAAAAAGGTGCAAAGTATTGCGGTGCTAAGGTTATACCAGAAGAAGAATTGAAAATCGCAGCGTGTAATGCTTTAGGTTGGAATGAATTTGACTCTGACTTATTTGATGAAACAATTGAAAAGGTTGTACCAATTGGAGAAGATATGATAGAGTTCTATCCTTATGATGGAGGAGTTATAAAACAAGAATGGCATTCAACTGCAAGACAAAGAGGATGGAATGAAGAAAGAAAACGTACAACCACAGAAAAAAGATTAAAAACACTGGAGGCGAGAAAAAATGCCAAAGAATGTTAGAAAGATACCTGCATCAGTAAACTTGTATAATGCAGTACCAATTACCAATAAGAAAAAAAGAAAAGTCGCTGCATATGCCAGGGTTTCAACAGACCAGGAAGAACAATTAACGAGTTATGAGGCACAGGTTGATTATTATACAAATTACATTAAATCGAGAGATGATTGGGAATTTGTCGACGTATATACTGATGAAGGTATAAGTGGAACATCTACAAAGCATCGTGAGGGATTTAATAAAATGGTTGAATATGCTATGGCAGGTAATATTGATTTAATTATCACGAAGTCAGTATCAAGGTTTGCAAGAAATACAGTAGATAGTTTAACAACCATAAGAAAGTTAAAAGACATAGGATGTGAATGCTATTTTGAAAAAGAAAACATCTGGACATTTGATGGCAAGGGAGAATTATTACTTACAATAATGAGTTCATTAGCTCAAGAAGAAAGTAGATCCATATCAGAGAATGTTAAATGGGGTCATAGAAAAAGATTTGCAGATGGTAAAGTAACTGTGCCGTTTGGACATTTCCTAGGATACAAAAGAGGAGAAGATGGAAACCTTGTTATTGATGAAGAACAAGCTGTAATTGTAAAGCGAATATATCGAGAGTATTTATCTGGCTCAACTGCTGTAGCTATAGCAAAAGGTTTAACTAATGATGGAATTGAAACACCTGGACATAAACAAAAGTGGCACGCTTCAACAGTTAGAAGTATTCTTACAAACGAGAAGTATAAGGGAGAGGCGTTACTTCAAAAGTATTACACACCTGACTTCTTAACTAAAAAACAAAAAGTAAATAATGGCGAGATACAACAATACTATGTAGAAAATAACCATCCAGCAATTATAGAACCAGAAATCTTTGAAATGGTTAGAATTGAAAAAGATAGAAGACTAATGCTTAATGGAAAATATAGTGGAACTGATATATTAACATCTAGAATTAAGTGCGGAGAATGTGGAGGAAGTTATGGTGCTAAGGTATGGCACTCATCTTCAAAATATAAAAAAGTAATTTATCAATGTAATAGAAAGTATGCAGGAAAGGAAAAATGTAAGACTCCTGCAATAAGAGCAGATGATGTTGAGACAAGATTTGTAAACGCAGTTAATTCTATAATTGAAAACAAGGACGAGATAATTTCAAATCTAGAAATGGTGCTTGATAAAATATGCAATAAAAAAGAATTATCTGAAGAAAAAGAAAAGTTGGAAAAAAGTCTAGCAGAACAAGTAGAAAAAATACAAGAACTTATTGATATGAATTCAAGAGTAGCACAAAACCAAGAAAAATATAAAAAAGAATATGATGCCATGATAAAAACTTATGATGAAACAAAGTTTAAGTATGAACAGTTAGAAATTGAATCATCACAACAAGCAGCAAAGCATCAGATGATAAAAGACTACATTAATACTTTAAAGAAACAAAATAAACCTTTGACAAAGTTTGATGGATTAATGTGGGGGAGCTTACTAGAAAGTGCAACAATTAAAGATAAAGATACTATAGTGTTTAAGTTCAAGGATGGAACAGAAATAAATGGATAAAATTAATTAATGAATTTTAGGGGCAAATGTAAAAATTTGCTCTTTTTGTGTTATAATATGGTTACAGATAAATAGTAATTTGAAGAGGTGTTGAAGTATGGAATATAAAAAAAATCATAAAATAAAATTAACAAAATTCGGAAAAAAGTTTTTCGCTTTTACAATAGTTTTAATTATTGGAATTAGTGTTTTATGTCTTAATAACTCTAATCGCAATTTAAAGGAAGAAACCAATAATTATTTAGTTGAAATAAATTATCCCAAAGTAAATAATAAAGATTTATTAGCTTATGTAAAAGAATATCTACAAAATAAAGAAGAAGAGTTCAAAAATGACATAAGTGATTTAGAAAATATGAATTCAAGTAAATATGAGTTTAAAACTGATTACAAAATAAGTGAAAATGAAGATGTTTTAGGAGTGCATTTAATGCTCATGTACGGTAAAGAAGCAAGCAACCGAAAACAATAGATAGACCGCCAGCACTACACTATTCCGAACCAAAGACCAAAAGATAAGCATTTTGAGAAAATCTAAACTTTTGGATTTTCCTACAATGCCGACTACGGCGGAATCCCTCCCACTCCTTATATATTTCTTTCTGTATACATTGAATTTGTATTTAGTAAAATGCAGACAACACCACGGATCGGCTTTTGGCTGGACAATTCCAACCAAACACCGCAGCAGACAGTAGAAACCATTCTGAACGTTAGGAAGCCGGTATGATTGTTACATATAAGGGGAAGAAAAATTTCTTTTAGATACTTGTTTTCCTAAAACTGATGTGATATAATTGTGATATAATAATTCAATTCCAGAAAAGGAGTAAAAAATATGCGACAAGGTATTCTTAAATAAAACTATAATCAAATAGTGGGAACAAAGGATTATGATAGTCCCTTTTGTAGGGGCTTAGTTTTTTGTACCCAATTTAAGAATACTTTTGCCTTATCAATTTTGACATATCCCCAAAAACAGCACTCACAAACAGGTGTATGCTGTATATGTGTATGTCCGCAAATTATCATCCCCAGTGGTAAAAGTATTTTACTGCTGGGGATTTTTATGCCCTTCGGGGCAGTAAAGGGAGGACAATCACATGAAAATAATCAATATTGGAATTCTTGCTCATGTAGATGCAGGAAAGACAACTTTAACGGAAAGTCTGCTTTATACAAGTGGAGCGATTTTAGAATTAGGCAGTG